>Ga0326597_10000234_pt1 | contig 104398 bp, 83 predicted proteins | sample RVTome_12_FD_203789 | JGI IMG/M metagenome (GOLD analysis project Ga0326597, IMG submission 203789) | Soil microbial communities from uranium-contaminated site in the Upper Colorado River Basin, Wyoming, United States - RVT100D185 | ecosystem: Environmental > Terrestrial > Soil > Contaminated...
CGCCGCCAGAATGCTTCCTTCTTCCGATCCCGTCTCGCTGGGCGCATCGCAAATGCCTCCTTCATGGTGAAGGCATCTTGCGCTGGCTGGCCAGCGAATTGAAGACGGGGTTGGCCGTACGCTTACTGTTCTCTAGAGTGGATCGGCAAGGTTGCAGACTAAGTCAGGCAATCCACGTGTTGGCGCGGGCCACGAAGCGGGGGTCCCTATAGTTCACCCTCATCCACAAATCGGCCACACCTACCTGACAACCTAATCTACAACTGCCGATCCAATCGCCGATAATGAATGGCCTCCAGTACGTCCTCGGCGCGGACATCATCGCGGTCGGCGAGGTCGGCAATAGTGCGGGAGACGCGGAGGACCTTATCGTGGGCGCGGGCGGAGAGGCCTAGCTCGGTCATGGCCTGACGCAAAACGGATTCTCCGGCGTCGTCGAGTTTGCAGAACTGTCGCAATAGTCTTCCCGACATGCGGCCATTGACCGTGATAGGATTCCCGTCGAAACGGTGGCGCTGCCGATCTCGTGCAGCCAGAACTAATTCGCGCATCGCCGCCGACGGCGTCCCGTCGATTTGACTGCGGAGGGCGGAGTAAGGCACGCCGGGTACCTCGATGTGAATATCGATTCGATCGAGCAGCGGGCCGCTGATACGTGAGAGGTACTTGTCGATTTGCAGCGGCGTGCATTTGCACGGTTTTCGCGGATCGGTGTAGTAGCCGCAGGGACAGGGATTCATTGCGGCGACGAGCGTAAATGAGGCCGGGAAGCTGACCGTTCCATGCGCTCGGGCGATCGTGACCTGGGCGTCCTCCAACGGCTGCCGCAACGCTTCCAACGACGCCCGCGAGAACTCCGGAAACTCGTCCAAGAACAGTACACCATAGTGCGCCAGCGACACCTCGCCCGCTTGGGGGATCGAGCCTCCTCCCACCAAGGCCGGCGTGCTCGCAGAGTGATGCGGGCTGCGGACGGGCCGCCGGGCAAGCAGCGCCGTTCCCGCCGACAGCTCGCCGGACACGGAATGAATCCGCGTCGTTTCCACCGATTCTTCGAGCGTCAGCGGCGGTAGGATCGTGGGCAGGCGTTTGGCGAGCATCGTCTTTCCCGATCCCGGCGGGCCGATGAGCAGTACGTTGTGTCCGCCGGATGCGGCGATGATCATGGCCCGCTTGACGTGCTCCTGCCCGCGGACCTCGCCAAAGTCGCAGTCGTAGCGCGAGGATTGGGCGAAGACGGCCTCCACGTCGATGGCCTTGGGTTCGAGCGGAAGTTGACCGGCGAGGAACCCCACGGCCTGGGTGAGCGATGCCACGGGAATGACATCGATCGCTTCGACGACCGCCGCCTCCGCGGCGTTGTCCGCCGGAACGATCACGCCGCGAAATCCCTGCTGCTTGGCGAGCAGGGCCACGGACAATGCCCCGTTGGTCGGCCGAACGCGGCCGTCCAAGGCCAGTTCGCCGACGACGACAAACTGGCCGCAGTTTTCCGAAACGACATCGCCATTGGCGAAAAGGACTCCCAACGCGATGGGAAGGTCGAAGGCCGGTCCCTCCTTGCGCAGGTCAGCGGGGGCCAGGTTGATGACCGTCCGATTCCGCGGGAAGGAATACCCGGAGTTCTGCATCGCCGTGCGCACTCGCTCGATGCTCTCCTTCACCGCCGCGTCGGGTAGACCGACCAGGATCGGAGCGGCGAAGCCCCGAGGGGAGACATCGACCTCCACCTCCACGGGGACGGCCTCGATGCCGCAGAAAGTCGCACTGTGCAGACGGGCTACCACACGGGCATTGTAACTTCACCGATGGACATGGGCGAGTGTAGCACAGCGGCCCTCCGCTGTGCCATCCCAGTCAGGGGGGGTTGGGCCACAAGGGTAGTTATACGAGAAGTTCCAGATCGAAGGTCCGTACGATACACTACGTTTTGTGAAAGAGATCGGAGAAGAACCCATGCCCACTACCCAAACGGCCATCGAAATGCTTGACCGCCACTTCCTCGAAATCCGCCACCGCATGTTGGACATTGCGGCCGGTCTGGATCGGATTGATCGTGCAGCCGACGCCGCGAAGACCCGCTCGGACCCTCGCTACCTTCAGTTAGAGCACGCCCTTCGCGTACTGCTCGACGGGAAACCCGATCGCGCCGAGCGGATTCAGATGGCCTTTTCGCTGCCCTATGACGAAAGATGGCCGTCAATCTTGGGTATGAACACTCGCAGTGGGTGATGGTCAGGTCGCGACGTGCCGATGGCGCCTGCAACCCGGAGTTACTTTCGAATAAAGCGGGCTTCCAGCTTCGTTTCGTCGTCAACGGTAATCACGACCGCTTCGACCCTCCTATCCTTCACTTCAAAGCGGCACTTGTCCGGATCGCCGGTTCCGGAGTCGGCCAGGAATTGGTCCTTGCCCGAGGATTGCAGGCGAAATGAGAGTTCCCCCCAGCGTGCTGTCAGCCGACCGTCTGCGGCGGTGAATGTCACCGCGCCCCAATCCGGGCTCTCGTACGCTCCCATGTATGACGCGATGGGCAAGGAAAGTCCATCGGCCGCCAACGGGCTTGCGGCCAGCGCCTTCTCGCGATCCGTCTGGCGTTGTCTGCGGCGTTCGGCTTCCCGCTTTAAGTTCGGAAGAGTATCCGGCGGGTTCAGGCCTAAGAGCCGGTTGCACACGTCGAACATGGCGATCTCCGTCACGGGAACACTCGCGTTGGCCACCACCGCCACGCCGATCCGTTGCTCCGGCAAGATGGCGATCAGGGCCGCCGTGCCCACGTATCCGCCGCCGTGTTCCATCATCAGCGTCCCGTGAAACGGGCCGACGTTCCACCCGAACCCGTACCCCTCGCGCGTCCTCGCACCGCGAGACATGGGGCTCTTGAGCTTCGCGTGCGGTTTCCACATTTCGACGGTTCGGTCTTCGGAAAGGACAACCCGACCGTCAATCGACCCGCGGTTCAGGTTCAACCGCAACCACTGTCCGAGGTCCTTAATGCTTGCACCCAAACCTCCGGCAGCGTGCATGGTTCGGTCCGTCTTGCGGACACGCGTGGGGACGAGCTTGCCGTCATCCAGCGCGCAGGGCAGCGCCGAGTCCGCATCGCCGTACATGCGGCTTGCATAGGCTGTCGTGCGCGTCATCCCCGCGGGTTTGAGAATCCGTTCCTCCAGAAAGTCCTTCCATGACCTGCCGGTGACACTTTCCACGATCCGGCCCGCCAAGGTGTAGTGCAGATTGGTGTAATCGAACTCACCGCGAGCCTTCGCCTCCTTCAACCAACGATAGAACCGTTCCTCCGTGATCTCCCCCGAAAAGGCGTCGAGGGACACGATTGGTCCGCTGGCCAATCCCTTGGCGTGCGAAAGGAGATCCCGCACCGTGAGGGTCTCGGTCAAGTTGGGGTCGGCGATTTGGAAACGCGGAAGATACTTCTTGACGGGCGCATCAAGGTCAACCTTCCCCTCCTCAACCAGCGTCATGACCGCCATGGCCACGAAGGATTTCGTGCATGAGGCGATGTAAAAGATCGTGTCGGGCGTGACGGGCAAGTTCTTCTGCGGATCGCGCACGCCGAGCGTTTCTGTGTAGATGACCTTGTCATCACGCACGACAATAACGGCGAGGCCCGGTACGTCGAGGTCCCTCATGGCCTGCTCCCACCGCTCACGCAAGCCCGCAAACTCTTCGGGGACGGCTGAGGTCGTCATCGATGCTTTCGTGGGTTGCCCAGCAACTGCAGCAATGCCTCCACCCCAAAGCCGCACCGTCGCAACCAGGCCCACGGCGATCAATGAACACACCCTCGTTGGTCTACGAATCATGGTTCGACTCCTTCCCGTTAATGCGCATTCCGATTTCGTGCTACGGCGCGGTTTATCCGCGGTGTAATTCCCAACGCCGCCAACTAGCGCCGACCATGAAAGGCGACCTACCGAAAAACGAAAGTTGCTCTATTTGCCAACTGTTTTGGATGTCGGCTCCCCTTGGTATTCGCATCTCAGGTCCGTATATTTCGCCCTGGATTACCGTTTGCGGTGCAGGGCACGGTCCATCTCGCGTTTGTGTTCACGGGTTTGGAGCGTCCGACGTTTGTCGCCCAAGGTCTTCCCGCGACAAAGCGCGACTGTCACTTTAGCGATCCCGCGCTCGTTGAAGTAAATGTGCAGCGGTACCAACGTCAGGCCCTTTTGCTCAACCTGTGGCCGTAGCTTCCTGATCTCGCTCGAATGGATGAGCAGCTTGCGACGCCGCAACGGATCGTGGTTCTGGGCATGGGCGAACGAATAGGCTGCGATATGCGCGCCGATCAGCCAAAGCTCGTCGTCCTCGATCCGCGCGTAGGCCTCCTCGATCGAGGCGTTTTTGTCCCGGAGGCTCTTGACTTCCGTACCCAGCAGCATGACGCCACATCCGATTTGTTCAAGGATTTCAAAGCGAAATGCAGCCTTGCGATTGCGGCAGACGGTATCGTCAGTGGGTTTTAGCTTGGACATAAGTTACGTGTTCATAGGCACTTACATGCAAAATTTGGTGCGGCGTTCAGAGGGCCTATAATTCTATACGATTGTATCCTAAGGCACGCCCTTCGCAACCTGTTGCGTTGGCGTAGGTTATAATAGTAGGTAGGAGTGATCGTTGAACGTGGCGGAACGTGAAGCGACGACCAACCGAGAGCGGGAGGTTCAGCTCATCGACCGGGCGCGCGAGGGTGATGGTATCGCCTTGCGCGAACTGGTTGATTTGCACAAGGACCGTCTGTTCGCGTTTATCTGGCGGATGATCCGCGACCACCATGAGGCTGAGGACATCTGTCAAGACGCGTTCCTCAAAGCCTTCGCCTCGCTGCATACGTTTTCCAGCGAATACCGCTTCAGCACTTGGCTGTTCACCATCGCGTACCGCGTTTGCCTAAACCGGTTGCGGCGGAAGCGTCCATTCTTGGGCGACCTGGATTTTTCGGCAATGGCGTCCGGGTGCGCAACGAGTCCGTCGGCGACCTTGGAATCAGAAGAGGCCGGTCGAATTCGGACCTCGGTCTGGTCCGCCGTCGATCGGTTGAGCGCGCCGCAGCGTGCCACCATCCTCCTCTTTTACCGCAACGATTTGGGCTGCCAGGAGATCGCTCGCGTCCTGCAGCTTCCCTTGGCGACGGTCAAGAGTCATTTGCACCGTGCCAGGGCCCGGCTGCGGGAGCTTCTGGAGGCCTTACCGGATCAAGATTGGAGCGTTTTCCGCAACCTTTCGGAGCGAGCCGGATAAAAGGAGATATCGGCGGCCTAGAGTGGGCCGACCTGCGAGTGCTGTGATGCGTTGTGAAGAAGCCCGACAACTATTCGACGCCTACCTGGACGGGGAACTCTCACCGTCCCTGGCAACGGAGCTTGGCGCCCATCGCGTGCACTGTTCCGCGTGTCGCCGGTCGTTGGCCCTTTTAGAAGTCAGCGGACACATCATCAGTTCCGATCGCGACCCAGTGACGGTGGCGGCGGATTTTTCCGAGCGTTTGTTGGCCTGTGTCGATGTCCGCGAAAACAGTTGGCCCGCAAAGGTCCGGCGCAGCCTCTATTTCGTCGGTCCTCTCGCCGCGGCCGCCGTCATCGCGGTGGCGTTCCTAGGATTCTTCGACCGAGGTCGCGAATCAAAGTTCGCGGGCGAGAAGGTCGAACGGGCCCGCGTTGAGGCCGTCGCTCCACGACCAAACGCCCCATCTGCCTATGATCGCGAGGCCGCTGAGCGGGCCATAGATCAGTGGATCGCCCAGATGCAATCCAACAAAACCGCCAAGGCTCAGACCGGCGACTCCACAGGTAAGCCGCTCGATTTGACGATCCTTCAAATCCTTGAAATGCTCAAAGATACAAAGGAGGGTGCGCCCGAGCTACAAAACTTTCCCGGCAGCGACCTCCACGAAACGTTCGGCCCTCTCCAGGATCCACCCGTCGACGACGAGGATGTCGAAGACCTGTAATTCACAGTTCGGCGGAATCGACGCGTCGCCCCGCATGGGGTCGCCGATTCGATTCTTTAAACAACGGTTGGTGTTTGAGCTACTCGCTTGAGGACGATCGGTCCATTCAGCGTTCGGTCGGCCGGAATCCGCGGGGCATTTGTTTTGGTGTGCGCTACCGCGCCGGTTGCGGCCCAGACGCAAGCCGCCGAAAAAGGGAAGCCGACGAAAACTCCGATTGCTCGGTTCGTCCCCGCCAGGGCGAAATTCTTCGTCCAATTGCGCCGACCGGGCGAAGTGGAGGAAGCCCTGCTTGATGCGCAACTCGGACCCCTTTGGTCGATGGCCGCGGGCCGACCTGCGAATCCAGCCCGACCTTTCGAACTGCGCACCGCACTGACTGAGTTTCTCGCGCCCAACTCGGCCATCAACATCGACGAATTGATGAAGACCGAGCTGGGGCTGATGACTCCCTCCTGGTCCGACCTCAGCAGCGCGGTGTGGTTCGTTCGGCTTCCCAAGCCGGACTTCCTTGACCGCTGGTTTCCCAAGGATCGGCGGCAAGAGACACCCGGGTCCGCCACGGACAACCTGTTCCGCATGACCGACGGCATGATCGTCGGAATGCGCGACGGCATCGTCGCCATGGCCCGGCGCGGCGACGACGCGGACTTGGTCCGCGAGGTGTTTCGCCTGATCGTCGGCGGCGTCGCTGAGACCCTGCACGACGCCGCGGCCTACAGAGAACTGGTCGGTTATCTTCCGGGCAAGACTCTCGCCGTTGCCTTTTGGGCGGGAGAGGCCGGCGAACCAGGGCCGGTGAATGTGACTTCGCCGATTCTGCCGCCGATTGACCATGCGGTTGTGGGGATGTCCGCCGGCGAGGGTCGGATCGACTTTGCATTTCGGGCCGCGCTTCGGACCCCACAATCGCCCAAGACGCTCGCCGGCCACGCCGTCGACCGATTGATGAAGCTGCCCGCGACAACTTTGGTTGCCTGTGCGACGACCATCGACTTTCGTCCCACCGCCAAAGCCGAAGCGGGCACGAGTTCGTTGGATTTGAGGGCCATAGCCCGCTCCTTCGTCACTGCCTTGAGTTCGGCGAACGGAAACGCCCGCCGGCCGCCTCCTACTTTCGTTCCCCATCTCATACTAGCCTGGGACCAGGATTTGAGCGCCGCCGGATCGTCCCCACAGCTGGCCATCCTAATGGAGTCGAAGAATGCTCGGCAACTTGAGGCCCATTTCGAGGAAACTATCGAATCGTACTTGGGCCAAGATGCGCAGAGCGGTTCGACTGACCACCCTGAATCCGAACCCATTATCACTCGTGGTACGCACTTCGGCGTTTCCATAGCCCAGGCGACTCTGTTTCCCGATTTGGACGGCTCGCCGTATCCGCTCACGCAACTAATGAGCGCGCTGCCATTATCGTGGACCGCGCACGGCGAGTGGTTCATCGTCGCCCTTAGCCGCGACCACATCGCCCGCATTCTCGACGCCCAATTCGGGCTTGTACCCGCCCTCGCCAACGTCCGCGACGTACAATTGCTGCGTAAGCGCCGGGCCAGTCATACTTCGATCGTCCTCCTTCAGCCGGATCTCGCCTCGGATTTGCTGCAACGATGGGTCGCCGCGGGGCCGACGCCGTCCTCGAAGAAACTGGACCCGTCGTTGTTCAGCGAACCGAGCCTGGCCGAAGCCGTTCAACGCCGGCGCTTGGGAATCGGGATGCAGCTTGAGCCGGAACCCGGCACCGTCGTCGTCGCAAGAGTCTACCCCGACACGGCCGCCGATGGGCTCTTGCTTCCCGACGACCGCATCATCGGCGTTGATGGCCGATTGCTTGATCTGCAATCTCCCAACACCGACCTCCGCCGCCGCTGGGCGGAACCCGCCGACTCCCGCGGCCACACGCTTCGCATCCAGCGCGAGGACACCACCATCGAAATCTTTTTGGAGCACGATCCCCCTGAGGCTCGCCCAGTGGATTTGTTGGCCCGTTCCCAACCCGCGATTCGCCGCCTCGCCTCAGCATTGCGCACCATCCGCTTTGCGAGCGTGACGGTCCACCCCACGGACGAGAGGCATTTTTCGGCACTCGTTTCGATTCGCCTTGCCCCAGCGCCCTCCTCCGCCAGGCGCTAGTGTGGGATCTCAGCAATACGGCGCCGCATCACAACTGCAAACGCACGCTTGCGGAGGGCCGAACTTGCGAGAGTCCGCGGTTCAGCGGCGGCGGCGATCGTTGCGCAGCCCGTCCCTGCCCACCGGGCGAAGAAACGCCAAGCGATGCGGGTTCCTCCTCCGGGCGAATCTATTCGCTCGCTAGGTGGGAGTCCTTGGGCTATGATTCGAGTCGTTCGAGAACGATGCCCCGCAAGTTCGACGCGCATCGCGGAGTGGGATGCTTATGGCCCTAAACTGCATGGTCCAAAAATTCGGCGACGTGACCCTCGTTAACATCCAGGAGCCTCGGCTCCTGGATAATCGGGATCTTGATGCGTTGGCTGCTCAGCTTTACCAACTCGTGGAAAAAATGGACCGCAAGAAACTCATTGTAGATTTTAGCAAAGTGCAGTTCCTGGCGTCGGCGGCCATCGGAGTCGTGACCAGCTTGCACCAGAAATCGGTTGCCATCAAAGGAACCCTCATCCTTTGCGGTATTCGAAAAGATATCATGAGGGTTTTCGAGATTACTCGGCTGACCAAGCTACTGCGATTCTGCGCCGACGAGAAAGAGGCGTTCGCGGTGTTCGGTCTAAGTCCCTAACCAACGTCGCAAGAACAGCCGTTGTGAGGCGTGGCCGCCAAACACGGAATCGTCACGTACGGCGCCCCGCCCAAGCCTTCATCTCGTTACAACAAGGCCCGGGCGCCCCTGTTGAACCACAGCGCCCTTCGGTACTCCAGGTCGCCAGGGTTCATTGTGCGGGTCAATTTGTTTCGCCAGTCGCCTTGCGGCACGGACCGGTCGCACTATCCGGCCCCTCCGGGGTCTCCTTCCCCAGGCCACAACGGCACTGCGCCCAGAATCAGCGTGCCGAACCGTTATGGCGAGGAAGATCCGCGTTTGCGGACGCCGCCCGGGCGGTCGTCGTCTTTTCCGTCGTCCATGTTGTCGTCGGAGTCGTCATTGCCGGAATCGTCCGGCGGCACTTCGACCGTACCGGCCACGCGGGTCTGGCACTGGGAGATCACCTGAAACAAACCGTCGCTGGCCGTCAAGCGGATGACGGCCTCGCCTTCGCCGGTGGCCTCGAACATCGTTGAAGGCTTGGTCGGATCGATAATTCGGCCGATCTGCGGCGGGATGACCTCCCAGGCGTACTTGGCGATTGCGCCGGGATTGAACTCGTTGGCGAGAACCGGCGCCGATTCCCCCACCTGAAGCTCGTTCGGACAGGAAGGAGCGATGGAAATGCCCGTGCAACCGCCAGTTGCCAGAATAGCGAGAAGGGTCCAGGCTGGATTTTGGTACGTAGAGCGTTTCATCGCCTTTTAAGTACGCACGGCCGACTGATTCTAGGCCCGCCACGCCGCGATTCCAACCATCCCAGCGCCCCCGGGGCTGATTAGCTCACCGCATGGCTTCCGGCCGTTCGGATGACGCAGTCTCAGGACCGATCGACGGATAGGATCTTGGGCGTTTCAAAATCATGCCGGACCATCGGTCGGCCGTCGCGGAAGATCACCAGGCTATGCTCGTACATGGGCACGTTCATGGCCTTGGGAATCGCCGCTTCGCTGTTGGCGAAGACCACGGTGACGCCGCCGCCGGACATTCCCGGATGGTGGATCGTACACAACACCGCATCTCCGGGATCATCATAATCAGTCCCCTCGAACTCGAAGCCCTCTTCGGTGAAACTCACCGGGAACTCGATAGCGCCGAGGAAGGCCTCTATGTACGGATCACGGACCGCCTCGCCGAGGATCAAGGAACTTCGCTCCGAAAGCGCCCCTGGTTCGATATCTCCCACCGTCCGTTCGATCCGCGCATCGGCTTTGAAACTCGATTCGAAAAGGGATTGAAGCTGCTTGTATTGCTCGTTCACCGCACCGCGGGGAAGGACCACTGCGAAGGCCGACCCGCGCTGCGTCAAGGCCGTCGTGGGAATGATTTCGTCCGACGACACGCGCCGGAGAATGTGATAGTCGGGGTCGAGTTCAGCGGTATGGGGCATAACTTCGAGGTGGATCAATTCTTCGTGGCGGGCTTCGCGCATCGGGACAACGAGGTCGATCGTTCCGCCGGAATGCGTCACTCGAATGGGAACATCCAACTCAAACGGCGGTTCGCCTTGGGACAGTTCGACCGTGAGGGTCCGGTCCGCCATGCGGTATCGCGCCTGCTCCAGGCGCAGTTGCGGCGCACCGCATTGGCGAATCCACTGGCGATAGAATGCTTCCAGTTCCAGCCCGCTTTCCCTTTCGCAGACGCGACGGATGTCCTCCCACGACGCGTACCCGCCGACATAATCACTGTTGAACCGCCGCATGGCCGCCCAAAACCGGTCCTGGCCTATTTTGTGCGCGAGCATGTGCAACACGGCCGCGCCCTTATCGTAGGCGATCTGGCGATTGCAACCGTCGGGTCGTTCGTACGTGCCCAACGGCTTGTCGTTCTCGGGCTTGATACGGCTGAAGAAGTGCGAATAGTTCCGCCGCTTGCGGCGAGCTTCCGCTTCATTGCCATCCAGGACATGGCCGTAGTAGTTGGCCCCGTAGCTCGCAAGCGCCTCACACCAGTTGCCGTCCCGCGGATCGACGTGCACTCCGTTGCCCCACCAGCTATGGAGCATCTCGTGGTCGATGTAACCGTGCGTGGTCTGGGCGCGATCACCCATCTCGATGACCGCGGAACTCAGCAACGTGAAACACGGAAACGCAAAGCCGCTGCTGAAGAAGTTGTCCACGATGGAGAACTCCCCCACGGGGTACTTGCCGATAAGCGGCTCGTAGCGGTCCAAGTTGCGTTTGACGGCGGCGATCAATCCTTCCGAGTATTGCGCCTGGCTCGGCTGAAGATACGTGCTGATTTCGACGTCGTTGTGCTCGTCGCGGTGGATCTGGTGCGGTCCGCCGACGAGCACCATCCCGTCGATGGGGTATGGGCTTCGCCAAGCGAGCCGCCCCGTCCGTTCACTCAACGCCGCATCGCGTCGACCGGATGCGACCAGTTCGATTCCCGGCGTCGGCTCAGCGATGAGCGTGAAATCGGCGAGAGACGACTCGTCTTCCCGGTGAGCGGGTTGCGGGTACCAGTGGCCTTGGGCAAGGTAGACGCCCTCGGAGCCGATATGCGCCCGCATGGCGAAGTTGTGGATCTCACCGGCCTTTTCCCCAGCGGCCACATCTTGAAAGAGCATGCCCTCGTAGTCGATGAACAGCGTCATCGCTCTAACGGGCCGCCGGAGGACAATCCGGTATCGTCGCCGGACCTCCGCTTCATCCCAACCCGAAGCGCCGGCGACGGGCCAAGACCCCGCGCTTGCACTTGGCGTACCGTTACGAATCGGCGCTGCTTTGTTCGAGCGCAGTTCCGCCCCCGAGGCTCGAAGACCGGTGATCCGCAAATCCCGGTGGAGCCGAATCTCCAGCGAGACCGGTTGATCGGAAGAGAAAGTTGCGGTTCCGTCATCGATCCACGCTAGGTCGATTGCCGCTCGTGCCGTCAGGCCGTGGGTCGGGGGATCCAATCGCACGTCGATGGAGTAGCGCTCGGCCTGCATGGCCTGATTAGGAATGCTTGCGCATCCGGGGTTGGAAAGGGCCAAGAGGGCTCCGATGGGAAGGGTCGCGGCGCCCAGGGCACGTTGCAAAATGATGAGATGTGCGGTCATCGGTCCGTCCACCCGGCCAAAAGGGCTTTCGGCTGGTCAAGCCCTGGATCGTTTGGTCGAGTGGTACCCGATTATGGCGGCGACGCAAGGGCTTGGCTCGTACGCTAGAATGCTACTCAGGGCCTTTCAATTCTCGGATCGTGCCGCTGTCGGCTTCTATTGGCGGCTTGCCTACCGGCGGAATTCGGCGATCGTCGGCAACATTAGAAAGGCCTTGTACATTCTACCCATTGTGTTGCTTCCTACGGTCCTTTTCGCTAGAATGGGGCGCAACCCTGTCAGGGAACTTTTGGAGGCAAAAAAATGTTCCGCGCTCCTTTGCAGTTCGCGCCGCTCTTCGTTTTCTTGGCATCCGGTTCCCTTACCTTCGCCGCCGGGAAAAACATCGCCGTCATCGACGATTCGTCTGGGACTGCGCAGTTCAGGTGCCAGTTCCTCATAGATCACGGATATACTTGTACTGTTTTTCCCAAAGAAGGCCCGACGGGGCCGCTCGATCCTTTCGACGTGGTCGTTGACCTGTCCTTCAACTAGTCCGACCCCGCGGGGACGCTGGCCGATTTCATGCGCGCCGGCAAGACGGTTATCACGGTTCATTCTGCCCCCAGCGCCCTCGGTATCGCTTCCAATCCCACCGTTCAGGCATGGATCGGCGCCAACGTGAAGGGAACCGAGGGCGGTCCCGTCGTGACGGTGGACCGAGATCCAATCCTCGGCGACATCCCCGTGGGGACGCAAATCTTGAATTGCGGAGCCTCTGGGTGCGGTTCACTGAACGATACCTCGGGACATCCCCAAGCCAAGGTCCTTGCACGGTTCGTTTTCCATCCTGAGATCGCCATCATGCGAAACATCTGGGAGGGCGGCGTCTCAGTGTACCTCACTTGGGGCATCCATCCCGGACACGACACTCTGCACGACCAGATTTGGTTGAACGCCGTACAGGCGCGGCAATTGATTCCGACGGTAAGCGGCTGGGGCCTGCTCGCTTTGGGGTTAGGTGTGACTGTAGCAGGGGCAGTTGTGATTCGGCGCCGTGGCTCGCTGGCGCGGTCGCGCTTCGCGTTTCCCGCACTTCTCGTCGCCACCGTCTTTGCCGCCTGCGCGACCTAGTGCCGTTTCTAGAAAGGTCATACCGTTTTGCCTTTGCCCGCTCCCTGACGGTCGCGGCTCGGAAAAACTGCATTCCTGTAACGCCGCATGGGCGGAACCCGAACGACCTTTTTGGAAACGGCACTAGCTCGGGAGCTTTGGAATCGGCACGCCGTCGAAATCAAGCTCGCCGCCCTGCGCAGACACGTTGCCCATCCTTATCAGGCCCTGGCCCTCGTCTGCGGCAAAGGCGACTTTTGAAGGATTCCTGGACACGCCGCGGCCCTACTTGCCAGGGGGGATGCCTTCCGGTAGCGTGGGAACTCCAAGGGAGTGGTTCATGGTGAGGGGATCAGCCGCCATCTTGGTTCGGTTTTCGGTTACGGCCCTGGTCTTGGGCGTCCTGCCACGGCCGGCCCTCGGCGACAATCCCAGCCTTTGCCTGGCTTCCGACGAAGGTTGTCTCACACCGGGCGACATTCAGATTCAGGTCATCCTTGGAGCCGGTGACACGGCCGTATTGGGCGGACAATTCACGGTGCAATACGACCCTGGTGCGTTTTCCCAGTTGAAGGCAGCGCCCGGTCGCGCGTGCGATCCGACCTCGCCCTTCGCTTTGAAAATCTTTGAAGATGAGGATCGTTCGACGGGAACGTTTCGCTGCGCCTTTGGCGTCGACTTCAGGGAAGGACTGCCGCCGACGGGAGTATCTACGACCCTTGCGTGCCTGAGCTTTACCCCGGTCGGTGACGCGGCGGACCCGACTTCCGTGTGTCTGTTGCAAGGCCGGCATCCTTTCGAAACCCAGTTGGTCGATCAAGCGGGTCACCCGCTGATCATCGACAATTCCCAGGCTTGTCCGCCCGACTCACCGGCGTCGCTGCTCGCCTGCATCGAAGCGCCCGACGTCAACTGCAACTGCGTTCCCGGCACCGCCGATTGTCAGGCCCTTGACAATGCTTGCCGGACCGGAGTTTGTGATCCGCGGACATCATCCTGCGAAGCGGTGTCCGTCAACGAGGGCGGGCCTTGTGACGATCGCGATCCTTGCACTCCGGATGACCGTTGCCGCGAGGGAACGTGCGTCGGAGAAGGTTGCCTCCCATCCGACCTTTGCGCGAACTCCCGTTCTTGCCTGGGGCCCGTTCAACCGCTCAACGCCGAACTCCGCCTGCGATATCAGCGGGGCACGCCCGTTCTGGCGCCGAGCGGCCGCTGGGCCGATGATGAGACGTCCAAGCCGTCTCTCCCTCCGTGACGGTGGAGTTCCACGACCGGCAAGACCCGGAATCGGCCTTACCAGCGCTCCGATATGGACTTCCCTTGCAGGAAAAGTTGTAGGTAGTCCCGCCCGCCCGCTTTGGAGTCCGTCCCGGACATGTTGAACCCGCCGAAAGGCTGAACGTCCACCAGCGCCCCGGTGCATTTGCGGTTCAGATACAGGTTCCCCACGTGTAACTCGTGGCGCGCCCTTTCCAGGCGCAGGCGATCGCGGGAGTACAAAGCGCCCGTCAGACCGTATTGCGTCCCATTGGCGATTTCCAAGCCTTCGTCGAAGTCTTTCGCTTTGATCACCGCCAGCACGGGTCCGAAGATCTCCTCCTGGGCGATGCGCGCACTCGGCGACACGTCCGCGATGATCGTCGGCGGAATAAAATATCCTTTCGCCGGTGTCTTTCCGTCCGCCAGCACCGCCCGTCCCTCGCTTCGACCGATGCGAATGTACTCGTTGATCTTCTTATGTGCCGACTCGTCGATCACCGCTCCCATGAAGAAATCGTCCGGCGAAACGGTGTCGCCGATGGTCAACTCCCGCGTCCGGGCCACGACGCGGGCGAGCAGTTCATCATAGACATCCCGATGGGCAATCAAGCGGCTGCATGCCGAGCACTTCTGCCCCTGGAACCCGAACGCCGCCGCTACCGCGCCCTCTGCCGCGGCCGCTACGTCGGCCGTCTCATCGACGAGGATGCAGTTCTTCCCGCCCATTTCCAACGCCGTCCGCTTGAGCCAGATCTGTCCGGGCTGCACCTTGGCCGCCTTCTCAAAGATGCTGATGCCCACGTCCCTCGATCCGGTAAAGGCGACAAACCGTGTCAACGGGTGGCACACGAGTGCGTCGCCGATGCTTCCGCCCGGACCGGGGACGAAGTTCAGCACATCGGGCGGCAGCCCGGCCTCGTGCAGGATTTCCACCAACAAAGACGCCATCACCGGCGAGGTGCTCGCGGGCTTGAGGCAGACGGTATTCCCCGTCACCAACGCCGCTGAAGTCATGCCCGTGCAGATGGCCAGCGGGAAGTTCCACGGCGGAATGACCACGCCGACCCCCAGCGGAATGTAACGGACCGCATTTTCTTCCCCCGGATAGGGCGTGCACGGATGCGCCCCGCCCAGCCGGATCATCTCCCGCCCGTAGAACTCCAGAAAGTCAATCGCCTCGCAAACGTCAGCGTAGGCCTCGATCCAGCTCTTGCTCACTTCGTAGCATTCCCAGGCGGACAGTTCATAGACCCTCCGGCGCATGATCGCCGCCGCTTTGATGAGCACTCGAGCCCGCGCCTCGGGCGCAACACGGCTCCAAGTCTTGAAATGGTCCGCCGCGCAACGCACCGCCTTCTCCGCAAGATCGACGTTGGCTTTGGCGATGACTCCCACCACGCGGGTCGGATCGGCCGGGCTAAGGGAAGTAAACGTGTCGGTAGTGGTTACGGGCTTGCCGTGAATCCACAAGGGGCAGGCCCGCCCAAGCTGCCCGCGAACGCTCTCCAACGCCGCGAGCATCTTCGCGCGTGGTTGCGGCTCATGGAAATCGACGTACGCTTCGGGTGAATACGGCGGCAGCATAGGATGTCCCTCTCGTCTCTCCGGCGTCACCCTCTTGGGGCAACCTAAAATCGGTTGGTTACTGTGGGACGCCGTTCCCGTACTGTCAACTGCGCGTTCGTCATGGACCGCGAAACGGGTGCATCCCGCAGGGTGGGGCGAAAATGCCCAGGAATGTCATTCTGAGCGAAGCGAAGAATCTTCTTACGCCTCCAGATGCTTCGCTTCGCTCAGCATGACACGTAACAATTACGCCCGCCACCCTTAATGGGATGCACCCCCGCGAAACGCCGCCAATCAACCCATTCTGAAAGCAACCGGCGTGGGATTCAATTTAGGGAAGCGATTCGTTGAGGTACGATTCATACTCCGCTGCACCGTTCAGCAAATCGACCTCTTCGAGGACATCTGCCGGCGCGACCGCCTCCGATCGGTCAATATCCAACGACCAAACGGGCCGCGAAACGCCGATCCCGTTCAGGGCGTTGGTCAGCGCGGTGATGTCCAGCTCGTTGCTGGTGCCGTTGGCGTTCACGTCCCCCGACAGGTAACCCGTCCGCACCGAGGTATTGCTGGGGAGGTGCGTGATCGTCGTCCAAGCCCGCGGCTCGATAATCGTTTCGAGAGTCACCGTAAGATGTTGGTCGTCGATAGCGGCCACTCCCGTAATCGGCGGCGCGACCGTGACCCCCCCCTCCTGCGTGACCAGGAAGTCTTCCGGTAATTGCAGGGAAGCATAAACGGAGAAGGTGAGATCGACGCTCTTCCACCCATACACGTTGGTCCCGTCGGGATCGGTCGGTTTGCGGGCGTCGATCGCGCCCCGGGGCGGGGAACTCGAAACGATCAAACCCCGCCATTCGTCCGCAGCCGGCAGGGCGCTGTGGGCGTTGATCCGCCCGAAGCCGAAGTGGTTGTCCCAGCCTTCGGGGCCTAAGTCGTCGGCGGTGTTGTCGAGAATCAACTCGAGGTCCCAATTGGTCAGCGCCGGCACGTACGATTTGATCAGCGCCGCCAAGCCGCTTACGTGTGGTGTGGCCATCGACGTGCCGAACAGATACACATATCCGTTGTTTGTCCACGTGGAGTAAATGTCGTCGCCCGGAGCGCAAACATCGACTTCGTTGCCGTAGTTGCTTCGCCACGACGGACTCGTGGTCGCGAGATCGGCGAAGAGGTCCTCGTCGGTTGTGCCGCTGACGCCCATGCAGTTGGGCAATCGCGCCGGAAAAGCGACCACGCCGACCCCCCCCCCATTGTTGTTGCCCGTCGCCGCGATCAGCAGCATTCCTCGGTCGTGGGCATAGTCGACCGCATTGCTCAGCAAGTCGTACGTGGGCTGGTCGCTGAAGTAGTATTGAAGGCTCATGTTGCCGACGTCGGCGCCGTGGTCTGCGGCCCACTTGATCCCGTCAGCTAAACGAGAGACGAGGCCGTTGCACCCGTTCAGCACGCGGACGGGCATGATGTACGCCCCCCACGTCACCCCGGCCACTCCGCGACTGTTGTTGCCGCTTGCCGCCGCAATCCCCGCTACGTGCGTGCCGTGCGGACAGCCGTCGGTGGTAAGCGTCGGTGTCAAGGGGTTGTCGGTGTTAATACCTGGAACAAGCCGAGTGCCAAAGTCCAGGTGCGCGTTTACCCCGCTGTCGATGATGGCGATGGTGACCGTCCCAAGGTCGCCGGTGTGCAGCCCCCACGCTTCCGGTGCGTCGATGTCCGCGTCCGGCGTACCCCCCGTTTGACCCGTGTTGTGCATGGCGTATTGCAAGTTGAAGTTGGTGTCGTCGGGGATGACGTCGGCCACGCCGCCGATCGTGTCCACGGTGGCGATCTCGATGTCCTCGCGCAAACCGGCGAATGCCGCCGCCATCGCTTCGGTTTCCGTCCCCTTGGGCACTTCGATGATAAACGTTCGGTCCAGCCCGTATTTTGCCGCCAGCGCCGGATCGCCGAACGGCTCCGAATAAGCCGGTCGCATCCGCGTCGTTCGCCAGTTGTCCGCCGTGATCCGCACTCTGCCGCTCAATGCCGCCCGTGGGTCAGCGTCGTGCGCGGCGGTGCTAAAATGATGCCGCGCCTCAGGCGTCGCCAAGGCCTCCGGCCGCAGCCTTACCACGATCTGTGTCGATGAATAGCCCCCGAAAACGTCGCGCTGCCGTTTCCCGCCCGGATTCGGCGCGGCCAGTGCCGCAGGCGCGATAATCGCCAGGGAAAGTACTCCGAGCCGCATCCGCTTTTGACTGCCAGGCGACATTTTACTGGGCGCGCCCCCCTCCGGCGCGTGTTGTCGATGGTTCTTTTCGGACCTAGCCCCGGAGCCGTCCACGCGATATGCCATCATAGCTTGCCCACCGACCATTATCAACGCCTCCCCATACACTTCCCGGACCCTGATCCACCCCTGAGATATAACTTGACCAGCGCGCGGTGGAACGCCCCAAACGACCGATCAACGCGGCGGCGATGGTAAGGGTTCGCTATTTTTGAGACGGCATTTGGCGACGTGTGATGAGCAGTGCGCCGATACCCAGAAGCGCGCCAACCAAGACCACCAATCCGAGGCCGCCGATGGCGGGGACGCCGGTGCCAGCGGTATCCGGGAGGACGACAAGTGTCCACGACATGGCGTCTCGGCTGTCGGAGGCGGAGGAATCCATGGTGAATCGCCAGAAGTTTTCCTCTACTGCCTTTGGAGCGGCGACTTGTAGCTTGACAGTAATGTCGCCTCCCTGAGTTGGGACAGACCAGGAGCCCAACGACGAACGGGCGGTGTCATCCGGCATGCCCTCGGATGGAAAGCCTGTACCGATGACTGGTCGGATCCGGGCCGTCTCATTTGGACCGCCGAGTTTGTAAACGACCCCCCCATGCACCGACCAGGTGATGAAAGCCGTTCCCGCCGGGACAGTTAGCGTATGCTCTGAGCCGGGGATATCCGCGTAGTACGTATGCAGGGACATATCGACGGTGGGACGGGGGACATAGTGGCTGTAAACCAACGGCGATTGGGCGGCCACGCGCTGACCCGCAAACGCGACCAACACCACGAACAACGACCCGGACGGTAATCGCAACATGACTGACCCTCCCCAACAGAAACACAAAAACGCAGAAACGCAAAAACATCCCACCCAGGGGCGCTCATGCGACATAAACCAAAAAAAACTTGGGCTGATCTTAACCTGCAAGCCCGATGCCTTTCAAGGCGCTTGAAGGGTCAAAGCGGTCGTATAACGCTCGAACCTCGAGTTGCGGTGCGGCCTGTGGTTGGGTAGGGTAAGAAGGAGACCGGGGTGGCGCGATATGCGCCGCCCTTCTTGCGGGCCGGGTTTGTGATTTTTTTCACAAGGCAGGTCGTGAGGTACACGAGCAGAACTCCCTCCCCCCGGCTGGGAGAGGGTTGAGGTGAGGATTGAATTCGGATGATCCGCCCCTCCCCTGACCTCACCCCGTTGGGGGAGAAGAGTTTTCAGGCCCAGTTTCGTCTTATCTCCTGGACGGGGCCGGGGATGAGCCTCGACGCTACACTAACCCGGCGCGCCTGTTGAAGGCGGTATTGCACGGCTTGAGAAGGAATGGTCATGGTTTCCGTCGGTGACACCGAGCCGCCCGAACTAGAGCCGATGACCTGGTCGTTGATGGGGCGCTGGTTTGGGGTGCCGCTGCTCATCATCGGGACGATCGTGGGCGGGGCCGTCGTCGTAGTATTGTTGTTCGGCGGGCCGGCAACGGCGGAACAACGGAGCGTGGACAGCCTGCTCCAGGCCCTTGAATCCAACAGCGGAGAGCGCAGCGCCGGAGTACTCCTCCCTCGTGAGAAGGAGCTATGGCAAACGGCGCTGGAGCTGAGCGAACGGCTGGCGAAAAAAGAGGCGGAACTGACCAGCGACGAACTGCACACGGTCGCCCTGCGGCTGGCGAGCATGGTCGAAGTGGACTTAGCGAACCTCGATCGCATTACCGCCTTCGGGGACGACCTTTCGACGCAGCGCGAGCTGCGCTCGAGTCGCTTTGACTTTCTGCTGCGGGCGCTGGCCCGGACGGAGTGCGATGAGGCGATTGATCCGTTGATTAGGGTGGTGGCAAGCGGGCGCGAGCCTTACGTCGCGGTGGCGATGCAACAACTGGGAAATCTACACGATTTGCCGAATGCGAACCGGGCCGTTGAGCCGATCCTTGCGGTGATCGAGAAATCGAACCGCGCGGAGACCCTGCTTACGGGATGCACGGTGCTGTCGGTGCTGGGGGAGAGGGACGATCCGCAAGTTGTGGACGCCTTATCAAGGGTACGTCTGGCCAACGACGGGGAGGTCGAATGGTCGGCGGCATTGGCCCTGGCACGGTTGGGCAGTGACGCGGGGAAACCGACGCTCTTGGACCTGCTGGACCGAAAGCACCTCGAATCGGGCGAGCGCTACGAGGTGCGAGACGCAGCGGGCAGTATTCAGCGCTACGCGATGCCGCCCAACCGGGTGGAGGCGTTGTTGATCGCATCCATGGAAGCGGCGGTGAACCTCGAAGACGATGACTTGTGGGGCATGATCGATCGGTTAAAGTCTGATTCGTCTCCGGCGGTTCGCGGGAAGGCGATGGAATTGACCAAGCGACAAATGAAGTCGGAGAAGTCGGGCCAATAGGCATAAGAGCTCATTCAGTCGAACCGCGTGGCGGCGCTTCGCTTGGCCATGCCACACAAGCGCCGTTCGATTGGCTTTAAGGAGTAGCGTGCATGGCTACGCAACCGGTAGTAACGAAAGTCTGGATCGAGCCGGGGTGCATTGTCTGCGATGCCTGCGAGACGACGGCGCCGACCGTTTTCCAAGTCACCGAAGACTCATGCATCATCCGCCCGGAGGCGCTCAATCCGACGTTTACCAAGCCGATTACGCAACTGATCATCGATGCGGCGCTGGAGTGCCCGGTGGACGTGATTAAGTACGAAACGGCGGCGGAGGAAGTCTCGCCGGCACTGGCGGGCAAGCCGCCAGTGGCACCCGCACCGTCGAAGCCCGTCACGAAGTCTCCGGAAGCGCCCGCCCCCAAGCCGGTAGCGGAGCCGGCGAGGGCGGTTTCGGCCAAGGCCCCCTCGGCGGTGAAGGCTTCCGTGGCGGGCGCGCCTGATCCGGCGATCGCGGCGCTACTTCGCGCGGCCACGGCGCGCGGCGGAAACGCTTTGATTCAAAAGAAAGAGGAGTCGCTTCCCCCCGGCGTCGAGGCGTTGCAGAGGAAAGACCCGCGGGAACTGCCGCCGGACGCTCGGCAGGCGAAAGTTCTCGAAGCGGCCAAGAAAGTGCGCGAAGCGTCGGACGCCAACCGGCGGGAGTTTTTGGGCAGCGCGGCGCTGGCGACGGGGTGGGTGGCGTTCGGGGCGGGTGTGGGCGTCTCGGTGGGACCGGCCTTTGGTCGGTTCATGATGCCCAACGTTTTGGAGGAGCCTGACCCGCGTGTTCGCGTCGGCAAGCTTCAGCGCTATTTGGAGATGCAACCCGGCGAGGTCAACGAGGATTACAAGCCGCAGGGCATCTGGATGATTCGTGAAGAGGAGCGCATCGCGGCGCTCAACATCATCTGCACCCACCTGGGCTGCATTCCGAACTGGTTGCCCAACGATCGAAAGTTCAAGTGCCCGTGCCACGGGAGCGGGTATAAGCCGACGGGGATCAACTTTGAGGGTCCGACGCCGCGACCGCTGGAGCGGTTCCGCATCATTGTCGAGGACGGGATCGTGGTGGTGGACAAAAGCAAAAAATATCAATACGAGTTGGGGCAATGGGAGCAGCCGGGGAGCTACCTGGCGGTCTGACGACGAAATGTCGAATGGCGAATTAAGAAAAAAGAGCGATGTTGTCATGCTGAGCAAAGCGAAGCATCTACCCAATGCGACGAGACCCTTCGCTTCGCTCAGGGTGACAACCATCGCCCTCCGCCACGTTGGGCACACCGCATTCGCCATTCGCCATGGCAATCGCCAATCGGCGATGTGCTCCGCCGAGCGGAGGGGCCGCTAGATGTCGGTTGGGGATTGGGTTCGAGATAGTCAGATCTGGGGGAGCATTTTCCGCCACGGGGTCCCGCGCGACCGCCGTACGCGGGCGATGGCGATCCTAAGCAATGTTTTCCTTCATCTGCATCCGGTGGCCGTTCGCAAGAGCGGCATCCGTTTGTCGTTCACCTGGTGTATGGGCGGGCTGACGTTTTTTCTGTTTCTCGTCGAGATCGTCACCGGCGTGCTCTTGATGTTCTACTACCGCCCAACGGTCGAGTATGCGTATTTCGATATCCAGGGGTTGCGAGCGCATGTGACCCTGGGGTTGCAACGCGAACTGCATCGCTGGGGCGCGCACGCCATGATCATCACAATCTGGCTGCACATGCTGCGGGTGTTCCTGACGGGCAGCTACAAGCCGCCGCGGGAGTTCAATTGGAGCGTGGGGGTGATCTTGTTGGTGTTGACCTTGCTCCTGTCGTTCACTGGATATTTGTTGCCTTGGGATCAACTGGCCATGTGGGCGATCACGGTAGGGTCGAACATGGCCCGGGCGACGCCGGGCGTGGGCACGGAGGGGCCGCTCTCCTCGTTCCTACAGATCGGCGGAGTGCCCCTGGTTCACGCCGGGGACGACGCGAGGTTCGGTCTGCTGGCGGGAACTTTCGTGGGCCCCAATGCCCTTTTGCGGTTCTATGTTTTGCATTGCGTGTTCATCCCCGTGGTGGTGACGGTACTCCTCGCGGTGCATTTTTGGCGTGTGCGGAAGGATGGCGGAATTAGCGGGCCTTTGTGAGGGTCGATTGCCGATCGGCCCCGCACTCGCGCTCGGGGTTCGGATTGGAATTGTCGAGTGAGGCGGGCAGTTTGAGTTGAGCATGTCGAGATTGCTCGCGGAAGCAACTTTTTTTGACGGCGTGAAGGAGTTCATCAATGAACTCTGCCAGCCGCATTGGTTCCTCATCATTTCGGTTGCGGCGCTGGTTGTGTTCCTGGCCGGGTACCGTCGGTTCACCAGGCCCGCGGTCGCAGGAACACTGGGGGCGCTCTTTACCCTGTTTTTCCTGGTGAGCTGCCTCGATCCCAACTTCGTGCTGATCGTAAAGAAGGCGGACAACGTCCCCATCGTGATGATGATGTTCGCCATCGGGTTTTTTCTGTGGCTGGCGTTTCGCCAGGCGGCGCTCAACGACGAGCGGATGGAAAAAGGGCAGCCGCTGCTGGAGGCCGGGGCGGACGACAAGGTTCTGGTCTGGCCCGACTTGGTGTACAGCGAGCTCATCGCACTGATTTTTTTTACTGCCTTCCTGACCGTCTGGGCGATCGTATTGCGGGCGCCGTTGGAGCAGCCGGCCGATCCGAACGTCGCCCCCAACCCAGCCAAGGCCCCGTGGTACTTCCTGGGTTTGCAGGAAATGCTCGTCTACTTCGACCCGTGGCTGGCGGGCGTTTTGCTGCCCGGACTGATCATCGTGGGGCTGATCGCCATTCCGTACATCGACAAGAACCCGCGAGGCAACGGGTACTACACGTTCAAGGAAAGGCGCTTCGCCATCAGCACGTTTCTGTTCGGGTTTGTGATACTTTGGATTGTGCTCATCATTTTCGGCACTTTTCTTCGGGGCCCCAATTGGAACTTCTTCGGTCCCTACGAGTATTGGGACCTGCACCGTCCCATGGCGCTGCTCAACACCGAGTTTCACGACCTTTTCTGGATCGGTTTGCTCGGCCAGGCGTTGCCGGACAGGGGGTGGTGGTTCGTACCGGCGTACCTCATTCGCGAGCTGCCGGGGATTCTGCTGGTACTCGGATACTTCGTGGTGGGTCCATTGGTTCTGCGAGCGCTTTTCTTCAAGAAGTTGTACCAGCAAATGGGCTTCGCCCGTTACAGCGTGATGGCGATGTTGATGTTGGTCATGTTGCTGATGCCGATCAAGATGGTCTTGCGTTGGACGCTGAATCTGCATTACATCGTGGGAATTACGGAGTGGTTCCTCAATGTGTAGGCACCAAGGCATTAAGGCATTAAGGCACTGAGGACGACGAATCGATGCCGATTCCGGAGGAAAAACTTTATTCCGCAGGGCGGATCAACCGCTGGTTCGCCTTCAGCAGCGTCCTGATGACGGCGTCGATCCTGTGGATGATCTGGGTGGACTACGCACGGCCTTGGCATGCGTTCCAGGATGAATTTTACCTGGGTCGGGCGGCGCTGGCGCACCTTGATTATCTGGATGCCACGCGGCAAGAGCGGTTGAACGAGATTGCGGAGGCCGAGCGGCGACTGGCTGATGCCAATCAATTTGCGACGGAAACCTCCGGCCCCAAACGAGCGACGCTGGTAAAGGAACTAGCCGACGCGGACCTCAAGTTCCGCCAGGCCAATGCTCCGTGGAGTCGGGCCTTCCAAGTTCTCGAAGTCACCAAAGATACCTACGAGCGGGCCTTGGGCGCTTATGGTCCCAATCACCCCGTCACCAAGTCGACCGAAAAGACGTTTCACGAGGAGGAGGAGAAGGTCGATCTGCTCCGCAAGGACAACGAGCATTGGGAAGACACGAAGAAACGTCTGGAGTCGGAACTCAAGGCGCTTGACGAGCCCGTGCGAACGGCGGAGAAGCGGCTCGCCGACCTCCAAGAGCCGGGCCGTGCCGCTTTGCAGAGGGACCAACAGTTTCGCGGCGTGCTGACCGACAACGGATTGTTGGGCGGACTGCCGATCGTGAAGGCGATCATCAATGCGCCGATGCTGGACTTTACCGCCCCGATAAACACGCCCGGTCGGCACCAGGTCAATCAGTTGGTTTTGCCCGACGTGCGACAACGGCTCAACTATTTGGAAAGCTATACTACGGATCGCTGCACGACCTGCCACGTGGCCATTGCCGATCCGGAGTTTTCCAAGGACCGCTTGGCCCGCAAGCTGGAGCGATCCTTGCCGGGCGTCAGCGAGGCCATGCAGCGGCTGGGGCAACCGCCCGTAGCGCCGCCCGCGCCGCCCACGGTCGAGGGGAAGGGGACGGCGCTTCCTGCGGGGCGGGTCACGGAACATTGGGATGAGTTGACCAAGAAGCAGCAAAACGCTTATTTCGCCGAATTGTTGAAGCTGGTCAACGGCTACCTGAGGCTCAGTGGGCGCAAAACGATCGAGCTGGGTCAGCCGATCCTGGCGCATCCGGACCTCGATTTGTACCTGTCGGTTGACTCAGCCCACCCCATGGCGAAGATCGGTTGCACGGTTTGTCACGAGGGCAACCCTCAAGAGACGGACTTCGTCCAGGCCGCTCACTCGCCGCCCACGCACGAGATCGAAAAGGAATGGGAGGAGCGGTATTACATCAATCTGCTGGGCGTACCGAACATCACCTTCGAGACTATCGCTCACTTCTGGGACCGCCCGATGCGGCTACCCCAGTACTCCGAGTCGGGATGCGCGAAATGCCATACCCATGTGGAGGATATCGCTCGCTTCCGTGGCGAGCGGAAAGGCTCGCGGATCAACCTCGGTCAGCATCTGTTCCGCGAGGTGGGTTGTATCAACTGTCATAACGTGGATGCCTTGGCGGGGTCGCGGAAGGTGGGGCCGGACCTGACCAGCGTTGCCTCCAAGCTGACTCCGGGGTTCGTGCAGCAGTGGGCGTTTTTCCCGCAGAAGTTCCGCCCTTCGACGCGCATGCCCCACTTTTTCCAGCAGGAAAATAACCGCGAAGAGAGCGCAAATCAGTTCGACGCCGACCCGGCGCTACGGACTGAAACAGAAGTAGCGGCGGTGAGCAAGTACCTCTTTTCGGTGTCCCAGCCCTGGAAGTCCTTGCCCAAACCGGAGGGGCTGAGCGGCGATGCCAAGCGCGGCAAGGAGTTTTTCGATTCGTTCGGCTGCCTGGCGTGCCACTCGAACCTGGCCGAGTTCGGTGAAGAATGGATCAGCAAGGACATGGTGCAACGCGAGGGGCTTAAGGCGGAAACCGCGGTCAATCGGTACAAAGGGATGACGGACGAGCAGCGGTCGCGTTACGCGATGGAGCATTTCGCGGACCAGACGCACACGATCTTCGAGCCGGAAATGGCGAGGTTCAATCCGGATCGGGCGCTAAACATACCGACCTTCAGCCGGTTCGCGCCGGAGCTTTCAGGGATCGGGTCGAAGGTGAACTTCGATTGGTTGTATTCGTGGTTGCTGGAGCCGACCCACTACGCCCCGGACACGAAGATGCCAAGCCTGCGGCTTTCGCCGGCGGAGGCCGCGGACATCGCGACCTACCTGATGACGTTCAAAAAAGATGATTTCGTTCAGAAGGAGTTCCCCACCGACGGGGCCGCGAAGCGGATGGCGGACGAACTCATGTTTAATTTGCTCGCGGCGCAGCGCTCGGAGCGTCGCAGCCGGGCGATCATGGATGACGACATGAACGAGCTGACCGACATGCTTGTTTCGTACTTGCGAAGTTCGCTGGGCGAGCGTGCGGCGTACGGGGTGATGCCGCCCATGAGCGCCGAGGACAAGAAACGGCTCGGAGAGCAGGCGGCGTATGATCTGGTCCGACCCATGAGCCTCGCGGACAAGAGGTTGATGTATCTTGGCAACAAGATGATCGGGCACTACGGGTGCTACGCCTGCCACAAGATTCCCGGTTTCGAGGAGACCACCCCGCCGGGCACGGACCTGAGCAATTGGGCGGAAAAGCCGGTGACCCAGTTGGATTTCGCCTTTTATGACGACGCCTTCCACGGGATGCGTGAAGAAAAGGACGACGTGTTCGGGTTGGTGTATCCGAAGGATGCCCAGACCTTGAATTACTGGTCGCCGGTACCCGATGACGCGCGGGAACAGATCACGCACACGCACGCCGCGTTTGCCAAGCACAAGATGATGAACCCGCGGATTTGGGACCGGGAGAAGATCAAACGGCCTTATGACAAGCTGAAGATGCCCAACTTTTACTTCAGCGAGGAGGAGGCCGAAGCTCTAACGACCTATCTGCTATCGCGGATTCCGCCGCGGGTGACTGATCGACTGATGGTAAACTACGACGGGGACACGTTGGGGCCCATCGCCAAGGGGCGAAGCCTCACCCGCGAGCTCAATTGTGTGGGGTGCCATCAGATCGAGGACAACGCCCCGACGGTTCAGCAATATTTCCGCCGGACCATGGGCGGGCGGGTTGTGTTCGACGAAATCAACGCCCCGCCGCTGCTATGGGGAGAGGGAGCGAAAATACAGCACAATTGGTTCCACCGTTTCTTGCAGCAGGTGGAGCCGCTTCGGCCTTGGTTGCAGGTGCGGATGCCCAGTTTCAAACTTAGCGGCGAACAGACCACAACGTTGGTGGAATACTTCGCGGCGCTCAGTCAACAGGACGCAAAGGTGCTGGGAAAGACGCTCGCGCCCATCGAGGAATACGTTCAAAAGGCCCGCGACGCGGCGAAGGCGACGGGAAATGAGGGGGGGGAGCCGGGCGCGGATTGGTATCAAAAGGACCAGTTCCAAGACGCGGCCGCGCGTTTGCGTCAATGGGCCGTGGAGCGAAAACTGATGCGGGCGAGCGAGCTCGATCTGCTTGTTCTACCCCCGGATAAACTGGCCCACTCCCATGCAAAGTTGCTGGAGCGCGTCGAGTTTCTCAAGAATCTGTACGAGGTGGAATACCCGTTCGTTGAGCCTCCGGCCCCGCTTGCATCGGAGGAGCGATTCGAGACTGGTTCGAGTTTTTTTTCCGACATGGGTTGTTTGAAGTGCCACGTGCTGGGGCGGATGCTGCCCGGTCCGGCCAAGTCCACCGACGATTTCGTGCAAATGTACCGCCTCGATGGCGTTCGTGGTGAGGGCGATCAGGCCGACGCTACGCTCAACGGGACGCCCTACCCGGTGGGGTCGGTGATCGACGGGTTCAAGTTGGTCAGCGCGACCAACAAGGTCTACGAGGATACGGGCGACGTCGAGACCAAGGCGGTGGTCGAAGGTCCCAACGCCAAGGGTGAAATGGAGCGCGTCTTGCTGGTGGCGGCGAGCGCACCGAACCTAATCCTGACCCATCAGCGGCTGCGGCGGGAATGGGTATACAACTGGATGTTGGAACCGGGGTGGATTCAGCCGGGCACCAAGATGCCGCAGAACTTCCCCCAAGGACAAAGCCCCTTCGCAGGCGATCCGAAGTATCCGGGCACGGGAGCCGACCACATCGGGCTGATCGTCGATTACCTGTACGACGCGGGAGCGAAGAGTGCGCGGGCGCCACTGCCCAAGGTCCCCGCCGCAGCGGCCAAGGAGGAGTTTGAGGAGGCCGAGGAATTCGAGGATTAACCCGATCCTACGGCTTGGCCATGTATTCGGGGAGATGCTCGTAAGGGTGCTCCTCGGCGAGAGCGATGTTCTTTACCGTCGAGGCGCGCTGACCCGATTTGAAGTCGACTAGGGCGTCAATCCAGATCCAACACCTGTAGTCGACCTCGAACTAGCGGTCTTTGTCCCTCTTCGCACCCAATGCTTCAAGAAGAAAATAGAGACTGTGGAGAAGGTTCTGAAAACAATACCCTCCTCGTTCGCCCTGTGGGTCCACGCGAATTACGCCGAGTTGCTTCATTTTGGTTAGGAAATTATCCAAGACCTTCTTCTCGCGATCCGTAAGCTTAGTGATCAGGTCGCTCCGTTTGAAATGCGTGTCCGCGCCGCCGAGTTCTTCACCAAGCTTTCGCAAAATGCCGCGGTACCGTTCGCTTCGAATCGCCTGAAACACTTGCGGTTCCAAGTACTTACGTCCCACCACGTCGGCGGCGTTCCAGACTCCATCGCCAGCATCCTCGAAACTGATCTTGTTATCCTGGTCAGCCTTAAACACGGCATCCCCGATCTCGTGCGCAAGCACAGGAAGCCCGCCGGCATAGCGAACCAGGAATTGAAGAGCCTCTTGTTCTACCTCAACGCCGACACCCTCAAAGGTCTTTCGATAGAAAGTCAACGTCTCCTTTTTGTCCCATGCGCAAATATCGACAATATCGAAGATGCGAGCGAGCGACGGATTCAGTCCGATCAGGGATTGACGACGTTCCTCCAGCCCAACGAACGCCAAGCAAAGCGGGAGCCGTTCGTTGGAAGTCGCAATCTCGTCCACAAGACTCTTGACCCAGTTCGCGAAATCAGACGAGGATGCCAATCCGTTAATATCATCCAGCGCGATGAAGAGTCCACGTTTTTCGCCCTCTAGTCGCTTCATAAGATTGCGGATAGCGGGTGCAAAATCGTGAAGCAAGCGCCGAAGGCCCTCATCGGGTGCTCGAAATTCGACGCTGACGTCAAACAGTCCGACCTCGCGAATATGGTCACCGAAAAAACCCTTGATTTTCTGAAACCAACCCTTCCCCGCAGTCTCTTTGAGGAGTCGATCAAAAATCCGGCGAATCATTTCCTCCAGCGTTGACACGCCTCCTAGAAAAGTGTGTATCCCGAGGACTTCGTGGTCACGTTCGGCGATGAATCGTACGAATGAAGCAAGTGAGCTCTTGCCGATACCGCGTTCTCCGGTAAGGAAGGCCACCTGCAGACGACCAGTCGCGGCAGCCGCCGCAACCTTTTTTTTCAGTTGTTCAACTTGTCTGAGTCGGCCTACAAAGAATTCTAGCGGCACCGGCTGACCAGGAGTGAAAGGACTGTAATCTTTCGGCATGCGCGTCCGCTCCGCCCGCCTTAGATGCTTCCATCACTACGTCGGGGTGCCCGCAATCGTTCCCGCGAAATCATCTCCTTATGCCGCGCGGAGCTTGTTTTCGACGTATTTGACGATCGTGCCGACGGTAAACAGGTCCGGCATTCTGGAGACGGAGGGCTCGCTCTCAAACTTGGAGAAGTCCGCGTGAGGCATGGCCGCCTTCAGTCGCTCCAAGCCCGTACTGGTTAGCCGGTTCCCTTCGACGTAATCAGGGTTGTTGAGGATGTCGTCGGGAAATAGTTCGCCCTTGGGGATCTTTATGGAGAAGGCCTTCTCCAGCCGAAAGACGATATCCAAAAAGTCGATGCTCTCGGCGCCCAAGTCGCCCTGGAGAGTCGCTTCCGGCGAAACTTCCTCTGCATCGACGCCCAGGGCGTCGGTGAGGACACCCTGAACCTTGCTAAAGACTTCATCTCCGCTGGCCGCCATGCTGTTCATGCCTCCGTTAACCGCCTTCGATACCCGCCACCGTGTGGGTTTTTCGCCATCCTCTTTTATCGCCGCAATAATGCGAACCGTGCCCGCGCGTCGTCGATGATCCGTCGGTCGAGGTGGGCCAGCGAAGGCTCACGATCCTGGAGCAAATAGTGCTCCAGGCCGAACCGCGCCTTGACCACCTCCGTTTGATTACAATGCCCAATCCCCTCGAAGTCGCTGTCGCCTTGCGCCAATCGGCGGCAGGTGACCTCCATCCGGAGCAGATTGCCCGGTTTAACAAAGCTCTTATATGTAACATTCCTTGCGTTGTGAAGCAAGACGAGGCTTGGGGTGAAGTCTTGGGCGTCTCGGACGAGCCAAGCGGCCGATTCCACCAGCGCTTCCAGCATCAGTACGCCCGGAAGAACGGGAAACGTCGGGAAATGGTCTGCCAAGTACTCCTCGGCCAACGAAACGGCTTTCACCGCGATGATTCGCTCGCCGCGGGTCAGCTCGACGATGTTGTCAACGAATCCGAATTTCATCCTTGGCCCCGGAATCAGTCTTACACGGAAACCTTATCGAGTTTCAGTGGGATCGCCAGTTTGCTCCGTCGGGAGCTTTCCCCTCGCGATCACTGTTACATACCGAGCGGCTCGCCGACGTTATACTTCCTCCCCATGGAACAGCACTCAACGCTTCCCCGGATCATTCAAGGCGGCATGGGCGCCGCTGTCTCCAACTGGCGGCTGGCCAACTCCGTGGCACGAACGGGCCAACTGGGGGTCGTCTCCGGCACAGGCATCGATACGGTATTCGCGCGTCGCCTCCAGGATGGCGATCGCGGCGGTCACATGCGGCGCGGCATGGAGCAGTTCCCGATCCGTCGCGCCGCGGACGAAGCCATGCGCCGCTATTATCGGCCCGAGGGCCGGGCGCCGGGCGAGCCGTACAAGATGCTTCCCCTGTACCGCCAGGTGATCGCTCCCGCTCGGCAGGAGCTTACCATGCTGGCCGCGTTCGTCGAAGTGTTCCTCGCCAAGGAAGGACACGATGCACCGGTCGGCATCAACCTTCTCACCAAAATCCAATTGCCCACGCTGCCGACGCTCTACGGCGCGATGCTCGCCGGGGTCGCCTACGTTCTGATGGGCGCCGGCATCCCGCGAGAGATTCCGGGGGTGCTCGACCTGCTCGCCGGGCACCACCCGGCCCGGCTCCGATTCGACGTGGAGGGACTTGCCTCCGACGCCGTCGAATACATCGAGTTCGACCCCGGTGTCCATTGGGAGACGCCGCCGGCGCCACTCGCACGGCCGAAGTTCTTCCCGATCGTGGCGAGCAACTCCCTGGCGACGATGCTTGCCCGCAAGGCGAGCGGACGGGTGGACGGATTTGTGATCGAGGGCCCCGCCGCCGGCGGGCACAACGCCCCGCCCCGCGGGGAGCCGCGATTCAACGAGCGCGGCGAGCCGATCTACGGCGTACGCGACGAGGTGGACCTTGCAAGAATCCGCGAGCTGGGGTTGCCTTTCTGGGTGGCGGGTGGGGCCGGACACCCCGAGTGCCTGGTGGCGGCGCGTGAGGCGGGCGCCGTCGGACTCCAGGTCGGGACGCTCTTCGCCTTCTGCGACGAATCGGGATTCGCTGAGCCGCTCAAACGTTCGGTGCTCGCCCACGCGGCCCGCGGTGAGGTGGACGTTTGCACGGAGCCCCGCGCATCGCCCACCGGTTATCCATTTAAGGTCGTGAATTGGCCCGAAAATCCCGCCCTGGGCGTAGCGCGGGAGCGGGTCTGCGACATGGGGTATATGCGCCTCGCCTTCATGGCGGCGGACGGGAAAGTGGACTACCGGTGTCCCGGTGAGCCTGAGGCCGACTACGTGAAGAAGGGCGGCAAGATGGAGGACACCATAGGCCGCCAGTGCCTGTGCAACGCGCTGCTCTCCGTCATCGGCCACCCGCAGACCCGTGCCAACGGGACCGTGGAGCCGCCGATCGTCACCAGCGGCGATGACCTTGCGACCATCGGCGGCTTCCTGGGCGGCCGGACAAGCTACAAGGCCGCGGACGTCGTCGCCTATCTGTTGTCAACGGCGTAGCGTCCCCTATCCGCGGAGCCCGCCGCCGGCCAACCACCTGCAATTTCGCTCATAAGAAAAGCGGGTACCCGCCGAGAAAGCCGAATCCGTGCCGGAGGCACGGCGTGAGATTAGCCCAGCGATTTATCGCTGGGTATGAGGACACCAGACGATTCAAGTCCCGTAGGGACGAATGATCGACCAGTCGTCCCTCCGGGACTTTCAAAAAAAAGCGCGCGTCGTGTTCCCAGCGTTGAAACGCTGGGCTAATTTCGGGCGTCCCTCCGGGACGCACGTTCCCGATCGTCGGCAAAGCAGCAAGCGTCTGGCACTCGGCAAGGCGCAGAGCGCCAGCAGAAAAATGTGGGTAACAGCAAGCTCAAGTGCAGCGGCACGAGGTTACCACTCGAAATGGCTGGCGAGGCCGCCGCGGAGGGGCTTCTTACGTTTTTTGGCCACCTTCGCGGGCGTTGCGGGCCCCACGGCGGCGGCAGCTTCCGCGGACGTGGGAGCTTTGACGGCTTTGATCGAAAGTGAGATTCGCCGGTTGTCTTTGTCCACACCGAGCACGCGGGTCTCAATCTCTTGGCCGGGCTGAACGACCTCCGAGCACGACTTCACCCGGCGGTCGGAGAGTTCCGAAATGTGAACCAGCCCTTCGACCCCGGGCGCCACTTCCACGAACGCGCCGAAGTCCGCGAGCCGCGTAACCTTACCGTGCACAAGCGAGTGAACGGGGAATCCCTCGAACACGCCCGCCCACGGATCGGCCTGGGCCTGCTTCATGCTCAAGGCGATGCGATGGTGCTCCGCCTCGACGCGAATCACCACGCAGTCGACCACACTACCCGGCGAGGCCGCGTCGGAGGACTGTTTCACCCGCGACCAGCCCATTTCGCTGATGGGGATCAGCCCCTCGACACCCGGCTCCAATTCGGCGAACGCGCCGAAGTCGGCGAGGCGAACCACGCGGACCTTCAATGGTGTCCCGACGGGGTATTTTTCCGGCACGTGCACCCAGGGGTCGGGCAAGGCTTGCTTGAGGCCCAGCGAAATACGATCGCGCTTGGTGTCGATTTTGAGAATCATCACCTCGACGTGCTGGCCAGGCTTGAGCACGTCGGTCACTTTCTCAACCGTTCCCCAACTCAGGTCCCGAATATGAAGGAGGCCGTCGACCCCGCCCAGATCCACGAAGGCGCCGAAGTCGGTGATGCTGCGCACGACGCCGGGGCGGACCTGTCCCACGGCAAGTTCGGCCCTAAGTTTTTCGCGGGTTTCGGCAAGCTCCCGCTCCTGCACTTTCCGACGACTTAGCAAAACGTTTTTGTTGCGGCGGTCCAGCTCCATGACCTCGGCGCGAACGATCTGATTAAGGAGCAGGGAAACATCTTTCATAGGGACGACGTCGGCCTGGGAGCCGGGCATGAAGGCGCGGATGCCTTTGAGGTCGATTTCCAAGCCCCCCTTAATGACACCGGTGACCTTCCCCTCGACGATCATCCCTCTGGTGAGGTTCGTCCACGTCGCCCGCTGCAAGGCGCCTTTACGGCTGACGATAAGCAGTCCGGAGCCTTCATCGAATCGATCGACTACCACGTCGACGCGACGACCGACCTCCACGACTTCCTTTTTGCCGAATTGGTTCCGCGGGAGGACGCCCTGCGTCTTGACCCCGAACTGCAAGAAAACGTCGTCGCCGGTCACGCCGGTGACCGTGCCGACCAATTCTTTTCCCGCCTCGACCGACCCAGCAGCGCCGGCGCCTCCGCCGAGTTCGTCCAAATCCGACGGGGCCATCGCCGCCATCGCATCTGCGACCTCACGATCGATGTCCGCCATCGACGGCGACGGAGAGGAATGGGCCTCGTTCACGTCGGCGTCATTCGACCAAGCGGATTCAGAGGAAAAACCGTTCATGGAAACGATAGCACTCTTTGGGGGGCGTCTCGACTTGCTAAGTATACCATTCGTCTTTCAAAGGTGAGCGGTTGGCGGTGCTTTTGGTCCACGGCCGTGAACGACATTCAACTCTTAGCCCACGTGCATTGCGAAAATAACCAACCTATCGGCCCAGCCCGTTTTCAAGGAACACCGCTGAGCACATGACCCAAGGGCCGCTGCCGAGCGGCAATCCTAAACGCACCCCGCTTTGTGCCGTCTGCCGCGCTAACCGACTTTCGGCGTTCTCTACCCTTTGTAGCGGCAAGCCCTGGAATCGTCAAGCATGGCAAAATCCTCTACGAAAGGCGGCTGGGCAGGGGCCTCACGCCCATAATCGAACCTCAGCCGATTCCGCTTTGGGTAAGTATTAGCGGACTTGCACGCCGGACTTGGCAGCAAGTTGGTCTACGGAAGGCGCATACTGATGTCAACGGGCTTTCCGTCCCGTTCGACTTTCAGGTTAAGGAGCGGTTGCCTGAGCCTGTCGCTGCGCTCATTGGCGGACAAATCCTCTAAGGGGGAGCCGTTAATCAAAACGATGCGATCGCCTTGCTTGAGCCCCGCGGTGGCCGCGGGGGATTCCGCCTCCACGAGACCCACAAGCCAGTTGTTATCGTCGCCTTCCGCCAAGATTTGGAAGCCGTACCGTTTTTGCTTTGGGGTACCCCCGGCGTGTGATTCTCGGGAGGGGATCTCCGGGGCGACCTCGGCTCGCACGGCGTTCACCAAGGCCTCGCACAGATCGTCGGAGTCGCCGGCATTGGATTCCACGACGATGCAAAGTCCCCGGCCAGGCCAAAGGGCGAGCGCGGCCGTGTATTGTCCGTCCCCGCCGAGGAAGACCTCGCCTTCGGTTCCTTTCGACCCGGGCCGCAGTTCGGGAAGTTTCTCAATTGCCGCCCTGCCGAGAAACTCAGTCGGCTTGCCCGTCTCCACGTCGACCAGGGCCGCCCCTAGTTTTGCGAAGTCCTCGATAGACAGGCTCATCATCCCAGCCGGAGCGATGGCCGGGAGACCCGTTCGAGCCCGCTTCACCTGCTCGAATCCTTTCGGCGTTCGCTCGTGACCAATCCATCCAGGAACGGTTTGAGATTCACCCGGCAGTCCCACGATGGCGGAAGACATTCCCAGCGGGCGGAAGACTTCATCACGCATCAACTGTTCGAAGGACGTGTCGGCGATGCGTTCGGCAATGTGCCCCAGTAGTCCGTAACCGGCGTTGGAGTACGCGAAGCGCGTCTTTGGCGGAGCGGCGGGTGCCTCGGCGAGAAGGTGAGCGGCGAAGGCCGCACGCTGTTCGCGCGGCGGGCCGTTTTGCTCGAACAGAATGGGAGTGTCGTTTGGCGATACACGGGTATAAGCAGGGAGGCCGCCGCGGTGGGCGATGATGTCGCCGATGGTGACCGAGGCGTATGCCTCCCGCATCTCCACGTCCGGTAGCAGCTCGGCCAGGGTGGAATCCCAACGGAGTTTGCCCTTTTCCACGAGACGTCCGATAAGGAGACGGGTCGCCGATTTCCCGCGCGAACCAATCATTGATCGGTCGGTCTTGGAGACTGCTTCTTGGCCCTCCAAACCGCGAACGCCGCTGACGCCGATCGCCACGAGTTGACCGTTCCGCGTAACCGCGGCCGCCACCGCGGGCGCGCGGAATTGCTCGCGAACCTTGCCGACCAGATCGCCCAGGTCCCTTGTTTCAGGCACATCCTTGGCTCCGGCGTCGGACACGGCAAAGCCAATGGTGCAACCAATCAGGATCGTTAAGGTCGACGACGACGCGGTATGGCGATTCATGGATTTCTTGCCTCCTTGCCGGGTATCGATGCGCAAACCCGAGACACCATCGGTCAAGCAAAGGATTAGACCCCTTGCTGTTGAGAGACGAGTCGGCGACACGCTTCCGGTCAGGATATCTCGAAAGATACGGATATCGCTCTCTTGGCTAATCGGCGGTCGGCGACTACCCCGTTTCGCCGCCGGTATGCGGTCTTTCCCATTTTGGCGTGCCGGAGGTAATCGCTTTTTGTCATGCTGAGCGAAGTGAATCACCTCGAAGCGAAATCAGATTCTTCGCTTCGCTCAGAATGACATTCCGGGGCGTTTTCGCCCCACCATGCGGGAGCCACCCCCGGTACGCCCAGGTCCAGGCGCCAAACTTGCTCCGGCGAGCGACCGCCCTTAAACTGCCTGGCGGCGCGTGCTACCAAAGGAGGCGGCGATGACTCGACGGTTCATCACGGAACTCAAGGCCGGAGAGCGGGTTGAGGACGAGGTCTTCCTCATCCGCTCCAAGGACCTGCGTACCACGACGCAAGGCGGCCTGTACATTCACGCCGTGCTGATGGATCGAACCGGGCAGCTCGTCGCCCGTGCATGGCAAGCCACCGAGGAGATGTTTCGGGGCATGCCCGAAGGCGGCTTCATGCGTTTCAAAGGGCGCACGGAGAACTACAAGGGCAACATGCAGTTCATCATCGACGCCGTCCGTCCGGCCGAGCCGGGCTCTTTTGAATTCGCCGACTTCCTCCCCGTCACCAAGAACGACATTAACAAGATGTGGATGCGCCTGCTGCAAATCGTTCGCGGGGTCAAACATCCCGACCTCGCCGCGCTGCTGCACGAGTTTATCATCGACGAAGAGTTGATGACCCGCTTCCGCAAGGCGCCGGCGGCGGCCACCCTGCACCACGCCTACATCGGCGGACTTTTGGAGCACACCCTTTCCCTGTTGGAGATCGCCCTCGTGGTGATCCCTCACTATCCCAAACTGAGCCTCGATCTGGTGTTAACAGGCCTGTTTTTGCACGACATCGGGAAGTCCGCGGAGCTGAGTTACGAAACGGCGATCGGCTACACCGACGATGGCCAACTGTTGGGCCATATCACGCAGGCCGTCATCTGGATCGAGAAAAAAGCCGAAGCGGCGGCGAAACGCACGGGCCGACCGTTCCCCGACCGGCTGCGCTGGGTGTTGGAGCACATCATCCTTAGCCATCACGGGAAGTATGAGTTCGGCAGCCCCAAGCTGCCCGCCATTCCGGAGGCCGTCGCCATTCATCACCTCGACAACCTCGACGCCAAGGTGCACATGTTCCTAGCCGAGATCGAGAACGACCGCGACCCGGCGAGCCCCTGGACAAACTTCAACAAAGCTTTGGAAACGAAAGTCTACAAACCCGACGTCATGGGAACGCGCCCGCCGAAGAAAGACGCATGAGATACACGCAGTTCACCGACAACCAAGTTCACGAAATGCTCGGCGCGATCGGCGTTGATGCGCTCGACGATCTCTTTTCGCCGATTCCGCCGCGATTCCGCATGAAGGGGGAACTCAACATTCCCCGCGGCGTGAGCGAGCTGGAGCTGCTCGAAGACACCGGCAAGCACGCCTCGCGCAATCGCGATTGCACCGAGCAGGTGTGCTTCCTGGGCGGCGGAGCGTACGACCACTTCATTCCGACGCTGGTGGATGCACTCGCGGCACAAAGCGAATTTCTAACCGCGTACACGCCGTATCAGGCCGAGGCTTCGCAGGGCATCCTGCAACTTTTCTATGAGTTCCAAACGATGGTCTGCCTGCTCACCGGGATGGAAGTCGCCAACGCATCGCTCTACGAGGTCGCCAGCGCCACGGCGGAGGCCGTATTGATGGCGACGGCGATCACCGGGCGACGCCGGGTCATCATCGCCGAAGCGATCCACCCCGATACGCAGCGGACGCTCGCGGCCTACATGCAGCAGCAGGATGTCGAAATCATTACGGTTCCGACACGGGACGGCATGATGGATGAGGTGGCGCTCAAACAACGTTTGACGGACACAACGGCGGCCCTGGTCATTCAATCACCCAGCTTTTTTGGGTGCATCGAGCGGCTCGACCACATCATCCCCGCTGTTCATGCCTTCGGGGCGCTGGCCATCGTTGCGACCGACCCGATTGCCGGCGGCGTTCTGAAACCACCGGGGGCGTTCGACGCCGATATCGTCGTCGGCGAGGGGCAGGCTTTGGGAATCCCCTTGCAGTACGGCGGTCCTTACTTGGGCTTGCTCGCCACGCGGGAAAAGTATTTGCGAAAAATGCCGGGCCGTGTGGTGGGCATGACTACGGACCTCAACGGCGACCGCGGCTTCTGCCTGGCGCTGCAAACCCGCGAGCAGCACATCAAGCGTGAAAGGGCGACGAGCAACATCTGCACCAACCAAGGGTTGCTCGCCATCCGGGCGTCGATCTATATGGCCGCCATGGGCAAGCAGGGCATCGGTGAGGTCGCTTCGCGTTGCTTTGACAAGGCCCATTATGCCGCTGAGCGGATCACTAAATTAAAGGGATATGAACTGCGTTTCCCGAAAGCCCCGTTCTTCAAGGAATTCGTGGTGCGGACCTCACGCGGAGTAGACGCGGCCCTCGCCCGGTGTCGCGATCGTGGCATCCTCGGCGGAGTGCCGGTTGGTCGGTTTGATGAACGATACGCGGATTGTTTCCTGGTCGCGGTGACGGAGAAGCGCACGAAGAAGGAAATCGATGATTGGGTAGCCGCCCTTGACGACGCATCGTGATGCGTCGCAAATAATTCTTGAGGTGTGGCACAGCGGCCCTCCGCTGTGCCAATGGGTCCAGCCGAGGGCGGCTGGGCTACACCGACTCGCGGAATTCGATGGGATGGACTACCAACTGGTGGCAGCCGTGGTTAATCGACGCAGGCGTCATTTTGTTGGTGACCTTGACGGCGGGGTTGGCGCTATTCGCGTCGTTCCTGCTTTGGCGGGATGGGTATCGAAGAGGGTGGCGATCCGCCAGGGAACTGCCGCCGATTTGTCCGAAATGCGGTTATAATCTGTCCGGGTTGACGCAATGCCGTTGCCCCGAGTGCGGAACGGAGTATCGGCTCGACGAACTGTGGCGAACGCCGGTTTCCTCCACACGATAGAGAAGTAAGAACGAGAACGTATGACGACCTTGAGGGCTTTACGCTTGATAAGCAGAGAAACCACCCCGCCGAGTCAGCGGAACTCGGATCATCCGGTTCTATTTGAAATCGGCTCGCCGGGTCTGTGGGGCGCCTCGCTACCCGAGTCCGATGTGCCCGCGGTTCGCCGCGAATCCGTGGTCCCCAGGGAATTGCTGGCCAACGCACCACCATCCCTTCCCGAAGTCGGCGAGCTGGATATCGTTCGCCACTACAAGCGCCTCGCCCAGCGATGCTTCAGCATCGATGGCAACTTTTACCCCCTGGGCAGTTGCACGATGAAGTACAACCCCCGAATCAACGAACGCGTCGCCTTTATGCCCGGTTTCGCTCACGTGCATCCCTACCAGAACGACGCCGACGTGCAGGGGCTATTGGAGTTGCTGTATCGGTTGCGGTGTGACCTCGCGGAAATCGGCGGATTGGCGGAGGTCACGTTGCAACCCGCAGCCGGTGCTCACGGCGAGATGACGGCGCTGATGATCATCAACGCCTATCACCAGAGCCGCGGCCAGAACCGCTCCAAGGTGCTCGCTCCCGACACGGCCCATGGGACCAACCCCGCCAGTTGCGCGATTTGCGGGCGACGGTCGGTGGCGATCAAGGCCAAGCCCGATGGTCGCGTCGATCTGGATGACCTGCGCAGCAAGGTTGATGATGACACGGCCGCCCTGATGATTACCAACCCCAACACCGTCGGCGTCTTCGACGAGCAGATCGCCGACATCGCTGAGATCGTTCATGCCAAGGGCACGCAGCTTTACCTCGACGGGGCCAACATGAATGCCATCCTGGGCATCACCCGTCCGGGCGACTTCGGCGTCGATTGCATGCACTACAACACACACAAAACCTTCAGCACGCCGCACGGCGGCGGCGGTCCGGGCGCGGGTCCGGTCGCGGTGGCCGAGCATTTGCGGCCGTTCCTCCCCGTACCGCAAGTCATTCGAAAAGCGGACGGCACCTATGTGTGGTCCGACGATCGCCCCAAGACCATCGGCAAGGTGCGTTCGTTCTTCGGTCAGATCGGCGTACTCGTCCGCGCCTATGCCTATATTCGTAGCTTGGGGTGCGACGGACTTCGCGACGTATCCGAAAAGTCCGTGCTGGCCGCGAACTACTTGGCCGCAAAGCTGAAAGACCGCTACCCCACGCCTTTTCCGCCGCCCCACGCCCACGAGTTCATCCTGGTGCCGGAGTTTGGCGAGAGCGGCGTGACGGAATTGGACCTCGCTAAGCGGTTGATTGACTACGGCATCCATCCGCCGACGATGAGCTTCCCCATCGCCCACTGCCTGATGATCGAGCCTACGGAGACGGAATCGCTATCCACGTTGGATCGTTTCGTTGAGGTCATGTTGGCGATTGCCGACGAGGTGGAGCAGAACCCCGCCGTGGTCAAAGCCGCCCCACACCTTACTCCCGTACGGCGGCTCGACGAAGTCGCCGCCAGCCGCAAACCCAACGTCCGCTGGCGGGAGGGATAATTCACTAGCGGAGATGAACGATCCGCGGAAACTTCGGGTCCTCAACGACCCTCCGCTCGACGGGCCGACGAACATGGCCCGCGACGAGGCGCTGATGACCTTGGTCGGCTCAGCGCAATCGCCGCCGACGCTTCGCCTGTATCAATGGGACCCGCCGACGATTTCGCTTGGTTACTTCCAACACTACGCCGACTATGAATCACTATCCCCTCCCGCGGGTAGGCTTCCCGTCGTTCGGCGTCTAACGGGCGGAGGGGCGATTTTGCATGACTTGGAATTGACCTACTCGCTTTCGCTACCCGTCGGACATTCGTTGCTTGCCGACGGGCCCAGTCGGCTCTACGAACTGGCCCATGACGCGGTCATCGAATTTCTGGCGTCACTAGGGCTTCAAACCCAACGGTGTGGGACGTCCGACGATTCGGGTGCGGCCAGAGGACCATTCTTTTGCTTTGAGCGGCGGCACCGCCACGACGTACTCGTCGGCGCGGACAAGATCGCCGGCAGCGCCCAACGCCGAACTCGCACCGCCGTCCTGCAACACGGTTCCATCGTGCTGGCTAATCGTTACGCCCAGCAACCGAGTGCCATCGTCGATCGACCCTTCGACGAGTCGATTCGAAGCGCTCGATGGGCGATGGTCGATACATTCGCCCGTATTTCAGGCGTTGATTGCGGACCCGGCGGATGGTCAGGCGAGGAATTCACCGCGGCCGCGGCGCTGTGCGATAAGTATGCGGGCATGCCGTGGACGCAACGCCAATGAAAACCGGCAAATCGCCCCCACTGAGCGTTTGCCCTGGACCATTGGCTATGGAGGGTACAGATTCACGAAGCGAACGGAATCGCCCCGATACGCACGAATCCGTCGAATACGGCTCCCTGCTCCACGACCAACACCGGCGCCTCCAGCTCACCCTTGAACCAGCCGGATTTTTTGATCTCCACATGTCCGCGGGCGGTGACATGGCCTTGCACCTTCCCCTTGACGGTAAGATTGCCGGCCTTGATCGGCGCAACGACGTGACCCTTTCTTTCTACCACCACGTCGCCGCAAGTGGAGAACTCGCGGACCGCGTAATAACTGTTGATCTTGAAGTCTTCGAGGATGAGGCGCTTGTGGCAGTGGGCGCAAAACACGGACATCGCCCGAACGGCGACTTCCATGACCTGCCCACAATGCGTGCAGTAGACCCGTTTAACCGCTGTTCCGGGGGCCGTCAGCAAGGATGACATCGCAGGCTCCGCCCGCACCTTCACAGGATACCCTTCTCCCCTTGAGGGGAGACGTTGGGTGAGGGGTGATTCCCCCGGCTCCGCACCCACTCCAACCCTCTCCATGAATGGGAGAGGGTGGAGCCAACGACCATCGTCGGCCCGTTATTTCTTGACCATTGCGGGGGAGGGCTCGGGCATCCGACCCTTGGCCGTGGGGATCATCTCCGCCGGGCGGGAGACGTTACGCACGTCGGTCGTGGGCTTGGATTGCCCGTTAACGCCGACCACGCAGCGGCCGACCAAAACCGCGCCCTCGGCCACTTCGAGGCGCTGCGTCTGAACATCACCCTCCAGTCGCGCCGATGCCGACAACTGCACCTTGGTCTTGGCGTTGAGGTTTCCCTTGATCTGTCCCTCGACGCGAACGGAGCCCGCTTTCACGTCGCCGGTGAGCGTCGCCCCCTCGGCCACGAGGAGTTGTCCCTCGCTACTGATCTCGCCCTCGAACTTCCCGAGAAGTTTGACGCCCTTCTCGAATTGAAGTTGACCCTTGAATACCGCATCGGCCCCAAGCGTCGTGGGGAATTCATTCGTTGAGTCGGCCACCGCGAACCTCCTTGTCGTATCTGAACCGTTGAGGAAACCTCCTTGCCACGTAGGGAGGTATGTATGCGGCATTATACGCGGCATCCCCATAGATTCAACAGCCACGCGGCAGCCCAAAGGGGCGTACCACTCGGTGCTGCCACCTCTGCTTCTTCTACTTAACCGCGCATTGGAATGGGTTGGGCAGTGCCGTCTTCCTCCCTTCCGAGCCGGCCGCCAAGCGAAAGGTGTAGGAAGGCGGCCCTTTCAAGCCAAACTCGTCCTTATGTTCAAGGACCGGTTCGCACCTTGTCCGGCCCGAAACGGGCGACGTAGGGGCTTGGGTTCACGAACGTAACCTCTTTTATGGCAAGCTTATACACGCTATCCGAACGCAATTCACGGGTCAGGTCGGGAGTCAGTTTGATCGACCGCACAGTGCTTCGGCGGTAGAATCGCTTCGGCCTATAGGGAACGCTTGTTGCCGTAAACATGGCGACGATTCAGGCGGGTCGGAGAAGAAACGATGTCGAATTCTGCATGAGTTACCCCACTTCTTCCCGCCCCGACTGGCCCATTCGACCCCGAGTAGCTTCGGCCGACCGCAACCGCTGCCTTTGGGCGGTGTATCATGTGGAGGGATAAGCGATTATGTGCGTGTATCATTTGAAACTGGGTGCAGTGATCGGCATCCTTGGGGCTGCGACGATAGGCAAAGGCGCGGGGGATGTTGCATCTCCAGCCGACACACCCGTGATTGTACTCAAGCATACCGACCCGGTGCGGGTGGTGTTTCTCGAACACACCGGCCCCTATTGGACGGTCGGCCCGTTGTTTAAGCGGGTGCGTGAGGCCATGGCGGATCACGATGAAACCGGGCCGTTATTCGTGCGGTACCATTCCAATCCGACCATCGCCCCGGCGGCTTCCCTCAGCGCGGAGGTCGGGTTCGAGTCGCGTGGCGATTGGGATCCGGAGCCGCCGCTAAAAATCGCCCAACGTGATGGCGAACAAGTTGTCTCACTCGTTGTGGAAGGATCCTACGGCACGACGGCAAAATCGTATTCTGTGATGCACGACTGGGTCGCGAGCCGCGGGTTCGAGGCCATCGGACCGATGATCGAGTGGTATCCTTCGCCGCAAAAAGGCGATTCCCGCGCCGCCTATCGCACGGAGATACAGATCCCGGTCCGTCGCGCCTTAGCGGCCGTTGGTACAACGGCGGAGCCGAAAGCCCCTCACGCCATCGCCCCCATATCCGATGAATCCCCAGCCCAGTCCAAGAGGAACGAATCCGACCTCGCCGAATCGACGGAACCGTTGTATCCGATCATGGATCTTGTCGACGCTTCGAGGTTCGATCGCGTCGCCGAACAGTTGATTCCCACGGAGAACTCCATGCCCGCGGGGATGCGGGTATGGTTTGGGCAGGTCGTCTTTCGCGTCAGTGCGCTGGCGAGAGGTCTCGAGCAAACGTATCCCGCCGGTTCACCACAGGCGACCGCCCTGGCGGAAGCGATTGTGCGGCGTTATCGACAAGCGTCGTCCGCTTGGAAAATCGACCCACTTGCCCATGCGGTTGTACGAGTGGACCATCGATCCGACCCGCAATCGCAACTGAAACGGTTGATTGTTCGAGACTTGGACAACCTCTTGGGCCAGGTTGCCCTCAAGTCGGTTGATGCCCACACGGCAATGGGACGCCTTGGTGAAATCCTTGGTCGGGTTCAAGAAATTCTCCACGGCAGCCAACCATGAGCAACGTAATGTTTGTAGCCATAAGAGGTTATGGTTAAATCTATCAATCTAGGAACATCTTCTTTAGGTGCGAAGCCTTCGTTAAAATCGGGAAAATCTCTTGTCAACGACCGATGAAGGTGTAAACTACATTCAGACTTGCGGATGCGCACCGTTGGCGCGGGGGCGCGATCCAGCGGTCCAATGCGATTTGAAACGATGAGCGACGTTTTAACGAATGAACTTGCACTCTCGCAGGCGGCGTCCACGGCGGCGGGGGTCGGAGGGTTCCTCGAATTCGAAAAGCCGCTCCTGCGCATCCAACAAGACGTGGAGGCCATGGAACGCGAGCAACGTGACACCGGCCACGACTTGTCCTCAGACATCAAACAGCAACGCCTTCGCTTCAAGGCGACGCTTAAGCGGCTCTATTCCAACCTCACCCCATGGGAAACGGTCCAGGTCGCCCGGCATGCGAAGCGACCGCTGTCCTCCGACTACATCCAATCCGTCTTTCGTGACTTTTGCGAATTGCACGGCGACCGAAATTACAGCGACGACCGGGCGGTTTTGACCGGTTTCGGCCGCATTGGCGGCCACCGTGTGATGTTCATCGGCCATAACAAGGGCAAAGACATCAAGCAACGGATGGCGTGCAATTTCGGCTGCGCCCACCCCGAAGGCTATCGCAAGGCACTCCGCAAAATGCAACTCGCGGAGAAGTACGGCCTGCCCGTGGTCTGCCTCATCGACACGCAAGGCGCCTACCCCGGCATCGGTGCGGAGGAGCGAGGGATCGCCTTCGCCATCGCCACCAACCTCATGGAGATGTCGCGGCTACGCACGCCGATCGTTAGCGTGGTGATCGGCGAGGGCGGCAGCGGCGGGGCCTTGGGGATCGGCGTTGCGGACCGGGTGGCCATGTTTCAACACGCGTTTTACTCCGTGATTTCGCCGGAGGGCTGTGCCGCCATTCTCTGGAAGACCGCGGAACGACGCAAACACGCGGCCGAGGCGTTGCGGTTGACCTCTCGAGAACTCCTCAAGCTGGATCTGATCGACCACGTCATTCCGGAGCCGGTCGGCGGAGCGCACCGCGATCCCGAAGCGGCCGCGTTAAACTTAGAGAAGTATTTGATCGGGACGCTAAACGAACTGAAACGATTTGGCCTCGACTCTCTCGTCGCCAAGAGGCAAGAGCGCATCCGCCACCTCGGCAGCTTCTACGAGTCCCCAAGCGAAATCCGCCCGGAGCTGGAAACCCGCAGTCCGCGCCGATCCACGCACCGAGTAACCCGATTGGGCGCGCGATTTGCGCGCTCCGAGGCCGTCCCGGCCTGACCCCGTTTTCCGCAACGGGAGGGAGTTTGGAGGCCCCGCTGTTCTCCACGCGATGGCGCCGCGCCGCCGATTAACGGTCAAGTCACACGGCCGTCGGCGCCCAACACGAATCGCGCGAGCAGGCCGGCCCCCACCGGCCATCCCTCAAGATTATGAGGTGTAGGGCTTGGTGACGAACTGCGTTTCGCACAGAGTGCGATAGAGAGGGCAGCGGTCGAAAAGCTCCTTGTGCGAACCTGCGTCCACGATGCGCCCGGCGTCCATGACGACGATGCGGTCGGCGAACTGAATCGTGCTGAGGCGGTGGGCGATGATGATGGTGGTGCGGCCCTTGGCGAACTCGCGCAGGGCGGTTTGGATCTTCTGCTCGGACTCGGTGTCGATCTGGCTGGTGGCTTCGTCGAAAATGAGGATCGGGGCATCGCGGTAAATCGCCCGGGCGATGGCCAACCGCTGACGCTGGCCGCCGGAGAGCGTCGAGCCTCGTTCGCCGAGGACGGCGTCGTAGCCGCCGGGAATGTTGCGGATGAACTCATCGGCGTAGGCCCGGCGGGCGGCGTCTTCTGCACGGCCTCGATCGAAGGGCGTGGCGCCATAAGCGATATTCTCCACCGGCGTTCCCTCGAAGATTACCGCATCCTGACCCACAAAACCGATCTGTCTGCGGAGGCTGGGCAACGTCGCCCGGCGGACATCCACCCCGTCGAAACGCACCTCGCCTTCTTGCGGATCGAACAGACGGGGGAGGAGGCTCACCAGCGTTGTCTTGCCGCAGCCGTTGGGACCGACGAGTGCCATGGTCTCGCCGCGGCGAATGGAGAGCCGTACGTCTTTGATGGCGGGCGCCGTGGCGCCCGGATAGGTAAAGGAGACGTTCACGAAATCGAGGGCTTTCTCAAGACCGGCCAGGTCGAGGTTGCCGGGAGCGAGGTCCGATTCCACCGCGTGGTCAAGCACTTGGAAGATGCGCTCCGCCCCGGCCGTGGAACGTTGAATGCGCACATAAACGTCCGTCAACTTGCGTAGCGGATCGAAGAGCATCGAAAGGGCCACGCCCAACGCGCCGAACTTGGCCAGAGACAACTGGTGGTTGAGAACGAGGCTCGCCAGCCAGACGGCGAGCAGACTACCCGCGAGGACCGCGAACGTTTCCATCATGGGGCCTAGAAACGCATCCAGTTTTGCCAGGTGCAGTTGTTGCTCGAACATCCTCCGATCGACGGCGTCCAGCCGGGCGCGTTCATGTTCCTCGGCGGTATGGGTCTTTACCACGCGAAGGCTTTGGAGGCTGGCGGTGAGGGCGGCGATCATGGCCCCGTAGGCTTGCAGAAGCTTCTTGTTGGCGTTCTTCACGCTTCGACCGACGGCCCAGAACAACGCGAGGGCGATCGGCACCACACCGGCCATCGTCAGCGTGATTCGCCAATCGAGGGCGAAGGCCAGGGCGATGAGAAACAGGGCACGAAGCGGTTCACGCACGGCCTTGCCGAACAGCGTAATCAGACCGCGCTGGACTTCTTGAATGTCCTGCACGAAGCGCGTAACCAGATCCGCGGTCTGAGTGCCGGCGAAGAACGCCATGGGAAGGTGCAAGGTGCGCACGTAAAGGCCGTCACGGAGGTCCAACAGCGTACGGAGGATCGCGGTGGCGATCATCGTTTCGCCCAAATAGCGAAAGAAGTTGGCCACCACCGCGGCGGCGACCAACGCCATGAGAATGTAGACCAGGGTGCGAAGCTTGGTGTCCGGGACGTCGGGCGGAAGCATCGAGCCGACCCAGCGGATTAGCTGAAAATGAAGCTCCGCGGGACGCGGGCGGAGAGCAACCTCACGAAGCCCCTCCGCTCCACCCACGAGTGCATTGATCGACCTCCCTGGGTCGGCGTCGGCAAGTTCCTGAAGCAACTCGTCAATCGCTCCGCCTCGAGGATCGCGGAGTTCATCTCCCGGTCGAGCGCCGGAGGCAAAACCCGGGCCGTCCTTGTGAACTTTGAGAAAGCGGACGAAACCCACTTCCGAATGCGGCGCAAACTCGACTTCAAGACGGTGCCCCGCGATGGCCCGATTGATCCACCCGTGCAGGCCTTCATCTTCCAGCAGGATCTGGAAAACCGGGAAGGCCCCGCTGATGCCCACGGTGTGCAGACCGGCGAATGCAATGGTGGCGACGAGCCCGGCGACGAGTGACCGTCGATAAGGCCGAGTGAGCGCGACGAGGCGCCAAAACTCACGGGAACGGAACCGGGCCCGCGGCGCCCTTTGGCTATCGTCAGCGGCGAGTAGAAGCGGGTCCATCAAGAACTTAGGAAGTAGAAACTAGTGCCCTATGAGGTCTGATCTTGCGGCTTGGTGTGATCCAGCCGCTCTCGGCTGGACCACGTGGCACAGCGGAGGGCCGCTGTGCCACACAACACCGAACACGAAAGCTCCGCAGCGCCAATTCCCTAACTGGTTCACTCCGACCAGCGGTCCGAACACACAGTCGCTCAAGCGATGCTCTTGTAAAGCTGGGCATATTGATCCGCAAGGACCGACCAATCGAACATCGCGCGTCCCAAGGCGCGGGCCTTCTCGCCCATCGCCCGTAAGGACCCATCGGGGAGTTTCAAGACCGACCGTAGGGCCTCCCGAAGCTCTTCTCGGCGCGGCCCGCACACCGAGATGGCGTCGCCAAACCCCGGCGGGGCCGTACACGTCGAGGCAAGCACCGGGACTTCGCTCGCCACCGCCTGCATGATCGACACCGACAGGCCGATATGCAAGCCCGGCGACACAAGTAAGGATGCGCGGGAAAGAAGGGTCCGCTGCCGAGCAACCGTGGTTGCATCGGCGAAGGCGACACGATCTTCGCTTTTCTTGCGACGGACGGCGGACTCGAGCAACTTCCGCCATTGGCCGTCGTCGCTGCCGGCCAGCACCATGTTCCAGCCGTTGGCGTCCGGGCCGATCTCGGCGATCGCCTTCAGCAGAGCTACGCATCCGCCGCGCGGATGAAGCGGGCCAAGCAACAGCAAACAACGATTTCCATTTGTCTGGACAGCGTCACCCGTTAGGGCTCCAGCGTACTCGTCGAAGCTCACACCATAAGGCAAGACGCTGATGCAGCTGTGAAGCCGACGGGATTTGAGATCGTGCTCCTCCGGCGGGTTGATCGCGGTGACGCACGCGGCTCCTCGAACCAGCCGACGGGTTCGCCAAGCAGCTCCGAGGCGATCCTTCCAAGTTCGCTTGTTGTGCGGCCCGAAGGTCAAAGTACCGAGAGGACTCATGGCGTACGGCTTGCCGGCCCTAAAGGCCTGGGCGGCGATTCGATGGGCTAGCCCATAACCCCACCCGTGGATGTGAACGACATCCACACCCTGGAGTGCGCGAGTTGCGTCCGCGGGCGGCGCGACGGCCTTGGATCGCAAGCCGCGAGTCGCCAATGCTTCGTGCAAGCCGCGCAGACACACCGCGACCGAGCCTGCGTCGGGATTCGACGACTCCAATACATGGAGAATTGCACGGGACATTCGCCCGCCGATTGTAGCTCCCCGCGACGCTAACTGCGAGTTGGCGAGCGAAAAGGCGCTAGCCTCCGGTAAACCCATCGAGCTTGTGTGATTTGCGGCGTTGCGAACGTTGCGCATAGCCGGCCGCCTCGCGGGCGAATCTCCGGAAACAAGCCTTCCAGTCCGCCGTCGGAGTGCCGACGCGGGAGAGATGCTGATGAAGAAACCGAACGAAGTCCGTGCGGCTCAGCGCCGGATAATCTCGCAAGCTGGCGGCCAAGCGGATCAGCGGCTGCCATCGCCGGCGACCGTTCCACCAACGGCGATGGTGAAGTCCGTCGAGGTCGACGAGCATCGTCCGGGCCGGTCCTTCGCGACCGTTCCAGTGAGTGAACAGGATGTTGGACGCCTTCAGGTCACGGTGATAGAGCCGGGCGCCGTCAAGACGGGCGAAAAGCTCAACCAGGGCCCCCGTCAAGGTCGCCTTCACTTTGCGCACGGCATTCCGGTCCAGGTGTGAAAGCAGCGTCAGAACAATCTGGTCGAGATCGACAACATCGCCGACAAACTCGGTTACCAACCAGGATGATCTTGGACGTGCGATACGCTCCATCCGGGCCAGGGGGATGGCCGTGTCGATCCCGGCGTGCAGCAATTGCACCGCCCGGCGAAAGTTGCGCCGCCCGCGCGAGGCTCGATTGAGAATGGAATCTCCCACGCCGCCGGAGCGGCTGAATCGGCAGACGACTTCAAGGGGTTTCTCATTTTCTCCGCCGATTCGCGCCCGAAAAACCTCCCCACTCTTGGAATACTTCAACGTCGCATATCCTGGGAGCGCGGCAGAATCAGCGACGAGCTGCGCTAGCCACGCGCGCCAGTTGTCGGCGCTCGGCAGGCGCGCGGGAAGTCCCGGTCGGAGAACCTGACTTACCGCGAGCACCTCGCCGCGAACTTCGTCAGAGACCTGGAGGGGAATGAAGACGAGCGGCGGCCCCAATCGCGGACCATGGAGTTCGATTGTCCTCGGCGCCATGAAGTCTAACGATCGAGTAATGGCGTCACCTCGTCGCGGAGAAAACGGACGATCCGCTCCGCGGCCAGGCGGTGGCCCAGCGCGTTGGGATGTTCATTCGCCAGACTCACCCGCAGCTTTTCCGCATTCATTCCCGCGAAAACCCCCAGCAAATCAAGGTACGGCACGCCCAACTCAGACGCAAACGCCCCCATCGTCTCATGCACGTCAGGCAGGTCGTAATCGTCCAACCGCACCATCCACGGAAACATCACCAGGGCGTACGAAGCGCCGCCGTCCTCGACGACCTGCCGGCACGCGCGCACGTCCGTCTTGAACTTGGACCACGCCCGCCGGCGCTCCTCGGAATTCCGACCGCCCCGGAAGTAGTCGATCGTCCGTTTCCATGCCGCCCAATAGCGAATCGTCTGTTCCGCGTATCGCAACAGGTACGACGCCTCCCCGACCCACGGGTCCCCGTCGCGAATCCGATAGATCTCGTCCAGCCGGCGGTGCATGTAGATCTCCAAATCGTTGGGATAGACCACGTGCACCACGACGTCGGCCCGAATCCTATCCTTCAGCGCCAGATACTTTTCCAACTGCCACGCCGGCGCCGTTCCCCAATAACCCATGTTGATCGTTCTCACCCCTTCCTGGCCCGACGTTGCCAGCAATTCGCCGACCAGAAAACAGAACGCCTCCTCCCGCTCGACGCCGTCGCCGTACACGATCGAGTCGCCCAGAAAGACGATTCGCAACCGGTGATCGTCTTCGGGGAGCGAGTCCCACGGCTCGCGCAAACCCCACGCGTTCAACGTGTTGTTCACCGCAAGGTAGTCGTCGGCGGCCGATTGGGGAGTCGCCGGCGGACGGATGTTGAACACGCGAAACACGACTTCCGAGAAGAGAAAGGCGGCGAGGACCGCGATCGCCACCGCCGCAAAGCGCATGCGCCGACGCCGCAGCCGGGCGATACGGAGGGGATTCGTCAGCTTTGCATTGAACGCCTCCATCCGCCCGTGGGACAGCAATAGGCGGAAAAACGTTCCCAGGCACCGAACCTCAACGAGGACCAGCACGCACGCCGCAGCCGCCGCCGCCCACCCTCCGAAGCGCGATTCGTCGATCCACTCCAGGAGAACCTCCGCAAAGACGCTTTGAAGAAACCACCATCCCCCTGCCGGAAGCGCGAGGGCCGTGATCGCGCCGGCATACGCGGTCCCCGCCTTCATATCCGATCGTGTACCTCGGCTGGGAAAAGCTTGGTCATGGCGTGTCATGACTGTGAATCGGCGCGTTCCTGCCAAGCCTCATCAATGGCGGCCAGTTCCCGGGAGACGGCTTCGACTTCTTCCTGCAATTCGGCCAAGGCGTCGGGGTCCTTGCACACAGCCGGATCACCGAACTTGTCATGCAAGCCCGCCAGTTGCACCTCCTTTTTCATGACCAAGGCCTCCAAATCCCCTAGCGAGAGATGGTCGTAAGGCGACCGCGCAGGTTTCGCATGTGTCGCGGCGGTCGATTTCCCTTTTGTCTTTTTTTTTCGCGGGGGCGCGGAGGCGGCCTTGTCCGCGGCGCGCTGGTGCTCAACTTGCTCGATATAAAATGAGTAATTGCCCTCATAGAGGGCGTGCCCTTCGGGACGAATAACCAATAGGCGGTTGACCACGCGATCGAGGAAGTATCGGTCGTGACTGACGGCGATGATCGTGCCGTTGAACTCCCCAAGGGCTTCCTCGAGCACCTCGCGGGAGGGAATGTCGAGATGGTTGGTCGGTTCATCCAACACCAACACGTCGGAACCGCCGAGCATCAGCGACGCCAGCCGAACGCGGGACTGCTCGCCGCCGGAAAGCGCCCCCAACGGTTTGAAAGCATCATTGCCCGTGAACAAGAACCGTCCCAGGAACGAGCGGGCGTTTTGTTCGCTAAACTCGGGACGAACGGCGCGGATTTCGTCAACGATGGTTCGCTTCGGGTCGAGACCGGCGTGGTCCTGCGAGTAATAGCCGACGCGCAGACGCGGAGCGAGTTCAAACGTACCGCTGGTAGCGGGCACTTCGCCAAGCAGAATCTTGAGCAGCGTTGTTTTTCCGGTTCCGTTGGGGCCGGTGATGCCCAGCCGATCGCCGCCTGAAACCTGAAACCCAAGGTCTGTGAAAAGCCGATTGTCACCGTAGGCCATCGACAAATCGTCGCAACGGAGGATGGTTCCTTCTTTAGCATCCTTGGTCGTGAAAGCGATCTTGGCCTGTCGCTTCGAGGTTGGGGCTTGGGTGACCAGCTCGCCATCCTTGAGCTGCCGTTCGAGCCGCGTTCGCCGCCCCTTGGCCTGTTGACTTCGCTGCCCGGCGAGGTGTTTGGCGATGAAGGCCCGCTCCTTGGTGATGAACTCCGAGTGCTTTTCAAAGTCGCGCTCCTGAGTAAGCTCGCGCATGGCCTTCGTCTGGGCGTAATTCGTGTAGTTTCCGGGGAAACTCGCCATCCGCCGATCGGCGACTTCGACGATGCGCTCGCACAATCGGTCCAGGAGATAGCGGTCGTGGGAAATAACCACCGCTCCGCCGCGATGACCGGTGAGGAATTTCTCCAACCAGCGGACGGAGTCGATGTCCAAGTGGTTCGTCGGCTCATCGAGCAACAAGAGCGGCTTGTCTTCGAGGAGTAACTTCGCCAGCGCCGCCCGACAACGCTGCCCGCCGGACAATGCGGACATCGGCAGGATGTTGTCGGACATGGAAAACCCCAGTCCGCCGAGGATTTCGTTCAGTCGCGTCTCGAAGGTGTGGCCGCCCGCGGCGATGAACTGGGTGTTGATCCGATCGTATGCCTCCATCAGTTGTGGCAGGATCGGGTCGTCGTGGCTGTGGGCGATCTGGTCCGCGACCGCGTGGAGCTTCCCCTCCAAAACGAGAAGGTCGGCGAAGACGCTCCCCACTTCTTCGTGCAGGGTGCGGTCGAGCACGACGGCCGGTTCCTGCTTGAGGTAGCCGATCTCCACGCCGCGAGCGCGGGTGATGGTGCCGAAGTCAGGCTCGAATTCACGGACGATGAGTCGAAAGAGGGTGGTTTTGCCGCTGCCGTTGGCCCCCACCAGCCCCACCGTCTCCCCGGAGTTCAACTCCAGCGAGGCGTTCTCCAGCACCATCTGCGTGCCGAACTGCTTGGTAACGCCTTGAATAACAACCGCGGCCATTGGTCGATCATACAGGAAATGTAGCGTCGGGGCTTGTCCCCGGCGCAATCCGAACTCCAAGCGCGAGCGCGGGGTCAGTGTAGCGTCGGGGCTTGTCCCCGGCGAAGCATCAGTACCGCGACAGTTATGGAGCGGTCAATCCGAACCCGGAGCGCCAGCGACGGGTCTTGTAGCGTCGGGGCCTGTCCCCGGCGTGACCATCAGTACCGCGACAGTTATGGAGCGGTCAATTCGAGCGTGGAGCGGAAGCGACGCGACCCTTGACCCCGAAGGGGTCCGCGATCGTAGCCGGGGGTCAGCGCAGCGCCACCCCCGGAATCAAGTCCCCCAATATTCCCCCCTCTCTCCTTGGGAGAGGGCCGCGGTGAGGGTCCGGCTTGCTGTGCACGCGGCGCTTATCAGAACGTGGACACGACCAATCCGAACCCCAAGCGCGAGCGCGGGGTCAGTGTAGCGTCGGGGCTTGTCCCCGGCGAGGTAGCGCCGGCCGTCGTCGATGGCGCAATCCGAACCCCAAGCGCCGGCGCGGGGCCTTCACATGGAATAGGTGCAGCGAGCAGTCTCAAAGCCGCGACCGTCAGGGAGCGGACAATCCGAGCCCAGAGCGCCAGCGACGGGTCATGTAGCGTCACCATCGTAGGTGACGATCCGCTGGTCCTTTCGCCCGGAGGGCGCACGTCCGTTGCCAGGGACGAAGTCCCTGGTAGCCGCTTCAACCCCTTCAACCCCTTGAACTCTTCAACTCCCGATCCGTTCCCCTCTTCCCTCGGGAAAGGGCCGCGGTGAGGGTCCGGCTTGCTGTGCACGCGGCGCTTATCAGAACGTGGAGCGGAAGCGACACGACCAATCCGAACCCCAAGCGCGAGCGCGGGGTCAGTGTAGCGTCGGGGCTTGTCCCCGGCGAGGTAGCGCCGCCCGTCGTCGATGGCGCAATCCGAACCCCAAGCGCCGGCGCGGGGCCTTCACATGGAATAGGTGCAGCGAGCAGTCTCAAAGCCGCGACCGTCAGGGAGCGGACAATCCGAGCCCAGAGCGCAAGCGACGGGTCTATCTGAGCGTGGAGCGCAAGCGACACGACAACGTAGCGTCACCGCTCGTGGGTGGTGCTTCGTCCCGGTAGGGACGCGCGAACTTAGCCCTGTCCCGGCGCGCCGCGGCCGGGATCCCCGCCGCTTCGACCCCCTCTTCACCCTTCAACCCATTGAACTCTTCAACTCCCGATCCGTTCCCCTCCCCCTCCCAGGGATCGGGCCGGGGTGAGGGTCGCGACCACCGCCCCCGAAACCGGGCGTCTTTCACGGAACTGTTGTTCCAGGTATGCTTCTTATGGTTCGACTGTCCGCCTAAACCGTATTCCGGCTACTCGCTTCCAAAGCGGAGGCTACGTGTCGCAGAACGTCGTGGAAATCAAGGAGGAACCCGGCGATCCCTTGGGCGGCGGCTCCGGGGAAAAGCGACACTTCACTGTAAAGTTCATTGGAAAAACAAACAACCCCAAGTTTCCGTTTACGATCGCAAATGAAGTGGTGGCGACGCAAATCGGTTTAGCATTGGGGTTGAATCTCCCGACCGTCATTACTTATACTGTCGGCAACGAACCGATCGTATTGATACAATTGCTGAACCGCGACCCTGGGATGCAGGCGCCGCCGCCCGCTACGGCCGCGAAGCTCAAAACGTATGTCGGCGCGCACACGGATGAAGTACATGGTGCGATAGTTTTCGATTTGTACGTGGCAAACAACGATCGTGCGTTCGGACCCCAACGCCGCAACGTTATGCTCAATGACCAGGACAAGTTGGTTCTCTTTGATCAGGGGAACGCGTGTTTTTACAGACCGCGATCGACTGCTGGGATTCTCGCAGGGCTCTCGCGACTTGATGCCGTTGAAAGAAGTTTGTCCGCTATGTTTGACATGGACCATAAGGGCAACCACTATCGCGAGTTCCTGACGGAGTGGCAGTACGTAGAGAAATGGTGTGAGCGGATCCGAGCCTTGCCGGATTTTCTCATCGAGGCTGCCGTGGGTCGAATCCCTGTGAACTTAGCGCGGCCCGACGATGCCGAGCGACGAAGGCTCCTCGAGTTTCTCCTATCGCGGCGCGCGTATTTGTTCGATCAAATACTCGAGAATCGTTCCTATTTTCCCGAACTTCCGAAAAGGAAAAGGAGGCGATCATGATCGATTATCGTTATGTGTTGATTCGGTATGTGCCCGACCGTGAGAGAATGGAACCGATCAATGTCGGTGTGATCCTGCAGGGTGGCGGTAAGCTGGAACACCGCTTGAATCCGCACTTCGCCAGACGAAAGGAAATAGATACCGGAGTATTCCGGTTGTGGAAGCAATTCTTCTCCGATGAAATCATTGGTATGGCGGCGCCTCTTTTTCAACCGGACCGTTCGGAATCGGAGTTCCTGACGTACTTAGAACAATTGTGCGATGGCCCAGTGTTGCTTAGTCGTCCATTATCGCTAAGCGCTCATGAGACGCGTAGCTTCGCAGATGTTCTGGAGTCGCTTTACGGTCGACTTGTCGCACCACCCGAGGTCGCAACTCCAGCCACCGCAATCCGACCGACTGGTCGATTCCGTCAGCTTTCAGACGCGAAGAAGTTCGTGCCGCGCGGCATGCGACGCTATGAACACATAGTCGTTAACGGAAGCCGGCTATGGATGGCGTACCGCCAAGTTCTTAACGGGGAGATACTGGCCTTCGACAAAGTCGAGGTCGAATCCATGATCGGAAGAACGGCAAGCGAAATCCAGTGTTTGCCCCTTATAGCCGATCGGTTGCCGGACTTCCTTACTAAGCACGTAGATGGAAGGCCGACGCGATACGTGTTAATGGCTGACGAACTTGCGCAACCGTTTACGGGTCAACCGAACCAAGAATTCGACGCGATGAAGGACGATCTTGACCAGTCGGTCGAGAAGATCCGCAAACTTGGCGTCCAGATTATCCGGTCCGCGAACGAAGCTGAGCAGTTTGCGAACGAAATTGATGCGACGCTCCCGAAGTCCGTGACGTAGCTGGGTAGGCTTCGTCGCCGATTGGCGTTCGCTGTCTGGAGAGCCGCGTAGGTCGGGTCATCAACCCGACATCCCCCGGACGATCGCTCAGCGTGCCACGGCGTACACTGCGTCCGCCGCCGCGTCGTCCGCTGCGTTCGCTCACGTCCGTTCACAAACCCGTTGATCGGTCAAATTCGCAATCCCACCGAGCGCCCGTGAAGTTATTATGGTGGACTGATTGCTAATACGCTCGCTCCGCGCGCGTTTCGCGCGGAGGTGCAGAGGAAAGATAAGATGCGCGAAAACGTGATTTGCCAAACAAACCCGGTAAAAAACAGGGTAAATCGCAGGTGACACGCTCCGACACTCAGGAAAATAATGTACTTGCAAAACGAACCCATTTGACAGCCATGATTCACAAACCAAAGCACGAACGCCTTCCCTGCTTGTCGCCGTCCGATTGCGGCTCAGGTTTCGGTGTTTGGGCGTCTCGATTTTTCGACGTTTTGACTTTTCGGCGTTTTGACGTTTACCCCCTACCGCAGCCCGTAATCGCGCAGTTTTCGATAGAGCGTCCGCGCCCCGATGCCCAGGGCCTTCGCCGTCTTCTCGCGGTTGCCGCCGAACATCCGCAGCGTATTCATAATGTGCAACTTCTCCACGTCGGCCATGGACATCCCCGCCAGGTTCGGCGGACCCAGCAGCACGATGTCTGTCGAAGCACGCAGGTTTTCCGGCAGGTCATCCACCTCCAAAACCTGCCCTTCGGACTCCAGGCTCATGCGGAAAACGACGTTGCGCAGCTCGCGGACGTTGCCGGGCCAGTTGTAGTTCACCAGCTTGCGCATCACCTCCGCCGATGCCCCCGTGAAGGCCGTGCGGTGCTCGAAGTTCGCCTGCTCGATGAATTTGTGGACCAGCACGGGGATGTCCTCGCGGCGCTGCCGCAGGGGCGGCAGGCGGATGGCGGCCTGGGCGTGCAGACGGTAGAACAAATCCTCCCGGAAGGCGCCGGTGCGGACCAACTCCGCGAGGTCGTGGTTGGTCGCCGCGACGAACCGAACGTCGAAATATTGTGCGTCATTGGTGCCAACCCGCAGCACTTCCCCGGTATCCAACGTACGCAGCAGCTTGGCCTGCATCGGCAAGGGCATATCCCCGATCTCGTCGAGGAAAAGCGTCCCTCCGTCGGCGGCCTGGATCAGTCCCTTGCGATCCACGATCGCCCCGGTAAACGCCCCCTTCACGTGCCCGAACAACTCGCTCTCCAGCAGCGTTTCGCTCACCGCGGCGCAGTTAAGCACCTTGAACGGTTTGCCTGCTCGCGGCGAGTTCTGATGGATGGCCAGGGCGAACAATTCCTTGCCCGTGCCCGTCTCACCGACGATGAGCACCGTGCTCTTGCTGCGGGCGATTTTCTTGAGCCGCTTGATCTCACGAAGGATGGCCTCCGACGTGCCGATGATGCCGGAGAACTCGAAGGCTTGGTCGACCTGCTCCTTGAGGAGCCTCGCGTCGCGGGCGGCCAGGGCTTGCTTGGCGGCCCGGTTGACCTTGTCGCGCAGCACGTCGATGTCGATGGGCTTGATGAGGTAGTCGTACGCACGGAACTCGCTGTCCTGGCTGAGCACCTCGCGGGCCAGCGCTTCACTGCCGTAGGCCGTGATGAGGATCACCTCCGTGTCCGGGTTTTTCTTTTTCGCCTCGCGCAGCACGTCCATTCCGGTGACGCCCCCGCCCAGCTTGTAGTCGGTGATGACCACGTCGGGCGTTCGGTGCCGCACGCTTTCGATGGCCGCCGGGCCGCTGTCCACCACGTGGCAAGCGAACGTCGAGCGCGCCAACGCTTCAGCGATCGCCTCCCCGTGGGCACGCTCATCCTCCACGATCAGTACGAACGCAGTATCGCTCATCGCCGCTACAGTTTACTCGAATTCGGCTACTTGAGCATTCTTCCGTCGATTCACGGGGTCTAGCGACGATCAAACTACGGAGAAAAAGCCATTGACTGCGGACCTTGAAACGCCATAGTGAAATCCGGCCCCTCCCCGAATTTGCGGGTACCCCGCGGCCGGTTGGAGATAGAGCCATGCGCACCTACCGAGCTACCGTGGTTCACTTTCTCACTGCTTTTGCCCCACTGAAGTCTTACAGATTGGCTTCGGTTGAGGTTTGTCCGTCTGTGACACAGGGTGGCGCTGCGCTTGCCCAGGGCTATGGTCGTTCAGCTTTCCATGCCGGATTGCCCAACTGCTTGGCGATCCTCATGGCCCTCGCCGGGGGGACTGCGGCGGCGGGGAGTACGCCGCACACGGATGTCTCGACCCAACTCTGCACCACCGACGCTCAATGCGACGATGGGCAATTCTGCAACGAACGGGAACGGGGCGATGATAATGGGCAGTGCGCCGCAGGGACCTCAGCCACGTGTTGCGGCGACTCGGCCTACCCTATCGTTTGTGCAGAATCGTTTCCGCGATGCGACCAGGTCTCAGAGAATTCTGGCGCAGGTTGTCAAAGCGACGCGGATTGTCAATTCGGTCGTTGCGAAAGGTGTCTGGAGCCGTGTATTGCGAATGCCGACTGCGACGAAGGGTCGCTACCCGCACACCGATGCGCCGGGCCGCTTGAAAACTCAGGATTCTTCAACGGACTGCTAGGAGAGCACTTCCAACCCCACGATGGTCACATCATCGCGGGGATTGAGCGAGCCGCTCTCCGCGTCCAGGAGAGCTTCGATCTGTTGCATCATGGCCTCGATAGACAGACCGGCCAGCGATTGAAAGGCCCGCTGGTACGACTTGGTATCCGTCAATGCATCGCCTTGCTCCTGGAAAGCGAGTTCCACTCCGTCGCTATAAAAGAGCACTTTGTCGCCGGGTCGCAAACGGGTCTCAAACACCGGAAACTCCTCGCCCTTGAAAAGTCCCAACAGCCCGCCCGACGCCTTCATCTCACTGACCATCCCCGCCGTGGTGATGAGGATCGGATAGGGGTGCCCCCCACGGGCGTATTGCAGGGTCATGGTCTTGTGATTGAGCAGCGCGTAGCACGCAGTGACGAACTGGCAATTGGGCAGCGACTGGTCGGCCAAGGCGTCGTTGAGCGCGGTCATTACTTCCGAGGGACCAATGACGGTGTGGAGATTGGCGTGTACGCGTTTGGGTATGATGGAGCGCTTGATGAACATGGTGAGCAAGCTGGCGGCCATGCCATGCCCGACGGCATCTGCGACATAGATTCCCGTGTGTTCCTCATCGATGCGAAACACATCGAACATGTCCCCCGACACCCAGGAGGCCGGTCGAAAAACCGCGGCGATCCGAACGTTTCCCACGGGTTTGCGGAGGTCCGGTAGAAAATCCCTTTGCAGCCGGCCCGCAAGCCGCAACTCCTGGTCCACCTCGCGGAAATGCTCATTAAGACGCTTGCTGAGCCGCTCCATGTTGCGAAGCTCTTGCTCCATGCGTTTGAGCAACCCGTGGTAGCGCTCAATCATGGCCAGTCGCCCGCGTAGCTCGGCCTGGGAGATGCGACGATCGACGACCTCGATCAGCGATCGCGAATCGGCGCGGCTTGACGTGGAACGGTCGCTCAACATGAGGGCCGCGATCCGCTGGGCGTCCAACATGCGCAGCAGCTCGTGGAACTCCGTCGGTTGCCGATCGGGCGTCAGATCGTGGTGCGGCTCGGAGAGAATTGCCGCGTCGATGGCGCCGGTTTTGGCCTGTTCCAACGCCGCCCGAAAATCGGCGGCCTGCGTGATGTGCCAGCCGATGTCACCGAGAAGATCGATCGTTCCCTCGGGCAGGGAGCCTTTGGGAGCATCGATGACCAAGACCTGCATGAATCACCCCGCACGGGCGCGAACGTTATCGGAAGCCCGTCCCGGCCCGCGCAGGGACGGACCCTTCCTAATTCAAAGCGGCCAAGAGGTGCTTCGACGCCTTACGGCAAGCGCTTTAGAACGGGGGAAGGAATCTTAATGGCATCGCCTGGGCGAAGCCCGATGCGGCCCCAGACGCCGGCATTGACTTCGATGGCGTATTGGGCGGGTACGCCGGAGGGGTATTGCCCGTATCGCACGTCCAGCGGGGCCATGGTGTGGGTGGCAACGACCACGCCGTTTGAGTCCAGATAGGCAATGTCCAGCGGAATGATCGTGTTTTTCATCCAGAAATTTAGAGTCTGCTGGCGGTCGAAGGCGAAGATCATGCCCCGCTCCGTCCCATCGGGCATTGGTGACATGCCCTCCGCGGTCACGAACATGAGTCCCTGGGTCTGCTTGGAAACGTCGTCCGCGATCCAAAACTCAAACACGTGCTGTTTAATGGACATACGAACGGTGCCGAACTTCTCCAAGTCTTCGACCTTTTTCGACCGGCAACTCGCACCGTACAACCCCAAGATCAGACAGAGAAGAGTAACTCCAATGATCGTTGCCTTCATTTCCGTGGTCCTACGCCAGCCCCTCCGCGGATGGTATCATCGGATCGCTGGGCAAGGAAACGATCCGGGAGTAGAATCGACCGATTCGTAAGGAGGAACGACCCATGCCGATTCCAACTGCCGCCGTTCGCTACCGCTGGAGCGAGCTTCCCAAGGATCAGCCGATGGCCCTGTTGGAGCGCCGTCGCGTCATCGGCGAACGTGCGATGATATCCCAGGTCCAGCTCAAAAAAGGCTGCTTCGTCCCCACCCACGCTCATATTAACGAACAGTTCGCCTGCATCATGAGCGGGCGACTGCACTTCATCATCGGTCCGGCGGATGACAAGTCTCGCGTGGAACTCACCGTAGCGGCGGGCGAAGTCCTGCACCTACCGTCTAACGTACCGCACTCCGCCGAAGCCCTGGAAGACACGGTCGTACTCGACATCTTCAGCCCGCCCAGCGATAAAACCGGCATCGACCGGGAGGATTGAACGCGCCTACGATCCGCGGCGCAAGGCCGCCAACCGCCCCTCGATCAATTGTCCGACGAGTTTCGGATCGGCTTTGCCGCCCGACACTTTCATCACTTGTCCGCGCAAGAAACCGACCGCCGCCTGCATCTTCTTGGGGTTCTGCAGCGCGTCATGTACGGCCTTTTCATTAGCGCAGAACGCTTCATCGATCCATCGCCCGGTCGAGTCCATGTCTTGCACCTGAACCAGACCCAACTGCTCGGCGAGTACGCGCGGCGACTCGCACCGGCCCAGCATGACTTCCGCGATTTGATTGGCCGCTGTTTTGTTTACCGTTTGGTCCGCGGTGATCCTGGCCAAGTCGGCCATTCGCGCTTCGTCGACCCCCAGATCGGTAACCGCGACGCCGCGATCATTGGCGAGTTTTGACCACACGTTCACGAATTGCTTGCCGGCCACTTCCACCGGCGCCCCTCGTGCAACCACGCGCTCAAAAAGCTCGGCCGTCGGGCGATGCTCGACCAGCGTCTCCGCGTCTCGCGGAGACAGCCCGTACCGCTCAGTAAATCGTCGTCGCCGTGCGATCGGAAGCTCCGGCAGCGTGGCCCGGATTTCTTCCAACAGCGCATCGGACACATCGACCGGAACCAGATCGGGATCGGGGAAATAGCGGTAGTCATTGGCCGCCTCCTTTTCGCGCTGGAACTCGGTCACTCCCTTGTCCGCATTCCAACCGCGGTTTTCGTTGGGACTGATTCCCAACTGATAGTCCCGGTCCTCACGCCACACGGCCGCTTGACGCCGGGCCTCGTATTCGATCGCCAGCCGGACGGCTCGAAAGCTGTTGAGGTTCTTAATCTCCACGATCGGCGTGCGATACTCCCGCCCCTCGCTCTCGATGGCCACGTTGACGTTCGGCTCAAAGCGCATCTGCCCTTTTTGCATCACACCCTCGCTGACGCCGAGATGCGTCACCAAGCGCTGCAGCTCGATGCAAAAAACGTAGGCTTCTTCGGCCGATTCGATGTCCGGATCCGTCACGACTTCCAGCAGCGGGGTACCGGCCCGATTCAGATCGACCAGAGTGCAGGCGCCGGTGTCGTGCAGGTTCTTCCCCGCGTCCTCTTCCAGGTGCGCCCGCCGCACGCGGACGCGCTTCGTTCCCGCGCCGTGGGGGACGTCGAAATACCCGCCGGACGCGAGAGGCAAATCGTACTGACTGATCTGGTAGTTCTTGGGTAGATCGGGGTAATAGTAGCTCTTGCGGTCCCATTGGGTATGTCGAGCGATGGCGCAGTTCAGTGCCATTCCGGTCAGGGCCGCGGAGCGGAAGGCCCGTCCGTTCAACACCGGCAGAGCGCCCGGATGTCCCAAACAAACCGGACAGACGCATGAGTTCGGCGGCGCGTCGAACCGCACGGGGCAACCGCAGAACAACTTCGTTGTCGTTTGGAGTTGAACATGGATTTCCAATCCCACGATGGTCCGAGTTGTCATGGCAGGGACGCGCAAGCGCTTACCTCCGGGCCGTTCAACTCCGCGAAGTCGGAATCAGAAACCGTCGCGCGGCCGGCTCACCATTGTCCGCCGAGCGGAGTTCGCCCCCGCGTGAACCGATCATATCCTACCAGCATGGTCCCGGACATGACGACTTAGGATAGGGATAGCCCTTAAACGCATCCACGTCTCCGACGATGTCGATGGCGTCGATGATTTGGTTGGGAGTGCATCCGTACAAATCCACTGCGTACATCGGCAGTGCCTGGGGCACGCCCTTCAAGGCATCAACGATGGCCAAAATATCGATGGCGTCCACCGTTCCATCGGGCGGGGTGTATTCGCCGCCGGGAAGCCAGCCGACCACGTCGCCCCACACCGGGGTCATGGCGGTCGCCGCCTCCGTCAATACCGGTCGACCCGACGCACCGCAATCCGCCTGAACCTGGTATTCCAGGCCTGGAGCGATCTCCAGCCCGGTTACGTACACCGTTTCACCCCATTGCGACGGGACCAATAGGGCGGCGGCGGCGGGATCATCGATCGGCAGCGCTATGTCATACGGAGCGCTCGGCGCCCCGAGGTATTTTGGGACGCCCAACGGACAATTCGGAGTCACCAACAGCCGTATGGGTACGATTGCCGGAGAGGGTTGAGGTGTGATCGCCAGATATCGGGGCCCCGCGGCCAGGACCTGCGGCGCTTCGCATCCGCAACTCGCGGTGTCTTCGTCGCACGCGCTTGGCGCCGCGCACGGATTGCCGGATTCGAGGCAACCCAATACCCCGTCACAGATTCCTGCCCCGTTGCAGAACACGCCGTCCTGGGAACACAGCTCATCACGAGGCGTGAAAACGCATCGTCCGCTCGCATCGCAGAGATTCTCGGTGCATTCGACCTCGTCGATGCACTGACTGCTGTCGAGGCAATCAACCGGGAAGTTGAGCTGGACATACCGGCCGATGTCGGCCACACCCTGGTCCGTTCCGCCATTGGCCAGCCAGCCCTGCATCGGCGTTCCGGGAAAGCCCATCCGCCCCCGATGCAAAAAATGGAGCGGCTCGTATACGGCGACCGTCCCCAAATATTCCGGCGACTGCGGGGTGCCAAAGTTGATGTCCGTTCCATTCGCGCCGTGGCAGCTGGCGCACTGGCTCAACGTACCGCCGGTCGTGTAGAACGATTGGCCAATGATCGGGTGGCCCAGAAAGGTGCCGCCCGCATTCACGTACGTATCGGTGTCGATCACTCCGCCCAGCACGAAGGCCACCAGGTCGTCAATCTGCTCATCCTCTAGAACGGACCCAAAGTCATGTCCGTTCGGGACTCCGCCGCCGCCGCCGTTACTGGGCGGCTCTCGGAGAAGACTGAACATCGGGGCCGGCTCCAGCGACGTCCCGAGGACGCCCGGAATCCCGGTGCGGTGCGGGCCGGCGGCGTATTCGCCGTCAACCCCCTTGTAGTCCCACCCGTGACACTCCGTGCAGCGCCACGTCGTCGAACCCGTGGCCGCGTTGCTCGTCTGGTCCGGACGGTATGGCCACAGCGGATGGTCCGTTGTCGGTTCGGGCGCCGCAACGGCCGACCACCATCGGTCATACAGCCGACCGCCACGAATGTAGTCTCCTGTAACCTCGCACACGTCCGGAACGGCATTCCCGTTGTTGTCAGGCGTCGTTCCACATGCAATGTCTGCGGCGTCATCAACGCCGTTGACGTTGCAGTCACTTTCAATCGGATCGGGTTGACAGCTTGCCGCCAACAAACCCGCCCCTTGCTCGCCCTCATAACCGCCAACGCGGATCAAATACTGGTCACATGCCGCCACCTTAAATGAAATCTCCGACCGCAGACCGCACGTGTCGTCGTCACAGGACATCGCCGAAGGCGCCGTCGGGCAGGTGCATCCACTATACACGGCCAGCATGGTGTCATAGGAACTTCCGCACAGGCTGACGGTGGCAGTCCCCGCGCAAGGGGGCGTATAACAAAACCAGATATCCGACCCGATGGGCAATGGCCCCGAATTGCACTGCGCCGCTTCGTCCGGCCCGTCCGTATTCGCCGCACTGGTATTGAACGAGTAGGCGCCATTCCCGATGGATTGGGCGTCGGCGCACGCGTCATTGGACGGAACGTCTTCCACCTGACAAGTCGCGCTACATCCGTCGTCGGGCGACGTGTTGCCGTCGTCACACTGTTCGCCGGTCTCTACGATGTTGTTCCCACAGTCCGGTCCCGCGGGACCAAAGGGAACGATCTTGTAGATACTGCCGTCAAGGCTAACGATGTACAGTTCGCCGGCTGCATCCTCCCCGAACGAGGTGATTGGCCCTATGGGTCCCTGCGGCGGCGTCAACGTCGCCGTGAGATCCTGCTGCTCGGTCACTGTGCCTCCCACATAACGGAACGATCGAACCGTCCCCGTGCAGTAATCAGCGTAAAAATACGTGCCCAGAAAATTCGGCAACGCACACCCGCGGTAGACATATCCACCCGTCACCGCGCAGTCGCCTCCCGAATGAGAATATTCCGCGATCGGCAGGATCAGCGTCGGATCGTTGCAGGTGCACCCCGAAAGTCCCGTGCAACTCGTTCCCTCCATACAGCGCCAGCCGTAATTCTCTCCACCCAAACTGCCGGCCGGCTGGAAATCAATTTCCTCCCGCGCCGCCTGACCCACGTCGCCGATGTAGAGATCGCCGGCGGCCCGATCAAAGCTGAACCGCCACGGGTTCCGCAGACCGATCGCCCAGACTTCATCCAACGGCAACCCCGGCCCCGCGTACGGGTTGGTCACGGGGATATAGTCGGGTGGATTATTAACATCCAGCCGCAGCAATTTCCCCAAAAGGCTGCCGCCGTCTTGAGCGTGGTTGAAGGGATCGTTTCCACCACCGCCGTCGCCGATGCCCGCGTACAGGTAACTATCCGGACCGAACTGCAGTTGCCCCCCGTTATGATTCGAACCGTCCGGATGAGGAATTGTCTTCAACACCGACTCGCTGTTGGGATCGGCGATATTCGGGTCCGCGGTCACCCCATAGCGTGCGATCACTACATCACCGGCGAGATTCGTATAAGCGACGAAGAAGCGTCCGTTGCTCGAATAATCCGGGTCAAAGGCCGCGCTCAGCAATCCCTGTTCGAAATCGGTGCTGACGCGATCCGAAATATCAAGAAACGGCGTGGGCAGGACCGATCCACCCGACAGGATCTTGATTCGTCCGCCCTGTTCCACGATGAAGAGTCGGCCGAGGTCGCCGAGCGGCGAAGTCACGTAGACCGGTCGTATCAATCCCGTCGCCACTTGCAGGGCGGTCGGTATGAAGTCCTCACACTCGTCGGGGATCCCGTCATCGTCACAGTCCCGACTGCCGCCACCGGCAATGTCCTGAATGTCAGGGATCCCATTCTCGTTGCAATCCGGCGGCGCCGTGCCCGGTCCGACGGTGTCGGCGGTCGCTTCCGTCGGCGTACCCGGACGAAAAAGGGTCAGCGTCGCCGAGGCCGACTGGGGCGCACGGTTGGCGTCGAAGCGGAAGTTGTACAATGTTCCCCAGCGCAGGGCATTCGCTGCTGTATTCACGCTATAATCAGTGGTCGACCAGGTGATCGAACCGTCCTGCACGATCGAAGTCCAGTCCGTACCGAGCCACGTTTCGCCGCTGTGGTAGGCCACGTCGTGAAAACCAATGTTCAGAATCTTCCCCGCCGGATCGACGGGAACGGTGAAGGCCTTCGCAGAACGGTGCGAGTTGAGGTTCTGCACCGCGTATTCATAGTGCCAATAGCCTGTCCCTAAATCCGTCGCCTTGGCCGATACAATAAACAAGCCCTCACCCGGAACCTGGACATCCGTCTCCGTCACCGTCGGGTCCATGTCCTTCCACGCCCGGATGGCGGCCCGTTGCCGTTGCGTCGTCCCCGCCAAAGAGAGCGCCCAGGAACTGCCCGACCCGCTCACCGTCACACGTCGGTACGACGCATTGTTGTTTTGATTGCCTGACGCCGCGTCGTCCGGTGTAACGTATTGCCCCTCCGCGAAATACGTTCCTCCGCCGCTCAACAATGGATCAAGATCGTTGTTTCGCACCTGTAGTCGCCGGGCGATGTTTCCCGTGTACGACGGATTGGCCGGCGGATAGGTGAACACGCCGGTATTCGCGTCCACCTGATACTTGGGCCCCAGGTTCGACTGCGTCGCATTCAGACTGGCCGAATACGGATCGGAGCAATGCACGCCCAGATGCGACCCGTTGGTCGAGCAACAATCCGAGTAACACAATCCTCCCGACAGGGCGAAAAACCCGTGTTTCAGCCAGCTCTGTCCGATATGCTCGAAACGGTCGTTTTTCAGGCGGTACAGGCTCTGCCCGATGACCGGGTGCTGGTTGGTGTTGGAAATCCAGTTAAGCCAAAAATCACCGATGTTGCACGAAACCGTCCCCACCGCAAAGGCCGAAATCCCCCCCGAGCTCCCATAGCTGAGGACCTCGTGCAGGTCCCCGACGATCACATCCGGCCCGATCACCACGGGGGCGTTGCAGATGTCTAACGCTTGCGACTCCGCGGCTCGGTCGGAATCCAAGCCCGCCCTCGTCGTGTCCATCGGCGTCGCGGTGATGAGCACTCGTCCGACGACCGACCCACTCGCATGGCCAATCTCGAATTCATCCGCCAGCGATTCGGCGATCGAAAGTTCTCCCCCAATCCGAATCTCTTCTCGACCTGCCGGGGCATCAATGACAACGGATGACAACGCAAACCGGGTGCGCCCCGTCGGGTCGTCGGCGAGGCCGTCACGCACCGACCACATTCCGCCCGCTTCCTTGGAAATCGTGAAATTGCCGACCGCAAGGCGACGCGTACCGTCCGTGAAAAGGATCGCCCCGTGCGTGTCGATTCTCGCCGTTGCAACGTCGTTGAAAACGCCGCCCACGGTTTCCGTGCCGAGCGTCGAGGCGCTTTGAATTGCGGAGCTGAATCGATGACCCGTCTCCTCGCCGCCCTCGTCGCCTCGGACAACGAAGTCAAGCCCCAACGCCGAAAACGCCGTCCGATCTAACTCAAAGATGACCTCGCCGGTGATCCGTCGGTCGAGCGACTCTCTCGTCGTTGAGGGTACGATCTGCCCGGACGTGAAAGCCGAGACCGCGAAAATCGCCGCAGCCAGGACGCACGCCGAACCCCGACCGACTCGTTGAAGCATGGCTCCCTCCGTTACTCACCAGGGCCCGGCTTTGGTCTTTCGGCTGATTCCGAATGCGGACCGCGAGCAAACGACAACCGGTTCGGATCCCCCTCGAACCATTTCGCTGTTCGACACAACGATCGTCTGAATACCCCTGCGGGCAGCCGCACTCGTCTCCGAACGGAGGGCCGGCACCCGGATGCTCAATCGTGAACTCCTGACCGTCGAACGGCTATGATCTCGGTACCCCTAGATTACCTTATCCGGTGCAAGCCGAACTTGCAATAGCCAAAAGGGAAATAGGCTGATCCGATGCGTAAGGTGGCTTCTTCGCCGGCGCCTTTGCGGAAACATTAAGCGTAACTTGTCAGTACAATGTGAAACCGCAAAACGTCTTTTCTCGACGATGGGATCGTAGAGCCGAGCGGCCTGGAAGGGGGTTCAGGCTGTTTTTTCGGGAGCCGGCCACAATCGGCGGCTCAGGCGGTCGTAGAACTGCAACGCGACGGCCTGTTCGGCTTTGATCACGTCATCCGCCCCAAGCTGCGACGCCTGCATTCCCTTCGAGGAGTAGTTCGTTCGGGCGAGGATGTAGATTTCTGGCCGAAGGCGGCGGGCCAGGGAGGTCGCCGCAAGCACGGCCTCCTCGTCCGGGATGGTCAGGGCCAAGATCGAGGCCCGGTCCAAACCCGCTTCGCTCAGCGTCCGCGCGTGCGAGACCCCGCTGATGCCTCTCCACAGCCCGGGTTCCTACTTCTCGGTGCCGGTGGCAACCCCACCGGTGATGGTGAAATCGCCGTATGCTTCTTCGCCGTCCTAATCTGACCAGACCATCGGCTGGGTCGGATGCCGCAGGAGATTGAGGCCCAACGTGATTGCGTCGAGCGTACGGTTCATGTACCGTGCCCGTGCCCCATCATGGCGGAACTCGCGGGCACAGAGGACCTTGTGCTTGATCGCCGGAGGGCACTCGCTCACCCCGACCCAGCACCATTGCTCACCAATCACCTACCAGCCCGTTGAAAAAGTCCTTGGCGGGCATGGCAAGGTAGGGACGCACGATCTGCCGACTTCGCCGGGGCACTCGTTCTACCGGAAGCTCAACGGGTTTCTGGCGGAAGCGGGGTTCGACGACTACGTCGAGGGGTTGAACGCGGCGTATTACGCCGGGGAGGCCGGCCGGGGATCGCCCCGCGATCCGCCTCTCGTTCCCCCCTGATACGGTTTCCAGTATTTATCCGCGCGTTGCCTTGGTTGGCCCCGGAGGGACCGGGTAGGTGCCCCATCCCTTGCGCAGCAAGGGGTGGGGCATGGAAGAATCACGGCTCGATGGTTGATTGGAACCCGCCGAAATCGACCAGGTCCACGTCCCCGTCGCCGTCAAAGTCAAACGCTTCGCAGCCGGGACCGAGTGCCACTGCTGTGTCAGCAGTGCTTGGTCCGGTCATGCACGAAGACCGGCCCGCGAAATCGACGCCTTCTTCAGAAAACAAAAACGCATCATCGTCGCCCTGACCGTGCGCGAGATTCTTAACGAGGAGATCGCCAGGAAGCTGGCGTAACGTGACGGAGCGATGTAGCGTATATCCCGCGACGCACCGTTCCCGCCGCGACTGACATAGAAGCATCCCCGTTGGCGGCGATCTTGGCTTTTCGGACGGCGCGGGACCATAGGAGCAGGCTTTGCCGTTGCTCAATGACATCCTGGTGTGGGCCAGCACGAACCTGACCCCGTGGCAACGAGATGCAATGCGCCGCCTGTTTCTGCGCCCCGAACTGGCTCAGGAGGACTTCGACGACCTGTACGCAATGCTGAAGTCTGCGCACGACCTACCCGATACAAAAAACCTTCAGCCCATTCCGCTCTCCCAGGAACACCTCCCCGCTCATGCATCCTCTGCCTCCCCCATTGTCCTCCTTATGCTACGCGATCTGAATAGCGTCAACCGCATCGCGCCCGGACAAATGCTAGCATTTTCACCGAACGGCATCACTATCGTGTACGGCGGGAACGGTTCCGGGAAGTCGGGCTACGCTCGTGTACTGAAGCGAGCGTGTCGTGCCCGTGATTCTTCGGAGACCGTCCACCCGAACGCCTACGACCCCGCCGCTGCGAAAAACGTCCCGGAGGCCGTCTTCGACGTCGATCTCGGCGGCACTCCGAGGTCCATAGTGTGGAAACGAGATTCGGCATCGCCCGATGAGCTTTCGAGCATTGCGGTCTTCGATGGAAGGTGCGCAAGGGCCTACCTAGACGATGAACAAGACGTAGCCTATCTCCCCTACGGCCTCGACATCGTTGAGAATCTCGCTCAGCGTGTGTTACCCGAGTTATCGCAACGATTGAACGCAGAGATAACAGCGGTGAACACGGATACGATGCCATTCGTTGATCTCGTAGGGGAAACCTGCGTTGGCAAGTTGATCCAGTCGCTCGGCGCTAGCACCGATCCCCGCACCGTTGCCAAGCTCGCAACACTTTCCGCCGACGAAACGACCAGACTCGCCGATCTAGACAGAACGCTCGCCGAGCAGGATCCCCTGGCGAAGGCGAAACTCCTGCGCCAATCCGCACAGCGAATCGAGGGCTTGGTCTCCCGCATCGACACGGCGGTCGTTTGCGTCGCTGATGCGGCAGTCGAAAAACTCAAGTTGATGGACACGGAGACCGAAGCAGCCGCCGCCGCCGCGTCAGCCGCCGCGGTTCAATTCCGAGCGACCGACGTACTCCTCCCAGGCACGGGAGAGGTAGTATGGAAGACTCTTTTCGACGCAGCTCGCCGCTTTGCGACAGAACATGCGTACCCAAACGAGCCGTTCCCGAAGATCGACGAAGATGCGCGGTGTCTACTGTGCCAACAACCGTTTGCCCGCGATGCGGCGGAACGCATGCGGCGATTCGAAGAATTCGTGCAGCAAGACACAGCGAAAACTGCCGCCCAGAAGGCTGAGCAGCTCCGTACGGTCACTCAGAAGGTTGAGGTCGCGGCTCTTGGTTTTGGGCTCGATGATCCGCTTGTCGATGAACTTGGCGCCCTCAATGCCGACATGCTCAACGCCACACGGGACTACGAAAGCAGAGTCAACGCGCGTCGGCGGTGGATGGTTGATGCCGTGAAGGTGCATACGTGGGGCGTAGCCCCAGCAATTGACGGCGATGCCCGTCCGGAATTGAAGAAGCTCTCTGCCGGATTGATCGCACATGCCACCGAATTCGAAAAAGCCGCTGACCAAGCCAAAAAAAAGGCGCTGGAAACCGAACGCGCCGAACTCCGAGCGAGGGTGAGCCTGTCGCTTCGCAAGCAAGCGATTCTCGACTTGATCGAGCGTATGCGGCTCAAGGCGACTCTTACCAGGTGCAAGTACGATTTGAAAACGAAGGCGATCTCGGATCAGGCGAGGGAATTTGCAAGCCAATTCGTCACCACGACGCTCAAGGATGCTCTCGACGAGGAATTCGCATCGCTCGGCGTGGGGCACATCAGGACGAAGCTCAACCCGCGCGTCGAACAGGGCAAGACAAAACACAAACTCGTGCTTGAGCTCCCGGTGACGAGGCAGCTCCACGAAATCCTGAGCGAGGGGGAGCAACGCGCCATTGCGATCGGTTCGTTCCTCGCTGAGTTGAGCTTGGCCGGTCACCGCGGCGGCATCGTCTTTGACGATCCGGTTTCATCACTCGACCATTACCGACGCCGCGATGTTGCTCACCGTCTCGCCGCCGAGGCCAAGAACCGGCAGGTCATCATCCTGACGCACGACACGGTGTTTCTGGCCGAGCTTCTGCACGAGATTGACATGCAGCGCGTCCCGTTCCGCGTACATCATGTGGAATGGGCAGGATCATTCGCGGGACACGTCAACGATGGTCTCCCGTGGGAGCACCAGCCATACAAAGATCGGCTCGACAAGCTCGAAAAGGATCAGAGGGCCTTGGAAAAACGCTGGCCTCTATATCCGAACGCTAACGAAATGGCGGAAATGCGACAGCAATATGACCGCCTTCGCGCTACAATTGAGCGCGTCATCGAAGATTTTGTGCTCAACGGCGTTATCAAACGTTTCGACAGGGTCAAAGTTGGCAACCTCGCCCAGGTCGTCGGATTAACGAATGCCGAGTGCGATGAGATCGCCAGACTTCACAACGCTTGTTGTGAAGTTGTCACCGCCCATGATCCTTCATCAGTGAAAAACGCACCAGTCCCAAGTGCGACGCAGTTGGCCCAGGATATCGCCGACCTAAAGACGGTGATAGCCGACATCAAGACACGGAGAAAAAGTCCGGCCGTGAGTACCATCGCCGCCCCGGCGGCGAGTCCAATGGGAACATTCTGATTTTTTCGTCGCGAGCCGCGCCCCGCTTTCCTTGCTTGCCGCTACGTCGCTTCGTCACTCAATCTCCAATCGCCAATCACGTGCGAGATTCGTTGTCTAACGGCACTGGCGTGGCCTCCTCCCGCGCCGCACGCAAGTCTTCAATCTTATCGAGTTGTTTTTCCAGCAGTCGCGTTCGCGTGGTCTTCAGGTCGTCAAACTCGTTGCGAGCCTCGTCGAGTTTTCGACCCATCTTCTCCATCGCCTCGACGAATCTTCCCCATTGCTTCTGAAACTCGCCCAAGTGCTCCAAAATCTTCTTGGAACCCTGCTCAAAGCGAAAGTTCTCCACGGCCTGTCGGACCACCGCGAGGATCGCATACAGCGTCAGCGGCGAGCACAAAACGACCTTGCTCCGCATGGCGTCGTCGAGCAGCGTCGCGTCGTGCTCATGAATGAACCCGTACACCTGCTCATTGGGGATGAACACCAGCACGTAGTCCACCGTCCCCGCGCTCGGGTCGATGTATTCCCGGCCCGTCACATCTCTGATCTGCTTACGCACGTCCTTCAGGAATTGACTCGTCGCCTCCGCCCGGCCCGCGTCGTCCGCCGCGTCGAGGACCTTCATGTAGTTCACCAGCGGGAACTTCACGTCCATGTGCATTCGACGATCGCTCGGCAGCAGAAACGTGAAATCAGGTTTCGTCCCTTCTGCGAGAACCTGTTGCTTGTAGTAATTGACCCCCTCGATAAACCCCACCAAGCGCAAGACGTCTTCGGCCATCCGCTCGCCCCACGCGCCGCGGCGCTGCGGATTGGCCAGGGCCTCACGAAGCTGCCCCGTGGTCACTTGCAGCCGCTGCGTCGCTTCCGCGTTGGTTTCCAGGTTCCGCTGTAGCGCCCCATGCGCCTCCGCCCGTTGCCTCTCTACGCTTTGAATCAGCGTGTTCAACGTGCTCAGCTCCGTGCCAAACTTTGTCCCAAACTCTTCGACTCGCGCGACGAAGAGGTTCTTCTGCCCCTCAAGCTTTTGCTCACCCAGCGCGGTTTGTTGATCGAACAGGGGCTTGGCAAGCTTCAGAAAGTCGTCGGTATTCGCCGAAAGTGCCTCGCGCGAAAGCGCCGAAAAGGCCGTTCGCAGTTCCTCCACGAGTGCGGGCATTTCCCCGGCCTTACGCCGTTGCGAAAGCCGGAGCACAACGCCGATGACCGCGGCCCCGACGGCAACGCCAACGCAAACGGCAACAAGTACTTCAGTCATAAAGCCATTCCTCGAACGAGGTGGATTGTCGTGCCCCATCTCCAACACGCAAACCACCGACCGCGTTGTTGCTCTGGAACAAGGGACCATTCGCTTGTTAAGCTCGCTTCGCTTACCGCGTGCCCCCTTCCGCGCCCCGCGGCCGCCGAACGCATTGATCGAATCCGTGGTCTCTCAGACACGGTTAGCGGGCGTGGATTGCGGCACGCCGGGTGGATATCCTTGATAGGGGAGAGTGCGATCAATTGCGGAGGGAAAAAAAGATGAAACGAAACTGCTTATGGTTGGCCGCCGTTGTAATTACCCCCTTCCTGGCACTCACTGGCTGCCAGAGGCCCCAGCAACAAACGTTCGCACCTCTGCCTGACAACAAATATGCAGCACGAAACATAATCTTCAATTCGTACGTTAACATTGATCCGGGGTACGACCTTTCCCGAGGCGACTGGCCAGTAGCGGCAGCTTTTGAGCACCAACGTGAGGAGGTTTATTACCGTGAGACAATAGTGGACCGTCAAGGGCGTTTAGGGCTAAACCAAGATTACTCCTATCGCCGTTTCGACTCCACCCGGACGGGCAGCACACGGCGTTAATCGACCCCCCTCCCAATGCTGATAATGCCTTGCAAAAAGGTGCCTTGATCGTCGGAAGCCTTTATAGTAGGATGACTTGCGATCAATAGGTCATCCGGGCCGAGGGCTGCGGACGGACGTAGGCAGGCCTACGACCTTTGGCTTATGTAGGGATTCTTGATGGCGACAATTACGAAGAAGGAGCTCATCGACCGCATCGCAGAGAATGAGGGCTTTAAGCGTGTTCTTGTTAAGCGAGTCGTTCAAACGTTCCTAGATTCGATCATTCAAGAGCTTAGCGACGGGAATCGCCTCGAATTCCGCGACTTTGGAGTTTTCGAGAGCCGAATGCGCGCCTCGCGCGATGCCCAGAATCCAAAAACTTTAGACAAGGTACACGTTCCATCCAAGCGAACTGTAAAATTTAAGGTCGGGCGGGTTATGAAGATGCGTATCCACGCCGTGGCGCCCTCGGTGGATGCGGCCACCGGGCTTAACGTAGAGGCTTCGGCGCCAAAAACGCGCAAGTCCAATGCCATGAACGACGGGAATGTGCGCCGACGCTGAGGATTCCCCACGAGTTACAAAACACTTAAACACGCCCTTTGGCCTGCGACGTGGAAGCAGGCGATGGGTCCACTTTCGGGGACACATGCAGCTTGACGACAAAATCTGTTACTGCTACGGCGTGTCGATGCGGAAGCTGATGAGCTTCAGTCGCCGCACCTGCCCCAAGCGGCCAAGCCAGATGACCGATTGCCTCGGGGCGGGCACCGGTTGCGGGTGGTGCATCCCCTTCCTCATCAAGATCGCCGAAAACCCCGACGCTTTCGGCATCGACGACCTCACCGCGGAGCAATACGCTGAGCGACGCAAAACGTACATTAAGATGCAGCCGAAGAACACATTTGGCGAACCGTAAAGCGTTTTTTTTCAGTCGCATTGACCTGCGAAGCCATTTTGAAGTATAATGCCTGATCGCAGGGCGCATGGGACGGGCAACTGTCTGACTCACTTTTGCTCGATGCCAACCTGCGGCCACAGTGACCAGTCCAAGGGAAAGCGCCATGAAAAACAAACTCACTGCGTTCGCGCTCGTTGATCTGTTGGTGGTCGCCGCCGTAGCGGTCGTACTCGTCAGCCTTGCGGTTCCCGCCCTCTCCCGTGCCCGCGAATTGAGCAAACGGTCGGTTTGCGGTGTGAACTTGGCCGGGATCGGCGCCGCGGCGAAGGTCTATGCCGATTCCAACAAGGAACAATGGATGATTCCGCCGTTTAGACAGCTTTCCATTGACAACTACGGCATCGACTACACGAACGACTCCGCAACCCAATGGGATCCCGGAGACGTCGGTGAGCCCAACGAGCGGCGAGTCCAAACTACGTCGGGGACTCCATTATGTCCGAACTGTGGCAGCGACTCATTATCGGTTACGAGGGCATATTGGATGTTGGTTCGCTCCGGCGATACCACGGTCAAGCAGTTCATTTGTCCGAGCAATCCAGACGATCTCGCGGATCCGACTGAGGTCATCGATCTGTACTATGACTTCACGGGCTACGGAAACATCAGCTATGGGTACCAGGTTCCGTTCGGGCCGCGGGATACCCAACCGCGCGAGGGCGCAGATCCGCGCAAGATTTTCGCCGCGGACAAGGGACCGTGGCAATTCCCAAACATCTTTCCAGTCTGGACTCGCGCGGGAGAAGACGGAGGCTCAATTCAACTTGATGAAAAACCTTGGTATTGGCGGCCGTTCAATTCTTACAATCACGGCGGCGGGGCCAACGGGGAAGGCCAGAACGTGCTTTTCGCGGATGGACACACCTCGTTTGCCAGAATCCCAGCGGTGGGCATCGACAACGACAACATCTATACACTAATGACCAACGAATGGAGCGTGTCCCCGTTCAACCGGATTTACGGTCACACGCCGTACGAACCGCCTACGAATACGCCGTATCCCGGTCAGAATACGTTTGGAACTGGGGCGGGAAAATATTCGAGCACGGATTCGCTGATTTATCCATGACGGAAGCGCCGGGGCCCTCGCTATGCCGACTCGCACTCTGGTCGCCGCGATGACACCAAGTGCCTCTAACAGAACCGGGAGCGCGAGCGACCGGGCTTGTCGTTTTCGGTCCGCGCGCCTTGGCCCCGCGCTCGCGCTTGGGGTTCTGATAGAGGTTCTAACACTGCTAGCCCCTCCCGTTTGGGCACAGTTGGTCTCGGTGCAATGCTGCACGGAGCAACCTGACCTGGATAGGATTGGGGAGTGTGTGTCCGGGCCTGGTGGCACCACGCGACCAGCATCATGCCCTCCGGCGGCCACCTGCGTCTTGGGCTTTGGTGACGACGTCGTGCTCATGGCAAGCCTCTGCGATCCTGAGCAGGTCGTACCGCCGACGCCATTCCGCGCCTATTGCAGCGAGTGGGCGGACGAAACCGCGACGGTCGTCAAGGAATGCGTGGCCAAGTCTAACGCGAGCATCAACTTGTTCACCGTGTACGACGACGACCAGGACGGCGATCTGGACCTGAAAGACCTCGCGGTGTTCACCCAAGTTTATGATTCCGTCCCGAAGCTGGAACAAAGTGACGCCGTGGTGGTGGCAGTGGAGTGTTGCGTGCCGGAATCTATCGTTCGACGCATCGGCGAGTGCCTATCCGGGCCCGGCGGGATGTCGATTCCCAGCGCGTGCACTGGAACGGCGACCTGTGTCGTAGGTTTTTCCGCACTCGTCGAGGTCGGCGACTGGCAGTATAAACTTTGTACGACCGGGCCCGTGGAACTTCCCGATGCATCGACTTCCTTTTGTGTTTCCTGGCAGACGGAGAGTATGCCGATTGCCCATTCTTGCCGCGGTTCGCACATTGCAGGAAACTACTTTTTCGTCGTCTCCGACACGGACGGGGACGGCGACGTCGACCTCGCCGATTATGCCGTGATTCAACGGGAGTTTGGTCAAGCGGCAACGGAGTGAAACGTCTAAGTGACTCGCTCGGCATCGTAGTTTTGAGATCAAAGAACGCCGATGAGCAGAGTAAACACAGCAAAGGTCGTTAATCGCCGGCGACTCCGTTTCGCGTCGGTTGACGAAGTGCTGCCGATGTGGATCGGATCGTCGCGGCCGACAAGGGCGGGACGCTGAGACGTACCGGAAACTGGTCGGCGGGACAGGTCTTCGGCCGCCTGGCCACGTGGTGCAACTACGCCTACGAAGGATATCCTTTCCGACCGCCGTGGTTTATTCGCTGGATTCTGCGGAAAAAGAAGGCGGCGTATCTCCGCGACGGGATGCCCGCCGGTGTTCGAATTCCCAAGGTGCAAAACGGCACGTTCGGTACCGAAGAGATGAGCACCGACGAAGGGGCCAACCGCCTGTGCCGGGCTATGCTTCGCCTCAAGAACGGCGAACCCGCGAAGTTCGACAGCCCCGCATGGGGAAAAATGTCGCCCGCCGAGCAAATCGCCATCGACCTGCGCCACGCAGAATCGCATAGGAGTCTCTTGCATCCGGGATAATTCTTGAAGATACGTCTCTGGTAGATTGTAGGTCCGCGTTTACGCTCCGATGGGGACGCGGCAGGGCTTTGTTCCTTCGGGATCACGAGTGACGGCGACCTGGTAAGGGGCGGCGGATTCGCCACCAGGCGCATCGCTGCGGTAATGAACGCCGATGGAGTCGGTTCGTTCCAGGGCCGAGAGGGCGATGAGACGGGCGACGGTCAGTTTGTTTTGCGTCTCCCAGCCCAGCACGTCGTCGAACGTCTTATCGAGCGTGTAGTGGCCCCAGAAGTCGAGGATTTCGCAGGTTTCGCGCAGACGATCGCCGCGGCGCACGATGCCGACGTTGCGCCACATCACACTGCTGAGTGAATTGCGGATGTCGGGCAGGTCGAGGGTGGTGCGCGAAGAGGACGGGCTTTGGTTGGCGATGCGCGTCAACGGCGTGGGATGGGATTGGGCCGCGGCGCGGCGAGCGGCGGTTTCGCCGGCGGTCTTTCCGAACACCAATCCCTCCAGCAGCGAGTTGCTGGCCATGCGGTTGGCACCGTGGACGCCGCTGCATGAGGCCTCACCGCAACACAGCAGACCTTCTACGGTGGTCGATCCGTCCAGCCGAACGTCCACGCCGCCGATCATGTAGTGGGCGCTGGGTCGTACGGGGATCAGATCACGCGTGACGTCGATCTCGAAATCCGCACACAGCCCGGCGATGTGCGGGAACCGTTTGGCGAAGCCGGTAAGGTGGCGAACATCCAGGTAGGCGCAGTTCGCGCGAGTTTCGGCGAGGTGGCTCTGAATGGCACGGCTGACGATATCGCGCGGCGCCAGATCGGCGTCGGCGTGGTAGTCGGGCATGAAGCGGCGCCCGTTTCGATCGACCAAATAAGCGCCCTCGCCGCGGACGGCCTCGGAGATCAGCGCCCGCCCCGCGCCGGCGACATAAAGCGTGGTGGGATGGAACTGCATCATTTCCATGTCGCAGAGCCGGGCGCCCGCGCGATACGCGGCGGCCAATCCGTCGCCGGTGGAGATCGCGGGATTGGTCGTCTCCCGCCAGATCTGCCCGCACCCGCCGGTGGCGAGCACCGTCTGCTTCGCCCAAATCAGTTGGTGGCCGTGGCGCTTATGGAACGCCGCCGCCCCGACGCAGACGCCGTCGAGGGTCAGGAAATCGAGCAAAAAGCAATGATCGAAAATGCGGATGGCGTCGCTTTGCTCCACGCGCCGCCGGAGCGTACGGACCAGTTCGCGCCCCGTCTGGTCGCCGTGGGCGTGGACGATCCGGTTGACGGAGTGGCCTCCTTCGCGCGTAAGCGCGAAACCATTTTCCGCGCGGTCCAGTTCCATGCCCCATGCGACTAGCTCACCAATGCAAGCCGGGCCCTCGTTGACCAACCGCTTCACCGCCTCGGGTCGATTGAGTCCGCAGCCCACGCGCATCGTGTCGTCATAGTGCGACCGGATGCCGACAGCGTCGTTTTTTGCGACGGCAATGCCGCCCTGCGCGTGCCCCGTGGCGGAGTCGGTGAAATCAGCCTTGCACAGCAGGGTGACGAATCCGTGGCGCGAGGCCTCGATTGCCGCCCGGGCCCCCGCCACGCCGCTTCCGATAACCAAAACATCGGTTAGTATGTGGCTGGTGCGGTTCGAGTCGAAGTTTGTCAGGTAGCGAAGGGTGTTGTAGAGCGTCGCCATCGCAGTATGGATCGTAAGGCATCCCCAAGTGCGCTGCAAACTGCGGACGCGATCGCCGGCATCGCTCTAACCCGCGGCGTCCCAACCACCGATAACTAACCCGTAATGACTCGAATGGGCACAACCCAATCCCTCGGACGGGCCTTGCGTTCGCTAAACTGGGCTTTACTCGTCGGATCGTCCTGGGCCGTTCCCGCGAAGGGGCTGAATACCGAAGCCGCGGCCATTGAACTGAACACGGGTACGCGCGTCATTCATCAATTTGATTTCGACGAACGCGGCGCGGGCAACGTAGAGGACGTGCCCAAGTATTGGGAGCCCCTGCGGGCCGCGGATTTTCCCGGATTCGCCGGGGGTGCGTTTGACGTGCAAGTCGGGCATTCCGCCCCTCCGTCCTTTCACCTCATGAGCCGCGGACGAAACGTCGCCTACCAATACAGTGGGCCCGAAACGCGCGTACGTCCCCTAAGCAGCTACCGCGTCGACGGCTTCATTCGTCCGGACCGCCTCGGACACGCGAGGGCCTGCTTGTGCGCCTACTTCGTCGACCGCCACGGGACGCCGCTGCTCGATACCCTGGTGCGCACACCGTTTATCGAAGGCCCCGGGGCGCCGGGAAACGAGTGGGTGCCCATCGAATTGTTCCTTCCTTCCGCCCCGGTAGAAGCGCAAACGATCGGCTTGGTCGCCTGGGTGTTGCAGCAATCCACTTGGGACACATCGACACCGGCTCGGCGACGCATCGTTCGCAGCGACGTGCACGGCGGGGCCTGGTTCGATGATCTCGTCATTTACCGCGCGCCCCGCGCGGAACTCCAAACCGGCATACCCGGAAACGTGATGACCCCGGACGACCCGTCGGAGCTGTTGGTCGTCGTGGCCGACCACGACGGAGAGGCGCTCGCCGGTCGCGTGTCCATCGAATCCGCCGACGGCGGCGGCGTTGGCGAATTCCCCGTCCCGATTCCAGAGGGTGGGTGCTTCGAGCCCATAAAAATCCCCGTGGGCACGCTTCCTCCGGGCTTCTATCGTGCTCGACTCGAAGTATTCGCCGGCTCCTTTTTGATCGTCTCGCGAACAATGGACTTCGTACGAGTGGGTCCGTTATGGCGGTCTGCGGACTCGGCGGCGCGGTCCTTCGGCGTGGTGGTCGATTGGCGGACGCGGAGTGCTCCGGCCGCGGAACGGGCGCTGCTGCAACGACAATCCGTCCGCTCCGTCAAGTTGCCGGTCTGGACCGGAATGGAGGAGCCGCCGACGACCGCCGAGCAACAGAGGGAAACCGACCGCTTCTTGCGGGATTTGAGCCGCAAGGGGTTTGTCATGACGGCCATGCTGGTCGGTCCGCCGGGTCCGATCGTGGAGCGTTACGGCGCCTATACGCGTCCGCTGATCGACCTGCTGAGCGACGATCCGAACGTGTGGAGCGATGAGCTGGCTGTCGTCGCTGCGCCCTACGCGGAGATGTATCGCTGGTGGCAGGTGGGGCCCGACGGATCGTCCGTTACCGAGACCGGCGATCGGTTCGCCACGGCGGCGGGGCAGCTACGTGGTGCGCTGAGACGTTTCATCACCGCTCCCCGGCTCACGGCGCCGGCGGCGTCGATCGATGACGCCAATTCACTGCCCCTTCCCGTCGAGCAACTCTCGCTCACGCTTGGCGTCGACATCCATTCCCATTGGTTCGGCGAGCGAATCGAGCGTGTGAAACGGATGGGGTATGACCACGTTTCCGCTTTCGTTCCTCCCTTGCCGGTTGAGCGTTTTCAACGGGTCCCACGATTGGCGGATTGGGCGCAACGGATCATCGCCGCGCGACACGCGGGCGTGAACACCGTGTACGTGCCGCAGACCTGGCACACTCGGGACACCGTGTTCGGACCGGTGACCGAACCCCTCGAGGAGTTTATGGTCTTGCGGACCATTGCGGATATTCTCGGAGATGCCTCGCCCGGGCAACGAGTGGACATCGCCGAAGGCGTACGCTGTCTGGCGTTCCATTCCGGGGACTCGACGATCCTGGCCGTCTGGGACGTGCTGGCTCCCGCCCAGGGTAGGGTCCATGCGGTTCAATGGGGGCGTGCCCTCGCCATGGTGGATCTATGGGGCCGCTCGACCCTTTTGAAGAGGGATGAACACGGACGGCAACTCTTGCCGCTGACCGGTACGCCTGTTTTCGTCACCGGCGTAGAGCGCTGGCTGGTGGAATTCGCAACCGCCTTGGCCTTCACGCCCGCGCACGTCGAATCCGGCCGGGAGATGGTCCGTCACACCTTCGAATTGTCGCACACCGGACCGCAGGCGATTACCGGCCACGGGGTGTTTGAAGCCCCGCCGTCCCTGGAAGTCACGCCGAAAGCGTTCAGCGTCAACCTGTTGCCCGGTCGCACCGAAAGGATCGAGCTTCAAATCCGCTACCCCCACAACGAACCGGCCGGACAAAAGACAATCTTGGCCAAAATGTCCCTGATGTCCGACTCTTATTATGTCGAAGCGCCGTTGACGGTGGAGGTGGGGCTGGCGGACGTCGAGGTCTTCGGTATGGCCGTCGTGGAAGGCGACGACCTCGTCCTGCGTCATGTGGTCAGCAACCGTTCGCGCGGCGTGCTAAGCTTCCGTGGATCGACCGCCGTCCCGGGTCACGAACGCCAGTATCGTCCCTTCGCCAACCTCAATCCCGGTGACACGCAGTCGGTGGAATACCGCATCAGCGGCGGCGCCGAACTCGTCGGGCGAAGGGTGCGCCTGGTGCTCCACGAACTCAACGACGGTCCGCGGGTGCATAACCTGGAGCTGACCGTTCCGTGAACGTCGCTGAAGCGGCCTCGAATCGCGTCCCGGCACGCCGGGATCGTCGCGTCGGAACGCACGATCGTGGCGTTGTAGTTTTGTTACGGCGCGCCGGGGGAAATGGCGTTCTGAAACGAGGCAATGTCTTCCAGGTCCACGTCGCCGTCGGTCTCCGCGTCAAAGGCGTTCAGGCAGTCGTCGGCCGTCACGGGAGGCGTGGGACTGGGCGCGATGGCCGGGCCGGAGAGACAGTCGGCCAAAAAGGCGAAGTCGTTCAGGTCCACGTCGCCATCCCGGTCACCGTCGCCGAATCCGAAATTCGCCAGATAATAGTACGCGGTGGAGCCGAACAGCACGTCGGCCCGCGCGCCGTGATTTTCTATCCGGACGTCGATGCTTTGGTTGAACGGCACGTAGTCGCCGGTCAGCCAGCGGTATTGGTCGGCGCGGAAGAACGCGTCGCCGAAATCCGCATCGTCCAGGTGCAGCAGCCCATGATACGGGCCGGTCCCGTATTCGGGACTGGGGACGTCGCCGTCGTCCGACTGGACCAGCACGTGATTGTAGTAGTACCCGCCGTTGTAGGCGTCCTCCATGCCCGTTCCGAACAACGTGCGTACGCCGTCCACCACAATCACGTCGTCGCCTTCGAGGATGTTCCGCGAGATGCCGCTGCGCTGCACGTACAGGAGGTTGCCGACGTAATGGCCTCGTCCGCGAACGCTCAAAAGCTGGTGGTGGGCCTGTCCCAAGACGGTGGTCTCCTCACTGAACACGGCGTGCAGGTAGCCCGCGCCGACGGGGACAGCACCGTCCTCGAATTCGACCGCGGCCGAGGCGATGGCGATCGGCGACGCCGTCTCGTTGAACACCTCCACTACGGCACCGCTTCGGTAAGGCATCGGCCAGTAAGAGTAGAAGCCGTCCGGGCTGTCGGTGCCCAGCGGCAGCGATCGGTACGGGATACGCTGGTGCCCGGCGCCGAAGAAGTGGGACACCGGCACGTCAATCGCGTCATTCATTTGCCCGTCATAGCGCACCCGTAGTCGCAGCCCGTCGAGTTGCGCGTCGGCGGCGCCGGTCATCTTGAGGTTCAGCCGCCGGATGCGTCCACTGCCGGTCAGGCTGGCCAGCGTCAGGGCGCCGCCGGAGGCAATCAACTGGGATCCGTGTACGACCGTCACCGACGTCGCGCTGACGCTGCCGGGATTGGCCCCCACGTTGGCGATGGCACTGGTCACCTCCTCGCGTGCGGCCCGCTCGGCTGCGGTCAACGAGCCGTTGTAACGCGTCACGATCTGCCCGGGCGGGAGTAGGTGGTAGCTGTACTGATAGTAATGGTGCGTCCGGGCCCAGAGGCCGTTGCCGAAATTATTCGACTCGATCTGCAGCGAATTCTGGAACGCGATCGGCTCGTAACTGACCTGCCCACCGAGGAGCGTTTGAACGAGCGGACCCTGCATGTGAGCGTACGCCCCGCCGAGGATGGCGTTGCTGTCCGTGTCGATCCGCACGACGCCGTCGACGCTGATTCGTACGGTGAATCCCTCGTCGGCGGCCGCGTGCGGCATCCAGAATCGCGTGACAATCCCCGGACCCGTGAGCGTTGTGACCAAGGTCTGCACGTCCGTGGTCTGGAGTCCGGCGGGCGACTCGTACTGGTTGAAGTCCGAATTGCCACCCGCGCGGTCGAAGCTGCTCGCTAGCCCCGCGACCACGCCGACCTTCGAATTCGGCAGCGAATCCCAATCGGCCAGCGACTCATAACCGATGGGTTCCGCCGCGAATGCGCGTAATGCCAAGGCAAGTACTGTCGCCGCAACCCGCACCACCAGAGTCATGCCGGATCGTCCACTGCCCTTTCTACCGTGGTGTGGAAAATCGTCTTCGTAACCGTTCACGGAGTCAAACCCGCGTATTTCCTAGCAAAAACGATGAACTTGGCTGCCACCCACCAACTTTTGACTCACTTTTTCGCCGCCCACGCTTCAGAACCCTTGGTTTTCTGTGGTTCTACCCGGTGAACGGTTACCATGCAGCAGCAGATACAAATCGCCGACACGTTGCCAGGATCCAATGGGCGGTTCGCTCCGCGGCGTCTCCGCGTTCGCGGGAACAAGAACCACAGGTTTGCGGGCATCGACGGCACGGCTCGCGGTCTCGGCGGACAGGTTGCTTATGATCTCCAGTTCGTCATATTCGGCGCGGAGTGCTTGATACCGAACCGCGAACTCGGCCATGCGGTCTTCGACGACGATGATCCCATCGGCGCCGGCAAGTGCAACCGCCTCCCGGCTCATCCGCTCCGCCGACCGTTCCACGATCGACCAGGGCGTGAACACGTACTCATAGTCGTCGCGGTACGGCTTGTGACGCTCCACGCCCGCGAGAACGTTGCAATGTCGGCCCAAGTCCGGCAATAGCGCGTACGCGCACGGCGTCAGCCCCAACAAGGCCCACGCCGCCCCGGCGGCGAATACGCGACGTCGGTTCTTTGCACGATCAAGGATTCCCGCGAAACCGATCCCGCCAAAGATCGAAAGCAGAACGTACATGGGCAGAAAGAACGTGTATCGGTCCCACATGGGGTACCGCAAAACGAAACCCGCGTGGATGAACAGCGCGAAGACCAACGCCCGCCTCACCAGCGTGGGAACACCGAGTCGTCCGCCCATCGCCAGCCCCAACGCCGCCGCAGGCAAAAGTAAGTTTGGAAAGTTGAGCAGTATGAATGCGCCGCCGACCAGCAGTTCCCGCGCCGTGAGCGTCGTATTGAGTACATCGTCGCGGTACCCGTGACCAAAAACCGCCGAATACAAAGTGCCCGCAAGGTCCGAACTACGAATATACTCGTGCAGCACCATGAAACCGTAGGGCGCCGCACCGATAACCCACGCCACCGCGCCGAGCGCGAAGCCGCGGATGCGAACCATTCCCATCCGTGCGGCATAGAGTGCAACGACCACAAGCACCGGCGTGGTGAGCGCCGCGAGTAGGTGGTTCGATACGCCCAGCCCATTGAGCAGCAGTGTGCCCCACAAAAAGACCGGCCGTCGCGTTTGAGCGAACCGGATCAGGCACCAACATTCCCCCGAGAGCAACGCTGCGGCGAGCGTATAAGTCTCCGTCCGCGTCGCCATCTGCCAAAACGTGTGGGTAACCGCGAGCGACAAGGCGGCGAAAATCGCCGCCGGCCAATGCCGAGTCAACGCAACCACGCAACCAAACGTGTTGGCCACGGCCATTGCGGCGGCCAACGCGCTCACCAGCGTGATGGCGAAGCACGGCTCCAAAGGAGCGAACGATACCGCGATCCTCCCCAGCCAATGGTGTAGCGGATGGCTTAATGCCAACCCCAGCGGATTGAGGGGTTCCTGGGTGACAATTCGGAGGATGTGATACCCGGAGTCCTGCCATTGCGCCCCGCGATTCGCCGTGGCCGCATACAACACGAAGCTGACGCCGAAGAACGCAAACCACGCAAGACACACCGTTCGCGTTTTCCAACGACCGTCAACGGATGGTAAGTCCGGTGATCCGGGCCTCGAATACCAGCCTCCCATCCATCACCCCTTGTGTGTCCGAAACGATCCGCCGCGGACGGTAATCCACCCCGACTCCAAGGATGAAGAGACGCACCGGCGGAACGACGGTCTCCCGGAACTTGCAGTGGTCCACTCCACCAAACCCGATGAACGTATCGCAACCACCCAGCTTGGCCAGAACGGCGCTGGCTTGGGCCGCCATTTCCAGCATGAGCACGCCGGGAAGCAGCGGTCGATTCGGAACGTGTCCGCGAACCCACCAGTCCTCCGATCGAATATCGGCATACGCAACGATGCGTTGGCCTTCCACGTCAACCATGCAAATCCCGTCAAGGGGCTGGAACTCAAACCGTTGGGGAAGGCAGTCATAAATCTCGTCTTTGGTCAGACAGACCCGGTTGAGATCGAGTTGCTGAAGATCAACAAGAAGGGGGGGCGGCATACAAAATAGGCTCCGCGTAGGGCGCCGACCGAGGCCGGCTGGTTACGGGCTGGGGAGAGGGTCCGATCTCACAACCCGATGCGCAACAAACCACGGCCGCTCGCGCGCTTTTCGGCGACGCACGCAGATTGTGTTCCGGCGCCGTGATGATGTTAGCTCGTTGGTTGCGAGCGGACCTCCAGAATCTTCTTCCGAACGGTCTGCGCGGTGTCCTTGATCTCTTGCATGGCCTTGCGAACTCGCGTTCCTGCCGCTTTGTTTCCTCCCGACGCCTTGGCTACGTCATCTGCGGCAGCCTCCACGAGTTCTTTCAGCCGTTCATAATCCTGCATGTTCTCACTCTCCGATCATTGTCCACCGAACTGGGGACTCGCACTAAGCAAGTCGCGGCGTGACTGACTTTAATCGAGCGCCGCGATCCTGCCAATCGTATCTTACCCCCCCTCATCGGCTTTGCCGCACCGGAAACTGCCGTTTTATCGCTCTGTGACAGGTAATGGGCGTACCCGCGACGTGGCGATCAGAAACGCTTATTCCGCAACTGGTACAAGTTAAAAGTGACAATGTAGTTTAATCGCCCTGATTTAGTATTACTACGCCCATTTCTTTCGAATCGCTGGAATGGGCGTTCGAGATACAGGCCGCATTAGCGGCGTTTCCTCCGCCGAAGGCGGCAGCCTTCGGCCAACCGTTTACTGCGGGTTAAGCTCGAACCGCACGAGGCGTATCCCGCGTTGCAGCTTTAGGTGGGTTCCGATCCAGTGGAGGCCTGCGCGTGCACGCCAGTACAGGCGATTCGGTCGATTTGGAATAACAATACTGATACCCGCCTCCAAGGCAAAACGGGAGGGATTGAGGATACTGGTCGATCGTTTCAATTCGTATAGCGGCTGGGAGGGGGCAACCGATATGTCCCTCTGCTCGGCATGGACGCCGGGTACGACGACAGCGCAGATTTTCGAACGGTGACGAAATGCCGCCCGCATTGCTTAGGCATGGATGCCTTGGGTTGGTCGTGAGTGGGTTCACCGTCGCTGTCGCGACAGGTGGGGAAGCGGCCCGCATTCGTTCGCGCACCTTCGATATCGAATACACCGTTAACGAAAACGCTCTTCCGCTCGAATGCGTACAACTTTGGTTCACGCAGGATGACGGTGCGACGTGGCAGGTGTACGGCTATGACGAAGATCGCCATTCGCCGGTGACCTTTCAGGCCCCGGGGGAGGGGTCGTTCGGTTTTTTTCTTATCTTCACGAACTCTACCGGATCCTCCAGCGGACCGCCGACCCCGTCCATGAAACCTCAGCGGCAAGTGTTCGTGGACTTTACGCCGCCGGTCGTTCAGCTTCACCCCGTGCGACAAACGACGCAACTGGGCCAACGCACCTTGCAGATCCGCTGGACGGCGGTCGATTCGCAGCTCACCGCCAGGCCCGTCGAGATTGCATTTCAACGCCCACCGGAAACGGCGTGGAGGCCCGTCGTCATCGAGCCGCTCGCCAACACCGGGCGATACGACTGGCGAGTGCCCGATGAGATCAGCGGCTCCGTTGCATTTCGCGTTTCAGTCAGCGACCTCGGCGGTCATCGGATCGACAGTGAACGGCAAGTCGTTGAGCTTGGAGCCGCGCCGCTAACGGAAAAGCCGCTCGCGGTAGGGACAACCGGTCAGTTTGTGGATCCCGAGGTCACGGCGCTTCCGGGATCCAAAAAAGCCAAGGAGCGAATTACCAAGCTGCTGGCGGAAGCCGCCGCTCATGGCGATCATGGGGAGTTTGTGGAGGGGATTGCCCGGCTTCGCGAGGCCGTCAAGCTCGACCCCCAGCGGACCGAGGCGTTTGCCCAGATGGCCGGCTTTCTCTACCAGGTGGGCGACGTGGATCGCGCCTTGATCGCCTACGAAATCGCCCTGAAGCAACGGCCCAACCTGCGTGCGGCGCTCCAAGGCGCGGCGCTGGTCGATCGCGATCGAAAAAACTTTTCCGCGGCCGCGGAGCGCTTGCGTGCCATTCTGCGGTACAATCCCAACGATGCGGAGGTATGGATGAACCTCGGAGACGTGGCGGTTTATCAAGGTGACGAAGTGTTGGCCCGCGATTGTTACACCCGGGCAACCAACATTGATCCCCAGGCGGCCAAGACGATCGCCGAAGCGCAGCAGCGACTGGCGTTGATGACCGAAACTTCCCGTGGTCTTCGGCCGAAGGGTAAGTAAACCATGCCTTCACCGGGAACGGTCGTGCATCCCGTCTACGCCGTCATCGGACAGGATCGATTCCTGCGCAGCGAAGCCCTCGCCCGCATTTTGCGGACGGTCGCCCCCCACATGGATGCTCTCGGCCCGACGCGCCTGGACGGCGAGAGCGCGTCGCTCGCGGACCTCCTCGACGACGTGCGAACGCCGTCGCTTTTGGGCGGCCGGCGCATTGTCATCGTAGACGACGCCGACGATTGCATCTCCGCCAACCGCGAGAAGCTGGAGAAGTATTGTGCTGATCCCGCGACCGGCGGCTGCCTGATCTTGTTGTGCGATTCCATGCCCAAGAACACGCGAATACGCAAGATCATATCCGGGAGCGGCGAGGTCATCGAGTGCGAACCGCTCAGAGGTCGGGCCGTGGTGACGTGGATCGTCCGGCGAGCCAAAGAAGTCCACGGGAAAAAAATGAATGACGCCGCCGCCCAGACACTGAAAGAGTTCATCGGCGACACCCTCGGTGGGCTCGACGCGGAGCTGGCGAAACTGGCTGCGTACGTGGGTGACCGACCGGAAATCACCGCCAAGGACATCGACGCCGCGACCGGGGAACATCGCGAGGAAAAAGTGTTCGCCGTTCTCGATGCGATTGCTGTCGGCGACACCGTCAGCGCATTACAAGCCTGGGAACAGGTCTGGGCGACGGATCGCGCGGCCCCCGGTCGCGCCATCGGCGGTCTCGCCTCAAGCGTACGACAACTGTTGGCGGCCCGCCGCCAATGGGACCGCGGGGCCAATGTCACGAGCATCGCCAATAGCGTGTTTGGGTTCAAATTTACCAGGCCCGAGGTCCTTCGCGACCGACTCGAAAAAAACAGCGTCGATCAATTGCGCGAACAGCAGCGCGATCTACTCGACGCGGACATCGCCAGAAAAACCGGGCTGTCCACCGTGGAAGTCGCAGTGGAGCGATTCATCGTAAAGCACAGCACACGTGTCGCAGGAATACGCAGCAAGGCAGGATAAGTAGAGGAAACGGAGCATGGACGCTCGATACGATCAAAGTGACGGAAGGTCCCCGGCCCCATCCGCGGGCGGAATGCAATCCCCATGCAATCCGCGGGTTTCAGCCCGCCCGGCCGTTCGATTGCCGACCAACGCATCGCCCTTAGGGCAAATCTTTCCACGTTTCTACGCAATGGCCCTCGCTCTCGCCGCGGCAGCCCCGGGCTGCGCAACCTCGAAGGCGAAACCGACGATCCGTGCCCAGCCCATACCGGTCGTCACGGAACGAACTCCGGTTGGGTCCCACCCGGTCGAGAAGGAACTGGAGGGCCTCGCCGCCGTGGAGGATTTCTTGGAGCGGACCCAGCAGTACCGACTTTCGAAGTCTGTGATTCCGCCCCAAAGCGGGGAACCCAGCGCAGGCGCCGAACCTCCCGCGGCGACGGCGCAGGCGGCCCCTCCGACAACTTCTCCCGATCAGACCTTCGCCAATACGCAGGTGGCGCTGCATGAAGCCTCGTTGCCCAAACCGCTTCTGGCGATCCCGGCCGTGCAGTCTGTATCCATTCGCTCACCGGAACCGATACAAGGCAAGTCCGCGGACCCGATTCAGTCCAACACGACAAACACGCCCCTCGACGCCCAGCCCGCGGACGGCTCGGTGTCGGTTGATCGACTCCTCGCCCAGTTGCGAAACCAGGTTAATGCGAAAAAAGACTTTGAGGCCGAGTGGCAACTTCGATTGGTGGAACTGGCGTTCGACCGCGATGCCCAAGCGTTTGATGTGTCGGCACATCTCGGTGAACGCCCTCGGGTGCTTTTGACGACCTTGATGCAGGCCTCCGCGGCCGTCCGTGACGCGGCCCGCGATCCGTTGCAGACCGGCGAAAAGGCGATTGCCCGCGTCGATCAACTACATGACGCGGTTGCCGACCAAGCCGACCCCGTCGTTTCAACTGTTGCCCTATGCCGAAAGGTGCTTACCTTTGGCGCCTATGAGGAAATGCCGCCCGAAGACTTCGTTTCCGGTCGATCGACGCAAACGATAGTCTATTCTGAAATCTCCAATCTGCGGGCCGAGCGATCCCAAGCCGGGCTTTACCAGACCCGAATCGGGACGCGGCTCGAAGTCTTGGCTATCGACGGAAAGTCCCTGTGGCAGCGAGAGGAACCGGAAATCGTGGACACCTGCCGCCGTCGCCGCGGCGACTTTTTTATCGCCCAGCGCATTACCCTTCCGCCGACTTTGCCAGCCGGAGATTACGTACTAAAAGTGTTCATCGAGGACAAGATTTCGGCAAAGGCGGATGAATCTTCACGCCCGTTCACGATCAATTCTCCCCTTTCGGTCGCCAATGGTAAGCCATAGATAGTAACCCAGAACTCCAAAGTTTCCTGAACTGCCAAGGTGTCTAACTAAATAACGAAAAAACTGCTTGACCTGTGGTGTGACCGTTGTATGTTACTCACCTTGTTTGGGGAATATGATGCTGGCTTGGCCGTGGTGGCGGGGCGCGCTAGTTCATCGTGGTCCCAGCCCGGGGATAGAGCAAGTCGAGTTCTGTGCGGGATGACGAGCGGTACCGCCCTGGCTCGCCGTGAGTAGAGTTGGTTTGCTTTACAGGAGGTTGAGAATCTCTATGGTAAGGGTTCGATTTCTAGGTTTGTAAGCGGTACGCGTTTTTTGGGGTACCATGGGGCTATGTTGAACTCCGGTTGCACAATTTATGACATTGTGGCTTACGAGTTCGCGCTGGCCTTAGGTGCCATCACTGCCGAAACCAATACGGGTTTGATTTCAGGCGCTTCGTCCTCTGCCGAATAGGCACCCAAAAAGACGAAGACTGCCACAAGGTAGGCTGGGTTTCGGTGGAATCTGTACTGCGTTCCTTTGGTGGGCAGACTGTCGCGGTTTGAGTTTCGCGGCCGAAATTGCCTGCGGATGCGATTGGCTTTAGTGGAAACGCGTGTTCAGTTACAGTTTGTTTTTGTTCAGTTGAACGGATTCGGGCATGGAAACAGTGCCCCCAACGCGTGAAGCCAGTGCAGTTTCCGATAGGAATCATTGAGCTCAAACCGATAGTCGTAAAGACTGATTTGGCGTTTTAGAAGCACGTGAGTCGTACGCGGGCGGCGCGGTCCGCGGCCACGTGCTCGATTTCGGAATTCGGTATTTGGAGTAACAGCTTATGAAGCAAATACTCTCGGGTGCTTTCGTGCTGGCGTTGGCGATGTCCGCGGCGGCCCAGCAAAAAGAGACGACGACCGTCACGACCAAAACGACCACGACGGAGGTCAAGAGCGGCTTTGATCTGCTCGGCGGCGAGACGTGGAACGTTACGGACGCCACGCCGTTTTCGCAGGGCGCCATCGATTTGCGTCTAGCGGGACGCTGGACGGAGAGCGCACGGACAAAAGATGGCGGCACGGACGACGCTTGGACGATCCAGCCGGCGCTCGTCTGGGGCGCTGCTGAAAACCTGGAGGTGTCGTTCACCGTACCCGTCACGCACGTCGACAATTTTAATGAGGCGCCGGACGGTCACTACGACACGTATTTTGGCTTGCTGTATCGCCTAAAGGACCAGGAGGACTGCTGGCCGGCGATCGCCCTGGCCAGCAATCTGCGGATCCCCACGAGCGAAGACTCCAACGGTGTGGACTGGGAACTGCGGCTCGCGTTGACCAATGAATACGACAGCGGTATCCGGTCGCATTTCAACATCTTCGGGATCACCGTCAACCATGACAACTATCCGGATGCCCGCGACTTTCAGTATGGCGCGGTCGTCGGTTTGGATGGTCCGTTGTGCTCGGATGGCGCTGTTCGCTGGGTGGCGGACTACCAGTACCGGATCAGCGATCAGGACGGCGGTGGTGGCCAGAACACCGGTGAGGCCGGCTTCCAATGGCAGATCGATGATTGCAATAAGCTCGGCTTCTCGGTGCAAGCCGGCTTGGATCACGCGGAAAGTACTTCGCACGTGGGTGCGGCCCTGACCTATGCATACACTTTGAGGTATTAGGTCTCGACTTCAAAGCGGTGGAATGAGTTCATCGACCCGGCGAGGGTGAGCCTTGCCGGGTCGATGTCTTTTTGCGCGGTGTCCGGCATCGAGGAAGAACCGCCCAGGGGACGCGGCCGCGAGCGCCGAGGCAACCCGTGCCACGCATTGGCACATTTGGTGTTCCACGTGGAACACAACTTGACCATTCGGCGCGCACCGCTTCCGGCCTCGCAGCTACGCGACCGACGCGAGCGATAAGGAGTGCGGCGGGCGTCGCTCCACCCGTGGCTACCATCCTCCGCCCCTGCGGGGCGGTGTCACTATTTGGCCGTGGTCCCGGCGCTGGGGGGCGGGAGGGCGGCGCCGCCGCACGGGTGACCTACCGCTACGAGCGCGCCAAGCTCCGCGCCGCCGGTTACCCGTTGAGACGTTTCGCCCCGTGGTCACGAAGGATGGCCGCGAGCTGAGTCTGGTTTCGCGCCAGTGCCCAGTCGAGCGGCGTTCCACGCAGAGGCGAGAAATCGCTCTCTCCCACGGGGTTGATCTCCGCCCCGCGTCCGATTAGGTAGACCACGAGGTCCTTCTGTCCATTGTATGCGGCCTTGTGCAGACAGGTTGCGCCCATCTTTTGCTCGTTGATGTCTGCGCCGAATTCCAGGAGCAGTTCGGCAAGCTCAACGTGGCCCCCGGCGATCTGAGGGTACCACATCAAGGCGAAATCGTGCGGACCGCGTTCGTGAATTCGGGAACGATCCTCGGCAAGCATGCTCCGGGCCGATGTTGCGTCGTTCACCGCAAGCGCCGTCGGCAACGCCAGGGGAGCGCCTTGCTCCAGGAAGTACTTCGTCCAGGTCGGTTGCTCCATGTGAGCGCACGCCTCGACGCCCAACTCGTTCCACGACGCGTTCTCGTGCACCACACCGGGATACTCCTTGTGGATCGCCTTGGCCTCGGCGAAATTGGAATGACAGACCTCGCCGAAATGATTGATGACCATTTGGGGTATGGCCGGGCCGGAGGGCTTCGAGTAGCGACCGCCGGCGGCGTCATGGGCGAAGCGCGATGATGCCTGGGTCCTTGGAATGCGCTCGTGGTTGCGCAGCACTTCTGCCGCGGCTTGGTGGTTGGCTTGGACCGCGACGTCCAACGGAGTTTCGCCGGTCGTGTTCTTCACCGAAACGTCGCCGCCCCGCCGAATGATCGCCCGAACGAGATCGGGATCACCGAGCCTTGCGGCTCCATGGAGAACGGTATCATTGTCTTTCTGGAGCGCATTCGGGTCCCCGGCATCCACGAGAATGCGATTGGCTACCTTGACGCCCGCCCCTCGATCCGGACAGTTCAGCGCGGCACGGAACGGCGTAACGGCTTGGCCACCGCGAGGGTTTGCGTTCGGGTTCCCGCCCCAATGGTTGAGCGGCCAGATCATGTCGATCTTGCCGAACAATGCGGCGGCGTAATAAGCCGTACCGCCAACGGGATGATCGACGTTGAGCATTGTCGGATCCGCCTTGGCCAGTTGAACGAGCCGCGCTTCGTCCTGAGCGAGTACCGCTTCCACGACGTCGAGCTCAAGCCCTCTCCGGAGAATATCCGCGGCGATCTCCGGCTGCCCGTGCAGGTGAGCGAGCACGAACACCGACCGCCCTTCGTCGTCGCGAGACATACGAAGCTGCGGGCGTGCGTCGAGCATGCGCGCGACCGCACCGAGGTCGCCCTCAGATATGGCGCGAATCAGATCAAGCGGCGCGTCGGACCCGCTCGGCCTGGCGGCCAGTTGCGCGAACACTCGATCAGGTACGAGACTCGATACACCCAGAGCGATCGACGCGCCGATGAATTCCCGACGATGAATACCCGGACTCTTGCCGGACAGATACGGTTCGGTTCCGTGACGGCTTACGATGATTCAAACTCCTTCTTGACGAGGAAAGCGGGAGCGAACACCGGCTCACCGGGGGATTCTACGACAGCCACGTCCGGGCGATTTCTTTAATTTGTCTTTTTTTGTCATACCGCCGCTCGGACCTGCCCCGGAGAGACGCCGAAATGCGACGAAAAGAGCGTGCTGAGCGTGCCCAGGCTTCGGAAGCCAACGGCGCGGCATACTTGCGCAACATTCCGGTCCGTCGATTCGAGCATGCGCCGCGGCACTGCGAGACGCCTGGGTTGCAGAAACGCGTTCGGCGTCGGCCCGAAGGCATGTCGAAACATCCGATGAAAATGAAACGCGGACCAGCAGGCGGTTCTTGCCAAGCCCGCGAAATGGCTGCGATGGAGGCTCTCCTGCTTACGCCCGACGGTGGTTGCCGAGGATCCGAGGCTATCGGTTGCGTGTGCGAACCCTACGAGACGGTCGGCGGCGCGTGCGGCGCCGGCTCCTGCCGCGACCGCCGGGGGAGGTGCAGGCCGTAGGCAATAGGCATCAGACAATAGGCACTGAGGCATTAGGCGCGAAGGCGCGAAGCCGAGAAGCCGCGAAGCGAAATGCCACGGGCGGGGGCGCCGTAGTGCGTCTTGGGCGAAGGGCGATTTGTAGCTGGAGGCCGGGTTTGGGTGACGGCCCCGTTCCTGAATCCTTGACCTAAGGCGAGAGCTTGTTACACTTCCCGGTTCGGGTTGCGGGGTAAGTTGGAGGCTGGACTGGGGAAGGCCGTCCGCGACCCGTACATGGGAGAACAAGGGATGGGTACGCTCGATCGGGTCGCACAAACGGGTTTCCTTTGGGTTCTGCTGACGACGGTGGCGTTGGGTCAGGCGCCGACCTATTCCATCGAGGCGGTGGCGGTTAACGATATCGCGACGCCCGGCGGTCCTACGGGCACGGTATCCATTTCTCATGGCGACGTGGTTACGGCCAAGGTTTTCATACGAAACTGGTCGCCCGGGGGGGAGAAGCTGCGCGCCTACCAAATCAAGATTAACGACGCGAGCTACGCCAGCGGTGAGCAAGGCGTTGTGCAGCCTGTCGACTTTCAAATGAACACGGATAAGGACCCGAACGCATTTATCGACGAGGCCGATCCTCAGTGGGTCCATTACGGCCACCCGACGATCCCGCTCACCGACTCGGCCTCGCCCGGCTACCGTTGGCTGAGCGTATTGCTGGATCCGTTTGGCGGTCCGGTGAGCGCCCAGGACGGCAAAAAGTTTTCTTGCGGAACGGTCAAACTTACGCCATCACCAAACGCAAAAGGCAGTTTCACGATTGCCTTGGTGGAGGATCCCTACACCACCGGACTGATCACCACGGAAAGTGAGCAGATTTTTCCAATCGAGTACGAGCGGCTTACCATCGTGGTTGAGCCCACGGCGCGGTGGCTCAAGGTGCTGTCCAGCGATCCGTCGGACGGCGCGGTGGACGCGCGGACCACGTCGAAATCAAGTGGAACAGGCGGGTCGTGGACCACAGTCCGCCTGAGTTTCAATGCCGATTCCGCCAGCGTGACGGCGAATGACTTGATCGTCCAAGACGGTAGTCGTACCCCACCCCGGATCCAGAAAGTCAGTTCCGACGGCATTGCACTTACGGTTCAACTGGATCGTCCCATACAACCGGGGGCTTGGACGACGATCACGCACCGGAGCAGTTCCACCAGTATCCGACTTGGTCGATTCCCCGGCGACGTGGATGGCGACGGTAAGGCCGATACCCGCGACGTGCTTACGTTGCTCAACGCCGTCAACGGGGGCCAAAAGCTCGCGGATTATCGATCCGACCTCGACGGCAACGGCACACTGGGCCCGGGCGATGTCTTGCGGCTTCTCGATGTGATCACTGACGGCGGCGCCCGAACAGGGTCAAGTGGGGCAGCGGACGGCAATAGTGAACTGCGCCGGCCAAAAGCTCCCTAATTACAGGCGATTCCGCGGTAGAAGCCACTTGGGGTAGCTATTTGCGAGTTTGCCTTCGTTCATGGTTATCGGTCCTCAGGCGTCAATGACGCGCCGTTCTTTTTAGCTTCTAAAGGCCATACCGCCCGCCGCCGAATCTCTAATGAGACTTCGCGCGGATTTCCGGACCAAAATACCCGTCGCAACCAAGTGCCGGTATTCGGACGGCCGGCGAGGTACTCAATTGACGCGAATGTTCACGACGATGGATGAGGGTCGCCCGTTCTTGCTGTTGGATCCGCCGAGTACGACGGCGTTCTGCCGCCGCGGCTCGTTGCGTGAGAAGGACTCGGCCCGGAACGCGCCATTTCCCAATATTGATCTGATTCTCCTTTCCGGTGCGGTTCGCGAAGCGGGATTCACGCCGGTGTACGTCGACGCTCAGCTCAATCGGTGGTCATGGGCCGAGGTCGTCGATCGAGCGCTACGCCTCGGGGTGCGCGGGGTCGTTTCACTGACTTCCAGTTCGCAGGTCGATGAGGAACTCGCGGGATTGAAAGACTTCAAGGAACGGCTCGGAGGCATCCCATGCTACATCGTCGGAACGGTCATTCTACAGCGCGAAAAATCGCGACACTCGCGCCTGACGGCCGACAACCTGTGGCTGGACGGGATCATCCTCAACACGGCCGAGCACAACTTGACCGAGTTGCTGAAAGCGTCGTCGGATAGCGCCGTGGCGCCCTTCAACATCGCGGTGCGGCGCGGGCTCCAAACGCTTATCCCGGATGTCAAAGTGCGGTACGGCGACTCGCTTCGAATCCCTCGTCCTGAGCATGCACTATTCAAGGATCGGCGATATTGCTTCCCGCAGAGCAAGCGCGGGCCGGTTACGTGTGTGCAACTGTCCTTCGGCTGCCCGTTCACTTGTGAGTTCTGCATCGACAATCAGCTTTATCGCAAGATGCTCTACCGAAATATTGACGACGTAGTGGAAGAGCTAGCGGAGATCGATCGACTGGGCTTCCGTGAGGTTTATTTCAAGGACTTGACATTCGGTCTGCACAAGCCGCTCGCCGTGGATTTTCTCAACAAGCTTGCAGCAAGGCGCTTAAAGCTGCGCTGGCTTTGCACGACGCGCATTGATGTCGCCAGCCGCGAGATGCTCGCGCTTATGAAAAAGGCCGGCTGCTACGGTATTGAATTCGGCGTCGAGCACGGCAAGGAGGCGACGCGTCGGCGGATTGACAAGAGGATTGCCGACAAGCGCATTCAGGAGGTCTTCGCCGACTGCCGCCGACTGCGGATCGAGACCACGGCGTTCATTATGCTGGCTTTTGAGGATGACACCGAAGAAGACGTACGGAACACGATCCGTTTTGCACGGGCGCTGCGGCCTAAATACGTCTCCTTCAACGTGGTCAACGCCTTGCCCGGCACGGCCTATGAAGATCGGGCCCGCCGTGAAGGGTTCCTACGTGAGGGAAGCAGCGACTTCGGGTTCGCGACGAGTAACATCAAACACCGTTACCTTACACCGCAGAAGGTCGAGGCCCTGCGCAAGGAGGCGTTGCGTACGTTCTACTTCCAGCCGTCGATGATTTTGGAGAAGCTGCTCGACCTTCGCAGCCTCTTCGAGCTACGCAAGCTGATCCGGCTGGGGTTGGGCGTCGCGTCGTAACGAGGGATCGTCGTCGTGCAACTGCTTTCCTTGCCGCGTCATCAGATCGAGGCCACGCTTTCCGACTATGCGCGGATCGCTGCTTCCCTGGTAGGTTCGGCGAGGCGTGAAAATATCATCGCCGACTTCGAGCGCGCGTTTACCGAGTACGTCGGCTGTCGCCACGCCATCGCCGTATCCTCCGGGCGTCTAGGCATTCACTTGATCCTCGAAGCACTGGGTCTACAGCCCGGCGACGAGGTAATCGTTCCGGCGTTCAATCTGTTCGCCGTAGTCGAGCGGTTCTGCCAACTGGGCTTGGCGCCGCGGTTCGCGGATATTCGACGCGAGGACTTGAATATCGACGAGGTCGCCGTTGAGCGGCTCGTTACGGCCAGGTCCAGGGTTCTGCTCGTTACGCACATGTTCGGACACCCGGCCGACATGGACTCCCTAATTCAGTTCGCAAAGCGCAATAATCTCATCCTTTTGGAAGACTGCGCACACGCACTGGGGTCCAAATTCGCCGGTAAGTTCGTCGGCACCTTCGGTCGAGCGGCCATTTTCAGTTTTAGTGTTCTCAAACTGGTCACCACTTTCGGGGGCGGGATGATCGCCACAAACGATGACAATCTCGCCAGAAGCATCCGCCGCCAGTTGTCGGCGCTTCGATTCCGGCAACCTCGACCGGCCGGCGTCAAGAAGGCGCTGATGGGAGCGGTCATGGATTTCGGAACACGCAAGATGATCTTCAGCTTCGGCGCTTGGCCGGTGTTGCGACTCCTGCGGGCGATGAAACCGAACATACAGCGAAACATCATGACGGAAGCGCCGCGGTACAATCGCCAGTTCGATCCGCAGCATCTGCCGCCGCTTCATCCCTTCCAAGCACGGCTGGGACGAAGCCAACTCGCCAGAGCCGAGGAGTTCATCGAGCGCCGCCGAGCGGTGGGGCGTTGGCTGGATGTTGAATTGGCGGACATCCCTCAGGTGACTCGCCTAACGCCCAATGTCAGCGGTCGGCACAACGGATTGTACTACGGCATCCTCGTCGATCGGCCTGCCGAGCTCTCCGCGTACCTGTTTCGGCGGGGCATCGATTCGGAGACGAGCGAGTATCTCAATTGCGCCGATCTGGCAATGTATCGGGACCACTACGCCGACTGCCCCGTCGCGCGGGAGGTCCAGTCGCGTATTCTCCGTTTGCCGAACTATCCCAGCCTGACCCGCGGGAACGTCGCTCGGATAGCTCGCACCATTTCGACCTTTTACACTTCGCAGGCCTGCCTTAAGCGATAATCCACAATCCACCGCGCCCCGGCAATTGCAGATGATGCTTGACTCGGCGGTTTACGAACGCCTCAAGTCACTGGTACTTTTGCATCAGGGGCTGAGACCGAGCGCTCGTTACGGATGCCGCGATCGCGGTGCCCAGCAAATTCCTGTATTTGACGAGCGCTGTCAGGCCGAGCACAAACGCGCCGATGGACACGACGCCGGAAAAGCACCCAAGCACCGCGAACGCCGCGAACGGGCGCATCGGCATGACCGCGACCGGAGTCGCCGGAGTGGCGCCTGCACCCGGCACAGCGGCGGCAGAAGGCGCCATTGGGAGACTTGGTCCCGCTGCTCCCGTAGTCGTTGCCCCCGGAGTGTAGACTCCCGGCGTATTGCTTCTGACCGTGAGGGTCGTAACGACCGGCCAGCTCCCGGTGGCGACGGTTGTTGAAGTCCTTGACCCCCAGGGCGACGGGGGTATACCCGCTGCGATCGCCGGCCAGGCGAAAAGAGTAACGATGTTCGTGGCCACTTGGCCCAGGGTCTGGAGTCCGATGCACCAGGCCAAAACCCGGCCCAGCTTTCGCAGACCCGGACGACGCCCGAGAACGGCGACGCGCGCCAGCACAATTAAGGTGCCAATCGCGGCCACGCCGTACAGCAAGGACTGCGCCATCGCCAGGGAAAAACTCCACCGGCTGATCGAGCCGCCGGTAAGCATGGCGAAGGGATTCACAATAGAAACGCTAACCACCGTCAACGCGAACGAAATGAGGAATAGACCTCGCATGATTCCACCAATCCGATTGGTGCGCTCGCCCGCCGGCTCATCAGGCTTGGGAGACGTAATATAGAAAGCACCGATGAGCACCAGGGCGTAGCCGGAGATCGAGGGCAGCGCGAGAATCAGACGCAGCGTCGTTGAGGGTACGCCTCCCAATCCGGCAATCACCGCGAAGAGTCCGCCCAGGGCTCCAACGACGATTGACGCCAGCACAGAGATCAAAACGATGTTGATGCCCCGTCGAAGCCTTCCCAACCATCGTGGATCGCAAAAGCGAAGCTCGTCCACGCCAAGCGAGTTGAACACCGGCATTCCGCATTCGGGGCACGCCGCGTCGAATCTCAGGGTACGGAGGTTGTAGGAACAATGGACGCAGGTCAGGTCCGTGGCCACCATGCCCGTCGCCGCGTCGAGGACGCGGTCGTCCACGGTCTCCGCGACCAGATGCCCGCAAGCGGCGCAGACTCCGGCGGAGTCCATTCCCAAGAGAGGCGCGGCGCATCTTCGGCAAGCTATGGCGAAGTCGATTCTGGGCATGGTGAATCTCGCACGTCGATCCCTACAGACTGCCGTATACAATAGTGAAATTCTAGACCCTGGGAGGCGTCCGTGCCAACGCCTTGGCGGCGAAGTCGATCGCTTCCGTCGGGGTCGACGCCAGCATCAATTGGCCGGAACGAACGTGTTTGTGGAACATCGGCTCGTTGAGATCGAAGCCAAGGAGAATCACCGACTTTCCGTGTTTAAGCGCCAAAACGACCTCGGAAAGAGTACCGAGTTTGCCGGGACAGGCGATGACCACGTCGCTGGAGAGCACGTTGAGCAGGTTCCGCCCATCGCCCATGTCGGTCATGATGGCGAAGTCGAGATGGGGCGACGCATGACGGTCCGTCGAGTCGGGTAGGATTCCAATGACGATCCCTCCGGCCTGTTTGGCGCCCTCCGCGGAGGCGGCCATCACGCCTTGATTGCGGCCGCCGTTGAGCAGCACCCAGCCGCGTTGCGCGATCAACGAGCCGAGCTGTTTGGCCTGGGCGCAGACCTCGGCGCTCGCTTTCGATCCGCCCATGACCCCGATCACTGGTTTCCTCATCTTGGCACCATGAACCGTGATATACTATGCCGCGTGCAGCCATCGTACGAGTTTTTCGACCACACCGCGGACATGGGGATTCGTGTCCGAGCGGCCACCATGGCGGAACTCCTGATGCCCGCGGCGGAAGGTCTCTACGCGGCCATCGGGGAACTCGTCGCTGTCGGCAACGAGTCGTCTGTGCAATTCGAGTTCCAGGGCGACGATCCGTCCGTCCTGCTTCGGGATTTCCTTACCGAACTGTTGATTCTGTTCGAGCGCGATAAACGTCGCGTCGTTGCGGTGGCGGATGCGGCGTTCACTGAATCGCGGCTCACGGTCACGGCAAAGTCGGCCCCAATCGACGCGGAGAGGAGCGTCTTTCATCGGGAGGTGAAAGCGATAACCTATCACGAGTTGAACATCCGCCCTATTCCGGGAGGCTACGAAGCGACGATTATTGTGGACATCTGAAGAATGTCGAATGTCGAATGGCGAATCGAGAATGCGGAATGTCTTCGAGTTGTCATGCTGAGCGCAGCGAAGCATCTCCCTCCGGCAGCGAGACCCTTCGCTGCGCTCAGGGTGACATTCGACATTCGCAATTCGACATTCTGCATTTGGCGGGCATGAACAGGAAACAAGGCTATGGGCGACAATTATACCGGCCCCCTGGAACGACTTGACGCCACGCGATGGCGGATTCCCAAATCGTACAAGCTCGGCATGCGCGTCGATGGTGTGATTTACGCCGATGATAAGCTGATTGAGGCAATCAAGGGGGACAAATCGCCGGAGCAGGTGGCCAACGTTGCGTGCTTGCCGGGCATCGTGAAGTATTCACTGGCCATGCCCGACATTCATTGGGGTTACGGATTTTGCATCGGCGGGGTGGCCGCGACCGATCCGCAGAAGGGCGGGGTCATTAGCCCCGGCGGGGTGGGGTACGACATCAACTGCGGCGTCCGCCTGATCCGTACGAACATCAAGCTCAGCGACGCCAAGATGCAAATGGGCAAACTCGTTGATGAAATGTTTAACACTGTTCCATGCGGAGTCGGCAGGGGCGGGGTGGTGAAGTTCAGCAAGCCGGAATTGCGGAAGTTGATGGCCGAAGGGTCGCGTTTCGTCGTCAAACGCGGGTTCGGGTGGGAGAGTGACATCGAAGCGACCGAGGCTCATGGGTGCATTCCCGACGCCGATCCTGATTCGCTCAGCGACCGGGCGCTGAGTCGCGGGTCGGACCAGTGCGGAACGCTGGGCAGCGGCAATCACTTCATGGAAATCCAAGTCGTTGAACGGATTGATGATGCGAAGGCGGCCGCGGCGATGGGGTTGGTCGAGGGAAACCTCACGGTGATGATCCATTCCGGTTCGCGGGGGTTGGGGTATCAGGTGTGCGAGGACGCTCTCAAGGACCTGCAAAACACTCCGCGAAAGTACGGCATTGAACTGCCGGATAAACAGCTTGTGTGCGCGCCGGTCGAGTCCCCGGAGGGGCAGGCGTATTTGGGGGCGATGCGTGCGGCGGCCAACTTCGCGTGGTGCAACCGGCAGATCATGACCCACTTGGCGCGGGAAGCCTTCTCCAATGTTTTCGGTCTCCCCGCGGAAAAGCTCGGCATGACATTGGTCTATGATGTGGCCCATAACATTGCCAAGATGGAACCGTACCACGTGGACGGTAAGTCGTGCCAACTCTGTGTACACCGCAAGGGTGCCACGCGGGCCTTTCCGCCGGGTCACCCCGAATTGCCCGAACGATATCGCGGGATCGGTCAACCGGTGCTCGTTCCGGGGGATATGGGTCGAGCGAGTTACGTCCTCACCGGCCAGCCCGGTTCGATGGAGCATACCTTCGGCAGTTCGTGCCACGGTGCGGGGCGACGGATGTCGCGCGGGGCCGCGATTCGCGCAAGCCGCGGACGATCCATCAAGAAGGAACTCGCAGAGCGCGGTGTCATCGCCCGCGCTCGAGGCCGGACCGGCCTCGAAGAGGAACAACCTGACGCTTACAAGGACGTTAACCAAGTCGTCGACGTCCTCCACAACGCCGCGATCAGCCACCGCGTGGCCCGCCTTCGTCCCCTTGGAGTCATCAAGGGTTGACAAAAGGATGACGCGGCTAAGCGGCATGGACGGTCACCGGACCGTCCGATGCCGCCTGCGCATCGCAGAGTTAGTTCGCCCGTTTAGACGTGCCTTTCATGGTCATTTTCCCCATCGGACCGATCTCCGTGAAGCACCATTCCATGGTGTCCTTGTTTACGAACTTCATGCAGCCCTCGAAGCGCTTCTTGTTGCCTTGAGCGTCGATCGCATCGGCCTTACTGCAGAATCCGTCGCAATCCTTGCAGGCCGTCATCCATCCCGACCCGACTTCGCCCCAATCCGAGATGGACCAGTTTCGATACTTGCCCGCTTTGGCGTCCCACCATGCGTACTCTTCATAGGTCATTTTTTGACCATCGCCCATGTCAAAGGTCCCGATCGAGTGGAGCGCCGTGCCCCCGAGCACCATTTCCCCTTTTCCAATTCCTGAAAATTCCGTCGGCGGTTCCTTCGACCCGGGCGGCATATGCTTCATCATTTCTTCTTTCGTGGGAGACACCATCTCCCCTTTCCAGTTCCAGGTGCCGACCATTTTTTCCAAATTCTTCATTTCCGCCGCCGGGGCCGGTTTCTTGGGCGGCTCCATGGACATGGGCGGTTTCATGCAACCACCGGCCAATACAAAGGTTGCGAGAATCAGGCACGTTCGTCGAATCATTCTATGTTTCCTTTCTTTTGCGAGTACTTTTCAACAGACCGACTTTCGCGGCGGCTTCCACCAAAAAACGCCTGACTACCACGAATCGCAGGGCGGCAGCATAGCGAGCCGGATATCGTGCGCCAAGCTCCTCGAAGCGGTTTGCGAGGTGCATGGTCAACGATCATTCTATACCGCGCTGTCATGATGTATTCGCAGGCCGCCAAGGCCGGGGGTAGGTCTTCGTGGCCAATTCGAATAAACGAACTATTCGTGTGAAGACCATTGTTCAACAATCTCGGTGCACGGAGACCTTGGGCAGTGCCGCGCCGGGCTTCGCACTAGCGCCGGGGACCCGTGCCGGAAAGGGCGGCGGCCAGTTGCTTTACGGCGGCGTCGATTTCCGACTCCGTGGCGTGCCGTCCGACGCTGAAACGCACCGCGCTTACGTCGGGAAGTTGCATTGGATAGGGGAGCGACAAGTCGAGATGGTCCGCGAAACAGACCCTTCGCGATCAAAGGTAACATTTGCACTTCCCTTTTTCAGGCAGCGGTTTCAAATGGGTTCGTTTTGCAAGTACAGTGTTTTCGCGTAGTGTCACCATGTGGCACCCAACAAGACAATTGTCGAATGTCGATTTTCGATTGTCGAATAGAGGGGATTGCCGATTTCCAATTTCCAATTCTCAAGAGCCGTAAGCCGCGGCGCGCCGGGACAAGCCCTCGGGCACTTGTTTGGCTTTCGGTGGCTTTCCGGGTAAGGGCGCATTTGCATAACTCCTTTCTCCGCAAGCATTTATCAATTTCGCGGAGGATTCGTTTGGTAAATGCGGTATTGCGCCCCAAAGCCACGAAGCGACGAAGCCACGCAGCCACGAAGTAAAAGCGGCCGATCACGGCGCGTGGAACTGGCGCATGGCAGACTTCCATACCCCAATAACTTCACGGGCGCGCGGTGGGGAAGGGGCGGGAGAGCGATCAACGGGCCAAGCCACGAAGCGATCCGCCGGAGGCGGACAGGCTCCGCCACGGGGTCACGAAGATTTGTTGGTGCGTCGGGGACGCACCCTATCCATGAAAGGCTCTCTCAATGCAAGACGGCGTCGGAACGTTTTTGAGCCGTTCCTCGGGGGTCGTAGGGCAGGCCCGCGTGCGGAGCGAAGCCCCAGGCGCGC
>Ga0326597_10000235_pt1 | contig 104348 bp, 94 predicted proteins | sample RVTome_12_FD_203789 | JGI IMG/M metagenome (GOLD analysis project Ga0326597, IMG submission 203789) | Soil microbial communities from uranium-contaminated site in the Upper Colorado River Basin, Wyoming, United States - RVT100D185 | ecosystem: Environmental > Terrestrial > Soil > Contaminated...
CCAACCGGCACCCCGACCACCGGCCCGCCCCAAAAACCGCCGCGAAACCTCGCGGCATCCTCACCAGCGCAGACAAACCCCCGCTTCCTCTCCCCCGCTGAGCCTTAGCCGGGGAATGAGGCCGCCGCCGAAAGAGATTCTGGCGCCGGCACGGATGGGCTAGGTTGGGGCCATGGGGGACGAACCGGGGACCGGCGGGGCCAGCGCCGCCGCCACGCGGGCGCGGACGGGCACGCTCTATCATATCGCGCGCGACGAAGACTGGGCCCGAGCGCAAGCCCGATCCCGCTACGAGGGCGGGGCGCTCTGCCGCCGCGATGGGTTCATCCATTTCTCGACCCGCGACCAGCTTGCGGGAACGCTTGCGCGGTTCTTCGCCGGCGCAGACGGGCTCGTGCTGCTGATGGCCGATGCCCGGGCGCTCGCCTCCGGTCTGAGATGGGAGGCCGCGCCGGACGGCCGCCTCTATCCCCATTACTACGGGGCGCTGCCGGTCGGGTCGCTCGCCTGCCTCGGTCCCATCGGGAGCGACAAGGCCGGCGGACACGTCCTCCCCCTCACCGCCGGCGCCGAAGCGGCCCGCCCGGGCGGAGGCGGCCGGTGAACCTCTTTCCCCTGCTGCGCCCGCTGCTCTACCGGGTTTCGCCGGAAGCCGCCCATGACCTCACGCTCTGGGGGCTCGCCATGGGGCTCGGGCCGCGCTTCGACCTGGCGCCCGACCCGGCGCTCCGGGTGACGCTCTTCGGCCTCGACTTCGCGAACCCCCTCGGCCTTGCCGCGGGGTACGACAAGAACGGGCGCGTCATCGGCCCCATGCTCGACCTCGGCTTCGGCTTCGTCGAGGTCGGCACCATCACCCCGCGCCCCCAGCCCGGCAACCCCAAGCCGCGCCTGTTCCGCCTGGACGAGGACGGCGCGGTGATCAACCGGCTCGGCTTCAACAGCCGGGGCGCCGAAGCGGCGGCGCGGAACCTCGCGGCGTGGCGGGCGCGGGGCCGTCCCGGCATCGTCGGAGTCAACATCGGCAAGAACAAGGAGAGCACCGGCGCCGCCGCCGATTACGGCGAGGGCGCGCGCCGGCTCGGGGTCTTCGCCGATTACCTCGCCATCAATATCTCCTCGCCCAACACGCCCGGGCTCAGGGACCTGCAGGCGGTCGAGGAGCTCAAGACCCTGCTTGCCGCGGTGCGGGCGGGCCTCGGCGCGCTGGCCAAGCCGCCGCCCGTGCTGGTCAAGATCGCGCCGGACCTCGCCGAGGAATCGCTCGCCGACATCGCCGCGCTCGCGCTGGCCGGCGGGATGGACGGCCTGATCGTCTCCAACACGACGATCCACCGCCCGCCGAGCCTGATGGCCCAGGACCGCGCCGAAGCCGGGGGGCTGAGCGGCCGGCCGCTGTTCGGGCCCTCGACCCGGGTTCTGGCCGAGGTGTGGCGCGAGACCGAAGGCCGGGTGCCGCTGATCGGCGTCGGCGGAATCGGCTCGGCCGCGGACGCCTATGCCAAGATCCGGGCCGGCGCCTCGCTGGTCCAGCTCTACAGCTCGCTGGTGTTCGAGGGCCCGGCCCTGGTGCCGGCGATCCTCCGGGGCCTGTCCCTCCTGATGCGCGGAGACGGCTTCAGCCGCATCGAAGAGGCCATCGGCGCCGACCACCGCTGAGCCCGGGCGCTTCGCTCATCAAACGTTAACCCTATTTCAAGACCTTGCGGGCAAGGTTCGTAGGTTCACCGCCGAGATGCGAGGGGGGCCTGAAAATCCGCGCGCTGAAGCATATCCTGATCGCCTTCTGCTACGGCCTTCTGGCCGTGGCCGTGGGCCTGGCGGGCCCCGAGCTGCTGCCCGTCCTCGCGCCGCCGGCGAGCTGGCTGGCCGGGGCGGTGGTCTTCGTGGCAGGGCTGGTGGCTCACGAATCCCATGTCCGGCACGAGCAGAACGCCCGGGCGCTCGGCCATGTCCTGATCCTGCGCAGCGAATCGGAGGAGTTGCGCGACGAGGTGGACAGCCTGCGCCGCGCCGTCGCGGAAATCGGCGAGAGCCTGAGGGAGGTCGCCAAGGGCGGCAGCGCCAAGGCCAATGCCGAGCTCGACCGGGTGGTATCCGAGGTGCGGGTCCTGCAGAACCTCATCGAGCAGCTGTCCGTCTCCCGCTCCAAGGCCGGGGACGCCGTGCTGGAGCCGGAAGCGGAGGCCGAGGCGGCCGATCTCGGCGAAGCCGAGGCCACGGAGCCCGCGTACCGGGAGCAGACCGCCCCCGACCTCGACGAGCGGGAGATCCTCGACATCGTCCGCGAGGGCCTGCGCAAGGAGCGCGTCGATCTCTACCTGCAGCCGATCGTCGGCCTGCCGCAGCGCAAGACCCATTTCTACGAATGCTTCTCGCGCATCCGGGCCGCCGACGGCACGGTGATCCTCCCCGACCAGTACATGGAGCTCGCCAAGCAGGAAGGCCTGATCGGCGCCATCGACAACATGCTGCTCTTCCGCTGCGTGCAGCTGGTGCGCCGCATCCAGGATCGCAGGCCCAACGTCGCCTTCTTCTGCAACATTTCCGCCAACACCCTCAGGGACCGGGACTTCTTCTCCGATTTCGTCGCCTTCATGGGGGTCCATCAGGAGCTCGGCAAGAACATCATCTTCGAATTCTCGCAATCCGACCTCGAGGCCCATCGCCGGGAGATCGGCGAATATGCGACGCGGCTCGGCCCCCTCGGCTTCCATTTCTCCCTCGACCAGGTGGAGGACCTCGAGACGCTGGACCTCGCGGTGCTCTCGGCGCTGGGCTTCCGCTTCATCAAGATCGACGTCGAAACCCTGCTGAGATTCGCCGCCGGCGAGGAGCAGCCCGCCTTGGCCGAGGCCGGCGGCCTGGAGGAGGCCGATGGCGGCCAAGGCGGCGGCCAAGGCGGCGGAATCGCGGCGGCGCTGGCGGAGGAGACCGTGGTCGGCATCGACGTGGCCGAGTTGAAACGCGCCATGGAGCGCCACGGCATCGACCTCATCGTCGGCAAGTTCGAGGACGAGCAGAACCTGGTGGAGCTGCTCGATTTCCGGATCGATTACGGCCAGGGCTACCTGTTCGGCGAACCGCGGCTGTCCAAGCTGAACTGACGCCCGGCCGCCCGTTTGCGGCCCATTTCCCTTCACAACCGCCCGCGCGCGTGGCACAAGGTGGCCGCACCTGAACCACCGTCCGCGAGTCCCGCGATGTCCCCGCAATCCCCGCCCGGCCGGGAGATCCGCATCCTCACCGGCATCGGTCCCTTCCTCGGGCCCTATGACGGGCTGATCCTCGATCTCTGGGGAGTCGTCCACGACGGCCGCAATCCCTATCCCGGCGTCACCGAGACGCTCGCGCGGGTCATGGCGAGCGGCCGCAAGGTGGTGATGCTGTCGAACGCACCGAGGCGGTCGAGCGCGGTGATCGAGGGCATGACGGCGATCGGCATCGACCGCGCGCTCTATCACGACGTGCTGTCGTCGGGCGAGCTGGCCTGGCGGGCGCTCGCCCGCCGCGACGCGGCCTGGGCCAGGGCGCTCGGCCGGCGCTGCCTGCATGTCGGGCCGGCACGGGACGACGGCCTGCTCGAAGGCCTCGACCTGGAGGTCGTCGCCGCGCCGGAGGACGGTGCCTTCATCCTCAACACCGGGCCTTGGGAGGACGACGAGACGGTCGCCGATTACGAGCCGCTGCTTGGCGACGCCGCGTCCCGCGCCATGCCCATGATCTGCGCCAATCCGGATATCGAGGTGATCCGCGCGGGCAGCCGCATCATCTGCGCCGGCGCCCTGGCCGCCCGCTACGAGGAGCTGGGCGGCGAGGTCCACGCCTTCGGCAAGCCCTATCGGAAAACCTACGACGCCTGCCTCGAGGTGATGGGCATCGCCGAGCCCTCCCGCCTGCTCGCGATCGGCGATTCGCTCGGCACCGACATCAAGGGCGCCGCCGGCGCGGGCATCGATTCGGTGCTGGTGACGTCGGGAATCCATGGCCGGGAGCTCGGCCTCGCCTATGGCGAAACGCCCACCGCGGAAGGGCTCGCCGCGGCCTGCGCGCGCGCCGGGGTTCGCCCGCTGGCCGCGATCGCCGCGTTCACCTGGTAAGGGTTGTGCTGGACGGCGCCCGCCGCAGCCGATAGTGTTTTGCCCCAAGGGCGATGGGACAAGCGCCCGGGAAAGAAACCAGGGGGATACCACGGGTCCGATGAGAGCGCGGCCGACCCGTTTCCGATTTTGGCTGACCGCCGGCCTGACGTCGAGCGTGGCTTGGCTTGCCGCGGTGGCGTACTACGTCACCGAACAGGTGGGCTGGACGAACCTGTTCTTCATGCTGCCCCATGAGCTCGGGGCCTTCGTGCTCGGCGTGTTCGCGCCCTTGACCCTCTTGTGGGTGGGCATGGCCTATGCCGGGTCGCGGTCCCAGGTGATCGGCACGGCGGTGGCGCTCGAGGCCAGGCTCGACCACCTGATCTTCCCGCCCGAGGCCGCCGAGGAGCAGGTCAATGCCGTGGTGGCGGCGCTCGAGCGCCACGCGGAAACCCTCGCCGACGCGACCGAGCGGGCCGCCAACCGCGCCGAGAGCCGCATCCGCCAGGCGGCCCGGGAGATCGAGGCCCGCATCAACGAATCGGGCCTCGCCCTGGAAGGGGCGGCCGAGATGGCGAGCCGCCGCATGGAGACCATGGCCCAGACGCTCGAGGCGCGCCGCCTCGCCCTGGTCGCCGCCGCCCAGGAGGTGGGCGAGGACGCCAAGGGGCTCGCCGCGCTGCTGGAGGCGAGGTGTCACGGCCTGGACGAGGCGGGGGCGGTGCTCGTCGGCCGCGGCGAGAGCGTCGCCGCGCTTTTCCTCGGCCAGCAGAAGGCCGTGGAGGAGGCCGCGCGCGGCCTCGAGCAGCGCATCGAGGCGATCGGCGACCGGTTGGCCGCGGAGATCGCCCGGGTCAACGAGGAGACGGGCCGCGTGGCCGCGGCCGCCGGCGCATGGGCCGAGACCTGCCGCGCCCAGGCGGTGGACCTCCGTGCCGAATATGCCGGGCTCGCCGCCCAGGCCGAGCAGTCCGCCAAGACGATGAGCGAGGAAAGCCGCGCCGTCTCCCGCGAGGCAGAGCGGATGGCAGGGATGCTCGGCAGCGCCGCCGGAGAGTTCACCAACCGCGCCCGCGACCTCGTCGAGTCTGGGGAGCGTTCCGGGGCGAAGATCACGGCGCTGGCCGGCCGGGTCGGCGAGGCGGCGGCGAGCCTCGACGAGCACGCCGCGGGAGCCACCGAGAACCTGCGCGCCGCGGGCGACGCGATGGCCGCGCGCGGCGCCGAGCTGGCCGAGGCCGGCGCCAAGGCGCGCACGCAGCTGGAGGAGACCGGCGAGGCCTTCGACCGCCGCCTCGACGACATGGAGGCCGCCGCCGAAACCGCGCGCGATCAGCTGCGGCGCGTCGGCGAGTCGCTGGACGACCAGTCCCATGCCCTCGACCGCGCCTCGGAAAAGGCGGGCATCCGCGCCACCGAGGTCATCGCCAAGTTCCAGGACCAGGCCCGCACCTTCGACGACCTGACCGAGGAGATGGCGGGCAAGGCCGAGCGCATCGGCGAGACCTTCGAGCGCCAGGCACGCCAGCTCAACGACGCCGCCGCCGGCGCCCAGGCGAGCGCCGAGGGCATCCGCCGGGCACTCGACCGCCATAGCCAGGAGCTCGGCCGTGTGGCCGACGAGCTCGCGGCGCGGGCGCAAGCCATCTCCGCCGCGGTGGACCGGGACGTCCAGTCGCTCAGGGAAGCCTCCAAGGCCGCCGCCGCCGAGGCCGCGGGCATCACGGATTCGCTGCGCCAGGAGGAAACCGCCATCAGCGACCTGGTCGCCGGGGTCGAATCGCGGATCGCCCAGGCCGGTGAGGCGCTCGCCCGGGAATCGCGCGCCCTGTCCGAGACCGCCAGCGCCGCGGCGGCGGAGATCGGGCGGGTGCGCGAGGTTCTCGATCGCCAGTCCCAGAGGATGAAGAGCTCGACCGAAACCGCCATCGGCCAGATGCAGGGGCTGGGGTCGTTGTTCCGCCAGCGCTCGGAGGAGATCGAGCGCGCGACGGGAGAGGCCACGGGCCGGGTCGAGGACATCAGCGCGCGTTTCGACGACCAGGCCCGGGATTTCGGCAACGCGGTGACACAGGCCTCGGACCGGGCCGAGAGCATCGTCGAGGCCTTGAGCCGCCAAGCGCACGAGCTCGCCGAGGCCTCCGCGAAGGCCAGCGCGGAGGCGGAAAAGATCCGCCGCAATACCCTGGAGGCGGACCGCGAGGCGTTCCTCCGGGATTCCAAGCAGGTGGTCGACGAGCTGGGGTCGCTCGGCATCGACGTCCTGCGCCTGATCGAACGGCCAGTCTCGGAAAAGCTCTGGCGCCAGTTCTCGCGCGGCGACAAGAACGTGTTCCTGCGCTCGCTGCTGGGCAACGGCGAGGCGCGGAAGGTCCAGGACGAGATCAAGGCCCGCTACGTCGCCGACCAGGAATTCCGCAAATGCGCCGACCGCTACCTCGATACCTTCGAGGGGCTCCTCAACCAGGCCGAACGTTCGGATCCCGCCAACCTCTTGAGCTCCGCCTTCGTCACCTCCGATGTTGGCAAGGTCTACGTGCTGCTGTCGCGCGCCGTCGGCCGCATGAATTGACCCGGCTCCGACAAACCGCAACACTGTCCCCCGCTAACGTTCGGCCGCGCCGGCCGCAGAATGGCGCGTCACACCATCATGCTGGGGGATCGAAATGCCCGTCGCGTCGGAAACCGTCTCTCTCCTCACCTCCATGGGCCTCGCCGGCCTACTGGTCGGGCTCTGCGTCCTGGTCCATTACGAGTTCCTGCGCGCCGCCTCGATCATCCTGCCGCGGCTCACGATCCGCCCGCGCCCGCGGATACTGATTGTCATGGGCGTGGCGTTCCTCGCCCATTCGCTGGAGGTCTGGATCTACGGGGTGGCGTATTACCTGATCGCCAAATACCTCGCCATCGGCGACATCGCGGGCAAGGTCACCGGCACCTTTCCCGAATACATCTACTTCTCGACCGTGAGCTACACCTCCCTCGGCCTCGGCGACCTCTACCCCACCGGGGCGCTCCGGCTGCTGACCGGGGTGGAGGCGCTGTTGGGCCTGGCGATGATCGCCTGGACGGGATCGTTCACCTATCTCGCGATGGAGAAGTTCTGGGCCCTGCACGGCGCGCGCGGCTACTGGCGCGACAACTAGCGGGCCCGTGGGCCCGGGGGCCGGCCGTTTGCGGCGGGAGCGCCCGGCCCGGCCGGGGGCGGCCCCCGACGCCCCCCTTGACGCCTCCCGGCAAACCCGGTAAACAGCCCATCCGGCCGCGGCGCGGGGGATGCCCGGGCCGGGTTTGGGATGAGTGGACCAGGACGGAAATAGGCGGATAGATCATGTCGCGGCGGTGCCAGATCACGGGTAAAGGGGTTATGAGCGGGAACAACGTGAGCCATGCTCACAACAAGACCCGGCGGCGCTTTCTGCCCAATGTCCAGGAAACCTCAGTGCTGAGCGAGTCGCTGGGCCGCACGGTGCGGCTCAAGCTCTCGACCTCCGCGTTGAGGACGCTCGAGAAGAAGGGCGGGCTCGATTCCTTCCTGATGGCGACGCCGGCGGCGCGGCTCGACCCCTCGGTGCGCAGGATCAGGCGCCAGATCCAGAGGAAGTTGGCGGCGAGCGCCTGAGCCCCGCCCGCCTTCCGTCGCACGCCAAGGCCCGCCGCGAGGCGGGCTTTTGCTTGGCCTGCGCTGTCGCGGCGAGGACGCAAGAGGGGCCGGATCGCTCCGGCCCCTCTTGCGCACGGCTGCGGCCGTTGCGCTACATGCTGGCCTTGAGGTGCTTCTTGAAGTAGGCGACGGTGCGCTGCCAGGCCTCAGCCGCCGCCACCTTGTGGTAGCGGGCCGGGCGCGCGTCGTTGTTGAAGGCGTGCTTGGTGCCCGGATAGAAGTGGAGCTCGCCCGTCTTGCCGAGCTTCTTGAGCGCCGCCGCGAACGGCTTGACGCTCTTGGTGCGCTTCGGGTCGTCCTCGGCGTAGTTCATGAGGACGGCCGCGTTGATCTTCTCGATCCCCTTCTTGGGCGCGTTGCCGTAGTAGGAGACCGCCGCGGCGAGCTTGGGATCCATGACCGCGAGGTCGAGCGACGCGCCGCCGCCCCAGCAGAAGCCGACGACGCCGACGCTGCCGGTGGAATGGGCATGGCCGCGGGCGAAGGTGGAGACGGCCGTCAGGTTGGAGGCGATCTCCTTCTTGGGCATGTCGTAGAGCTCCTTGCGCGCGCGGTCGCGGTCCTTGGGCGTGCCGCCCCGGGGCGCCAGCATGTCCGGCGCGACCGCGAGGAAGCCTTCCATCGCCATGCGCCGCGCGACGTCCTGGATATGGGCCGTGAGCCCGCGGTTCTCATGGATCACGATCACGGCGGGCAGCTTCTGCGACCCCTTGGGCCGGGCGACGTAGGCGCTCATCTGCGCGCCGCCCACCACGAAACTCTCCATGCGGGCCTCGATCCGCTTGTCGTCCGGGGACACCATCGCCGCCTCGGCGCCGGTGCCTTCCAGCCAGGGCAGGACCGCCGCAGCCGCCGCGACGCCGCCTGCCGCCTTGACCAGATTCTGCAGGAACTCCCGGCGCGGCTGCTGGCTGTGGACGTAGTGGTCGAACAGCTCGATGAATTTTTCTTTCTTGTCTGCGGGTATGTTCATGAGAATGCCTCTCTCTCCTAGCTTGTCACGTTTAACGCACGTACTTGTTCAGGTGATGACAGGGCAGACTCGCATCCCCGCCCCGCGACCGGGAGGGCTGGACGCGAAAGGACCGGAGGATGTTGCCGTCATCGAGGATGTCTCCTGCCGCTGCAGGGGATCCGTTCCCAAGAATGGCTCGATTGAGGAACCGCCGGCCGCGGCTCGGAGTGGATGTCATGGGTCGAGACATGAACCTACGCAAGCCCCCCTACCGGCGCGCCGACGTGCGCCGATGGTCGGTCACGAATGTGACGACATTGTGTTCGCGGCGGCGGCCGCCGCGCGGGCCGCGTCCGGCAACCCTATCGCCGGGCCGCCCGGTGCCGTTCGCGCACCTCATCCGACGGAACGAAATCCTCGTCGAACAGCTCGCTGAGCTTGTCCATCATCGTGCCGCCGAGCTGTTCGGCGTCGACGATGGTGACCGCCCTCTTGTAATAGCGGGTGACGTCGTGGCCGATGCCGATGGCGACCAGCTCAACCGGCGAGTAGGCCTCGATCCAGTCGATCACGGCGCGCAGGTGCTGTTCCAGATAGTTTCCGGGATTGACCGAAAGGGTGGAATCGTCGACCGGCGCGCCATCGGAGATCACCATCAGGATGCGGCGCTGTTCGGAGCGGCCGATCAGCCGGTTATGGGCCCACATCAGGGCCTCGCCGTCGATGTTCTCCTTCAGGAGCCCCTCGCGCAGCATCAGGCCGAGGTTCTTCCGCGTCCGCCGCCAGGGCGAATCGGCGGCCTTGTAGATGATGTGCCTGAGATCGTTCAGCCGGCCGGGCCTCGGCGGCTTGCCGGCCGACAGCCATTTCTCCCGCGACTGGCCGCCCTTCCAGGCACGCGTGGTGAAGCCCAGGATCTCCACCTTGACGGCGCAGCGTTCCAGCGTCCGGGCGAGGATATCGGCGCTCATCGCGGCGAGGGTGATCGGCCGTCCGCGCATGGAGCCGGAATTGTCGATCAGGAGCGTCACCACGGTGTCGCGGAACTCCATCTCCTTTTCCTGCTTGAAGGTGAGCGGGTAGAGGGGATTGGTGACCACCCGGTGGAGCCTCGCCGAATCGAGGATGCCCTCGTCGAGATCGAATTCCCAGGTCCGCGCCTGCTTGGCCATCAGGCGCCGCTGCAGGCGGTTGGCGAGGCGGCTGATGACGCCCTGAAGGTGGTTCAACTGGTTGTCGAGATGGGTGCGCAGCCGGCCGAGTTCCTGCTCGTCGCAGAGATCGGGGGCGTCCACGACCTCGTCGAAGGTGGTGGTGAAGGCGGTGTAGTTGGGCTTCTCGTTGCCGAGCGGGCCCTGGGGCGCCCAGCGGATGTCCGGCGGCAGGGAATCGCCGTCGCCCATGCCCTCGGACGTGTCCTCGAGCGATTCCTCGCTCGTCCCCCGCTCGCCGTCCTCGCTGTCGTCGAGGGACTGCTCGCCGTCGGTGTCCATGGACTCGGCGTCGTCGCTCTCGAGGCCCTCGGCGTCGGGATCGGCGTTCTGGTCCTCATCGCCCTCGCCCTCGGCATTGGCCTCGAGGTCCTCCTCGGCATCCACGTCGGAGAGCGCGAGATCGCTGATGAACTTGTTGAGCGCGAGCGCGAACTCCTCCTGGTCGGTGAGGTTCTCCTTGAGCGCGTTGAAATCCTTGCCGGCCCGTTCCATCACCCAGTTGCGCCACATGTCGACGATGGGCTTGATGTTCTCCGGCGGCTTCTTGCCGGTCAGCTGCTCGCGCACGATGAGGCCGATCACCTCGGGCACGGGCACGTTCTCGTATTCGTTGACGCGGTCGAAGCTGAGCGCCCTGCAGCGGTCGGCGAGGGAGGCGTCGAGGTTCTCCGACACGCCCCGCATGCGCAGCGCCCCGATGGCCTCGAACCGGGCCTGCTCGACCTCGTCGAAGATCTTGCGCGCGGTCTCGCCGGAGGGCTTCTTGGCGGCGTGCACCTTGTCGTCGTGGTAGCGGAGCTTCAGCGCCATGGAATCGGCATGACCGCGGATCTTCGAGACGTCCTGGTCGGGCAGGCTGCGCGGCGGGGTCTGCAGCCGCGCGGTCTTGCCCCGCATGCGCGGCGGCTCGGGAGTGAACTCCACCTCGAGCTCGCGCTCATGCGACAGCGCGCGCATGGCGGCGGCGGTGACGCGCCTGAATTCCTCGACCGGGTTCTCGTTGGCCATGAAGTCCTCGTGAAGGCCCGGGGGGCCGGCCCCTAGGCCTGCTTATCCCGGCCGTGGCGGGTCGATTCGGGAAGCTCCTCGCCGAAGCAGCGCTGGTAGTACTCGGCGACGGTGCCGCGCTCCATCTCATCGCACTTGTTGAGGAAGGTGACCCTGAAGGCGTGGGCCACGTCGTCGAAGATCTTGGCGTTCTCCGCCCAGGTGATGACCGTGCGCGGCGACATCACGGTGGAGATGTCGCCCGCCATGAAGCCGGCGCGGGTGAGATCGGCGAGCGAGATCATGTTGGAGACCAGCGTCCGGCCCTTCTTGTTGTCGAGCCACGGCGCTTTGGCCAGGACGATCTTGATCTCGTCTTCGTGGGGCAGGTAGTTGAGGGTGGCGATGATGTGCCAACGGTCGAGCTGCCCCTGGTTGAGCTGCTGGGTGCCGTGATAGAGGCCGGTGGTGTCGCCGAGGCCCACGGTGTTGGCGGTGGAGAACAGGCGGAACCACGGATGCGGCCGGATCACCTTGTTCTGGTCGACCAGCGTCAGGCGGCCGTCGACTTCCAGCACCCGCTGGATCACGAACATCACGTCCGGGCGTCCCGCGTCGTATTCGTCGAACACCAGCGCGGTCGGCGACTGCAGGGCCCAGGGCAGGATGCCTTCGCGGTATTCGGTGACCTGCTGGCCGTCGCGCAGCACGATGGCGTCCTTGCCCAGGAGGTCGATTCGGCTGATATGGCTGTCCAAGTTGACGCGCACGCAGGGCCAGTTGAGCCGCGCCGCCACCTGCTCGATATGGGTGGACTTTCCGGTGCCGTGGTAGCCCTGGATCATGACCCGCCGGTTGTGGGCGAACCCGGCGACGATCGCCATCGTCGTCTCGGGATCGAAGTGGTAGGCCTCGTCGAGATCGGGAACGTATTCGCAGCTTTCGCTGAAAGCGGGGACCGTCATGTCCGAATCGACACCGAAGGCCTGACGCACCGAAACTTCGATATCCGGTGCGTCCAGGGGATGAACCGGGGTTGCGGAATCCGTGGTGATCGTGCTTGCCATATTCGTCGCTATTCCGTTTTCTAGGGCCTGGGGGGCCCGGTGACTGCCCGTGCTAGGCGTTGAGCGTTTCCTTCAGAGTTTCATAAGCCTGATTGATCAATTTTAACCGCTCTTCGGCGGCCTTGTCGCCCCCGTTGGCGTCGGGGTGGTGGCGCTTGACCAGCGCGATGTACTGGGCCTTGGCCGCCGCCGGGGTGATGGGGGGTGAAAGATCGAGAACATTGAGCGCCTCGTCAACGGCGCTCTGGGATTTCCCGGTCTTCTTCCGGCCGCCTCGCCCGGCCTTCGTCCCGGCCCCCCGGTCGTCGTCGCACAGGCCGAACTTGTCGCGCAGGCGATCGAATCGCATTTGCGCGAACCGGCCGCCCAGTTGGCCGAGCGGCCAGGTCGGCCGCCAGCCCACCATGTCCTCGCGGATCATGGCCTCGATCTCCACATCGGACTTGCCGGCGCAGTAGTTCCAGGCCTTGTTGTATTCCCGCACGTGGTCCAGACAGAACCACAGATAGGTATTCAACCGGTCCGGCGCAATGGGGGCCCGGTACTGGCCTTGCTCGGTGCAGCCCTTGGCGTCGCAAGGCCGCAAGCCACCGTCGCCGGCGGCGTCGAAGCCGCCCGCGCCCCGGCCCAGCATGGTCTCGGGCGTTTTCCGCTTGGTGCGTCTAGGCATCCATGATTTATGGCGGGTACGGCGCAGTCCGGTCAATCGGAATCCGCCGCTCCATCCGCCGCGAAAAGGGATCGCAACGCCATGGCCGGGGGCGAGGTTAAGACAACTTTAACGAAAAAACTCGAAACGGCCCTGTCGCCGGACCATCTCTCGGTGATCGACGAGTCCGCCCGCCACGAGGGCCATTCGGGCGCGCGGCCCGGCGGCGAGACACATTTCCGGGTCGAAATCGTATCCGCCGCGTTCGAAGGGCTGAGCCGTCTCGAGCGCCAGCGGCTGGTCTACCGGATTCTCGAAAAGGAGCTGTCAGGCCCGATTCACGCGCTTTCCGCGGCTGCTCGCACGCCCGGGGAATTATCAGGGCAGCGTTAACCAATGATGAATAAATGGAATGATATAGTTGTTAACATCTAGGCAATTGTGTTAACCAATAACATGGATGTGGTTATGACCTGCCGATCCGACATCACTCTGACCGGAGAGCGCCTACCATGATGAGTTGCAGGAACGTCAACGTGTCTGGACGCCGCACCAGCATCCGAATCGAGCACGAGCTGTGGTCAGCGGCGGAAGAGCTGTGCGCGCGTGAAGGGATGACGCTTCATGAGCTGTGCACCCTGATCGATCAGCACCGGGGCGAAAGCGGCCTGACTGCGGCGTTCAGGGTCTTCCTGATCGTCTATTTCCGCCTTGCCGCGACCGAGGCGGGACATGTCGATGTCGGCCACGGCACCTTCGGCGCCATCAATGCCCGGGTGCGTTCGGCCGACCGGTGGCGTCCTTTCATCCAGCAGATGTTCGCGGGCTGAAACCGGGCGCGGGTGCGCCCAGCGCGGACTTCCAGGCCGACCGGGGCCGCGGCGGAGGGGTCACGATCCGGTATAGAATTCCGGCCAGCGTTCCTTCGCCACCTCGCCGTCGGATGCCATGACGTGGCAGGTGTCCAGGCGGGCCGGTTTCTTGCGCGCCCGGCCGTCGGCACCGTCCTGGGCATCGGTGACCCGGCTTGGCCCCAAAGTCTGGTAGGCAACCGTGCCCATGGGGCCCAGCATCTCCACCATGTGGACGCAGCCGTTGACGCCGCCGAGCAGCCTCTTGACGTTGTTGAACCAGCCCGGCGCGATGCGTTCGCCCTCCAGGACCTTGAAATTGGGGGTGATGTTGGGACAGATGGTGTGGGGCCCGGCGTCGAGGGCGGCCTCCACCGCATGGATGCGAAGCGTGTTGTCGACGGTGAGGCGGATCCACATTTCGTGGACCGGCGTGCCCGCCGTGACCTTGCCGCGCCAGGTGCTGTCGAAGTCGTAGCCCTTGATGTCCTTAAGGTGCCCCTCGATATCCCACATCCCGTCTTGCCGCCGATACCCCGCCATTTCCAGGTTGCGGTTGTGGCGCGTTTCCCGTGGCGCCGATTCACTGAGTGGCATGGCCGATGTCTCCGTTCTTGGGTCTCGATACTAGGCCGCCCGCCATGGTCCGCTGGGCCCGATGGGGCGCCGTGGTCGCGGGCGCGGGCCCGGCGAACTATAGAGCAAGGTTCCCCGAGTTTGAACCATCCCGAAGGCGCGGATTTCAGCGACGATCACAGCGGTCCGGCGCGGCCGCGCGCCTCAGTCCTGGGCGGGCGGGGCGATCTTGAGCGCCGTCAGGCGGTTGCCGCTGCGCCCCAGGATCTCGAAGCGGAAGCCGTAGAAGGTGAAGACCTGCCCGGGTTCGGGAATCTGCCGCGATTCGTGAAGCACCAGGCCGGCCACGGTGGCGGCCTCCTCGTCCGGCAGTCGCCAGTCGAAACGGCGGTTGAGGTCGCGGATGGTGACGTCGCCGTCGACGATGACGGTGCCGCTGGTCTGGGGCCGGATGCCGCGCCGCGGGATGTCGTGTTCGTCGGAGATGTCGCCGACGATCTCCTCCAGGATGTCCTCGAGGGTCACGATGCCCATCAGGTCGCCGTATTCGTCGACGACGATGGCGAAATGCTCGCCGCGCCGACGGAAGGCCTGGAGCTGGGTCAGCAGGCTGGTCGATTCCGGGACGAACCAGGGCGCCGAGGCCAGGGTGAGGATATCCAGCTTGCCCGCGCCCGCCGGGGCGCCGGCCTTCTCCTCGAACGCCTTGAGGAGCGCCTTGGCATGCAGCACGCCGATGATGTTTTCGGGCTTTTCGCGCCACAGCGGGATGCGCGTGAACGGGCTGTTCACCACGGCCGTGATGATCTCCGCCGTGGGCAGGTCGGCGTTGACGGCAATCACGTCGGAACGGTGCACCATGACCTCGTCCACCTCGACCTCGTCGAGATCGAGGATGGAATGCAGCATCACCCCCTCGTGCTGGGCTCCACGGTCGGTGCCGCGATGCAGCTCGATCGCCCCGCGCAGTTCCTGTTCGACCATCCCCGGCGCCAGGTGGCCGGTGGCGGTGCGGATGCGGAAGATGCGGAAGATGACGTTCACGAGGAACACCACGGTGCGGGCCAGGGGCGAGAACACCGCCACCGTCATCCGCACCGCGGGCGCGACCGCCAGCGCCATGCGGTCGGCATGGGCGATGGCATAGGTCTTGGGCATGACCTCGGAGAACAGCACGACCACCACCGTCATGATGACCGTCGCGTAGATCACGCCGGCCTCCCCGGTCAGCTCGATCAGCACCCGCGTCGCCAGCACCGAGGCAAGGATGTTCACGAGGTTGTTGCCGATCAGGATGGAGCCCAGCAGGCGTTCGCGGTTGCGGCGCAGCCGGTTGACCAGGCGGGCGCGTTCGTTGCCGGAGCGCTCCAGGTGGTGGAGGCGGGGCCGCGAGGCTGCGGTCAGCGCCGTTTCCGAGCCGGAAAAGAACGCCGAAAACAGCAGCATGAGAAGGATGACGCCGAGGGTCGTAGCGAGAAAGGGATCCATGTCCAGTGTCCGTTGGGGTTGCGGGCCGCCCCGGAGCCTAGCCGGCGGAGCGGGCAGCGAGATGACGGCCGAGCAGGTGTTCCACCTCGGCGAGGTCGATGTCGTGGGCGATCAGGGCCTTGCCGATTCCCCGCGCCAGGATGAAGGTGACCCGTCCGCCGCGCACCTTCTTGTCGCGACGCATGTGCCGGATCAAAGCCTCGGGCGTGAAACCGAGGCCGCCCGCGTCGGCCGGGAGGCCCACGGAATCGAGATGCGCGCGAAGCCGCCTCGCCTCGCCTTCCGGGCACAGGCCGAGCTGCACCGAAAGCTCGAAGGCCAGCATCATGCCGATGGCGACGGCCTCGCCGTGCAGCAGCGATTCGGAGAAGCCGGTCTCGGCCTCCATGGCGTGCCCGAAGGTGTGGCCGAGGTTGAGGAGCGCCCGGTCGCCGTGCTCGTGCTCGTCGGCGGAAACGATCTCGGCCTTGGCGTGACAGCTTTGCGCCACCGACTCGATCCGCGCCGCCGTATCGCCGCCGATCACCGCGCTCCCGTGTTCCTCGAGCCAGAGGAAGAAGCCGGGGTCGCGGATCAGGCCGTATTTGAGGATCTCCGCATAGCCCGCCTTGATCTCGCGCGGCGGCAGGGTGTCGAGCGCCCCGACATCGGCCAGCACCATGCGCGGCTGGTAGAAGGCGCCCACCAGGTTCTTGCCGTGGACGGTGTTGATCCCGGTCTTCCCGCCGACCGAGGAATCGACCTGGGCGAGCAGCGTCGTCGGGACCTGGACGAAGTCCACGCCGCGCAGCGCGATGGCGGCGGCGAAGCCCGTGAGGTCGCCGACGACTCCGCCGCCGAGGGCGACCAGCAGGGTGTCCCGCGAGATGCCGCCGCCGATCAGATCGTCCATCAGCCGGGCGAGGTGGGCGAAGTCCTTGGTGTGCTCGCCGGGCTCGAGCACGATGGCGCGATGCGCGAGCCCCGCGGCGGAGAGCGAGTCCTCCAGGGGGGCGAGGTGATGGGCGGCAACGTTGGCGTCGGTCACGACGACGATGCCGTCGTTCTTGCCGCGTCCGTCGAGCAGCGGCCCGAGATGGTGTCCCGCCGCGGCGATCAGCCCGGTGCCGATCCGGATGTCGTAGGACCGCTCGCCGAGGGCGAGCTCTATGGTGGTGAAGGCGCTCATCGCTGCTTGGCGCGCGCGCGCGCGGGCGCGGCCGAGCGGCGGCGCTGGTGGTTGCGGCCGCCCTTGCCCGGACCGTTGCCGGGGGCGCCGTCCCGGGGGCCGTGGTTGCGCTTGGCGGGCGGCAGCTTGAGGCCGAGATGGATCGCCAGCGCGGCGACCACCCTGTCGGCCACCTCCGCCGGCGGATTTTCCGCGGTCTCGACGGTGATGTCGGCCTCGGCGTAGACCGGGTCCCGCTCGGCCATCAGCGCCGCCATGACGTCCCTGGGGTCATTGTCCTTTAGGAGCGGCCGGCCGCCGCGGCGGGAGACCCGCTTGAGCAGCGTGTCGAGGTCGGCCTTGAGCCAGACCGAAAGCGCCCCGGCCTTGATCTGTGCCCGGGTGTCCTCGTCCATGAAGGCGCCGCCGCCGGTGGCGACGACCCGCACCCGCCCCTTGAGCAGCCGGGTGATCACCCGGCGCTCGCCGGAGCGGAAGGCCGCCTCGCCGTGGGTTGCGAAGATTTCCTCGATACCGGCGCCGGCGGCGTTTTCGATCTCGCTGTCGGCGTCGACGAATTCCAGGCCCAGGCGGACCGCCAGGAGCCGCCCGATGCTGCTCTTGCCCGCCCCCATCAGGCCGACCAGCACGATCGGCCGCTTCAGGGTTGCGGCGAGGGAAGCCTCGGGGCTTGCCGGTCTTGCGCGGCGCATGGTGGTCATCTTCGGTCCCAAGGCCCCCGGCGGCTGTTGCAAGGGCGCGGCAGAGTGGTTAGGTTGCCAAAAAATAGCCACAGTAGAAATTTAGTGTAAATAGAATAACATAACGATATGGGTCTTGCCGGGCCGAGACGCCCCCGCCGCGCACCGTCACCCACGTGAGCCGTATCCCGATGAGCACCACCACCAAAGTTCTGGCCGTCCTGATCCTTCTGATTATCGGGGGGGCCGTGGGTTTCCTCGCCACCTGGGACATGCCGCCGCCGACCAAGAGGGTGGAGAAGGTGATCCCCAATGACAAGATTCTGCGTTGATTTGAGGCCCGGGCGCCCTGGTGCCGGCGTGGCCTTGCTGGCGGCCTTGGTGGCGCTGGCACCGGTGGCGCTGGCCCAGGACGCGCCGCCCGCCGCCGCGGGCGCGCCGACGGTGCTCGGACCGCCCCAGCCGCTCACCCCGCCCGCCCGCTCGGAGGTGCCTGAGACCCGGCAGCCGGGCTACCAGCCGTTCTATCCCCCCGCCGGACAGGCCCCCGCCCAGGCCCCCGCCCTGGCACAGCCAGCGGCCCGGCCGCTCAAGGGCGGGATCAGCGTCGACACGCTGGGCGAGATCGATTCCAACACCGTCGGCGTTCTCGATGCCAGTTCGGGCAGCCTCGGCATCAACATGTGGCGGGGGACGCCGGCCGGCCTCGTCGACCGCCTGCTCGCCCGGCTGCGGCGCCCCGCGGCCCTGCCCGCGGCGCGGGATCTGGCGCGCCGCCTGCTGCTGACCGCCGCCCGGCCGCCCCAGGGCGCCTGGCCCAAGGATGGTCCCAGCCTGCTCGCCCAGCGCCTCGGCCGCCTGCTGGCCTTCGGCGACGTGGCCTCGGTCAACGCGCTCCTCAGGGTGGTTCCGGCCCATGTCGATGAGAAAGCGGTGGCGCGGGCGCGGATGAATGCCGCCTTCCTTTCCAACGACAAGAGCGGCGCCTGCAACGAAGCGCGCGCCGCGGTCGGCCGGTACAGCGGGGTCGCCTGGCGCAAGGCCCTGGTGTTCTGCGAACACCTGGCGGGAGAGGGCGCCAGGGCGTCGATCGGCGCGGGGCTGCTCAACGAGCAGGGGGTGAAGGACGACGCCTTCTTCTCCCTGGTCGCGATCCTCGGCGGCGACAAGGCGACCGGCTTCACCGTGCCGGCGCGGGCGACGCCGCTGCACCTCGCCATGATGCGGGCCGCCGGGGTGCAGATCTCCGAAACGGTTGCCGATACCGCCGAGACCGGGGTGCTGCGGGCCATCGCCTTCAGCCCCAACGCGGCGCTCGACACGCGGCTCGAGGCAGCCGAGAGAGCCGAGGATGCCGGCGTGCTGGAGGCGGAGACCCTGCGCCAGATCTATGCCGGCGTGACCTTCACCCCGGGCGACATCCAGAACGCGCCGGCGGGGTCCGGCAATTTCTCCGGGCCGCGCGGCCGGGCGCTCCTCTATCAGGCCGCGCGCGGCGAGACGCGGGCCCCGGCGCGGGCCGAGCTCATCGCCAAGGCGTTCGTGCTGGCCCGGTCGGAAGGGTGGATCGAGACCGCGGTGCGCGCCTTCCGGCCGCTTCTCGAGGAGATCTCGCCGTCGGCCGATCTCGCGTGGTTCGCCGCCGAGGCGGCCAAGGCGCTCTATTTCGCGGGGGGCGCGGATGTCGCGGCCGCGCGCTGGGCCGAGCTCGCCTTCGCAAGGCCGTATGTGCCGGGGACCGGGTCGCGCGCCGGGGCGACCGGGGCGACGGCCGGCGGCGCGGTCTCGACGGACGTCTCGGTGTGGCCCTTCACTGCCATCGCGCGGCTCCCCGTGGCCCCGCCGCCGGCCAAGGCCATGGTCCCGCCGTCCGGAACGCCGGCATCGGCGGGCATGCCGGGCGCGGCCCCCGGCGCCCGAGAAGGCGCCGGCGCCGCGGCGGCGGCGACGGGGGCGAACGCGCCGCCCGATTTTTCCTCCATCGGCGCCGGCTCGGCCCGGGTCACGCCGCCCGAGGGCGCGCCGAGCGCTGCCGATGCCCTTGCCGGCGTGCGCAGGGTCCAGCCCCAGCCCCTGGTCGAGCTGATCACCCAGGGAGGATCGGGTGCCGCCCCCGCCGCCCGGGAGCCGGCCGCGGCGGGGCCCGCGCCGGCGGCGCTACCGGCGGCCGCAGCGGCGGCCGCGCCCCCCTTCGAGGACGTGATGTTCGACCGCTGGCGCAAGGTCCAGGCGGGGCTGGCGGGGGAGGTCACGGCCCAGCGCCGGGCCGCGATGCTGCTCGGCCTTCTCGACGCATTGGGCGCCCAGGTGCCCCAGCAGGCTTGGATCGAATCGGCGGGCGCGGTGCGGGAAATGGCCGCGCTGCCGCCGCCGGGCCTGATCCAGGCGCTCGACGACGCGGCCCGCGGCCCGCGGCTCGGAGAGACGATCCTGCTGGTCCTCGCCGTTCTCGGCCCGGACGAACCGGAGAAGCTCCATCCCTCCGTCGCCGGCGCCGCCGTGAGGGCGCTTGTCGCCGCCGGGCTGCCGGCGGAAGCCCGGGCGCTGGCCCTGCAAGTGGTGTTCGGGGCGGGCCTCTAGGCCGCGCTCCGGCCCCCCGATGGCTGAGGACGGCATGGCGCACGGCCGCTCCATTTCAAGGCACGAGGCCCAATCCCCGGTCGCGGAGCCCACCGGCCTCGATGCCTTCCTCGACATGCTGCGGGCCGAGCGGGGGGCGGCCGAGAATACCGTCGCCGCCTACGAACGCGATCTTCGGGACTTGGCGGCGCACCTCGCCGCGCGGGAGCCGGATGCGGCCGCCGCCTCCGGTGCCGAGGTGAGGGCCTATGTCCAGGGCCTGGCCGCGCGCGGGCTCGGGCCGCGCACGGCGGCGCGCCGCCTGTCGGCGCTGCGGCAGTTCTACCGCTTCCTCGTCGCCGAGGGGATGCGCGAAGACGACCCCACTGCGGCGATCGACAGCCCGTCGCGCGGCAGGCCGCTGCCCAAGACCCTCGGCGAGGACCAGATCGAGGCCCTGTTCGCCGCGGCCCGGCATCGCGAGGGCCGGGCGGGCCTGAGGCTCAGGGCGCTGCTGGAGGTGCTCTACGCGACCGGGCTCCGGGTCAGCGAGCTGGTCGGCCTGCCGGTCTCGGCGATCACCGGCGAGGGCGATTTCCTCCTGGTAACCGGCAAGGGCGGGAAGGAGCGCATGGTGCCGCTCTCGGACCCGGCCCGGGCGGCGCTCGCGGCCTGGCTGCCGCGGCGCGATGAGGGGGAGGCGCCGGAAAAGCGCCTCTGGGCGTTTCCCTCCCGCAGCGGCGCCGGCCATCTCACCCGCCAGCGCTTCGCCCAGCTTCTCAAGGGCCTTGCCGTCGAGGCGGGGCTCGATGCGCGCAAGGTCTCGCCCCACGTCCTGCGCCATGCCTTCGCGAGCCACCTTCTCGCCCATGGCGCCGACCTGCGCTCGGTCCAGCAGCTGCTCGGCCATGCGGATATTTCCACCACCGAAATCTATACCCATGTCCTGGAAGAGCGCCTGCGCCGGCTGGTCGGCGCCCATCATCCCCTGGCCGTGCGCCGCCGTCCGCGGAGGGCCGTCCGCCGGGGCGGCGAGGCCGCGAATTGACTTTTCCTTGCGCAGAAGGCATTTAGAACCGCCTTTTCAGGGGGGACCGCTGGCCGCCGCATGCCGACCTATCTCGATTTTGAAAAACCGATCGCCGAGCTCGAGGGCAAGATCGAGGAGCTCCGCCATCTCGATACCGGCGGCGACGTCAATATCGCCGAGGAGGTGGGCAAGCTTCAGACCAAGGCCGACCGGCTGCTCGCCCAGACCTACGGCAAGCTCACGGCCTGGGACAAGGTCCAGGTGGCGCGCCATCCCGAGCGCCCCCACGCCATCGACTACATCAACCGCCTGATCGAGGATTTCACGCCGCTCGCGGGCGACCGGGCCTTCGCCGAGGACGCGGCGATCGTCGGCGGGCTGGGCCGGTTCCGCCACCGGTCGGTGATGGTGATCGGCAACGAGAAGGGCTCCGACACCGAATCGCGGGTGCGCCACAATTTCGGCATGGCGCGGCCCGAAGGCTACCGCAAGGCGCGGCGGCTGATGGAGCTCGCGGATCACTTCCGCCTGCCGGTCCTGACCCTGGTCGACACCGCGGGCGCCTATCCCGGGGTCGGCGCGGAGGAACGCGGCCAGGCCGAGGCCATCGCACGGTCCATCGAGGCCTGTCTCAGCCTCCGGGTTCCGTTCGTCGCCGCCATCGTCGGCGAGGGCGGGTCCGGCGGCGCCATCGCGCTCGCCGGCGCCAACCGCATCCTGATGATGGAACACGCCATCTATTCGGTGATCTCGCCCGAGGGCTGCGCCTCGATCCTGTGGCGCGACGGCGATGCCGCGCAGCAGGCGGCGGAGGCGCTCAAGCTGACCGCCCAGCACCTTCTCAAGATGAAGGTCATCGACGGGATCGTCAAGGAACCGACCGGCGCCGCCCACCGCAACCGCGATGCCGCCATCGACAGCCTGGGCGACGCGATCGCCAAGGCGCTCGATGAGACCGTCGGCATGGACGGCGGCGCGCTCAGGGCGCAGCGCCGGGAGAAATTCCTGGAAATGGGCAAGACCCCGCTCGATTAGGGGGTGGCAAGGCGGGAGACCGCTGCAGAAAAGCCCTTACATAACCGATCAGTTAAATAAGGGCTTTTTCGGCTTTATAAAGAATCGGCCGGGCCGGCGCGGGGTTCAGTTCAGCCGGCCGTGGCAGAACTTGTACTTCTTGCCCGATCCGCAGGGGCAGGGCGCGTTGCGCGAGACCTTGCCCCAGGTGGTCGGGTCGTCGGGATCGAGGTTCTCGCCGCTGGCGTAGCGGACGGTGCCCGAGGGCTCCTCCCCGCCATAGGCCTCGACCTCGCCGTAGGCCCCGTCCTGGCCCGCCAGCGCGGGATCGAGCCGGGTCTCGTAGATGTCGCTCGGCATCTCGGGATGGGCGAACATCTCGAGCTCGTCCGGCGATTCGAAGCTGAGCTCGAGATGGCACAGGTACTGGGTGACGTTGACCCGAAGCTGGTTCAGCATCTTCTCGAACATGGCGAAGGCTTCGGTCTTGTACTCGTTGAGGGGATCGCGCTGGCCGTAGGCGCGGAGATTGATCCCCTGGCGCAGGTAGTCGAGCCCGAGGAGATGCTCCTTCCAGGTCTGGTCGAGGATCTCGAGCAGCAGGCCCTTTTCCACCGTGCGCAGCGTCTCCGTCCCGTAGAGCGCGGCCTTTTCCGCCATCTTCCTGTCGCCCGCCTCGATCAGGCGCTGCAGGATCCCCTCGTCGGCGATGCCCTCCTCGTTGGCCCAGTCTTGGATGGGCAGGTCGAGGGCGAGAACGCGCAGCGCCTCCTCATGGAGGAGATGCACGTCCCATTCCTCGGGGTAGGCCCGCTCCGGGATGGCGGCGGAGACCATGTCCTCGGTGACCTCGTGGCGCATGTCGCGGACGGTCTCCGAGACGTCGTCGACCCGCATCAGTTCGATGCGCTGTTCGTAGATCACCTTGCGCTGATCGTTCATGACGTCGTCGTAGCGCAGCAGGTTCTTGCGGATGTCAAAGTTGTGCGCCTCGACCTTCTCCTGCGCCTTCTGCAGGGCCTTGGAGACCCAGCGGTGGGCGATGGCCTCGCCCTCCTCGAGGCCGAGGCGCTTCAGCATGCTGTCCATGCGCTCGGAGCCGAAGATGCGCATGAGGTCGTCCTCGAGCGACAGGAAGAATTTGGATCCGCCGGGATCGCCCTGGCGCCCGGACCGGCCGCGCAGCTGGTTGTCGATGCGCCTGGCCTCGTGGCGTTCGGAGGCCAGCACGAACAGGCCGCCCGCTTCCAGCGCGACCCTGCGGCCTTCCTCGACCTCCTTGGCGATCTTCTCGATCCGGGCCTCGCGCTGGGCCGGGTCGCCGACGTCCGCGAGTTCCGCCTTCACCCGCATGTCGAGATTGCCGCCGAGCTGGATGTCGGTGCCGCGGCCGGCCATGTTGGTGGCGATGGTAACGGTCCCGGGGACGCCAGCCTGAGCGACGATTTCGGCTTCCTTCTCGTGGTAGCGCGCGTTGAGGACGTTGTGGGGCACCTTGCGTTTCTTCAGCAGCCCGGAGAGGTATTCCGATTTCTCGATCGACACCGTGCCCACCAGGATCGGCTGCTTGCGCTCGTGGCAATCGACGATCTGGTCGAGGATGGCGTTGTATTTCTCGTCCGCCGTGCGGTAGACCTCGTCCTCGTGGTCGATGCGGACGCAGGGCAGATTGGTGGGCACCGCGATGACGCCGAGCTTGTAGATGTCCTCGAACTCGTCGGCCTCGGTCTGCGCCGTTCCCGTCATGCCGGCGAGCTTGGGATACATTCGGAAGTAGTTCTGGAAGGTGATCGAGGCCAGCGTCTGGTTCTCGGACTGGATGCGGCACGCTTCCTTGGCCTCCAGCGCCTGGTGCAGGCCCTCGGAATAGCGCCGCCCCTCCATCATGCGGCCGGTGAATTCGTCGATGATGACGATCTTGTCGTCCTTGACGATGTAGTCCCGGTCGCGCTGGAACAGCTTGTGGGCCCGGAGCGCCTGGTTGACATGATGGACCAGGGAGACGTTCTCGATATCATAGAGGCTGCCGCCCTTGAGCATCCCCGCCTCGCGCAGCAGCTCCTCCATGCGCTCGGTACCGGATTCGGTGAGGGTGACGGCCTTGACCTTCTCGTCCATCTCGAAATGACTGGCATCCAGCTTGGGAATCAGGGCGTCCGCCTTGATGTAGAGCTCCGAGGAATCCTCGACGGCGCCCGAGATGATGAGCGGCGTGCGCGCCTCGTCGATGAGGATGCTGTCGACCTCGTCGACGATGGCGTAGTTGAACGGCCGCTGGACCATCTCGTCGAGCGCGAACTTCATGTTGTCGCGCAGGTAGTCGAAGCCGAACTCGTTGTTGGTGCCGTAGGTGACGTCGGCGGCGTAGGCGGCCTTGCGCTGGGCGTCGTCGAGGCCGTGGACGATGCAGCCGACGCTCAGGCTGAGATAGTCGTAGATCTGGCCCATCCATTCCGCGTCGCGCTTGGCGAGATAGTCGTTCACCGTGATCACGTGCACGCCCTTGCCCTCGAGCGCGTTGAGATAGACCGGCAGGGTGGCGACCAGGGTCTTGCCTTCGCCGGTCGCCATCTCGGCGATGCAGCCGGAATGCAGGACCATGCCGCCGAGCAGCTGCATATCGAAATGGCGCTGGCCCAGGGTCCGTTTCGCCGCCTCGCGGACGGTGGCGAAGGCCTCGACCAGGACATCGTCGAGGGTCTCCCCGGCGCCGAGCCTTTCGCGTAAGGCCTGGGTGCGCGCCTTGAGCCCAGCGGCATCGAGCTTTTCCAGCTCGGCTTCCAGCGCATTGACGGCGTCGACCTTGGGAGCCAGCCGTTTGAGGTAGCGTTCGGTGTAGGAGCCGAGGAACCGTTTGGCTATGGCGGCGAGCATTCTGTTTCCTTAATCACCGGGCAGGCGGCGGGCCGCGCCGTCCCGGGAACTCGAAAAAAGAGAGATAGAGTCGCCGGCAGTCCATGTCAATGACCGGGCATTGAGGATAAACGCTTTCCGTGACCGCAATGGAACCGGACGTGATAGGTTCAATTTTACCTTTTTGCGGTGAGGAGGCCGTGATGCGTCCAGTCAACCTTAGATTCCGGGCACGGGCGGCCCGCTTCCTGCCGGCTCTGGCGCTAGCCTTGGGCATGGCGGTGGGCGGGCTTTCCGGCCCGGCGGCGGCCCAGGACAAGGGTGCCAAGGGCGCCAAGGCCATGGACCCGGTGGTGGCCCGGGTCGATGGCACGGAGATCCGGAATTCGGACGTCGCGGCGGCGATCGATCAGCTTCCTCCCCAATACGCCCAGGTCCCCCGCGAGACCCTGTTCCGGGCGGTCACGGAGAAACTCATCGACGGGACGCTCGCCGCCAACCGGGCCCGCGCCGTGGGCCTGCACAAGGAAGAGGAATTCCGGCTCGCCCGCACCCGCGCCGAGCTGCAGCTCCTCGAACAGCTTTACGTCAAGCGGCTGCTGGAACGCCGGGTCACCGACCGCGCCGTGCGCCGGCGCTATGACCGGGATGCCAAGGCGATGACCCGCGGCAAGCAGGTGCGGGCCCGCCATATCCTGGTCAAGACCCAGGAAGAGGCGGTCAACGCCATCGCCACCCTGCGCCGGGGCAAGGATTTCGCGGAGCTCGCCAAGCAGGTGTCCATCGGGCCGAGCAAGACCCAGGGCGGCGACCTCGGATACTTCAAGCGCGAGCAGATGGTGCCGCCGTTCTCCGAAGCCGCCTTCGCGATGCGCAAGGGGGAATACTCCAAGTCCCCGGTCCAGACCCGCTTCGGCTGGCACGTGATCAAGGTCGAGGACATCAAGGCCGCGGCGCCGCCGTCCTTCGCCGAGGTGCAGGAGGAGATCAGGCGCAAGATGACCGACGAGGTGATCGAGAAGGAGATGGAGGGCCTGCGCAAGGGCGCGAAGATCGAACGCCTGCTCCCGGCCTCGCCGCCGCCTCAATAGGCGGACGCACGCAACGACGGTTGCAATTTCCCCAACTCTGGGCTAATCGGGCCGCCCGGCGGATCGAATCCGTCCGCCGCCCAAGTACTCAATGCGGAACGGATAAGATCAACGGATAATGAGTTCCTCGATGGCCGAACCTTCCCCACTTGCGCCCAAGCGGTTCCCGCGCCTGCCCGAGGTCGCGGGTGTGCGGCTGGCCGCCGCCGCCTGCGGCATCAAGGCGAGCATGCGCTCGGACCTGATGGCCGCGGTCCTCCCGCCGGGATCGAAAGTCGCCGGTGTCTTCACGCTCTCCGCCACCGCCGGGCCGACGGTGCGCTGGTGCCGCGAGGCGGCCAACGGCGGCGCGGTGCGGGCGATCGTCGTCAATTCGGGCAATGCCAACGTCTTCACCGGCCGGGCCGGCGCCAATGATGTCGCCGTCACGGCGAGGACGGCGGCAAGGATCCTCGGCTGCCGGCCCCAGGACGTGATGGTGTCGGCCACCGGCGTGATCGGCCAGCGGCTCCCCATCGCCAAGGTGACGCGGGCGCTCGCGCCCCTGATGGCGGAGGCCGCGCCCGGCAACTGGCGCGCCGCCGCCGACGCCATCCGCACCACCGACACCTTCCCCAAGGGGGCGGGCGCCGTCGCCCGGATCGGCGACGTGGCGGTGCACATCGCCGGCATCGCCAAGGGATCGGGGATGATCGCGCCCAACATGGCGACCATGCTGGCCTACGTCTTCACTGATGCGAAGCTGCCGGCTCCGGTGCTGCGCGCGCTGCTCAAGGCGACCTGCGACAAGTCCTTCAACGCCATCACCGTGGACAGCGATACCTCGACCTCCGACACCGTCTTGCTGGTGGCGACCGGGGCGGGCGCGGCCCATCGCCGGATCACCCGGGCCGGCGATCCGGCGCTCCGGGATTTCCGGGCCAAGCTCGAAGAGGTGATGGTGGACCTCGCCAAGCAGATCGTCGCCGACGGCGAAGGGGCGACGAAGTTCATCACCGTCACCGTCACCGGGGCGGCCAGCGATCGGGCGGCCAAGACCATCGCCATGTCGGTCGCCAATTCTCCCCTGGTCAAGACGGCCATCGCCGGCGAGGACGCCAACTGGGGCCGCATCGTCATGGCGGTGGGCAAGGCGGGCGAGCGCATCGACCCGGACCGGCTCGGCATCCGGGTGGGCGGCGTGCGCATCGCGGAACGGGGCGCCGCCCGGACCGGCTACCGGGAGGCGCCGGTGGCGCGGCACATGAAGGGCAAGCACATCCGCATCGACATCGGCGCCGGGCTCAAGGGCGGCCGTGGGCGCGCGACGGTCTGGACCTGCGACCTGACCCACGGCTACATTGCCATCAATGCCGACTACCGAAGCTGAGGGCGGGACCACTCTCGCCACCGAACGCCTCAACCTGCGGCCCGTGAACGAAGGCGACGTCCCGGCCATCGTCGCGCTCGCGGGCGATGCCGGGGTCGCGGAATGGACGGTCTCCATCCGTCATCCGCTCTCCGAGGAGCAGGTGCAGGAGTGGCTCGCCGGCCGCACGGCGCGCGGCGAGCATGCCTTCGCCATCCTGCGCAAGGGGCAGGAGTCGCTGATCGGCGCCGTCGGCCTGACGGTGGCCGTAGGCGGCGCGGACGGCGAGATCGGATACTGGATCGGCCGCGATTTCTGGGGCCAGGGCTATGCCACCGAGGCGGTGCGCCGGGTGCTGCTCTACGGTTTCGGGGTCCTGGGCCTGGAGACGGTCGAGGCGAGCGTATTTCCCGGCAACGGCGCCTCGGTCCAGGTGCTGGCCAAGACCGGCTTCAAGGAGACGCGCAGCGGCTCGCTCCTCGCGCCCGCCCGCGGCGGAGACCGGCAGGTGATCGTCTACAGGCTGAGCCGTTCGGTGTTCGCCCGCGAGACCCTCGCCGAGGACGCGGGACGGCAATGACCGGCCGGCCGCTGGTCCTGGTCGCGGCGGCGGCGCTGATCGACCGCGACGGCCGGGTGCTGGTGGCGAAGCGCCCCGAAGGCAAATCCATGGCCGGGCTGTGGGAGTTCCCGGGCGGCAAGGTGGGCGAGGGGGAAAGCCCGGAACAGGCCCTGGTGCGGGAGCTCGCCGAGGAGCTCGCGATCGAGGCGTGCGAGACCTGCCTGTACCCGCTCTCCTTCGCCTCCCACGCCTACGAGGATTTCCACCTCCTGATGCCGCTCTACGCCCTGCGCCAATGGGAAGGCATCCCGCGGCCCCAGGAGGGCCAGGACATCCGCTGGGTGTTCCCCAACGGGCTCGCGGCGCTGGCCATGCCGCCCGCCGATGCGCCGCTGGTGCAGGCGCTCCGCGATTATCTCTGAGCCAACCTCGCTCCGGGCCTATCGGTTCTTGATCGCCTTCTTGCCCTCGCCGAGGGACTTGATATAGGCGACCAGGTCCTCGACCGTCTGCCGGGAGAGGTTGAAATTCGGCATCCTCGGGTGCGGGTTGGTGATCCAGGCCTTGAGGTAGTCCTCCGTCTTGGCCGGATCGGCAGCGAGCGCGATGAAGGCCGGCGCCTTGTCGCTGGCCTCGGTGCTGGGTCCGACGACATGGCAGCTCGAACACCAGCGCCGGGCGATCCGCTCGCCTTGGGCCGCGTCGCCGGCCGCCCGCGCCGGCGCCAGCGACCCGAGTGCGGTGAGGACAAGGAAAGCGAGCAACCAGGAACGAATGACCATCTGCGGTCCTTTCCAAAGGAACTGTTACTGTCTCCAACCCTCAAACTAACGCGAACCGGGTCGCGGCTCAACGCGGATCAATCACCGGCGGTGCCGTCCGGCCTGACGCCGGCGGGATGCTCCACGGCCTTGAGGGCGTCGGCCAGCCGGCCGCGCGCGGCCCCGGGGGCGAGCGGCCGGGGCTGGCTCGGGTCCGGCGCCCACCCGGCCAGCCAGATGATGTCGAAGCCGGCGAGAACTTGGCTCTCCCCCTGGCCGTCCGCGGCGGATCGGGCGGCCTCGCCCGCGCCGCAGCGGCGCGCGGCCTCCAGCAGGGTCGCGCGGCGGGTGAAGGTCTTGCGCCGCTCAGCCACGGCGTTGGTCTCCCCCATGGCGCGGAGCCCCGCCATCAGCTCGAGCGGCCCGGGATAGGCCGCCCGGATGGTGTCGAGGTCGGCCACCGGCAGGGCGAATCCCGCCCGCGCCAGCAGGTCGCCGCCGTCGCGGACATCGGCGAAGGGCGAGACCCGGGGCGAGGCGCCTCCCTCCACCGCGATCTCCGCCTCCATGAAGGCGGAGCGCAGCGCGCCCAACGTCGCGCCGCCCAAGAGGCAGGCGAGGAACAGGCCGTCGGGCTTGAGGGCCTCGCGGATCTGGACCAGCGCGCCCGGCAGGTCGTTGACCCAGTGCAGCGACAGGTTGGAGGCGACCAGGTCGAAGGACGCGCGCGCGAACGGCAGCGCCTCCTCGTCGGCGGCCAGCGCCGGGCAGCCGTTGGCGGCGCGCGCGCCCCGCGCCATCGCCGGGGAGAGATCGCACTGGATCACGCGCACCGTTCCCGGCCGGTCATTGAGGCGCCGGCCCAGTCCTCCCAGGTGACATCCGAGGTCGAGGACCGTCGGAAAGTCCCTCTGCACGTCCGTGAGGCGGTCGACCAGGCGCTCGCCCGTCTCCCGGAAGAGGTGGTCGTTGCCCCCGAAGGCGGATGCCGCCCTCTCCCGGTGCGCCCGGACCGCGGCGCGATCGAAGGGCGCGGGGGCGGCGGGAGGTGCGTGGCGCGCGTCGCTCATGGCCGCTATATGGCATGCGGGCACGGCGCAAGGAAGGGGCTTGGGCTTGGACCCTTGGCCCGCCACGGGCCCGTCCGCGTTCCCGGGGCACGCAGCGCCGATCGACGGCGCCGATTGACAGCGCCGGGCCGCTCGTGTCTCATCGGCCCATGACGACCGCGGGAGACGGCATCGGCAGCAGGCTTTCCTCGCCCATCGGGGCGGCCGTCTCCGGCCTCCTCGACCTCCTCCTGCCCCATCAGTGCCTGAAATGCGGCGAGCTCCTCGGCACGGAGGGCGCGCTCTGCGCCGCGTGCTGGTCGGAGATCGCCTTCCTGGCGCCGCCGCTCTGCGCGCGCTGCGGCTATCCCTTCGAGTTCGACTCCGGCTTCGGCGCAGACGGCGAGATCTGCGGCGCGTGCCTCCGCGATCCGCCGCCCTATGACCGGGCGCGGGCCGTGTTCCGCTACGATCAGGAGAGCCGCTCCCTGATCCTCGGCCTCAAGCACGGCGACAGGACCCACGGCGTTCCGGCCTTCGGCGCGTGGCTCGCCCGGGCCGCCGGGCCGCTCGCGGCGGAGGCCGATCTGGTGGCGCCGGTGCCGCTGCACCGCTGGCGCCTGTTCCGCCGCCGCTACAACCAGGCGGCCCTTCTGGCCAAGGCGGTGGCCTCGGCGGCGGGCCTCGCCTGCGCGCCCGGCCTCCTCGTCCGGGTGCGGGCGACGCCCTCCCAGGGGCGCTTGAGCCGCGCGCGGCGGCGGCTCAACGTGCGGGGCGCCTTCGCGGTTCCCCCGGCCCGGCGGGAGGCGGTCGAGGGCCGGCGCGTGCTGCTGGTCGACGACGTGATGACGACGGGCGCGACGGTCGAATCGGCGGCGCGCTGCCTGACCGCCGCGGGCGCCCGGGCGGTGGACGTGTTGACCCTTGCCCGGGCGGTGCGTCCCGTGGCATGACGGGCCCGTGATCCGACAGTCCTGATCCGACAGTCTTGGGATGCGGCCCGGCGATGGCGAAGGTTGAGATGTATTATTCCGAGTGGTGCGGCTTCTGCCACCGCGCGCGGGCGCTCCTGCAGGCCAAGGGCGTCGCCTGGACCGGGATCGACGTCGACATGACCGCCGGCGCGCGCCAGGAGATGATGGCCCGGGGCGGCGGGCGCACCGTGCCGCAGATCTTCGTCGACGGCGCCCCGATCGGCGGTTGCGAGGAGATTTATGCCCTCGAGGCCGCGGGCCGCCTCGATGCCCTCCTCGGCCTCGCGCCCGCGGAGGGGCGCGGCGCCGGCGGTCCCGGCGCGGGGAAAGCGGGCGGTGATGGAGACTGAGCGCAATCCCACGCCCGGGCCGTTCCGGCTCGCCTGCGTGCAGGTCAACGCCGGGGACGACATGGCGGCCAACCTGGAGACCGCGGCAAACCTCGCGGGGCAGGCGCGCGAGCGGGGCGCGACCCTGATCGGCTTCCCGGAGAACGTCGCCTTCATGGCGCCCGACGGCCTCGGCGTGCGCGAGGCGGCCGGGCCCGAGGACGCCCATCCGGCGCTGGCCCGGTTCCAGGCGCTTGCCCGCGAGTTGGACGCCTGGCTGCTGGTGGGCTCGCTCGCCATCGCCACCGGGGATGCGGATGAGCGCGTCGCCAACCGCTCCTTCCTGCTCGACGCGGCGGGGGACATCAAGGCGCGCTACGACAAGATCCACATGTTCGACGTCTCCCTCGCCGGCGGCGAGAGCTACCGGGAATCGGCGACCTACCGGCCCGGGGCCGAGGCCGTGCTGGCGCCGAGCCCGTTCGGCGCGATCGGCCTCACCATCTGCTACGACCTGCGCTTCCCCTATCTCTACCGGGCGCTGGCCCGGGCGGGGGCGGAGCTGATCGCGGTCCCCTCGGCCTTCACCCAGGCGACGGGCCGGGTCCACTGGGAGACGCTCTTGCGGGCGCGGGCCATCGAGACCGGCTGCTTCGTCTTCGCCCCCGCCCAGTGCGGCACCCACCCGCGCGGCCGCAAGACCCACGGCCATTCCCTGATCATCGGGCCCTGGGGCGAGGTGCTGGCCGAGGCGGGGGAGGAGCCCGCGGTGATCACGGCGGAGATCGACCTCGCCGCCTGCGCCCGGGCCCGGGCCCAGGTGCCCTCGCTCAGCCACGACCGGGACTTCACCGGCCCCTGAGCGGACGCGGTTTCCCCTCCCGCTCCCTCAGAGGCCGTGGTCGATCATGCCCGCGGCGACTGTCGCGTTGGTGCGCGGGTCGATGACGATGAAGGCGCCGGTGGCGCGGCAGGCGGCGTAGGCATCATAGGCGATGTCGTCCTGGAGGCGGATCATGGCCGTGCCGATCTCGTTGGCATGGAGCGGTGCGCCGCCGGGAACGGGCGCGAGGGTGTCGATGTCGAGCCGCGTTTCCGGCACCGCGATGCGGGCGGCGACGCCGCGTGTGCCCGCGCGCAGCAGGTAGCTCGCCCTCGGGTCCTGGGGCAGGTCGTCCAGCCAGCAGAGCGCCGCCGTGAGCTCCCGTGCCTGCCTCGCCGGTGCCTCCGTCGCGGCCAGCACGAAGCCCCGCCCGGCGTCGATGTCGTCGCTCAGCGTGAGCGTCACCGACTGGCCCGCCCCGGCGGTGTCCCGGGGCCCCCCGGGGGTGAGGATTCCGGTCACCGTGCTGTGCCGTTCTCCCGGAAGGATCGCGATCCGGTCGCCCACCGCAACCGCGCCCCGGCCGATGCGGCCCGCATAGCCGCGGAAGTCGTGGGTGTCCCTCCCCTGGGGACGGAGTGCCAGCTGGATCGCCATGCGGAAGGGACCGTCGGCCTCGCCGCCGGTGGGCGGCAGGCCGTCCAGCACCTCGATCAGAGTGGGGCCGGCGTACCAGTCCATCGCCCGGGACCGGGTGACGACATTATCACCTCCCTTCGCCGAGACCGGCACCACCTCGCGCGTGCGCCAGCGAAGGCGGCTGGTCAGGAGGGCGATCTCCGCTTCCGACTCGCGGAAGCTGTCCTCGGCGAAATCGACCAGGTCCATCTTGTTGACCGCGAACACCATGTCGCGGATGCCGAGCAGGGCGGCGATGCCGACATGGCGCCGGGTCTGGCGGGTCATGCCGCCGCGTGCGTCGACCAGGAAGAGGGCGGCGCTCGCCTTGGAGGCGCCGGTCACCATGTTGCGGGTGTATTGCTCGTGCCCCGGCACGTCGGCGAGGATGTAGCTGCGCGCGGGGGTCGCGAAATAGCGATAGGCGACATCGATGGTGATGCCCTGCTCGCGCTCGGCGGTGAGACCGTCGGTAATGCGGGCGAGGTCGATCTCTTCCCGGCCGTCCCGGGCCGCCTGGGCGGCGAGCTGGGCGAGCTGATCGGAGGCCAGCGCCCCGGCGTCGGCGAGCAGGCGGCCGATCAGGGTGGACTTGCCGTCGTCCACGCTGCCCGCGGTGGTGAGGCGCAACAGATCGCGCCCGTCGTATTCCGGGGTCGTGCTCATGGGGGTGCTCAGAAATATCCCGCGGCCTTGCGCCGCTCCATGGCGGCCTCGGCGACCGCGTCGTCGAGCCGTGTCGCGCCGCGCTCGGTGGTCCTCGCGCCGAGGGTCTCGGCGAGGATCTCATCCGCCGTGGCGGCGGTCGATTCCACCGGGCAGGTGCAGGTGATGTCGCCGACGGTGCGGAACCTCACGGATTTGACCATGGGCCTCTCGCCGTCCCTCAGGGGGATCAGGGGATGGACGGGAAGCAGGCGGCCCTGGCGCTCGACGACCGCGCGCTCATGGGAATAGTAGAGCGCGGGAAGCTCGACGCTCTCCCTTGCGATGTAGCGCCAGACGTCGGCTTCCGTCCAGTCGCTGATGGGGAAGACGCGCATGTGCTCGCCGGGAGCAATGGCGCCGTGGTAGAGCGCCCAGAGCTCCGGGCGCTGGCGGCGCGGATCCCACCCGCCGAAGGTGTCGCGGTGGGAGAAGACCCGCTCCTTGGCCCGGGCCTTCTCCTCGTCCCGCCGGGCGCCGCCGATGCAGGCATCGAAGGCGAGCTCCTCGATGGCATCCAGCAGCGTGACGCTCTGGTGGGCGTTGCGGCTTTCGTCCGGGCGGGCGAGCACCACGCGGCCCTGGGCGATGCTGTCTTCGACGCCGCGCACCTCGAGAGGCATGCGCGCGGCCTCGGCGGCCCGGTCCCGGAAGGCCAGCACCTCCGGATAGTTGTGACCGGTGTCGATATGCAGCAGTGTGAAGGGCGGAGTCCCTGGGGCGAAGGCCTTGAGGGCGAGCTTCAGCAGCACGGCGCTGTCCTTGCCGCCGGAGAACAGCAGCGCCGGGCGCTCGAACTGGGCGGCCGCCTCGCGCAGGATGTAGATCGCCTCGCTCTCGAGCGCGTCCAGGTGGCCGAGGGGCCTTGGCGCGGCCGCACCTCGGGCCTCGGCCTCGCGGGCCTCGGTTAGGGTCTCGCTCATGACTCCTCTCCGGCGGACACGGCCCGGTTCACGCGGCCGTCGGCAACATGCAGGCCGCACTCGCGCGCGTCGTCCTCCTCCCACCACCAGCGCCCGGAGCGTTCATCGGCGCCGGGCGCGATGGCGCGGGTGCAGGGGGCGCAGCCGATGGAGGCGTAGCCCTGGTCGTGCAGCGGGTTGTAGGGCACGTCGCGGGTCCGGATGTAGTCCCAGAGCTCGTCGGACGACCAGGCGGCCAGCGGACTGTATTTGTAGAGGCCGTTTGCCGCGTCCCAACCCCATTCCGCGGTGTCCGCGCGTTCCGACGATTGCGCGCGCCTGAGGCCGGTAATCCACGCGCCATAGCCCTTGAGCGCCCGGGCGAGCGGCTCGATCTTGCGGATGGCGCAGCAGGTCTTGCGCAGCTCCGGCGAGCGGTAGAACGCGTTCGGCCCGTGGGAGGAGAGGAAAGCCTCCAGCGCATCGCCTTCGGGCGCATAGAGCCTGAGGGAAAGGCCGTAGCGGTCCCTCGTTCTTTCGATCAGGGCATAGGTCTCCCCGTGCAGGCGGCCGGTATCCAGGACGAAGACGTCGACGGCCAGTCGATCCCGGACCACCAGGTCGATCAGGACCATGTCCTCGCACCCCATCGACGAAGCCAGCGCCACCGGCGCGTGGCGCTCCACGGCCTGGGCGAGCAGCCGGCGCGTGCGCCGGAGCGCCACCGCGAAGCGGTCGGCGGGTTGGGAAATCCCGGTATCCATAGGTGCCCCCTAAAAATGTCAATCCATACTGTACAAAATATAGAATCACGGTTTTAAAATGTAAATAAACTTTTTAATACATAAATTCAGAGTAGAATAAATTTTGACGTCATTCCGGCCTCCCCATGCGCCGCGTCCGCCGGATGCCCCGCGGGTCCTCTCTTGCATTTGCGCAGGTTCTGCCTACCTGATTGAGACGCTTGATAGACAAGGAGTTTTCAGGGTATCCCTGAATCGCCATGATCGTATTCAATCTGCAATGCTCCGGCGGCCACGGCTTCGAGGCTTGGTTCAAGGACGCCGATGCCTATGCCGGCCAGCGCCGGGCGCGCAAGGTCGCCTGCCCCGTCTGCGGCGACGCCAAGGTCAGTAAGATGCCCACGGCGCCGCGGATCGCCAAGGGCGGCGGCAAGGGCGAGGCGCGGCCCGGCGCGGCGCCCGACGCGGGACGGGAGGGCGCGGCCGCGTTTCAGCGCGCGCTCGATCGGCTGCACCGGCACGTCGAGACCCACTGCGACTATGTCGGCGACCGGTTCGCCGAGGAAGCGCGCAAGATCCACTACGGCGAACGCGAAGAGCGCGGGATTTACGGCGAGGCCACCAGGGAAGAGGCCAAGTCGCTGAGCGAAGAGGGCATCCCCTTCGCCGCCATCCCCAGGCGCAGGCCGAAGGACGCCTGAGCCCGGTGTTCATCGTCGGGCCTTACCTCTTCACGGGCGATGAGCTCGATGCCTACCTGAAGGACCGCAAGGCCGAGGCGCTCGCCTCCGCCCGCGACGGGATGGCGCGGGGCGGGGGCGCGCGGCCGGGCGCCGAGATCGTGCGCTCCGTTTACGACCGCTTCCGCATCCCCGAGACCCGAATGCATGTCGACAGGGCCCATTTCGTCGAGGAGCGTCCTCTCAACGACGAGGAATGCGAGGCCATCGCCGTGCGCGACGAGGACAGGGCGACCTACAAGGCCGTGACCATCGCCGTCCCCTATTCGGGGGATACGCACCTGTTCACCTGCCGGCCCACGATCTACTCCGCCAACCAGCCGCAGGCCGAGGTCAGGGACGGCGCCCTCTTTATCACCTGGTTCCTCGCCGAGGTGGAGGAATTCCAGCTCGAGAACAACTTCAAGCGCACCATCGCCCTGATCGAGCGCACCCTGGAGGTCTCCCAGTGGCAGGCCATGGCCTGCAATCAGGACATGATGGAGGCGCTCAAGACCGAAGTGATGGGCCGGGCCGGCGCGGGCGGCTGAGCGCGGCCGGCGCGCCCCGGCGCGCTCAGCCGCCGTGGTTCGAGAGGTGCTCCGGATGGTCCTTGTAGAGGGCGTCGATGAAACCCGAATCGTCGATCGTCCGGAGGAAATGGAAGTTCCATAGCGCCATCGGGTGGATCCGCGCCGCGTCGCCGTTCGCGGCATCCTGGATCAACGCCTCCTCATAGACGTTGCCGATCGCCTTCAGGCCCGGGTAGAGCCTGGGCTCCAGCGCGGGCGCGATGTCGTCATAGAGCTTTTCCGCCGTCTCCGGATCGAGCGTCCCTTCCTTGTCATGCCGTTCCATCAGGATCCGGATGGTGTCGTCCCGGTTGATCTTGAAAAAGGCGATCCCCTCGAGGATCGCGCGCAGGACACGGTCCACGATCTCCGGATGGTCGTCGACCATCTTCCTGCTGGACGACACGGTCATGAAGAAGATCATCGGCTGCGACTCGATGTCGATGACCTTCAGGCCGTCGCGCGCGGCGAACTCGGTCTTGGGCTGGCGCATGAAACAGGCGTCGATGTCGCCGTCCACCAGCATTTGGTAGAGGCTCTTGCCCTTGACCTCCTTGGTCCCGTCGGGCAGGTCGACGCGCACTTCCCTGACCAGGTCCACCTGGTCGAGGTCGGGGTCCAGTCCGCTGTGTTTGAGATAGAGCAGCGTATTGAGGCCGCTGTGGCGGCCCCGGGAGCCGAATCTGCGAAGCCGGCAATCGCCGAGCGTGGCGATCCCGGTGTCCGGGCGCGTCACCAGCTTGATGTTGTTGTTGCTCACGGTCTGGCCGAGGTATTCCCACGTATCGCCGCGCGCCCGCGCCGCGTAGGTCGACACGTGATTGCCCGACACGAACTCGACCTCCCCCTTGGGCACCAGTTCGTGGGCGTCGTCGCGGCCGATCTTGCGGTTGAAGTCGACGTCGAGGCCCTGCCGCTCCCAGGCACCGCAGGAATCGATGACATACATCAGCGCGAGGTGGCTGGTGGAGCGGTAGGGGAAATTTATCCTGTCCAATGGTTGCGTCCCTTGCTCGGGCCCCGGAATAGGCCGGGGAGGAGAGGCAAGATAGCGCCAAGTCCCCGGCGATCCAACCCCGGGAAGCCGGAACGGCCCCTGCCGCGCCGGCCGGCCTCGATGGGGGCCCCCGTCCGGTGCCGGCCGGTTGCCTCGGCGCGCAAGAAATTACGGCAGGCCGGGGTGTCGGCCTGCCGCAGTGCATGCGAAGTACTGTCGTTGTTTTTTTTAGAACTTGGCGCCGATACCGAGGATGATGGCGGTGCCGCTGTTGCCGCCGTCGTCGGTGTCGGTGGGCTCATCCAGGTCGAACAGGTGCAAAGACAGGTTCGCCGTCAAGCCGCCGCCGAAGTTGTAGGCGCCCGTCAACATGGTGTGGTTCCACTCGAGGTCGCCTTCGTTGTCCTCCGCTTCGGTGCGGATGTGGACCAGCGCGACTTCCCAGCGCCCGCCGTTGTAGGCGACGCCGACGTCGAAACCGGTGTAGTCACCGCTTTCGTCGAAGCGCGACCACTCGCCGGCATCCTTGTAGCCCGCGGCCACCGACCAGGGACCCTGGCTGTAGGTGATGCCGGCGCGCCAGCCGAAGTTGTCTTCCTCGCGGGTGTCGCCATCGTCCGGAGTATCGCCCGGCATGATGGTGGCGCCGCCTTCGACGCGGAGGCTGCCGGGGCCGACCTTGCCGCGCCAGGCGAGGCCGAACTCGTGACCGGGATCGGAGTCTGCGCTTTCATCCGAGCCGGCCACGGAACCCTTGGAATCGAGTTCCGGGATCCAGCTGTAGCCGGCCTGGAAGCCGCTGATGCGCGGCGTGTAGTAGGTGATCTTGGTCGCGTCCGCGCTATCCTTGATGTTCATCTTCTCGCGCGCGAAACCGCGGCCGCCCTCGGCGGTCTGGGTGTCGGCGAAGAGGTCCAGCAAGGCCGGCGTCTGATGCAGGAGCTTCTCGGCGCCGCGGTACAAGCGGTCCGCAACGCCGTCCTGGCCGCCGACCTCGACCTTGCCCCAGGAGCCGGAGAACCAGATGTTGGCCTCGTCGGTCGACTGCTTCTCGGCGTTGGTGCCGCAGGAGCTGTCGCCCGCGCAGTCGGCGTCGTAGTCGTCCTGGACGTCTTCGAAGTAGACGCCCCACTTCATGCCGCTATCGGTCTTGCCTTCGGCCTTGAAGCGGATTTCGCCGTAATGGACGATGTTGAACTTGCCTTCGGTCTGGCTGGCGTCGCCCTGGTAGACCGGCGTGCCGTCCACCGTGTGCGCGGTGCGGTCGCCGTTGGCCCAGCCCGCGAACACCTCGTAGTAGCCCGAAATGCCGAGCTTCGGCTTCGAGGCCGCGTCCGCCGGGTTGGTGCCGAGGGCCCCCACAGCGCAGATCGCCGACGTGGCAATGAGTGCTTTCTTGAAGTCCATGGTTTTACACCCCTATTAGAGATTGACGTTCGCAGTATTGACAGGCCGCACGCATGCCACACGAAAGGTGCCTGTTCGCCAACGCATTACCTTCGTGAGCCTCGACGATGAACTGAACTGTGACCTCTTGAACCAGGACCGGTGAGCCAAGGCGGCGACAACCTTAGAAGCCCATGGCATCGGGGTGCTATCGTTGCGGCTGGAAGCAAAATTCCCGCCGATGCTGCGCGAACTGCACACTGCCCAGCCGCTATAGGATTTTACGGGAAAGCCGTATATTGAAAAAAATTTCTATCACTGATCGATAATTTCGATTCTTACGCATCGTTCAGCGCCCTGGCTGAGCCACCCCGAATCCGGCTTCATCCCCCGGCCATTGGCCGGAAATCGGCTGTCAGAAAGGGTTTCAGGCCATTGGCGGGGGTTGGAGGCGGCGGAAACGGCCGCCCCAATCCCGAGGGCGATGGCGCCACAAAGTTGTTGCGGATATGCTACAGGTTGTTAGAGATTGCGGAAAACCGCCGTTTTCCGCGCATTCGGGCATTCCGGCCCCCAGAAAAACCTTCACGAGGCCTTCGTCGCCACCACCGCGTAGTTGACCCCGGTATCCGGGGTGACCCGCCATGTCGCGGTGAGGGGATTGAAGCTCAGGCCGGAGAGCGTTTCGACCCGCAGGCCGGCCCGCGCCAGGGCCTGGCTCAACTCGTCCGGCGTCACGAACCTTGACCAGTCATGGGTGCCGCGCGGCAGCCAGCCGAGGATGTATTCGGCGCCGAGGATGGCGAGCGCGTAAGACCTCGCCGTGCGGTTGAGGGTGGAGGCGATCAGCACCCCGCCCGGACGCACCAAGGCCGCGGCGGCGGCGAGGAAGGCGGCGAGGTCGCTGACATGCTCCACCACCTCGAGCGCCAGCACGACATCGAAATCGAGACCCTCGGCCGCCAGGTCCTCGGCGGCAGCGGGGCGGTAGGCGATGTCGAGCGCCATCTCCGCCGCGTGGCCGCGGGCGACCGCGATGTTCCCCGCCGAGGGATCGATCCCCAAAACGGTTGCGCCGAGACGCGTCATGGGCTCCGCCACGAGGCCGCCCCCGGTGCCGATGTCGAGGAGGTCGAGCCCCTTCAAGGGGGTCTCGGCCTCCGTCCGGCGGCCGAAATGGGCTGCAATCCGGTCGCGGATGAGGGCGATGCGGGCGGGGTTGAAACGGTGCAGGGGACGGAACGGCCCGTCGGGGTCCCACCAACTCGCGGCCAGAGCCTCGAACGCGGCGACCTCCGCCGGATCGACCGAGCCCGCGCGCGGGGCTTGCCTGCGTGCCGCGGCGGATTCCGTCCCTTTCCCGGATGATGCTGCCATTTCAATAAGATATTCCACGATTCGCGGGGGGTGGCGGGCTTGCCTGAGTCATCGTTCCAGAGTATGAATTGGCGCCCTCGCCGGGGCAAGAGGCCGGACGACTTGCCAGCGGCGCGGAGTTTTCCCCTCGGCGACGAAGCATTTCAGGGGACCGGGGCCCTCCACGGCGCCGCGGTGCCCCCCGGAAAAGGTTGGCAGGACAAGGGCTTATGGCAGTCATCGTGCAGAAATTCGGTGGCACGTCGGTCGCCGACATGGGCCGCATCCGGGCGGTCGCCGACAAGGTCGAGGCTACCGTCGCCGCCGGCCACGAGGTGGCCGTGGTGCTGTCCGCCATGGCCGGGGTCACCAACCAGCTGGTGGCCTGGGTCGCCGAGGCCGGCGCCGGGTCCGAGAGCGCGGAATACGATTCGGTGGTCGCGACCGGGGAGCAGGTGACCACCGGGCTCTTGGCCTGCGTGCTGCAGAGCCGGGGACTGAAGGCCCGCTCGTGGCTCGGCTGGCAGCTTCCCATCCGCACCGACGGCGTCCACGGCCGCGCGCGCATCACCGAAATCGAGACCGGCGACCTGCTCGCCGGCCTCGGGCGCGGCGAGGTCCAGGTGGTGGCGGGCTTCCAGGGCATCGCCGGCGATGGCCGCATCGCGACCCTCGGACGGGGCGGTTCGGACATCACGGCGGTGGCGCTGGCCGCGGCGCTGGGCGCGGAACGGTGCGATATCTATACCGATGTCGACGGAGTCTACACATCCGACCCCAGGGTCGTTGCCAAGGCCCGCAAGCTGGATAAAATCACCTACGAGGAGATGCTCGAGATGGCGTCCCTTGGCGCCAAGGTCCTGCACACCCGTTCCGTCGAGCTGGCCATGAAGCACGACGTTCCGCTTCAGGTCCTTTCCAGCTTCGTGGATGAGCCGGGCACGCTCGTTGTCAATGAGGAAGACATGTTGGAACAGGAACTCGTCAGCGGAATCACCTACTCCCGGGACGAGGCGAAGGTGACCCTGACGCGGGTTCCCGATCGCCCCGGTGTCGCGGCGGCGATCTTCGGGCCCCTGAGCGATGCCGAGATCAACGTCGACATGATCGTCCAGAACGTGTCGGAGGACGGCAAGGCCACCGATCTCACCTTCACCGTCACCAAGGGGGACCTGGAACCGGCGATCAGGGTGCTCGAGAAGAAGCGCGAGGAGCTGGGCTTCGCCAAGCTGATCAAGGACCCCAACGTCGTGAAGATCTCCGTCATCGGGGTCGGCATGCGCAGCCATGCCGGCGTCGCCAAGAAGATGTTCCAGGTGATGGCGGAAAAGGGCATCAACATTCAGGTCATCTCGACCTCCGAGATCAAGATCTCGGTGCTTGTGGCGGAGGATTACACGGAGCTTGCGGTCAGGTCGTTGCATTCGGCCTATAACCTCGATCGGGAGTGAGCCCATGGCGCGCATGGCGGCACAGGCACGGTTGGACGCCCTCTGGCGGCGGGGCCGCGAGTTCCTGGGCACGCCGCTCGCCATCATGGGCGGCGCCATGAGCTGGGTGTCGGAGCGCCGCCTCGTCTCCGCCATCTCCAACGGCGGCGGCTTCGGCATCATCGCCTGCGGCGCCATGACGCCGGAATTGCTGGCCGAGGAGATCGCGGGCACCAAGGTGCTCACCTCGAAGCCCTTCGGAGTCAACCTCATCACCATGCATCCGGAGCTCGACCAGCTGATCGATGTCTGCCTCGATGCGCGGACCGCGCACGTGGTGCTGGCCGGGGGCCTGCCGCCCGGCGCCGCCATCTCCCGGCTCAAGGAGGGCGGGGTCAAGGTGATCTGTTTCGCCCCCGCGCTGGCCATCGCCAAGAGGCTGGTGCGCATCGGCGCCGACGCCATCGTCATCGAGGGCATGGAAGCCGGCGGCCACACCGGACCCGTCTCCACCTCGGTGCTGGCCCAGGAGATCCTGCCGGTCATCGAGGAGGTGCCGGTGTTCGTGGCCGGCGGCATCGGCCGGGGCGAGGCCATCGTCAGCTATCTGGAGATGGGCGCTTCGGGCGTGCAGATGGGCACGCGCTTCGTCTGCGCCCGGGAATCCATCGCCCATGAGGCCTTCAAGAAGGCGTTCATCCGGGCCCAGGCCCGCGATGCCGTGCTTTCGGTCCAGCTCGATCCGCGTTTCCCCGTCATCCCGGTCCGCGCCTTGGCCAACAAGGCGACCGAGGCCTTCCTCCAGCGCCAGCGCGAGGTCATCGCCGCGGTCGACAGGGCGGAGATGAACCAAAAGGACGCCCAGCTCGCCATCGAGCATTTCTGGGCCGGCGCGCTGCGCCGCGCGGTGATCGACGGCGACGTGGAGAACGGGTCCTTGATGGCGGGCCAGTCGGTCGGCATGGTGGTGAAGGAGCAGACGACGGTGGAAATCCTCGAAGAGCTCGTCGAGCAAGCCCTCGCCAAGCTCATGGACCGGCACCGAATGGAGACGGCGGAATAATGAAGGCGGTCCCGACCGGGGTGGGGCCGCGCCGGCTTTTGGGACGAATCAGGGACGTCATGGCCGGCGCGGGCACCGCCCAGGCGAAGCTGGACAAGGTGGTGCAGATCATCGCCGCGGCCATGGTGGCTGAGGTCTGCTCGGTCTACATCCTGCGCGCCGGCGAGGTGCTGGAGCTGTTCGCGACCAAGGGCCTGAGGCGCCGGGCGGTGCACCAGACCCGTCTCCGGGTGGGCGAGGGCTTGGTCGGCGAGATTGCCGCCCACGCCCAGCCGATGGCCCTGGCCGACGCCCAGTCCCACCCCGCCTTCGCCTACCGGCCGGAAACCGGGGAAGAGATCTACCGCTCGCTGATGGGCGTGCCGATCTTGCGCTCGGGCCGGGTGGCGGGCGTCCTGGTGGTGCAGAACAAGATCGCGCGCAGCTACAGCGACGATGACATCGAGGCCATGGAGATCACCGCCATGGTGGTCGCGGAGCTGGTGGCGAGCGCGGAGCTGGTCAATCCCCATGAACGGGCGCCGGCGGATGGCAACGCGCTGCTGCCGGTCCGGCTCGACGGGGTGGCGCTCAACGGGGGGCTGGCCATGGGGCAGGCCGTGATCCACCGGCCCGATATCGCCATTCGCCACGTCGTGGCCGAGGACCCGGAGGCCGAGCTCGGCCGCCTGAACGATGCCATGGCGGCGGTCCACCGCGACCTCGACCGGCTGTTCGGAAGCGGCGCGCTGGCCAGCGCCGGGGAACACCGCGACGTTCTCGACGCCTACCGCATGGTGGCGTCCGACGCCGGCTGGCTCGGCCGGATCATGGACGCCATCCGTTCCGGCCTGACCGCGGAGGCGGCGGTCCAGCAAGTGCGGGAGAACATCCGCATGCGCATGAGCCAGATCTCCGATCCCTATCTGCGCGAGCGGCTCGACGATACCGAAGACCTGTCGCTGCGCCTGTTGCAGCGGTTGACCGGCGGCGGCAAGGGCCAGGCCGTGCGCAGCAAGCTGCCCGCCGACATCGTGGTGGTGGCGCGCTCCATGGGCCCGGCGGAGCTCCTGGATTACGACCCGGCGCGGCTGCGCGGCCTGATCATGGAGCGGGGCTCGACCACGGCCCATGTTTCCATCGTCGCCCGGGCGCTCGACATTCCCGTCATCGGCCAGGTCAAGGACCTGTTCGCCAAGATCGATGCCGGCGATACCGTCATCGTCGATGCCGAGAACCGACAGGTTTTCGTTCGCCCGGTCGAGGATGTCCAGCAGAGCTTTGCCGAGACGCTTCGCCTGCTCGCCGTGCGCCGCCAGGCGTTCTCCCAGTTGCGCGACGCACCGGCGGTGACGCTCGACAAGGTCGAGGTGTCGCTCAACATCAACGCGGGCCTCGAGCTCGACGTCCCCCAGATCCATTCGACGGGCGCCGATGGCATCGGCCTGTTCCGGACCGAGATCCCCTTCATGGTGCGCGCCGCCTACCCCGACGTCGAGGCGCAAGCGGCGCTCTATCGTTCGGTGCTCGACCAGGCCCGCGGCAAGCCGGTCGTCTTCCGCACCCTCGACGTCGGCGGCGACAAGGATCTTCCGTATTTCGAGAGCGAGTCGGGGGAGAACCCGGCGCTGGGCTGGCGCGCCATCCGCATCGCCCTCGACCGCCCGGCCATGCTGCGCCAGCAGGTCCGCGCCCTGGTGCGGGCGGCGGAGGGGCGCGCGCTCTCGGTGATGTTTCCAATGATCGCCGAGGTCGCCGAGTTCAACCTCGCCCGGGACGTGCTGGACATGGAGCTGGCCCGGGAAGAGGCGGCGGGACGCGAGCTCCCCAAGACCCTTTCGGTGGGCGCCATGGTGGAGGTCCCGGCGCTGCTCTGGCAACTTCCCGCCCTGATCGAGCGCGTCGACTTCCTCTCGGTGGGATCCAACGATCTGCTGCAGTTCCTGTTCGCTTCCGACCGCGGCAATCCGCGGATCGCCGACCGCTACGACCCGCTCTCGCCGGCGGCGCTCAAGGTGTTGAGGGACATCGCCCGGACCGCCGCCAGGGCCGGACGGCCGCTGTCGCTGTGCGGCGAGATGGCGAGCCGGCCGCTCGAGGCGATGGCGCTGATCGGCCTGGGATACCGCTCGCTGTCGCTGGCCGCGGCGTCCATCGGCCCGGTCAAGGCGATGGTCCGCTCGCTCAGGTTCCGGGCGCTCGAGGACTACATGAAGACCATCCTCGACAGCGACGAACACAGCCTGCGCGACCGGCTCAAGGCTTTTGCCCAGGATCATGGGGTGGCGATCTAAAATCGGCATCGGGCCGATACATGTTGATTGGCCCCGGCGCGCGAATTTGCTAACAGAGGCATAGCCCCACGGGGCATGGTGCGGTGGCGTTACGACGTGCCCGGTGGCTGCCGGGGCCGCACCGCTAGCGAGGCATGGATGAGCGAGAGCACTCCCGAGAGCGAGGGCAATACCGGGTCCGGCGAGTCCCAGACCCCCATCGGCGCGACCGGTCAGGACCTGCGCGAGCATCGCGAGGCGCTGGGCGTGAGCCTGGGCGAGATCTCCGACAGCCTGCGCATCCGCCGGGAGTTCCTGGAAGCGCTGGAATCGGGCGACTACGACGCCCTGCCCGGCCGCACCTACGCCATCGGGTTCGTGCGCTCCTATTCCAAGCATCTCGGCCTCGATGCCGACCGGATGGTGCGCCAGTTCAAGGCCGAGATCTCCGGCGAACGGCCGACCGCCAAGCTCGATTTCCTGACGCCCGTCGTCGAGAGCCGGGTCCCCACCGGGGCCGTGGTGTTCGTCGCGGTGCTGCTGGCGCTGGCCTTCTACGGATTGTGGTACTTCATGAACGCCCGCGAACTGACGGTCGGCGACGTGGTGCCGGAGTTCCCGGCGCGGGTCGCGGGAACGGGGGCCTTGCCCGCCCCGGGGCCGGCCAAGGCGCCGGCATCCGCGCCCGCCGCCGCGAAACCGGCAGATGCGGCGCCGAACGCCGCCGCCGCGGGGGCGCAGGGTACCCCGGGCGACGCACCGGCGGCGAAGCCCCAGGCGGACCAGCGGAATCCGGACCAGCCTCAGGCGGACCAGCAGAAGCCGGACCAGCCCCAGCCGGAAACCACGCCTCCGTCGGGGGAAAGGCAACCGGCTCCCTCCGCGCCCCGGGCCGAGGCGCCCGCGGCCACACCGCCGGCGATGACGCCGGGCGGGCCGACGCAGCCGGCAACATCGGTGACGCGCGCCGCCCCGGCCCCCGCGGCCTCGACTCCGGCCTCGACCGCCGGCCCCAAGGTCGCCGCCGCTTCTCCGGCGCCCCGGGCGGAGAGGCCCGTGCCGGCCCAGGTGGCGAGCGCCGCCCCGGCGCCGCGCATCGTGCTCAGGGCCAAGTCCGACAGTTGGATCCAGGTCCGTGTCGAGGGGGGCGCGCTCCTCATGACCCGCATTCTGCGGGAGGGCGCGCGCTATGAGGTGCCGGAGCGGTCGGGCCTGTCGCTGACCACCGGCAACGCGGGCGGGCTCGATATCCTGGTCGACGGCGTCGCCATCCCGCCGGTCGGCCCGTTCGGCGCCGTGCGCCGCGACATCGCGCTCGACCCCGAACGCCTCAAGGCCGGGACCGCAAATCCCCGTTGAGCCACGCGTGCCTTGATTTTTAACGCAATCCACACCAGTACTGGGGCAAATGAGCGTAAAATGTTTGGAGGTGCGGGCCATCATGGCCGCCCCCAGGGATGAAGCATGAGCATTCGGCCGTTCCGTGATATCAAGCGCCGCCCGACGCGGAAGATCCATGTCGGGGCGGTCGCCGTGGGCGGCGATGCACCGATCAGCGTGCAGTCGATGACCAACACCGCCACCACGGACGTCGCCGCCACCATCGGCCAGGTCCATCGCCTGGAGGCGGCGGGCGCCGATATCGTGCGCATCTCCTGCCCCGATGAGGCTTCGAGCCGGGCATTGGCCTCGATCGTCCCCGCGGTCTCCGTGCCCATCGTCGCCGATATCCATTTCCATTACCGCCGCGCCATCGAGGCCGCCGAGGCCGGCGCCGCGTGCCTGCGCATCAACCCCGGCAACATCGGTTCCATGGACCGGGTGCGCGAGGTCGTCGCCGCGGCGCGGGACCACGGCTGTTCCATGCGGATCGGCGTCAACGCCGGCTCGCTCGAGCGGGACCTGCTCGAGAAGTATCACGAGCCCTGCCCCGAGGCCCTGGTGGAGAGCGCCCTGCGCCACATCCGGATCCTGGAGGACAACGACTTCCGGGAGTTCAAGGTCTCGGTCAAGGCGTCCGACGTGTTCCTGGCGGTGGGCGCCTATCGGGGCCTCGCCGAGGTCTGCGATTATCCGCTGCACCTCGGCATCACCGAGGCGGGCGGCCTCAGGACCGGCACGGTGAAATCGGCGATCGGCCTCGGCATTCTGCTCTGGGAGGGGATCGGCGATACCATCCGGGTGTCGCTGTCGGCCGATCCCGTGGAGGAGGTCCATGCCGGGTTCGAGGTCCTCAAGGCGCTCAACCTCCGCCACAAGGGGGTCACGGTGATCGCCTGCCCGTCCTGCGCGCGCCAGCAGTTCGAGGTGATCGAGACCGTCGCCAAGATCGAGGAGCGGCTCGCCCATATCTCGACGCCCATGACGATCTCCATCATCGGCTGCGTCGTCAACGGCCCCGGCGAGGCGCGGGAGACCGAGATCGGCCTCACCGGCGGCGGCAACGGCACCCATATGGTGTATCTGGGCGGCAAGGCCGACCACAAGATCGGCAGCGCGGAGATGATCGATCACATCGTCGAGCTGGTGGAGCGCCGCGCCCGGGAGATCGAGACGGCCAAGGACGGCGAGGAGGAGGACCGCGCCGTGCTCGGATAGAGCGCCCGGCACGGTCAGCGAGGAAAGAGTTTGGACCAGCTTCAGCCCGTACGCGGCACGCACGACATCCTGCCCCGACAGACCCGACAGCATCGCCGCATCACCGAGACCGCGCGCGAGCTCGCGGAGCGTTACGGATATGCCGAGATGTCGACGCCGATCTTCGAGTTCACCGAGGTGTTCAAGCGCACCCTCGGCGACACCTCCGACATCGTCACCAAGGAGATGTACACCTTCGCTGACCGCTCCGGCGACGAGATCACGCTGAGGCCGGAAGGCACGGCGGGCATCGCCCGGGCGCTGATCTCGGGCGGCCTGGGCCAGAGCCTGCCGCTCAAGGTGTTCTATTCGGGCCCCATGTTCCGCCACGAGCGCCCGCAGAAGGGACGGCTCAGGCAGTTCCACCAGATCGGCGTCGAGCTGATCGGCGCCGCATCTCCCTTGGGCGACGTCGAGGTCATCGCGCTCGCCGCCGATATCCTGGAGGCCCTCGGCGTCCTCGGGCGCACGGTGCTCGAGCTCAACACCCTCGGCGACAGCGAGAGCCGGGCCGCCTACCGCGAGGTCCTGGTCGCCTATCTCGGGGATCACCGCGACCGATTGTCCGAGGACAGCCTCAACCGGCTCGAGCGCAACCCGCTGCGCATCCTCGATTCCAAGGACGAAGGCGACAAGCGCATTGTCGCCGGCGCGCCGGTGTTCAGCGACTGCCTGAGCGACGCGGCGCGGGAGTTCTTCGACCGCGTGAAGCGGGGGCTCGATGGCCTCGGCCTCGCCTATGAGATCAACCCGCGGCTCGTGCGCGGGCTCGACTACTATTGCCACACCGCCTTCGAGTTCACCACCGATGACCTCGGCGCCCAGGGCACGGTGCTGGCCGGCGGCCGCTACGACGGGCTGATCGAGACCATGGGCGGTCCGCCCACCCCGGGGGTGGGCTGGGCCGCGGGCATCGAACGGCTGGCCATGCTGCGCGATGAGGAAGTGCCCGCCCCGCGGCCGGTCGCCGTCATCCCCGTCGGCGCCGAGGCGGAGGCCGAGGCCTTCCGCCTCACCCAGCGCCTGCGCCATGCCGGGATCACCGCCGATATCGGCTTTTCCGGCAACTTGAGCCGCCGTATGAAGCGCGCCAACCGCGATGGTGCCGTCCATGCCGTGATCCTCGGCGCCGACGAGCTCGCGCGCAACGCCGCCACCCTGCGCGACATGGCGAGCGGCGAACAGGAAGAGGTCGCCCTCGATCAGCTTGTGGAGCGGCTCAACGCCTGCCGATAGCCGCCCTGCGGGAGCCGTCATGACCGTAGAACCCGGTTCGACATCCCTGCCTCCCGGCCGCGCCGGCCAGGCCCCCCGGCTCGGTCGGCTGGTGGTCGCCGGCGTCGATCACCTGACCGCGGGCCAGGGGCTCCGCGACCGGCTGTTCGTCGAGGAGGCGGACCTTCCCGCCTTCTACGCCCGCCTGCGCGGGGCGGGGCTCGATCAGGGCGTCCTGCTCGCCACCTGCGACCGGGTCGTGGTCGTGGGCATGGCCGACGATCCCGAGGCCGGCGCGGCGGCGGTCCGGCGCACCCTCGCCGGCACTGCCGGCATCCCCGAAGGCGATCTCGAAAGCTGCTTCCTCGCCCGCACCGGCGCCGAGGCGCTCGCCCATCTGTTTTCCATCGCCGCCTCGCTGGAGAGCCAGGTGCTGGGCGAGCCCGAGGTGCTGGGCCAGGTCAAGGCGGCCCAGCGCAGCGCCGAGGCCGCGGCGGCTCTCGGACCCGAGCTCGCCTCCGTCTTCGATGCCGCCTATTCCGTCGCCAAGCGGGTGCGCAGCGAGACCGCCATCGGCGAGAACGCCGTCTCCATCGCCGCGGCCGCCTGCCAGGTGGCGCGCGAGATCCTCGGCAGCTTCGATGACGCGCGCGCGCTGCTGGTCGGCGCCGGCGAGGCGGGGGTGCTGGTGGCGGAGAAGCTCAAGCACCAGGGCCTTGCCAATATCTGGGTGGCCGATCCCCTGGCGCCCCGGGGCGACGCCCTGGCCGCGCGCCTCGGCGCCCATCGGCTGGCGATGGATGAGATCGCGACCGCGCTCGCGCGCATGGACCTGGTGCTGACGGGATTGGGCGGCGCGGTGCCGGTGATCACGACCGAGGCGGCGGCGGCGGCCTTGAAACGGCGCCGCTTCAAGCCCACGTTCTTTCTCGACGGCGCCGTTCCCGCCGACGTCGACCCGGAGGTCGCGTCGCTCGACGGGGCCTATCTGTTCAACCTCCAGGATCTGGAGCGCATCGCGCTCGCCGGGCGGGAAAAGCGGTCCTTCGCCGCGCTCGACGCCCGGCTGATCGTCGAGGACGAGGTCCAGGCCTTCACCCTGGCCGAGGGCTACCGCGCTCAGGCGCCCGCGGTCAGGGCGCTCAGGCGCCATTTCGAGGCCCAGCGCCGGGCGGTACTGGACGCCAATCCCGGCATCAGCGCCGAGGAAGCGACGCGGCTCCTGGTCAGCCGGCTGCTACACGGCCCCTTCCGGGCCCTGCGCGAACTGGCTGGAGGGGCGGATTCCGGAGGCGGCGCGCCGGCCCTTGACGCCGATCTCGTTGCCCGGCTATTCGGTGTGCCGCCCGGCGGCGCGGACGGCGCGCCGGCGGAGGACGACGAAGGAACACCATGAGTACCGACCAAGCCCAGCACCGGACGCCTGCCACCGGCTTCGAAGGCAAGCTCGATCAGGTGCTCGCCCGCCGGAATATCCTCTCCCGGCAGCTGGAGGCGAGCGCCGAGCTTTCGCCGCGCCAGCTTGCGATCCTGTCCAAGGAATTCTCCGATCTCGCCGACGTCGTCGCCCATATCGAGGAATGGAAGAAGGCGCGGATGGAGATCGCCGACCTCGAAGCCATGATCGACGATGCGGGCGAGGACGCCGAGGTGCGCAAGATGGCGGAGGAGGAGATGGAGGCGCTCAAGGAGCGCCTGCCCGGCCTCGAGGCGGCCATCAAGCTGGCGCTGGTGCCCAAGGACGAGGCCGATGCGCGCAACGCCATCCTGGAGGTCCGCGCCGGCACCGGCGGCGAGGAGGCGGCGCTGTTCGCCGCCGATCTCTTCCGCATGTACCAGCGCTACGCCGACCTTCAGGGCTGGAAGTTCGAGGTGATGGAAACCTCCGACACCGACAAGGGCGGCTTCAAGGAGGCGGTCGCCAACATCACCGGCCCCGGCGTGTTCGCCCATCTCAAGTTCGAATCCGGCGTCCATCGCGTCCAGCGCGTGCCCCAGACCGAGACCCAGGGGCGAATCCATACCTCGGCGGCGACGGTGGCGGTCCTGCCCGAGGCCGAGGAGGTCGACGTCGAGATCAACGACAAGGATCTCCGGATCGACGTCTTCCGGGCCTCCGGACCCGGCGGCCAGTCGGTCAACACGACCGATTCCGCCGTCCGCATCACCCATCTGCCGACCGGCATCGTGGTCTCCCAGCAGGACGAGAAATCGCAGCACAAGAACCGGGCCAAGGCGATGAAGATCCTGCGCGCGCGCCTCTATGACCACATGCGCCGCGAACTGGACGCCGAACGGGCGGCCGATCGCCGCTCCCAGGTCGGGTCGGGCGACCGTTCCGAGCGCATCCGCACCTACAACTTCCCCCAGGGGCGGGTGACCGATCACCGCATCGGCCTGACCCTGCACAAGATCGATCGCGTCATGGCGGGCGAAGCCCTCGACGAGGTAATCGACGCCCTGATCGCCGATGACCAGGCGACCCGGCTGGCGGCCGAGCAATGACCGCGTCCCCGACCTTGGCCGAGACGCTCCGCGCCGCGGCGGCCACGCTCCGGGAGGCGGGAGCAGCCTCGCCGGCCTTCGAGGCCCGCGCGCTGATCGCGGGCGTCCTCGGCCTGAGCCGGGAGAAGATGCTGGCCCATCCCGAGCTTCCGCTCGCCACCGCCGCCCGGGACCGACTGGCGGACGCGCTCACGCGCCGCGCCGGCGGCGAGCCGCTGGCAAGGATCACCGGCCTGCGGGAATTCTGGAGCCTGCCCATCGCCCTCGGGCCGGAGACCCTGGTCCCGAGGCCGGAGACCGAAACCGTGGTGGAGGCGGTGCTGGGTCTCACCCCCGACCGTGGCCGGGAGCTCGCGATCCTCGACCTCGGCACGGGTTCGGGCTGCATCCTTTTCGCGCTGCTCTCCGAGCTGCCCGGCGCCCGGGGCCTCGGCATCGACCTCGCCGAGGGCGCCCTGTCCGTCGCCGGGGACAACGCGGAACGCCTGGGATTCTCCGACCGCGCCCGGTTCCAGGCGGGCGACTGGGGGCGGGGGCTCAAGGGGCCTTTCGACATCATCGTCGCCAATCCGCCCTACATCGCCGCGCCCGAGCGCACGCGGCTTGCCCCGGAGGTGCGGGATTTCGACCCCGTTCTTGCCCTCGATGGTGGCGCCGACGGGCTCGCGGCCTACCTAAGGCTCGGGCCCGATATCGCAAGGCTGCTCGCGGATGACGGTATCGCCGTCCTCGAGCTGGGGGCGGGCCAGGCCGTGTCCGTCGCCCGGATCTTCAAGGAATCCGGGCTTGTCGCCGGTCCCGCGCTCCGCGATCTTGGGGGCCGTCGGCGGGCCTTGCCCCTCGCCAGGCGCGCCGCGCGCCTGGAGGCGGGCAAGATGAAAAAAAAGGTTGGAAATGGCGCCGTTCCCGTCTAGTTTTGCCCCCGTTGAGCGTGAGCCGGGGGGCGACGCTCTCACCCCGAAATAAGATTCTCTGTTGCCGGCTTGGTCCGTGCTGCGGGCCCGTAGCGTGATAGTCGGGACTAAATGACGGGGTCTTAGCCCTTCGACGCAACAAAACGTATGGGACGTGTAGTGAACGGAAAACGAACCCGCGGCCGGTCGGGCCGCAACAAGCCGTCCAACCCTAGAAACCAGACCTTTGATTCGACCGGGCCCGAGGGCAAGGTCCGCGGGTCGGCCAGTCAGGTCTTCGAGAAATATCTGGCGTTGGCTCGGGACGCCCAATCGTCGGGCGACCGCATCAGTGCGGAGAACTTCTTTCAGCACGCGGAGCATTATTACCGGATCCTGAGCGTCAGCGCCCAGGGCGAGCGCAACCGGCCACAGGCCAATGGTGTGGCACACGGTGGCGCCGGTGGCCGCGGCAACGGCCGCGCTGCGTCCGAGGCGGAGGATCCCGCCAGCGCCCCGCAACCCGTCATCGAAGCCGCGGAGCCCGAGAGCGACGTGGTGGCGAGCCCCAAGACGGGCTCCGGGCGGTCCCGCAAGACGTCCTCGCGCAGCAGCGCCACGGACGAGAGCTCGGCGGAAACCGCGGACACCTGAACCGGCGCGCGATCGGCGCCTCGTCGGTGCCCCATCGGCGCCCCAAGTCCCCGCCCACGCCGGCCGGGGCCCAGCCCGGCCATGTCCAGTCCCGGCTTCCCGCCCGGGCCGCCCCGGGCCTTGCCGCCCAGCCGCCCAACCCCTTGCCATGGGCCGATCAGGCCCCATATAGGATTCGGCCCTGATTTGAGGGGGTTAACGGTTTCTAACCCCAGTGGACTTGTTTTAACCTACGGCGTCCCTTCAGGGCCGGGGCGAGGCCAGTGCGAGACCGAGGACGGAATATGGATTTCGAAGGGTTTACCGAGCGCTGCCGCGGCTTCCTTCAGGCCGCCCAGGCCCAGGCCGCAGGCCTCAAGCACCAGGAACTGGTTCCGGAGCACCTTCTCAAGGTCATGCTGGATGACGAGGAGGGGCTTGCCGCCAACCTGATGGGCAAGGCGGGCGCCGATCCCAAGGCCGCGGCCGCGGCCGTGACGGCGGCCCTGAAAGCGCGCCCCACGGTGGAAGGATCAGGCGCCGGACAGATCTACCTCGGCCAGGAAACCGCCCGCATCCTGCAAAGCGCCCAGGACGTCGCCAAGAAGGCCGGCGACAGCTTCGTCACCGCCGAAAGGTTGCTGCTCGCGATGACGCTCGCCGCCGGGAGCAAGGTGGCGAAGATCCTGGCCGACGCCGGGCTGACCGCCCAGAACTTGAACGCCGCGATCGAGGACATCCGCAAGGGGCGCACCGCCGACAGCCAGAGCGCCGAGGAATCCTACGACGCGCTCAAGAAATACGCCCGCGACCTGACCGCCGTCGCCAGGGAGGGCAAGCTCGACCCGGTGATCGGCCGGGACGAGGAGATCCGGCGCACCATCCAGGTGCTGTCCCGGCGCACCAAGAACAATCCCGTGCTGATCGGCGAACCGGGCGTCGGCAAGACCGCCATCGCCGAGGGCTTGGCGCTCCGTATCGTCAACGGCGACGTGCCCGAAAGCCTCAAGAAGAAGCGCTTGCTCTCCCTCGATCTCGGCGCGCTGATCGCCGGTGCCAAGTTCCGCGGCGAGTTCGAAGAGCGCCTCAAGGCCGTGCTGCAGGAGATCACCGCGGCGGAGGGCGAGGTCATCCTGTTCATCGACGAGCTGCACACCCTGGTGGGCGCGGGCGCCGCCGAGGGGGCGATGGATGCCTCCAACATGCTGAAGCCGGCGCTGGCCCGGGGCGAGCTGCACTGCGTGGGCGCGACGACGCTCGACGAATACCGCAAGCACATCGAGAAGGACGCGGCGCTGGCCCGGCGCTTCCAGCCGCTCTTCGTTTCCGAGCCGACGGTGGAGGACACCATCTCCATCCTGCGCGGCATCAAGGAGAAATACGAGCTGCACCACGGCGTGCGCATCAGCGATTCCGCCCTGGTGGCGGCGGCGACGCTGTCCAACCGCTACATCTCCGACCGCTTCCTGCCCGACAAGGCGATCGACCTGGTCGACGAGGCGGCGAGCCGGCTGCGCATGGAGGTCGATTCCAAGCCCGAGGAGATCGACGAGCTCGACCGGCGCATCATCCAGCTCAAGATCGAGCGCGAGGCGCTGAAGAAGGAGGACGATCCCGCCTCCAGGGATCGGCTCAAGGCGCTGGAGGCGGATCTCGAGAAGCTCGAATCCGAATCGGCGGAGATGACCGCGGCCTGGGAGGCGGACAAGCAAAAGCTCGCCTCCGCCCAGAAGCTCAAGGAAGAGCTCGACAGGGCGCGCTCGGAGCTCGATGTCGCCCAGCGATCGGGTGACCTCACCCGCGCCGGCGAACTCACCTACGGCGTCATTCCCGACCTCGAGAAGCGGCTGGCCGAGGCCGAGACATCAGGCCAAGGCAGCATCGTCAAGGAGGAGGTCACGCCCGAGAACGTCGCCTCCATCGTCTCGCGCTGGACCGGCATCCCCGTGGACAAGATGCTGGAGGGCGAGCGCGAGAAGCTCCTGCACATGGAAGAGAGCCTCGCCGCCCGGGTGGTCGGCCAGGCGAATGCCATCGAGGCGGTCTCCAACGCCGTGCGCCGGGCGCGCGCCGGGCTTCAGGACCCGCACCGGCCGATCGGCTCCTTCATGTTCCTGGGCCCCACCGGCGTCGGCAAGACCGAGCTCACCAAGGCGCTGGCCCAGTTCCTGTTCGACGACGACCAGGCCATGGTACGCATCGACATGTCCGAATACATGGAGAAGCATTCGGTCGCACGGATGATCGGCGCGCCGCCGGGCTATGTCGGTTACGAGGAGGGCGGGGCGCTGACCGAGGCGGTGCGCCGCCGGCCCTATCAGGTGATCCTGTTCGACGAGATCGAAAAGGCCCACCACGACGTCTTCAACGTTCTCCTTCAGGTGCTCGACGACGGGCGGCTGACCGACGGCCAGGGCCGCACGGTGGATTTCACCAACACCCTGATCGTCATGACCTCCAACCTGGGCTCGGAATACCTGGCCGCCGAGGGCTCGGCGGGGGCCGCCGACACGGGCGCCGGAGAGGAGGCGGTGATGGCCGCGGTGCGCGCCCATTTCCGGCCGGAGTTCCTCAACCGCCTCGATGAGATCCTGATCTTCCTCAGGCTGACCCGGGACGACATGGCCGCCATCGTGGATATCCAGCTCGAACACCTGCAAAAGCTCCTGGCCGACCGCAAGATCACCCTCGATCTCGACGCCAGCGCGCGCAACTGGCTCGCCGATGCCGGCTTCGATCCGGTCTACGGGGCGAGGCCGCTCAAGCGGGTCATCCAGAAGAGCCTTCAGAACCCGCTGGCCGGGCTCATCCTGGAAGGCACCATCGCCGACGGCGAGACGGTCACCGTCGCGGCCGGGCCGGATGGGCTCTTGATCAACGGAAGGAAGGCCGAGGCGGCCTGAGCGCGGGGCGCCGCAAGGCGCCGGGGTCAGTCCGTGAGCTGGGCGAAGGCGCCCTCGATCTCCGCCTTGGCGGCGAGGAAGCGCCTGAGCTCGGCCCCCCTGAGCTTCCTGCCCGTCGGCAGCTTGAGGCCGAGCGGATTGATCTGGCGGTTGTTGCGCAGCACTTCGTAATGAAGGTGCGGGCCGGTCGACCGGCCGGTGGAGCCGACATAGCCGATGGCCTGGCCCTGGCGCACCCTGCTGCCTCGGCGGATGCCTTTGCCGATCGCGCGCATGTGGGCGTAGGCCGTGGAATAGGTCGCGTTGTGGCGGATGCGCACGTAGAGGCCGTAACCGCCGTTGCGCCCGGCGGCCACCACCACGCCGTTGCCTGCGGCCATGATGGTGGTGCCCCGCGGGGCCGCGAAATCGATTCCCTTGTGCACCCTGGTATAGCCCAGGATGGGGTGGCGCCGGCGCCCGAAGCGCGACGACAGCCGGGCCCCGTCGATGGGGGTGCGCATCAGGGCCTTGCGCACGCTTTCCCCCTTGTCGTTGAAGTAGTCCTCGGTCCCGTCGCCCATGCGGTGGTGATAGAGGGCGTATCGCTTGCCCTTGAGGATCAGCGCGCCGTAGATCACGTCCCCGGTATGGGCGAGCCGGCCGCCGGGGGTGACGAGCCGGTCGTAGAGCACTTCGAATTCGTCGCCGGGCTGGATCTCGCGCTGGAAATCGACGTCGAAGGAGAAGGCGCGGATCAGCTCCACCACCACATTGACCGGCACTCCCGCCTTGACCGCGTCGACATAGACGCTCGATTCGATCACTCCCGTGGCGCGGGCCTGGGAATGGACCAGAGGCGCCTTGTCCAGGCTCGCTTCGAACCGGTTGTCCCAGGAGCGGGCCACCGCGACGGTCTTCTCGACGCTGGGCTTGAACCGGAACCCACGGAAGGAGAGCGGCGGGTCGGGCACGTCGGCGAGCGCGCGGTAGCTGAGCGTCAAGGTGGTGCCCGGCATCAGGTCGCGCGGATCGTGGATCTTGCGCATGGCGGTGATCGCGTCATAGGCATCGATCCGCGATATGCCGGCGCGCAACAGAACCTTCATCAGGGTATCGCCCCGTTCCACGGCGACGGTCCGTTCGATCGCGGGCAGCGGTCTGCGCTCCGTCACCCCGTCGGGGACCGAAAGGGCGAGCACGCTCTTCAGCGGATCGAGCTCGCTTTCATGGTCGACGAAGGGGCGTTCCGGCACCTTCGGCCCCGGGAACAGCGTCGGCCCGACCCAGAGGCCGAACACCCAGGTGAGAGACCCGATGAGCGCGACGGCGATGAGGGCCGGCAGGTTCGATAGACGGGGTTTGCGACGGGGGGCGGGGGGCGTGTCGTTAGGGGACATCAAGATCCGAATCGTTCAGCTCGGGTCGATTAACCCCGAACCGGCACTCCGTGCCCGAGGCCCAGGGGAGAGTCCTGCGCGGCGCGGCGCCGATCGTAAACCTGAGCCCGTCGACCCCGCGCCGCGCAAGCCGCCACAGAGTGCGGGAGCGGGGAGTCCCATGTCAATGCCCCGAGCTGATTTTTTTTGGGGCGCAGAATACCGGGCCCGATGTCGCGCGCCGCGCTGGCACGCGCCTGGCCGATGTTGCTAGAGTCGGGGTTGCGGGCCGGGCCGATGCGGCGCGCGAGTCTTCGTGCACGGGGGACGGACTCTCCATGACGGTCAATGGGCCATGAAGTAGACGGGCCATGAAGGTAGACGGGCCATGAAGGTAGACGGGATTCCCTACCGAACCATCTGGGTCGCCGAAGACGGCTGGTTGGTCATGGTCATCGACCAGACCCTGCTGCCCCACCGGTTCGAGGAGATGTGCCTCAAGACCCTGGACGACGCGGTGGCGGCGATCGCGCGCATGCATGTGCGCGGCGCCCCGCTGATCGGCGCGACCGCGGCCTATGGGCTCTGCCTCGCGCTGCGCGCCGATGCCGGGGACGCGAGCCTCGAGGACGCTCGGGGCCGCCTGCTGGCGTCGCGGCCGACGGCGGTGAACCTCGCATGGGCGCTCGAGGAGGTGAGCCGCGCCGTCCGGCCGCTTCCCCCGGGCGGACGGGTCGAGGCGGCCTACGCCAGGGCGGCGGAGATCTGCGACGCGGACGTCGCCATCTGCCGGGCGATCGGCGAGGTGGGCCTGGATCTGATCGAGGGGCTGCATAGCGCCAAGCCCGACAGGCCCGTCGATATCCTCACCCATTGCAATGCCGGATGGCTCGCGACGGTGGATTGGGGAACGGCGCTCGCCCCGATCTACGCCGCCCATGACGCGGGCATCCCGGTCCACGTCTGGGTCGATGAGACCCGCCCGCGCAACCAGGGTGCGGGCTTGACCGCCTGGGAGCTCGGCCAGCACGGGGTGCCCCATACGGTGATCGTGGACAATGCGGGCGGCCACCTGATGCAGGCCGGCCGCGTGGACCTCTGCATCACCGGCACCGACCGCACCGCGGCCAACGGCGACGTCTGCAACAAGATCGGCACCTACCTCAAGGCGCTGGCGGCCCATGACAACGGCGTGCCGTTCTATGTCGCGCTGCCCGGCCCGACCATCGACTGGCAGGCACCATCGGGGGCGGCCATCCCCATCGAGGAACGCGCGTCCGACGAGGTCACCCACGTCCGCGGCGCCGCCCCGGGGGGCGAGATCATGGAGGTCCGCATTACCCCGGAGCGGAGCCCCGCCGCCAACCCGGCCTTCGACGTGACGCCCGCCCGCCTTATCACGGGCCTGATCACCGAGCGCGGCATCTGCCCGGCAAGCTGGCAGGGGCTCGCCTCCCTCTATCCCGAGCGCCTGGCCGCCATCCCCCGGTAGAGCGGCCCCGGTATCAGCCGGAGCGCCCAGGCGACGGGCCGCCACCACCAGGGATAGAAGCGGGTGAAGGAGCCCCGGCCCAGGTTCTCCGCCACCATGCGGGCGAGCCCGGCGACGGGGGCCCTCGGCAGGGGCGTCCGCTCGCCGGCCGTGGCGGGCGTCGCGAGGAACCCGGGAACATAGAACTGGACGGCGATGCCCGCTTCGGCGCCGAGAACGGAGAGGCTCTCGAAATAGGTCTGAAGCCCCCGCTTGGCCGCGCCGTAGGCGAGGTTGCGGCCGCGGCCGCGGATCGCGGTGACCGATCCGAAGCCGACGATCACCGGCCGCGGCGCCTCGGCGAGGTCGTCCCAGAGGCCGGAGACCGCATCCATGGCTGCGGTCAGGTTGACGGCGATCAGGCGGGCGGCCTCCTCGGCGGGCGTCGTGAGGTCGTCGCGGATCGACCGGCCGATGGGCAGGAGCACCCCTTCGACGCCGCCGAGCGCGCGCGCCGCGGCGCGAACCTCCGCGAGGTAGGCGGGACCCTCCGTGACGTCCGCGGCGACGGTGGCGGGCCGGGGGCGGCCCGTCCGCTCGATCCCCCGCGCCGCCTCTTCGAGGCGTGCCGTGCCGTGGCCCGCCAGCACGAGGTCATGGCCCCGGGCGGCCAGCTCCAGGGCCAGCGCGCTGCCGAGCGCCCCGCTTCCGCCGATGATGACATAGGCCATGGATGACGTTCCCCAACGCCAAGGATCGTAGCACAAGGTGCCGGGCGGCCCTGGCCCCTAACCCTGGCCCCTAACCCTGGCCCCCTAATACCACTCCATCATGCGCCCGAAGCGCCAGAAGAAGCTCAAGCCCCCCAAGACGATCAGCCCCTCCATCAGAAGGGTGTGCAGGCGCACCTCGGTGCGGCGCACGATCCAGGCCGCGAACCAGCTTCCCGGCACCGTGCAGAGCCCGACGATCACGGCGGCGAGCGTGAGATTCCAGGTGAGGACGTCGTAGGAGCCGAAGACCACCGCCTTGATGATGTTGACGCCGATGGCGATGGCGGCGTCGGTGGCGAGCAGGGCCTGGCTCAGGAGCCCGGCGCCCATCAGCACCGGCACCACCAGCAGCCCGGTGCCGACCATGGTCGCGTTGAGGAATCCGAAGACGCCGCCGAAGGCCGCCAGGCCCGGCCTGCTGAAGCGGATCTCCCGGTGCGCCAGCACCCGGCGCAGCGGCACCGAGCCGATCAGCACGCAGCCCAGGATCGCGGTGATCACCGTGACGTTGAGCTCCACGTAGACGATCGCGCCGATGACGGCGGTGGGTGCGGCGCAGGCGACGACCAGTCCGGCCGTCCTCCAGTCGAGTGCCTGGCGGTAGAACCACAGCCGGCTCGCGTTGTTGAGGAGCATGATCACGCCGATCACCGGAACCAGCGCCTTCACGCCGATGATCGGGGCGAGGAAGGCGGAGATGATCAGCCCGCCGCCGAAGCCGCTCAGGCCGGAGATGACGGCCCCGAACACCGCCACCCCCGCGATCAGGGCGAAGGTCGCAAGGTTCACGCCGTCGAACATGAAGGGGATCGCTTCCGTCATCGCCGCTCAGCCGGCGCCCGCCGCGTCATGGGTCGCGTCATGGGCCGAGACAACCCGCCGGGCCTCGGCGAAGAACAGCCAGCGTTCCACCGCCACGCCGGCGGTGCCGAGGCAGGCGGTCACGGCGGCGATGACGGTATGCAGGCCGGTCGGCGCATCGGGCAGGAACATCTCCAACTCGGTGAAGGCCAGCGGCACGGCGAAGGCGAGACCCTGGGCCGTGCGCCTGAGACGGCGGGCGTGGCCGCGGGCGAAGCTGTAGCCCTTGCCCCGCATCACGGACCGGCGCCGGGCGCGGGAGCGGCGCGGGGAGGGCCCGGGCACGCCGTCGCCGCCAGGCCCCGCCGCGGTCTTGGGCGAGGCGGCGAGGTGCTGGATGTCGAGGCGCCGCCAATAGGCCGTTTTGACGATCCAGGCCAGCAGGACCAGGGCCACGGGCAGATGGGTGATCGCCGGATGGGCGATGTCGAACAGGCGGGAGAGCGCCGCAAGCCAGAGCGACCCGGTGGCGAGCGCCAGGGTGAGATAGGCGGGCACGGTCCAGCGGTTGCTCCAGGCGGGGACGGTCGGCAGGCTCGCGTAGATCATCCCGGTGCAACAGACGGTGACACAGGCGAGCGCCGCGGTCGCCAGCCCGGCCAGCGCGAACGGGCCGCCGGCATCCTCCCAGGCGAGCCAGCCGAGCGCGAAGATCCCGGCCGGCACATAGGCGGCCGTCCCCGCAAGCCTCTCCCGCCACCGCCAGGCGGAGCGCCCTGGGCTCGCGGCGGCCAGCGCCCTTTCCGGGTGTCCGAGGTGCAGGATATCGGCGAAGAGGGCGAGCGTCGCCGCGGACAGGGCGAGGCCCAAGGCGGCCGCGCCGAAGCCCCGGTCGGCCGCGATCAGCCCGGTCGCGCCCATGATGCCGAGCAGCATCAGCAACCCGTGGCCGAGGCCCGAGGAGGTCGTGGAAAGGATGGCCGAATAGGCGAAATGCAATGGCGGGCCCTCAGTGCGCACGGAGCCGGCGGATGGCCCCCCCACCCGGTCCGGGATCGCGCTGATCGCTCCTGCCTCATGGGTTAGTCGGCTGCGGCGGGGTTGTCAAACCGGATTTCCCTCCTGCCGCGGGCACCGGCCGACAAGAAAACCGCCCTCCCACGACGCCGTGGAAGGGCGGCTCTCGATGCCGTTTCGGATCAGGCGCGTCTCAGAAGGACTTGGAGACGGTCGCGATCACCGCGTCGCAGGAATCCCGGAAGCAGGTCAGCGAGCTCGACGAATCGGTATCGTCGAGGTCGGTGCCGAGATAGGCGATCTGGAAGTCCAGGCCGATGAGCGAGAACGAAACGCCGATCAGCCAATCGAAGTAATCGTCGGCTCCGAAGGCGGTGTTCTTGTCGATCCACTGATAGCCGCCATGGAGGTTGAGGGTGAAGTACTTCCCAAGCGGGACGTCGACGCCGAGGTCGATATAGGTTGCGTCGCCGCTCTCGGCGAAATAGTCCGGGCTAAAGCTGACCTTGGCGCTGGCGCTGGCGACGCCGAAATCCTTGCTGAGACCCGCATAGATTTCCCAGAACTCGTAGTCCACCGTGCCGGGGCCGTTGGAGCCCGGATACCAGTAATAGATGGCGCCGACATCCAGCTTCACCTTGGACGAGCCGAGCTCGCCCGACCAGCCGCCATAGAGGTCGACCTCGACGGTCTCCTCGGTGCCGGCGTCGAAATCGACGCTCGATCCCCAAGTGCCGACGTAAACGCCGGAATTATGCGCGAAATCGAAGCCGCCCTGCAGGGCCGGCTTCTTGTCGCTCTGGGTGATGCCGCGGAAAAAGTATTCGGTCACCACGCCGACATTGGCGCTCATCTTACCATTGACATCCTTCTCCGTGATCAGCTCGTCGGCCTTGGCGTTGAGACCGAAGCCGATCATGGCCATGGCAAGAGCCGCCATCATCATTCGTTTCATTGGTACCATCCCTTCGTGTTGCAGCAACAAACGCGTTTGGGCAAATCCTGAGCCGTCGGACAGACTTCCGGCGCATTGGGCCCGGCGCCGGGAGCCTCGATCCAATGACCCGATATTGAGCGTACGCAAGGCACAGGCCAACACCCTAATAGGTCGGGCCGAAATTTTTATTCCTCATTTTCAATAGGTTATGGAAATCCATGCTTCCCTGTGCGCCTCCGGAAAGTGCGGGGGTTCAAAAATTAAGCATAAAATTTATGCACCTAGGAAATATTGAATAAGAATTGTGCGTCGCGACGGGCCGGCCCGGCCCGACCCCGGCCTGCCCGACGGGGGACGCAAACCTCCCCTCGGCCGCGCCAAACGCGTGCTGCGAGGGGGATGGGCAGCGGCTCCCTGGTCGCCGGGCCGACCATATCGCTTGGCGCCGGGGATCGCAAGCCGTCCATCGAAGCCGCGGCCGGCACGCGCCAGCCGGCCGGCCACGGTCCCTCACACGGTCGCGTCGGCGATCATCCGGTCGAGCAGGCCTTCGATCTGCTGCGTCCGGGTCGGGTCCACGGGGATGCCCTCGAAGATGTCCTCGCCCGCCAGCCAGCGCCGCTCGGCATCCTCCGTTTCAAGCGCCCGCTCGAGCGCCGCGTTGAGCTCATAGCTGCGGTGGGGCAGGCGGGCGGCCTTGAGGGCGGCGAACAGGGCGAGCTTGCAATCCAGCGCGGTCGTCCCGTGGGCCCTCGAGCCGGGGATCAGTTCGGTGGGGTCGGCGGCGTTGGCGAGGCACGCCGCGAGCGAGCGCGAGACATGGCCGCGGCATCCCAAGGGCCGCGCCGCATAGCGCGCGCACAGGCTGTCGGTAAGCAGGCCGCAGGGCACCGGCTTGCGGACCGCCTCGCCGATCCCGAGGTGGCTTGAGGCGGCCCGGGATTCGGCGATCCGGGCTGCGAGCTCGAGCCGCTCCGTCTGGCTCCCCTGGCGGATCGCGGCGGCGAGCAGGAGGATCTCCGGGATCGCCGCGGTGACGATCAGGGAGCAGCAATGGGCGCAGCCCATGCGGCAGTCGAGGGCGGGGAGATCGCGCTGCGCTCTGATGTGGGCCTCGAAGACCCGGTGCACGGCGGTCGCCGCCTTGGAGGCGCGGCGGGCGTCGTTGCGGCGGCCCAGGATGCCGATCAGGTGGTGGACCAGAATGACCGCGGCGGGCGGGTCGGGCGCGGGATAGAGACCTTCGCGGAACAGCCTCTCCGCCGCCCGCGCCCGTTCGCGGGCCAGGGTTCTCCTCTGCTGGCGGCTCGGCTCCATCCCTCCCGCGCCGTCACGACGCCTTCTTGAGAAGGGCGACCCGGGAGAGCTGGTCGAAGACGAGCTTGCCGTCCTCCTCCCGCGCGCCGGCCAGGAAGTCCCGGCGGACCCCTTCGGGATCGGATTCGATGACCCGTTTGCGCTTCTCCCCGCGCCGGCTTTGCTGGTCGGCCCATTCCTCGAACGAGTCGAAGGCCCGCCGGGCGGCGTAGGTCAGATCCCTCAGCCGGTTGAAATCGCTGGCCGCGGCGCCCGCGACGGCGGCCTGGGCCTGGACGCGCACGGCGCGTTCGTCGTTGACCCCGCGGGTCGCCTCGAAATAGACCCCCTCGGCGACCGGCTCCATGACGTAGAGCAGGCCCCCCGGCCTCAGGACCCGCGCCGCCTCGGCCATGGCCCGGCCCATCGCCTCCGGCGCCACGTGGTGCAGCGAGTTGGAGAACACCACCACGTCGAGGCTCGCGTCCTCGAAGGGCATGTCCTCGGCCCGGGCGTTGAGCCAGGTGACGTTCTTGGCGGCGGCGTCGGGATGGGCGCGCGCCCGGGCGAGCGAGTCCTCGTTGATGTCGATGCCCGTAACCGACGCGGCGCGCGCCGCGAGGATCCGGGTGAAACGGCCGTCGCCGCAGCCCACGTCGAGAACCGATTTGCCTTCGAGGTCGAGGAGCTCGCCGGAGATCTCCGCGTTTGTGGAATAGCGAACTTGCTGCGTTTCGGCCATTGTTCTAGCTTCTCCCTTGTTTCCTGACGGCACGCGCCGGTCCTTGCCGCCGGCGCCGGGGGGCGTCTCCGCGGCCTCGCCGAATCAACACCTACTTAGACGATGCGGCCCAGGCGGTCATGGAAAATATCGAGAGTCCCGCCCCGTCCGTCACCCAGGCCCCGAGCGCCCGCGCCATGATGGCTCCGCTCATCGCCATGACGCTGGTGCAGGTGATCGTCTGCATGGCCGGTTTCTCCGTGCCGGTCTATGCCGTGCCGATGGCGCGCGACCTCGGCATCGCGCCCGGCACCGTCGGCTTCTACATGTCCGCGGTTTTCTCCACCGCCATGGTGAGCGCCATCCTCGGCGGCCACGGGGTGAGGCGTTTCGGCCCCATCCGCATGGTGCAGCTCGCCCTGGCGGCGGCGGCGCTGGCCCAGGGCGCCTTCGCCACCGGCTCGCTGCCGCTCGCGGTGCTGGCGGCCCTGGTCATGGGGCTGGCCTACGGGCCGCCGACGCCCTCGAGCTCCCATGTTCTCGCGCGCACCACGCCGCCGCGCCTCATGCCGCTCGTGTTCTCCATCAAGCAGACCGGCGTGCCCGCGGGTGGGGCGCTGGCCGGACTGGCGGTGCCGCCCCTGGTCCTGTTATGGGGCTGGCGCGGGGCGGCGCTGACCATCGCCGTCGTGTGCCTCGCCGCGATCGTCGTCCTTCAGCCCTTCCGGGCCGGGCTCGATGCCGACCGGGAGCCCGGCGCACGCGTGCACGGCGGGTTCTTCGGCCCGCTGCGCCTGGTTCTCGGCGAGCCTGCCTTGCGGCGGCTTTCGTTCATGTCGCTTTCCTTCTCCGCGGTCCAGATGTCGCTCATCGCCTTTCTCGTGACCTATCTGGTGGAGGAAATCGGCCTCGACCTGGTCAACGCCGGAATGGTCCTGGCCGCGGCCCAGGTGGCGGGGGTCACCGGGCGGATCTTCTGGGGGGCGGTGTCGGGCGCGGTGATCGACGCCCGCCGTCTGCTGGTGGCGCTGGGGATCGCCATGACGCTCGCCTCCCTGGTGCTGGCGGCCACGGCGCCCGGCTGGCCGCTTGCCGTGTTCTACGCCACGGCGATCCTGTTCGGCGCCACGGCGATCGGCTGGAACGGCGTCCTGCTCGCCGAGGTCGCCCGGGTCGCGCCCGAGGGCCAGGCGGGGGTGGCGACCGGCGGGATCGTCTTCGTGACCTTCGGCGGCATCGTCCTCGCACCGGGGCTGTTCGGCCTGCTTCTGGCGCTCGGCGCGGGATATGCGGGCGGCTTCATCATGCTGGCGGCCTTCGCCGTGGCGGGCACAGCGATCCTGCTGGGGCGGAACTGAAGGGGGGGGGGACGGATGCCGGGGCCGGGCGGTCAGCGCCGGGGCGGGATCTGGCCTTGCAACATGAGCCGGTTGCGCCGCTGGGCCTGGGCGGCGAGGCGTTCGCGGCGGCGGGCCTCATAGGCGGCGATGATGCGCCCGCGCCGGGCCTGGGCGGCGCGGCGGCGCTCGGCGTTCCAGAACTTGACCACCCGGCGCCAGTAGGGGATGCGTTTGTCGCGTGCCGCCGAATGGTAATGGCCCACGGCCAGCGCCCAGGACCGCTTGCTCTCATGCAGGCGGGTGAGGAACCTCGCCGCGTAATCGACGTTGTCGGCGGGGTTGAACGCGAGCTTCAGGTTGGCGAAGGCGTCGGGGTGATAGGCGAGGTTCACCTGCATGCAGCCGATGTCGATATTCTTGACGCCCTGCGCCTGGAGGCGCTTGACCAGCTCGATCGCCGCCGCGCGGCTCGGCAGGTAGCGGCTGAACTTCCCCGACCGGACGGTCCACGGCCAGGCGAAGGTCGCCCGGTGGCTGCGGCTGTAGCGGCCCGATTCGGCGAGAGAGATCGCGGCCAGCAGCTGCCTCGGGATGCGGTAGCGGCGCTCGGCCCTGTCGGCCGCCATGGTGCAGAGCCTGCCGTGCGTCTCCAGGGCTTCCCCGGCCCTGAGCGAGGCGGCCGCGGCCCCATTCGGCGCGCCGAGCTGGCTCAGGATCGCCGCGGCAAGGGCGAGCCCTAGCGCAAGGCTCCGGCCCGCGGGGTCCCTCGCGGAGGTGTTTCCGCGTGAGGTCTTTCGGTGCCGGTGTGGCGTCCGGGCAACAAGCACGTGCTTCATAGGGTCCGATCATGCCGGATCAAAGCAAACAAAACGTTACCGTTCCGGGGGAGACGGGGGACAGGCACCGGCGTCCGGGAGCGGGAGGGTTCAGCGCCGGGGTTAGAAAGTCGAAATTCTTATATAAAACATTTGACATTCGTTTGGGGCTATGGGATTTTTTTCTCGCGACGGTCATCCTTAACGGGATGCGTCGTACACCCTTCTTGGGCGTTTCCTCCCTATACTAAAGGCCACGCTTCGGCGTGGCCTTTTTTTGGCGATATTATACTTGACGTACCCAATGTCATTTGGTACGGTATCTACATCGATAGGAGAAGAACGATGTCGGTACTGAACCAAGCACATTTCCATAACGAAGAAGCGGCCTACGAATTCGTGGAACGCCATGTCTGGCCCGATGGTCCTGTTTGCCCCCACTGTGGCGCGGGTGAGGATCGCGTGAACAAGTTGAAGGGCAAAAGCACTCGTATAGGCACCTACAAGTGCTATGAGTGCCGCAAGCCTTTCACCGTCAAGGTCGGGACCATCTTCGAAGCCAGTCACGTCAAGCTGCATATCTGGCTTCAGGCAATGTTTCTTATCTGTTCCAGCAAGAAGGGCATAAGCGCGAACCAATTGCATAGGACCTTGGGCGTAACCCTCAAAACCGCTTGGTTCATGGGCCATCGCATCCGTGAAGCCCTGAAGGACGCGGATGGGCTGGTGTTCGGCACCGATGGTGGCACCGTTGAAGTCGATGAAACCTTTATCGGCAATGACCGTTCCGTGAAGCCGAAGGGAGAGAAGAAGGGCCGGGGTTATGCCCACAAGCACAAGGTTCTGTCCCTGATAGACCGCGAAAGCAGAAAGGCGCGGTCCATGGTTGTCGATAGTCTGAAGGCCAAGCACATTGTTCCCATCCTTCAGAGCAACATCGATCGCGGCGCTACTGTCATGACCGATGAAGCAGGTCAGTACAAGTATCTGTCCCGCGATTTCGCGCGGCATGAATTCGTGAGCCATGGCATCGGCGAGTATGGACGCGGCGAGATCACTACCAACACCATTGAGGGCTTCTTCAGCATCTTCAAACGGGGAATGAAGGGCGTCTATCAGCATTGCGCTAAGGAGCATCTTGAGCGGTATCTGGCGGAATACGATTTCAGGTACAATACCCGCTCGGCCCTTGGTATCGAGGACCAAGAACGCACTACCATCGCGTTGCGTGGCATCAAGGGCAAACGATTGACCTATGGCAGTCCTCGTTTCTAAGAAGAAATGATATGGCGCCACTAGATAGCGTCTGGCTCAAGGTAGAGCGGGCAAAAGAGCACCGAGACACTCTGGAGCAATACATCGACGAGAGTTTCTCTGTTGAAGCTAATCGACCACGCCTCGGGCTCAAGTTCGAGCCTGAGACCGGCGATAATGTTCTCTATGTCAATTACGTTCCCGACCTTCAGTGGTTTCTCGATAGATGCTCCATCATTCTGGGGGACACGGTTCACAATTTCGTGTCGGCTCTTGACCGTCTGTCCTACCAACTCGCGGTCCTCCACACCTCTGGTGCCGTGCAAAAACCGAATAGTGTTCAGTTTCCGATCTGCGACACCCCGGAAACATTCGCTGCCGCCCGAAAGCGGTGGCTCAAGGAAGTCGCGCCTGCACACATTGCAATCATCGAGCGGTTTCAGGGACACAACGGAGTCGACGACCATGAAAACATCGGAGGGCCCTATTTCCACCCCCTCTCCATGCTTCGCGATCTCGCCGGCATGGACAAACACCGGATGCCTATAGACGTGATAATCCCGACCGACTCCCTCCAAGACACACCCGCTATGATCCAAATCCTCGGATTCATGCAAGCTACATTTAGCGGTAACCTCCGCACCCTTACGGAACCGAAGCCGGCTGAACTTGGCACAGTAGTCTGTAGATGCAGACTCCCGCCGGACCTTGCTAGCAAAGCTCAAATGGACATGGCAGGATACGTGGCCGCTGGTGTAGCTATTAACCGGCAATACCGTGCCGTCGCACTTGTCGACAAGGTCGCGGCCATGGTCGTCAAGGTGGTCCGCGAGTTTGAACCAATATTCAAGAGTTGATTCACGTTCAGGGCGCATAACAAAATCCTGCTGTTAGAGAATTGGTGAACCAATGACGACGAAAAAGCCCAAACCAGACGACGAGAAACAGTCGACACGATTCAAACGAACCGCGCGCGAGGTCGAAGCGGACGAGTCTGGTGAAATGTTCGAGAAGGCCTTCCGAACAGCGGTGCCGTCGAAAAAGCAAAAGCCGAATAAAAGCTAGGCGGGCCGTACCTACTAGGTACGTCAAGTATAATAACGCCCTTTTTTTGCCGTGACCGGCCGGTGGGGCTTGCGCCGGGCGGCCTTCAGCCGGTCTTGGCGAGCGGATCGGCCAGCGCGGACATGGACCCGGCCAGGTTCCTCATGCAGTCGGCGAGCGCCTTGAGCCCCGGCTCGCGGGTGAACTCGGCCTCGTCCATGTAGAGGGTGCGGTTGATCTCGATCTGCAGCGCGTGGATGCCCGCGGTGGGGCGGCCGTAATGAACGGTGGTGTAACCGCCGGAATAGGGGATGTTGCGGGTCACCGTATAGCCGGGGGCGGCCAGCATGGTTTCTACGTGCCGGGTCAGTGCCCCGTCGCAGGACGCGCCGAAGCAGTCGCCCAGCACGAAATCGACGCGCGCCATGCCGGGGTCCTGGTCCATGGGGCCGCCCACCGACGGCATGGAATGGCAGTCGATGAGCAGGCACCAGCCGAACAGCGCGCGGGTTTCCTCCACCAGAGCCTGAAGCGCCCGGTGGTAGGGACGGTAGAGCCGGTTGATGCGCTCCGCCGCCTCGGGGAAGGTGAGCTTGCCGCGGTAGATCTCCTCGCCGCTGGCGACCACCCGGGCAATGGTGCCGAGCCCGGCGGCGATCCTCGGCGAATGGCTGTTGACGAAGGACGGCAGGGGATCGGCGAACATCTCGGGATCGAGCTCGAAGGGCTCGCGGTTGGGATCGATGTAAGCCCTTGGGAACAGGGCCTTTATCAGCGGCGCGCCCATTTCCGGGGCCGAGGCGAAGATCTCATCCACGAAGCTGTCTTCGGACTTGCGCAGCGCCTTCTCGTCGAGCCTCGATGCGGCCTTGAATTCGGCGCTGTACTCCGTGCCCGAATGGGGCGAGGCGAAGACCACCGGCAGGGTACGCTCGGCCGGGCGCTCGATCGCGAAAACCCCGTCCAGACGGGACGGGGGCGGTGAGGTCATCTCCGCGGATTCCTTCAAGCTCGCCATAACCTCCGAGGTTTAGCCCATCCCGGGGCCCGTGTCACGGCCTGAGCGGGCCAAGCCGGGCCGCCGCTCCTTTCGCAGTTGCAAAAAACCTGTTTTGACCGGGTTTTGATACAGGTTTATCCTTTGGCAAGGAAATACCTCCATGCTGCCGCGCGCCGCGCCGCAGCATGGCAGGTCGGGGGTTGGTCACAAAAGAAAGTTCAGGCATGGCGCGGATACTGTTAGCCGAAGACGACACCACCATGCGCACCTTCCTCGCCAAGGCGCTGGAACGCGCCGGGCATGAGGTGTTCGCCGTCGGCGATGGGCTGGAGGCGTTGGCCGCGGCCAAGGCGGTCCAGTTCGATCTGTTGGTGGCCGACGTGGTGATGCCGTCGCTGGACGGCTTCCAGCTCGCGGCGCGGGCGCGGGTGACCCACCCGGAACTGCAGGTCATGTTCATCACCGGGTTCGCGGCCGTGACGCTGCGCGCGCGCGAGCAGGAACTGCGCGGCTCCAAGGTGCTCTCCAAACCCTTCCACCTGCGCGAACTGGTCGCCCAGGTGGAGGATGTCCTGCGCCAGCCCGCCGCCACGCTCTAGCGGGGGCCTCCGAGGCGGGGCTGGTCCGTGCCGTTTGAGGAACCGAGTTTCCAGGAAAGAGACCCTTGAGCCGGGCCTTGGCCGGGCCCGCCCGATGCGGTATAAACCCCTCCCGGTCCGGCGGGCGCCTTCGCGCCCAGGGGCCGCATCGCCGGTGGACGGGCGCGTAGCTCAGCGGGAGAGCACTACGTTGACATCGTAGGGGTCGCTGGTTCAATCCCAGCCGCGCCCACCATTCTTTCAAAGTCTTGCGGCGAACCGGGCTTTTCGCCTCGTACTCTGCTCGCACGCTCTCGGGTGACCCCGGCGCAGCAGACCGCCGCAGGGCTCGGTCCTCACTTGCAGACGATCGCCTTGGCAAGATCCCCTTCACCGTAATACCTGAGGGAACACGCAAGGCCCACCTTAAGCGCCTTCGCCTTGACCTTCTTGCCGGCGATCAGGATACGTGTCCCGCGTTTCGAAACCTTGACCCTGTGGGTCTTCCCTTGCTTGTCCTTGAGCTCCAGGACGTTCCTGCGAATTCCCGAGATCGACGCATCCAGTGACTTCAGCTTGACCTTTTCGATCTTACCCACGGCGAGGATTTTCTGAACCGAGGCCAGCGCGCTCGGGGTTGCCGATGCGACGAGGTTCCTGACCCAGGCGTCGACCTCCTCACCTGTCGTCGGATTGATGGTCAGGCTCTTGCGCTTGGCATTCCGGACGAAGTTCGGGTCCTTCATGGTTTGATTGAAAGCGTCGCGTAAAAGCTTGGTGGTTGCCGCGGGGATCCCCCCTGGGGCGATCATGGGCCGGCCGAGTCGATGACGATCGAAGATCAGCTTGATGACATCCCGGTCCTCCGCGCTTTTCCCGAATTCGTTGATATGCGGAACGCCTTTGAGGTCATCGCTCTTGAGCGCGAATTGAATGACCGGTCTCAGTTTTCCCGTCTCGAACTGGCTTTTGAAAACCGATTTCAGAGAACTGAGGGTCAGGCTGCAGGCGCCGTCAAGTTCGCCGCGCTCCATCGCGAGGATGACGGTGCCGGTGCCGGTATAGCCGTGAATCGTGCGGATGCGTGTGCCGAACATCGCGGCGAGCGCCCGCGCGTACTGGCTCGCGGCACCCGTCGGCCCCGAGGCCCCGAAATTCACTCCATGGGTCAGAAGGTCCCGAAATTTCCTGACCGGGGAGGTGTGCCACACCGTGCAGGTCGCCGTGGTTTGGTCGACATTGCCGATCCAGGTCAGATCCTGGGGCTCGTAGAGGGCTTTCTTGTTGCCGAGAACCGGAGCGAAGGCCACGGCGGAGGCAATGAAGAGAAGCTCCGTGCCATCTTTCGGAGATTTGTTGAAGACGTGGTTGGCCGCCTTCAGACCCGAGGCCCCGGGCATATTCTTGACCACGACGCTGGGCGTGCCGGGGAGGTGATTGGGGAAATCGGCCGCGATCAATCGCGCGTAGGCGTCGTAGCCCCCTCCCGGACGCGTGCCGACGAAAAAGCTCAGCGTCTTTCCCTTGAAGGAGTCGGCGGCGGCGGCACCGTTCAAGGCCGCCTCCGTGCCGGCCGCAGCCAGCGTCACGAATCCCAGAACGGTGCTCAGGCGGGCAGCCGGCAGAAACAGTTTCGTCACGTTCCTCATGGGTTCCTCCCTGCAGATTTTTCTTGGACGGCCTTCCGATCGATCGGGGATGAACGAACAAACAGGTCGTCGCAGGATGAACTCGGACTCAACGCCCCTGGCGAGCGGCAAACTGCCAAGCCGGCTCATCGGCACCCGAACAACGGAGAACGCCGAAATGGTAAAATTCATTGATGATCTTCACAAGGCGTTTCGCTCCGGGTCCGGCCGGACGCGTGCCTCGTGATTGTTCTCAAGTCATTTCGATTCGTGACGAGGCGCATGCCGATCCCGAATTCCTGGCGGGCGCGAAGAAGCGCAATCTCGAGATAAGCCCCATCGACGGCGAAGCCCTCGCCAAGCTCGTGGCCGAGATCCACCGGGCGCCCCAATCGGTGGTGGACCGCTTCCAGGTCGTCGCGGGGATGCGATAGGCAAGACTGCCGGGCGGGCCCATGGCCCCCGCGTGGATTCTACCTCCCCTTGATCCTGACAGGTTTCAGCTTGGGCAGGGTCGCAAGCAACGCGCCGTAGCCCTGGCGTGTCTCGCGGATGTGAAGACGCCGCTGCACCTCCCACACCTTGGCGCAGACCGGGTGTGATACCGGCACGCCGAGATCCCGCTCCAGCATGTCGATGATCCTGAGCGTGCGCCAGCCCGAACCCAGGAAATAAATCCCGTCCGCGCCCTTGGTCTTCAGGAAATGTTTCTTGATGTGGGCGTAGACCATCTCCCCCGACAGGTCCTGCACCTTGTCGAAGGGCACGTCGATGCCTTCCATTCCGCGCACTTCGAATCCCGCGTCCTCGTAGTAATCGGCGAAAATCTTGTTCAGCTTGCGCGGGAAGTAGGTCGCGCCCACGAACGACTTGATGCCGAGGGCCTTGAGGGCGTTCACCTGGTACATGCCCGAGGTGCAGATGGGCACGCCGTATTTCTTCCGCCACTTCCGCACGATGCGGGCCTCGCCCTTGTAACCGTGCACCATGAACGGCGGCGCACCGCCCGGGAAAATCACGTCGGGCTCGCGCGGGGTGAGTTCCGCGATCTTCTCTTCGTAGGCAGCGAGTTGCCTTTTGAATTCGTCCACCGTCCCGCGCTGGATGTTGAGGCCCGTCTCCATCACGCCGATGCCTTCGGGCAGCAGGCGGATGAATTCCTCGGTCCCGCCCGGCCTTTGGGTCGGCTTGATCGTCCCGATGTCACCGCGCCAGCTCGAAATCGCCATGATGTCCTCCCCACCCTATGTTTTTTCCGCCGGCCCGTTGCCGAGGCGGGCGTGATCTTAGCGCATTTCGGCGCATTCCGGTCACGCCGCCGCCCGGTCAGATCGCGTGCAGGCGTCCCGGATTGGTCTCGAGGATTTTCCTGACCGTCGATTGCTGCAGGCTCGCGTCTTGCGGCATGCGCTTCAGCGCCTCGACCTCGGTCGCGGTGTCGCGGTGGCCATAGTCCGTGCCGATTATCAGGTTGTCGTCCCCCATTTCGTCGAGAATCCGAGCTTGCCTTGAGAGGTTACAACCGTTGGCTTGCCGGTGTCTGGTGACAAGGCTGATGAGCATGGCGGCGACGCCGAGGACTCGCAGGTTCCTCGCGAGCAGGTGAGCGATCCTTCGAGAGCCGTGGTTCCCTCCCGCTTGCTGCCCGCCGGATCAGCTGCTGAGCTTCAGAAGCTGCCTCGCCTTGGCCAGGAGGCCGGCCTGGACGTCGCGGGCCTCGATCTCGGTGTTCACGGCGACCATCCAGTCGGCGAAATCCTCTTGGACCGTCTTCATGCGGTGGAGGAGCTCCTGTCGGAAGGTCCCCTCGATGGGGCCGCCGCGGCCCGGCCAGATCCTGAAGGTGATACGCACGACGGCGCGCGGCGGGTCCTCGATTTCGACCCTGGCGAAGGAAACGGGCCTCAGGAAGAGCGCCGGGAACTGCCGGGTGAACGACTTGGCCGTCCGCTCGGCGATGGCGGCCATCTCATCGGCCTTGGTGCCGTCCTCGGGCAGGGTGACGTCGACATGGACGCGGATATGGCGGCGGGGATATTTCGTCACCGCCGCGATGCTGCGGTTGGGCACGTAGACCAGGGCGCCGTGGGCATTGCGCAGCACGGTGAAGCGCATGCCGACGTCCTCGACGATCCCCACCTGTCCGGAGACCTCCAGCATCTCGCCGACGTTGAAGATATCCGCGATCAGGATGGTGAGGCCGGTGACCACGTCCTGGACCAGCCCCTGGGACCCGAAAGCGACGGCGAGGCCGAGGATGGATGCGCTCGCGAGGTAGGTCGTCACCGACACGCCGAACTGGGCGAGGACGACGCCGAGGGCGACGAAATAGATGCAGAACCCGGTGGCGCTGGCGGCGAGCGAGACCACGGTCCGCGCCTTGGAGTTCGCGCGCCCCGGCTTGGAGAAGGCCTTCAAGAGGCCGAGGCGGGAGAGGATCACGACGCCGTGCAGCAGGACGGCGCCGGCGGCGGCGAGGAGAGCGATGACGTAGGGGTTCGAAGGCAAGACTCGGTCCCGGTTGCGCGGCTCACCCGGTCATTAGACGCAAAGACGCGCGCCCCAGGCAAGGCTCAAAGGCACCCCGTTCAGTAGTCCCATTTCCAGTTCACGCCGATATTGCTGTCGGCGTTGCCGCTGATATTGCTCTCCACGCTCACGTGGGGCGTGACCTTGACCTCGACGCCCACCTTCTGCGATCCGGGCTGGGTTCCCTGGGTGACGGAAAGGAACACGTCCTCGGTCAGGTAATTGCCCGCCTTGAGGGAGGCGCCGCCCTCGCCGCCCTCGCCCGATTCGACGTTGAGGACGTCGACGCCGAGGGTGGATCTGATCCGGTCGACGATCCCGGGGCCTCCGCCCCTGCCCGACAGGGTCGCGGCGGTCTGCACCAGCTGCGCCGCCTGGACCGCGGTGAGCTGGCCGGCGGTGCGCCCGAACAGGATCTGGGCGAGCACCTCCTCCTGGGGCAGCGGCGGATCCGAGGACACCGCGATCTCCGGCTTGGAGACGGTGCCCGAGATCTCGATGCGGGCTGTGATATCGGTAAGCTTGGCTTCCGCCATCGCGGCGATCTCGGGCTCCGCGCCGCCACCGGGCGGGAAGGACACGGCGCCTTGCTTGACCACGAAGGTCTTGCCGGCGAAGGCGAAGGTGCCGCGGACCGCCTGCAGGCGGCCCTTGATAACCGGCGCCGCCGTGGTCCCGGTTATGGCGAGGCCGCCTTTCCATTCCGAATCGAGCCCGCGCCCGCGCACGAAGGTCTTGCCCGGGACGTCGATGGCGACGTCGAGGGCGATGGCGAGCGCCTTGCCCAGCGAGGGGTCGTCCTCGGGCTCCGACCGCTCGGCCTGGCCCGTCGGTGCGTTGACCTCTACCACGTCGAGCTCGACGATGTCTTCCGCCAGCCGGTCGGGGATCGTGATCTCGCCCCTCTCGATCCTGAGCTTGCCCGCGATTCGGGGCGCGGCGAGCGGGCCGGTGAGCCGCACCGTCCCGGTCGCCTGGATATCCGCCGAGGGATGGCGGAGCCCGGTGAAGCGCTCGAGCGTGAGCTTGAGACCCTCCTGGGCGCCGGCGCCGTCGGTGATCCTGACGGCGCCCTTGGCCGAAAGGCGGCCCGCCTCGCCATCCCCCGCGGTGAGGGAGACGAGCCGCACCTCATCGCCGTCGAAGCGGGCGAGCGCCTCGATCTCGCGCAGGATGGTCCCCGTCCGAGCCCCCTCGTAGGAGCCGCCGCCAAGGCGGGCCTCGCCCTGCAACCGCGGCCGCGCAAGCGTCCCCGATACCTTGAGCGTCCCGTCGAGGTCGCCCGAAACCCGGTCCTCGCCGAGACCGATAAGTTCGGCGATGAAGGCGAGGCGGACGTTGGCCTTGACCTCGCCCGCGATGGGCGCCTCGGCCGGCGCCGCGTGGGAGCCGAGGAGGGGGCCGGTGGCGAGGCTCGCCGTCACGGCGGTCGCCTCGGGTCCCTTGATCTGCGCCTCGGCGCGAGTCCCATCGCCCTCCTGATCGAGCCTGAGGCTTGCGGTCAAGGCGGGGAAGGCGTCCTTGGCGCTGCCCTCCGGGCGAATGTCGCGGGCGTCGAGCGCCGCGGAAAGCGTCGGATTCGCGAGTGGGCCGGTGAGGCTGAACGTCCCCGAGGCCGTGCCGTCGACGGCGGCGCGGGGCTCGAAAAGGGCGGCGAGCCTGAGCGGGAACCCCTCGAGCTTTCCCCGGGCGTCGAGCACGTCGCCCTCCATCGCCGCGCTGAAACCGAGACGGCCCCCCGCGAGGCCGAGGTCGATCGCGGAGACGCGCCAGCCGCCCTCGCCGAAGGCGGCGGTGAAGGGGGCCTGCAATTTGACGGGCTGCTTCTCGAACTCGCCCTCCAGGGCGGCGACCATGAGCCGCGATTGCGCGCCGCCGAGCTCGGCGGATCCCCTGAGGGCGATGGCCGCGGGATAGGGCCGGGGAATGCTGATTTCCGACGACCAATCGAACTTCGTGAACGTGCCGCTGATCTTCATCGCCGCCCGGCCCGGCGCGGAGCCGGGGCCGGGGCCGAGCCGGTAGGCGATCACCGCTTCGCCCGAAAGGGTGGGATCGCCGAGAGGGTCCTCCACCCGGAGCTTGATATCCGCCCTGGAGACCCGCGCGGGAAGGGGAGCGCCGCCGGTGCCTGCCAGCCGATCGACGGCCACCACGGCATCGACGGCTCCCCCGCCTTCCGGGCGCGCCGTGATGGTCGCGCTGGCGCCGCCCGTGAGACCCGCCCCGCCGGCGCCCGGGAGCTCCCCGATCTCCTTGATCTCCGCCGCGAGCCGGCCGGAGAGGCGATCGCGCCGCGGGTCGTAGCCGAGGGTGCCGGTCACCCGGTTCCCGGCGAGGATCAGGTCGATCGCCGAGAGGTCGATGGCGCCGGGCGCGATCCTGGCCTTCAGTGTCCCCGCCATGGGCTTCTCGAGCACGTCTCCCTTCAGGCGAAAGGATGCGGCGGTCGTCTCGCCGTCCTGGCGCAGGCTGAAGCCGATCGCCAAGCCGCCGATCGACCGGCCGTCGACGCCGAGTTTCGCGAGGCTTGCCTGCCCCTGCGCCTCGGGGTTGGCCAGTGTGCCGGTGATCGAAGCCTGCACCTTGGCGGCGCCCCCGAGCGGGACGCCCGCCAGGTCCGAAAAGGCGGCGAGCTCGGGGATGACGATTTCGGCCTCGGCCGAGAGCGTGCCGCTCGCGAGGTCCACGGCCCCCGCGGCGGCGAGGCGTCCCGCCGATGGCTCGATCCGGAGGCCCGTCACCGCGAGGGGCTTGCCGTCCTGCCAGTCGATGCCGCCCGAGAAGGGAACCCGCCGGCCGAGCAGGCCGGCAAGCCACGGGGGCCCGCCGGAGAGGTCCGTGAGCGCCCCCTCGGCCGTGGCCTTGACCGCGCCGGTGGCGCGTTCGGCCCGGAACGTGCCCGAGGCCCGGAAGCCGCCCTTCAGGTCGAGGTCGGCCGCCCTGGCGAGTGCCGCGATCTCGCCGAGGGCGAGTGTGTAACTGCCCGTGGCGGGGCCGGCGCCCTCGCGCCGGGCCTGGAGCTCGAGCCGCGCGCCGCCCGAAACCGCTCCGATCCCGAGTGTCTCGATCGCCCCGTCGCCCGAGACCCTTGCCGCCGCCGTCAGATCCATCGCCGGGCCGAGAGCGCCCTTGGGCACGGCCCCGCCGGGATCGAAGCCGCTGAAATGCAGCTTGCCCGCGAGATCGAAGGCGCCGCCCGCTGCCGGGGCCGCCGTGACGGTGCCGGACGCCGCGCCAATGCCGAGCGCGCCCGCGGTGATCTGCCCGGTCGTGATGCTGAGCTCCGCCCTGGGCCGGGCGGCGCTGCCCGCGATCCGCGCCTGGACCTCCGTCCCGGAGAGGGTGGCGCCGGGAATCAGGCCGGTCAGGGGCCGACCCCCCCGCGCCTTGGCCGCGATCGTCGCCTCGATGGCGCCGTCGGCGATGGCGTAGCGGCCGGATCCCGTCACGTCGAGGACGTCCGATCGGGCCGAAAGGCGGGTGACGGTCACGGCCTCGCCCGGCGTCAAGCCGAGAGTCGCCTCGAGGCGCACCGACGGTTCGGCGAGGGCGCGGATCTCGGCGGGCAGGAGGCGGGAGAACTCGGCCTTGCCGTCGAGCGAGAGCTCGAGTGCGCCGCGGTCCAGCGCGACCGATACCGATGACGTAGCGGCGAGCCCGTCCCCCGCCTGCGCGTCGAGCGTCCCGCGCCAGGCCTCGGGCGGACCTTCGCCGCTCAAGCCCATGCGCAGCGGCGTGCCCGGCGGGAAGCCGGCGAGCCGCGCCAGCATGCCGCCCTTCGGTTCCTCGATCGCGATGCGCGCGGCGAAGCGCGCGGGGCGGGTGGCGTAGGTGAGCTCGAGCTCGGCCCGGTCCGGTCCGCCGTCGGTCCGCCGCAGGGAGAGCGCGATCTTCGCCTCGCCGAGGCCCCGCGCCACGCGGACCGTCGCCGTGGCGGCGAGCCGCTGCGCCTCGCCGAAGACCGCGGCGGCCAGGGCGATCTCGCCGATCGCGACCCGATCGGCGCGGAGTCCGACCGGCGGCAGGGGAAGGGGGGTGGCGGCCTCCCGCGGGGCATCGCCGCCGGCCTCGGGCAGCCGGTCCAGGGCGAGACGGCCGACGGTGAGGGCCTTGATCTCCACCACCCTTCGGGCAAGCGCCCAGGGATTCCATTCGAGGCGGAGACCCTCGGCGGTGGCATAGACCCCCCGGGCATCGGCGAGCGTAATCCTCTCGACCGCGAGGCTCGAGCCGAACCATCCCTCGATGCGTCCAATCCGCACCGTCGTTGCCCCGTCCGAGAGCGCCCCGCCGATGCGGTCGGCGGCGAAGTCGAGCCCGGCCCGGGTATGGAGCAGCCCATAGAGGGCCGCCAGTGCCAGCAGGAGCGCGAGAAGCGGGATCGCGACCCAGCGAAGGCCTATGGAAATCGCGCGGGGGATCGCCATCAGAACGCCTGTCCCAAGCTTACGAGGACCTGGAAGGCATCATCGACGGAATTGCGGCGATTGAGAGGCACCGCCACGTCCAGCCGGATCGGGCCTATCCGCGGCAGGTAGTAGCGCAGGCCCAGGCCCGCGCCCCATCGCAGGTCCTCGCCCCAATCGGGCATCGGATCGTCATAGACGGCGCCGGCCTCGGTGAAGGCGACCAGGCCGAAGGGACCGGCGACGCGCCAGCGCAGCTCGGCGCCGAAGCCGGTGCGCGAGCGCCCGCCCACCGGATCGTTGTTGGCATCCAGCGGGCCGATGGAGTTCAGCGCATACCCCCGGACCGAGCCGCTGCCTCCGGAATAGAGCCGCTTGTTGGCGGGGATGTCCAACGTGTCGGCGCCGATGATGGTGCCGATACGCGCCCAGCCCGCGAGGGTGAGCACCTTGTCCGGGATGATCGGAAGGTAGACCGTGTCGAACACCTGCGCCTGCAGGAAATCGGTGTTGGTGCCGAGGATCCCGAAATTGGGTGTGAGCGTCAGCGTATCGCGGCCGCCCCGGTGCGGGTCGAGGAGGTCGTCGGAGATATCCCGGCGCAGGCTGAAGGGCAGGGTGAGAAAGGTGAAATTGCCGTCCGCCTCCTCGTCATCGACGTCGGAGCGGTCCAGGCCAATGCCACCCGAAACCTTGTACGTCTTGGAGAACCGGCGTTCCAGTCGGGCCGCCACCGCGATTTCTTTACTGGTGAAGCCGTCGGGGGATTCCCGGGCTATGCGGGCATCGAAGACGAGGTCCTGGTCGGTGGTCCCGAAATCCGGAATCCGGAAATCGCCGAACACGCCTTCGCGGATTTCCCCGCCCTCGATCCGCAGCCTGAGATGTTCGCCGCCGCGGAGCAGGTTGCGGTGTTCCCAGAACAGCTTGCCGAGGAACCCCTCGGTCGAGGAGTAGGAGGCGCCCGCCCCGATGGAGCGGTGCTTGCGCTCCTTCACTTCGGCGACGACCGGAAGGCGGCCGCCGGCATCGGCCTTGCCTGCGTGGCGCACGATGACGCTCGAAAACAGGCCGGTTTCCCTGAGCTTCTTGCGGGTCGCCTCCAGACGATCGGCGTTGAACGGCTCACCCGGCGTCCAGGCGAGGCGGCGGCGGATGGCCCGGTGGTGCACCGATTCGAGCCCCTCGACGGTGATTTCCCCGAAACGGCAGTAGGGTCCCGTCTCCACCGTGACCTCGATGGCGAGGGTCCTCGCCTTGTGGTCGACGACGTTACGCCGCTTGGCGATGCGCGCCAGCGGGTAGGCCCGGCGGCCGAGCGCCGCGAGAAGCCTGGCATCCGACCCGGCGACGATCTCCGCGCGCGCGATATCTCCCCGCTTGAGCCCCAGCTCCGCGAACGGCACGGTGAGCGCGCGGTTGTCCTCGCGCGGGTCCGCGAGGCGCAGTTCAAAGGCGCCGATGCGGTAGACCGGCCCGAGACGGACCCGGATTGTCACCAGGGCGGGTTTCTCCGGCCGCCCCTTCACGGCGATCTCCTGTTCGGCCGCGTAATATCCCCTGGCGCGGAGCAGGGCGCGGATGCGGTCCAGGCCGTCCTCCACGCGGCGGGTCAGCGCGCGAATGCTGAGAACCGGGCGCCGCTTCTTTTCCATGAGGCCCGAGGCCTCGAGCGCCGACTTCCGCAAGGCCGAATCCTTGATCCCCTCGATCGACACGTCATAGGCGGGGCCGTCCGCGGCCGCGGCCGGGTCCGCGGCGGCGATGATCACGGCGAGGAGGGCCGCGACCAGCGGCCGGAGCAAAGACGAATACAGGACTGCTTTCTTGCCGCCAGGAATTCCGTAACCCATCCCTTAAGATATAGGGGCGCGGTCCCGTCTGGCGAGGACTGAGGGAATCTGGACGGCTTCCCCGACGGGGGCGGGGAGGACCGGGCCGTGCCCGGCCCTCCCGCGAACGCGAGACCGAACTACTTTTTTCCGTGCGCCGCCCGGCGGCCCGCGGGCTGCCGCATGCCCATTTTGCCACGATCTGGGCCGCGGCCGCCCGATCCTCGCAGTGAGCCGGGTCAGATTTCCGGGTTGGGAAGGCCGGCGAACAGCCCGGCGATGCCCTTGTCCCAGGCCACGGTCAGGTCCTGGAAATAGCGGTCGTCCCTGCCGATGACCAGCCGGCTCATGATCTTGAAGCTGTCTTTTTCGTAGACGACGAGGTCGATGGGGAGGCCCACGGACACGTTACTCTTGAGCGTCGGCGAATAGGACACCAGCACGCACTTGGCGGTTTCCGCGAGGCTGGACGACACCTGGACGAGCCGGTCGAGAACCGGCTTGCCGTATTTCGTCTCGCCGATCTGCAGGAAGGGCGTTTCCATGGTGGCCTCGATGAAGTTGCCCGCCTGGTAAACCTGGAAGATCTTCGGCGATTCGCCGGCGATCTGGCCGCCGAGGATGAAGGTCGCATTGAAGCCGATCCCCTGTTCGACGAGGGGTTCGGCATCGATCTGGTGGATGGCGCGCAACGCATTGCCGACCAGGCGCGCGGCGCGGAACATGCTCGGCACGGTGAGGAGCGTTTCGCTTTCCTCGCCGCCCTCCATGGCGTTTTCCAGGGTATTGACGACCGCCTGGGTCACCGCGAGGTTTCCCGCCGACAGCAGGACCAGGACCCGTTCCCCCGCCTTCTCATAGACCGACAGTTTCTTGAATTCGGCGATGTGATCGGCGCCCGCGTTGGTCCGCCGGTCCGCGGCGAAGACCAGGCCCGTTTCCACCATGACGCCGACGCAGTAGGTCATCTCTTTATCCGCCGCCCCGTCCGGAGTTCAGCCGAACAGGGAAAGGCCGAGTTCCCCGGCCATGAATTCGAGCATCGCCATGCCCGCGACGCTGTTCCCCTTGAGCCCCAGCGCGGGGCCGTAGGTGGCGATGGACATGCGGCCCGGCACGACCGCGAGGATCGCGCCACTGACCGCGCTCTTCGCCGGCAGACCGACGGAAAGCGCGAATTCCCCGACCTGGTCGTAAAGGCCGCAGGTCGTCATCAGGGCGAGCACCGCCCGGGCGCAGGCGGGCGGGAGGACGGCGTGCTGCGATAGCGGATCGGTCCCCCCATTGGCGAGGAAGAGACCCACGCGGGCCAGCGCGGGCGCATCCATGCGCAGGGCGCATTGCCGGAAATAGGCGTCGCAGGCCGCACGGGGATCGTCCAGGAGGCCGAAATGTCGCATGTAATTCGCGAGCGCCCGGTTGCGGTAACCGGTCGCGCTTTCAGACCGGTAGACCCTGTCGTCCACCTGGACATCCGCGCCGAGGATGTCGCTCAGCAGCCCGCTGACGTTGGCCGCCTTCTCCTCTGGCGAAATCCCGGGAAGGCGGCTGCTGACCAGGATGGCGCCGGCATTGATGAGCGGATTGCGCGGATGGCCCCTCTCCTCCTCCAGCCGGACGATCGAATGGAACGCATCGCCGCTCGGTTCGCAGGGCATGCCGGCAAGCGCCTTCATCCCCGCCACCTTCATCAGCGCCGCGAGCGCGAAGACCTTGGACACCGATTGCAGCGTGAACGGCGTCTCGCTGTCGCCCGATGCGGCCACCCGGCCATCCATGGTGTGAACGGCGATGCCGACCAAGGCCGGATCGGCCTTGGCGAGCTCGGGAATATAGTCGGCGACCTTTCCCGTCCGGGCGCTCTCGCGTGCCCAGCGGCACGCTTCGTCGAGAAGTGCCTGAAGGTCATCCACGGTCCGCATCCTCATCGGCGGGCTGTACCCCGGCCTGAGTCGAGGTTGATTATTAGGCAGTCTCGGTTGGAAGTTTCAAGTGGCGCGTCCAAGATGCGGGAACCGGTGGTCGGCCGCCGCGACGGCCCGGGGCCGGGGTATGCCCGTTTCGCAATCGCATTGTCTTTTGGGAATTGGCATAAGTAGTATTTAGGTTATCAAAAGAGGGGAAGGCGCTGCCACACCGGGGCGTCCGTTGGAATTCCTGGGGAGGCCGCAGTGCACTTGGGGGGCTTTTTGACCTGTGCGGGCCGGAATCTCGGGTGACGGCATGGCGTGATCATGCCCATGTGCTTGGTCGCGTATATGTTTCACACAACAAGCGCGAGATGACATGAGCTCGAAGCACCTTTACGTCCTCACCGGGGTCCTGGCGCTGATCGGCGCGGCTATCTTTCTGTACAAGGCCTTGATCCTGAATTTCCCAATGCTGGCCGCCGACCTGGTCCCGGTCTGGCGCGTCGAGGCGACGCTCACCTTCGAGGCGCGCGGCCGTCCCGTGAAGCTCGATTTCTTCATTCCGGCGAGCAGTCCGGAAATGCCGGTCTACGAACAGAGCTTCGTCACCCGAAATTACGGTTTCGTCACCCATTCCGCCGGGGCCAACCGGCGCGCGGTTTTCACCATCAGCGGGGCGCAAGGCAGGCAGACGCTGTTCTTCCGGACCAAGGCCAGACGCCTGAAGGAGGAGTTCCGGCCCTTCCCCGCACCGGCGCCCACACGCACGCCGTCGGGGTATACCGGCGCCGAGCTGCAGGCCGCGAACTCCATCGTCGAATTGGTGAGACCGCGGGCCGCCGACACCGAGTCCTTTGTGAGCCTGATCATCGCCCGGCTCATCAACGCGCGCGAGGGCGGCGAGGCCTTCCTTCTGATGGGGAGCAGCCGGTCGCCGAGGGCGAAGGCGGTCACGGCGGTGCGTCTTCTCCGTCACGCCGGGATTCCGGCGCGCATGGTCAACGGCGTGTCGCTGAAGGAGGAACGGCGCCGGGCGCCGCTGGTCTACTGGCTCGAGGCCTATATCGGGAGCAACTGGGTGCCGTTCGATCTCGATGACGCGAACGTGGGGGTAGAGGCCAATCGCCTGCCCTGGTGGCGCGGCGCCAGCCGCGCGGTGGCGGCGCAGGGCGCCACCAACATCCAGATCAATTTCGCGGTCACCCGCGAGTTCGACCAGGCATTGAGAAGCGCCGTGCAGCACGCCCGGCAGAGCAGCGGCAGGGTGGTCGATTTCTCCCTCTTCAGCCTGCCCTTGCAGACCCAGCAAGTCTACAAGATCCTCTTGATGGTGCCGCTCGGAATATTCTTCCTGGTCGTCCTGCGCAATGTCGTCGGCGTGAAGGCTTTCGGAACCTTCATGCCCGTCCTGATCGCCATGGCCTTCCGCGAGACGCTGCTTCTTTGGGGCGTGGCCCTGTTCACCCTGATCGTGGGGATCGGCCTGGCCATCCGGTTCTACCTCGAGCACCTCAAGCTCCTCCTGGTGCCTCGGCTGGCGGTCCTGGTGATGGTGGTGGTGATGGTGATGATGCTGCTCAGCGTCTTCACCCATCAGCTGGGGCTCGATCGCGGATTGTCGATCTCGCTGTTCCCGATCGTGATCATGACCATGACCATCGAACGCATGACCATCGTCTGGGACGAGCGCGGCGCGGCGGAAGCCTTGAAACAGGCGGTGGGCAGCCTGGTCATCGCCGCGATCGCCTACGCGATCATGAGCAACCGGTATCTCGAGCACCTGTTCTACGTCTTCCCCGAGCTTCTCCTGTTCGTCGTCGGGGCGACGCTGCTGCTCGGCCGCTACAAGGGCTTCAGGCTCATGGAACTTACCCGTTTCAAGGTGCTCGCGGTGAGGAAGAGATAGATGTTCGGTCTGGCCAGGAGACTGAACGAGGCCGGCGTCGTCGGCATCAACCGGCGCAACGCCGAATACATGCTGATCTACAACAAGCGCAAGGACTATCCCCTGGTCGACGACAAGCTGAAGACCAAGGAGCTTGCGCTGGCTGCCGGGCTGGCGGTCCCTGAACTCTACGGCGTGCTGGAGAGCCAGAGCGACGTCGCGAGGGTCGGCGAGATCCTCGAGAAGCATGAGGAATACGTCATCAAGCCGGCGCAAGGCTCCGGCGGCGACGGCATCCTCGTGCTGTCGCGCGGCCCCAGGGGATACTATCGCCGCGCCAACGGCACCTTGATGTCCGAGGACGAGCTCGGCTATCACCTGAGCAACACTCTCGGCGGCAGCTTCAGCCTGGGCGGGCAGCCCGACCACGTCTTGATCGAATACCGCGTCCGCTTCGATCCCGTGTTCCAGAAGATCGCCTTCCAGGGCGTGCCCGACATCCGCATCATCGTCTTCCTCGGCGTCCCGGTGATGGCCATGGTGCGCCTGCCGACGCGGATGTCGGACGGCAAGGCCAACTTGCACCAGGGCGCCATCGGTGCAGGCATCGACATATCCTGCGGCCGGACTCTCACCGCGGTATGGCGCAATTCCATCGTATCGGAGCATCCCGACACCCTGAATCCGGTTTCGGGAGTGGAGGTGCCGCACTGGGAACAGATGCTGCACCTGGCGGCGGGAAGTTTTGAGCTGACGGGCCTCGGCTACCAGGGCATCGATATCATCCTCGACCGCGAAAAGGGGCCTTTGATTCTGGAACTCAACGCCCGGCCCGGCCTCAACATCCAGATCGCCAATAACTGCGGGCTCAGAAACAGATTGGAGCTGGTGAAGGCCAATGTCGGGGGTCTCCACGGCATCGAAGACCGCATCGCCTTTTCCAAGGAGCGTTTCGCCGTCCGCGACTAGGCTGCTTTTTCGATTCTGCGGCCCGCCCGGTCCCGGCCGAGAATCCGCTGCGCCCGGCGCAGGAGCCTCGCCGCGGCCGAAGCGGCGGGGCCTCTTTTTTCGTGCGCGCCGGCCGGCGCACCTAGCGGTCCAGGAAGGGATGGCTTACATTCAAGCTGTTCGTTGAGACGAAAGCGAGGCCCCCCCATGAATCGCGCAATCCGCCAATTCCTTTTCGGGCTCGCGGCGGTGATGGCGGCGGCCGCCGGTGGCGGGGTCCAGGCTTTGGCCCAGGAACAAGGCACCCCGGGCGCCAAACCGCCGGCCGCGGCGGACGGCGGGGGCTATCGGTTCCCTTTGACGGGGCTCCCCGATGTCGTGCTTCCCCCCATGGACCCGGCCAAGGGGCGCGTCTACTTCGCGACGCGGGCCTGCGTCGTCTGTCATTCCGTCAACGGCATCGGCGGGGGCGATTCGGTGGCGCTGGATATAGAGACCCGGCCCGAAACGGTCGACGTGCTGGGCTTCGTCACCCGCATGTGGCGGGGCGGCAGCACGATGTTGGCCCTTCAAAGGCGCCTGTTCTCCGAGCAGATCGACCTGACCGCTGAAGAGCTCGGCGACATCATCGCCTTCCTGCACAGCCCGGCGGAGCAGAAGCGCTTTTCCAAGAACGATATCCCGAAATTCATCCAGGACTTCATGGAGAAACGGCGGCTGGAACGAAGCCGCTGAGGCGCCGTCGCCCGGCCGATTACTCGAACGCGGGGTTGGGGGCGCGCGGGATTATGCTGAGATCGGCATGGTTCGGGTGCGGGCAGCTCGGCTCGGTCGTGTACTGGCGCACGGGATCGACAAGGAGTCTCTGGGCCATGAAGCGCCGGCCGATCAGGAGCTGGAAATTGAACCCGGCCCGGTTGGCGAGATTGACCTGGGTATAGCGGTACACGTTGCCGACACAGAGCCCCAGCATGATTACCGGTCGCACCTGCGGCGCCCGGCCGATGTCGCGGATTTTGGCCCGGCGGAGGACGGGGCGCTCGAAGACCTGGGTTTCGTTGTCGCGGTTGGTGACCGAGAACCTGACGTATCTCTGACCGTCCCGTTCCAGGTATCGGATGTTTTGGGCATTCATGGACGAGGTGCGCGCCCCGGTATCGATCTTGGCGTACAGCAAAAAGTTGCCGGGGAAGATGCGGACGCGCTCGAGATAGCCGACAACGGCGCGCTCCGCGGGCGGCCGCGGCAGGGTTTCCGTCTGGGCGAGCGCAGGGTGGACGGCCAACACGATCGCCAAAACGGCGGCAATGCTACGCATGATCTTCCAACACCTCGTGGTGCCACACTCGGGCCCGGAATACTGCCTGAAAAATATTACCAACTGTTGCCCTGACAAATAGGAATCCGCACCCCGGATTCCAATCCCGCAATCGGCCCGGTCGCAAAAATTCTTCCATGACAACGAGTTACTGGTTGACGACATCGGCGGCCGCCACCTCCAGATCGAACGCCGCCGTCATCAGGGCGCGGGTGTAATCGGTCTCGGGCCGCTCGAAGATGCGGTCGCAGGGGCCGTATTCCATGACCCGCCCGTCGCGCATCACCAGGATGTCGTCGGCCAGCGCCCGAACCACCTTGAGGTCGTGGCTGATGAACAGGTAGGTCAGGCCATGGCTCGTCTGCAGCGCGCGCAGGAGATCGACGATCTGCGCCTGGACCGTCATGTCGAGCGCCGAGGTCGGCTCGTCGAGGACGACCAGGCTCGGTTTCAGGACCAGCGCCCTGGCGATGGAGACGCGCTGGCGCTGGCCGCCGGAGAACTCGTGGGGGAAGCGGTGGCGCGCCTCGGGGTCGAGGCCGACCTCCTGAAGGACGCCTTCGACCAGGCCCGCGCGGTCCGCGGCGCCGCCGCCGAAGCCATGGATCAGGAGCCCTTCCTCGACGATCTGGCCGACCGACATCCGCGGGCTGAGCGATGAGAACGGGTCCTGGAACACCACCTGCATCTCGCGCCTCAAGGGCCGCATGGCCCTGCGGCCGAGGCCGGAGATGTCCTGGGCGCGGAAGGCGATCGCCCCTTCGCTCGATTGCAGCCTGAGGAGCGCCATGCCGAGCGTCGTCTTGCCGGATCCCGATTCGCCGACAATGCCGAGCGTCTCTCCCTCGCGGACCGAGATCGAGATCCCGTCCACCGCCTTGATATGGCCGACGGTGCGCCGTAAGACGCCCGCCTTGATGGGGAACCAGACCTTGAGGTCGTCGGCCCGGAGAACCGTGGGCCGGTCCATGGCGATCGGGTCCTTGGTGCCCTTGGGCTCGGACTCGATGAGCATTTTCGTGTACGGGTGCGCGGGGGCATCGAAGACGGCGTCGGTTCCGCCGGCCTCGACGATCTCGCCGTCCTTCATGACGCAGAGCCTTTCCGACATCTTGCGCACGACGCCGAGGTCATGGGTGATCAGCATGAGCGCCATGCCCATCTCCGCCTGCAAGTCCTTCAGGAGCGCGAGGATCTGCGCCTGGATGGTGACGTCGAGCGCCGTAGTCGGCTCGTCGGCGATCAGCAAGGTCGGCTCGTTGGCGAGCGCCATGGCGATTATCACGCGCTGGCGCTGGCCGCCGGAGAGCTGGTGCGGATAGGCCCCGAGCCGGCTCTCGGCGTTCTGCAGCCCGACCTTCTCGAGGAGGTCGAGGGATCGCGCCCGTGCCGCCTCGCGGCTCATGCCCCGGTGCAGGATCAGGGATTCGCTGATCTGGCGCTCCACCGTATGCAGCGGGTTGAGCGACGTCATCGGTTCCTGGAAGACCATGGCGATGTCGCCGCCGCGGATCTTCTGCATCTCGGCATCGGGGGCGCCGAGGATCTCGCGCCCGGCGTAGCGGATACTGCCCGACGGGTAATAGGCGGGCGGCGCCTGCAGGAGCTGCATGATCGAGAGCGCGGTGATCGATTTGCCCGAGCCCGATTCGCCCACCAGCGCGAGGGTCTCGCCCTCGGCAATGGTGAAGGAGACCTTGTTGACGACCTCCCGCGCGCCGTCGCTCCCGCGGAAGCCGATCGAGAGATCCTTGACCTCGAGCAGGGGGACGTCGGTCATCGGCGCCTCCTCATGCCAGGGCCTTGCGGGGGTCGAAGGCGTCGCGCACCGCCTCGCCGATGAAGATGAGCAGGCTCAGCATCGCCGCCAGCACGACGAACCCGGAGATGCCGAGCCAGGGCGCCTGCAGGTTGGCCTTGCCCTGGGCCAGGACCTCGCCGAGCGACGCGGAACCCGGCGGCAGCCCGAAACCCAGGAAATCCAGCGAGGTGAGTGCCGTGATCGAGCTGTTCAGCACGAAGGGCAGGAAGGTGAGCGCCGCCACCATGGCGTTGGGCAGGAGGTGCCTGACCATGATGGTGAGGTCGCTCGCGCCGAGCGCCAGGGCGGCGCGGGCGTAATCCAGGTTGCGCGCGCGCAGGAATTCCGCGCGCACCACGCTGACCAGCGACATCCAGTGGAAGAACAGGAGGATGATGAGGAGCCACCAGAAGCTGGGCTCGACGAAGCTCGCGAAGATGATCAGCACGTAGAGCCGGGGGATGCCCTGCCAGACCTCGATCACCCGCTGGAAGACCAAGTCGAAGAGACCGCCGAAATATCCCTGCAGGGCGCCCGCGGCGATGCCGATGACGGAGCTGACCAGGGTGAGCGCGAGACCGAACAGGACGGAGATCCGGAATCCGTAGATCAGCCGGGCGAGCACGTCGCGGCCCTGGTCGTCGGTGCCCAGCCAATGGCGCGCCGACGGCGGCGAGGGCAGCGGCTCCCACGACCAGAAGTCGACCGACCGCAAGCCGAAGGGGATCAGCGGGTAGAGCGCCCAGCCATTGGCCTCGATCTCCCCGCGGATGACGGGACCGGAGTAATCCGCCTCGGTCAGGAGCGCGCCCCCGAAAGTGGTCTCGGGATAGGTCTTGAGGATCGGGAAGTAGGTTTCCCCCCGGTAGCGGATGATCAGGGGCTTGTCGTTGGCGATCACTTCCGCGAACAGGCTGAAGACGAACAGCGCAAGGAAGATCCAGAGCGACCAGTAGCCGCGCTTGTTGGCCCGGAAATTGGCGAGCCGCCGCCGGGTGATCGGGCTCAGGACGAAGCGCGAGGAGGATGGCGCCGCCATTGCCTAGACTCCCCTTCCTTCGAAATCGATGCGCGGGTCCACCAGGACATAAGTGACGTCGCGCATGATGTTGACGATCAGCCCGATCAGGGTGAAGAAGAACAGCGTGCCGAAGACCACGGGATAGTCGCGGTTGACCACCGATTCGAAGCCGAGGAGCCCGAGCCCGTCGAGGGAGAAGATGACCTCGGTGAGCAGGGCGCCCGCGAACAGAATGTCGATCAGGGCGTCGGGGAACCCGGCGACCACGATCAGCATGGCGTTGCGGAACACGTGGCGGTAGAGCACCCGGGTCTGGCCGAGGCCCTTGGCGCGCGCGGTGATCACGTACTGCTTGTGGATCTCCTCGAGGAACGAGTTCTTGGTGAGCATGGTGAGTGCCGCGAACCCGCCGATCACCAGGGCGGTGACGGGCAGGGCCATGTGCCAGAAGTAGTCGACGATGCGGTCGGGCCAGCTCATGAGCTCCCAGTTCTCCGACACCAGCCCGCGCAGGGGGAACCAGTCGAGGTAGCTGCCGCCGGCGAACAGCACCACCAGGAGGACGGCGAACAGGAAGCCGGGGATCGCGTGGCCGACGATCACCACCGCGCTGGTCCAGATGTCGAACCTCTCGCCGTCGCGCACCGCCTTCGCCACCCCCAGCGGGATCGAGATCATGTAGATCAGCAGCGTCGACCAGAGGCCCAAGGAGATCGAGACCGGCAGCTTCTCGATCACCAGATCGGTCACCGACCGGTCGCGGAAGAAGCTGTCGCCGAAGTCCAAGACGAGATAGTTCGCTATCATGGTGACGAACCGTTCGAGGGGCGGCTTGTCGAAGCCGTAGAGGCGTTCGAGCTCCTTCAGGAACTCGGGGTCCAGGCCCTCGGCCCCGCGGTAGCCTCCCTCTTCGCCGAAGCCCCCGCCGGTGGGAGCGCCCGCCTCGCCCTCGGCGCCGCCGATGCGCGCGGTCGCCTCGACCGCGGTGCCGGTGAGCTCCGCCACCATCTGTTCCACCGGCCCGCCCGGCGCGAACTGCACGATCACGAAATTCAGCACCATGATGCCGAAGAGGGTCGGGATGATCAGCAGGAGGCGGCGGATGATGTAGGCGAGCATCGGCTTAGGCCCTCCACCTGCGGCGGAACATCCAGACCCAGCCGACGAGCACCGAGGCCATCAGCGCGAGGATAGCGATGGAGCGCCAGGGAAAAGGCGCTTCCCCGCGCCTCTGGGCGGCCACCCCGCGATAGGCATCGACCCGGGCGGCCTTGGCGTCGTCCTGCCACCAGGTATCGAGTTGATAGCCCCTGGCCGGGGTCGCCTCGGGCCAGCCGAAGCGGTCCCAGAGGGCGACGCGGTCGTTCCGCGAATGCCAGTTGGGGATCACGTAATGGCCCCAGAGCAGCACGCGGTCCAGCGCCCGGACCCGGTCGATCAGGGCCTCGCGGCTCGGCGCGGCGATGACCTCCTCCACCAGCTCGTCGACGACGGGGTCGCGGATGCCGGCGAAGTTGAGGCTGCCGTTGATATCGGCGCTGGCGGAGGTCCAGAGATTGCGCTGCTCGTTGCCGGGCGAGATCGGCTGCCGCCAGACCACCAGCGTCATGTCGAAATCGAAGTTCTTGCGCCGGTTCTGGTATTGCGAGGTGTCGACCACCCGGATCCGCGGCCTGATCCCGAGCCGCGCCAGGTTGCGCACGAAGGGGCCGGCGATGCGCTCGAAGGACGGGTTGTTGAGGAGCAGCTCGAAGCGGAAGGGGGCTCCGGTCTTCCCGTTCACCAGCCTGCCGTCCCGGATGACCCATCCCGCGCTCTCGAGCAGCTTCTGGGCCACGACCAGGTTCTCCCGGATGCCCGTCTCCTTGCGCGTCCCCGGCGGCCGGTAGACCTTGGTGAACACCTCTTCGGGGACGCGGCCGCGGAACGGCTCCAGCACCGCGAGCTCCCCCGCCGTCGGCGGGTTTTCGGCGGCGTACATGGAGTTGGAGAAATAGCTGCGCGAGCGGCGATAAAGCTTGTAGAACAGCGCCGCGTTGGTCCATTCGAAATCGAAACCGTAGGCCAAGGCCCGGCGCACCGTCGGGTCCCGGAAGATCGGGCGGCGGGTGTTGTAGACGAAAGCTTGCATGCCGGTCGGACGGCCGTGGGTGAAGCGCTTCTTGAGGATCATCTTGTCCCTGACCGCCGGCGTGTCGTAGGCGGTCGCCCAGAACTTCGACACGTATTCCTGACGCAAATCGTATTCGCCGGCCTTGAAGGCCTCCAGCGCCACCGTCCGGTCGCGGTAGTAGTCGTACTGGATGACATCGAAATTGTGGCGCCCGCGCATCACCGGCAGATCGGCGGCCCAGTAGGTCTTGACCCGTTCGTAGGTGATGGCGCGCCCGGGCTTGATCGCGGCGACGCGGTAGGGCCCGCTGCCGAGCGGCGGGGTGAGGTTCGCCTTGGCGAAATCCTTGCCCTCCCAGTCGGCCTTGGAGAGGACGGGCAACTGGGCGACGAGGAGGGGGAGCTCGCGGTTGTTCACGGCGTTGAAATCGAAGCGCACGCGGTGGCGTCCCTCGACCTTCACCGAGGCGACGTTCTTGAGAGAGAGGCGGTAGCGCGGATGGCCGTCTGTCTTGAGCAGCTTGAAGGTGGAGGCGACATCATCCGCGGTGATGGGCGAGCCGTCGTTGAACCGCGCCTCGGGCCGGAGGCGGAAGCGCACCCAGCTCCTGTCCGGGGGCACCTCGACGCTTGCCGCCACGAGGCCGTAGAGCGAGAGCGGCTCGTCCGCCGCGGATTCCATCAGGGTGTCGAACAGCAGCGTCGAACCCGTCGCGGCGACGCCTTTCAGGTTGAAGGGGTTGATCTTGTCGAAGGTGCCGGTGGCCGCGACCCGGATGCGCCCGCCCTTGGGCGCGCGGGGATTGGCGTAGTCGAAGTGCTTGAAATCGGGGGGATATTTGAGATCCCCGTATTTCGAGATGCCGTGACGGGGCTCGAACCGGCCGGGTTCTCCCGGTGCCTGCGCCCAAAGCGGCGGGGCGCCGGCGCACAGGCACATTGCCGTGACCAAGTGGGCAGAAATCCATCTCACCGCATATTCCCGGACGCGCATCGCGAAGCTGGTGCGTCTCGGGCTATCTTAGCCGTCGCGCGGCGCTCGCCGATTGCAAAAAATCGCGTCTTTCACAAAGAGCCGTTCATCCGGCGCGTTCGCCTTGAAGGCGATGGCTAGGCGCGCCCCGGCCTCGGTGGCGGGTGCGACTTCGCACGGCCTATCCCGGGCAGATCGGCGTCAATGGGGCGCCGGTCAGTCCGAAAGGAGACGTCGTCGTTCCTCGTACTCCTCCTTGTCGATCTCGCCCTTCGCGAACCGCTCCTGAAGGATCTCGAGCGGCGTCCTGTGCCGGGGCGAGGCCGGCCCATGGGTAGGACCGCCGCCCAGCCAGCGGACCAGCAGGACGACGAGGGCGATGATCGCTCCCCAGAACAGGATCATCATGAAGCCGCCGAAAATCATGTGGCCCCATCCCCAGCCGGAGCCGCCCCATCCCATGGGATGGTTGGGGTACCACTGGGCCAGCGCCGGCGCGGCGAGAACCAGCGTCGTCAATGGAACGGCGATCACTGGAAGCATTGGAAGCAGTCGTTTCATCTCATCCTCCATTCTTGATGGGCGTGCGGCTTGGCCCTGAGTTTCACTGCCCGCCCGTCAGGCTGTGGACGGCCTCCGCCAGCATTTCCGTCACGTCGATCCGGTTGCTCTCGTGCGGCACGGTGTTGGTGGTGACCACCGCCGCGGCGCCCTCGGCCTTGAGCGCCCGGTAGGCATCGCCCGCGAAGATGCCGTGGATGGCGATGCAGACCGCGGCGCGCATTTCAAGGCGCTTCAACTGGCCGACCGTCTCGATCATGGTGCGGCCCGTCGAGATGATGTCATCGACCAGGACCGGGGTCCGGTCGCGCCAGCGTTCGATGTCGGGGACCGAGACCTCGACCTCGCGATCGCCGCGCCGCACCTTGCCCAGGACCAGATGAGGTGCGCCGGCAGCCCGCGCAACCGCCGCGACCCACTGTTCGCTCTCGCAGTCGGGACCGACCAGCACGGGGTCCGTTACCGTCTCGCGGATCCAGGCGCCGATGAGCGGCGCGGCATGGACCGCCCGCGCCGGGACCGTGTACACCTCCGAAAGGGAGCCCAGCCGGTGCAGGTGGGGATCGACGGTCGCAAGCCAGTCGAAGGCTCCTGACAGCAGCCGGGCGAAGCAGCGCGACGTGACGGCTTCGCCACGTTTGAACCGCCGGTCCTGGCGCATGTAGGAAAGATAGGGGGCGATCAGACCGACCCGGGCGGCGCCGAATTCTCTCGCCGTCTCCGCGGCGAAGAGAAGCGGCAGGATCTTGCCGTCGGGCCGATCCAGGCTGCAGACGAGGGCCACGTCCTCGTTGCCGACCTCGGAGGCGAACCGGACATAGGCCTCCTCGTCGGGAAAATGCCGGATCTCGACCGACCCCTCCGCCGCGCCGAGCGCGTCCGCCAGCGAGGCGGCGATCGGCTCATTGCCCGGCAGCGGGATCACGATCAGCGGTCTCACGTATCCCTCACCGCGAAAATGGCGCGATTGGCGCGGGCGCAATCGAGCGCATAGTCGAGCTCCCCCGGAGTCTCGGCATGGATCGTGTAGAGCGGCTCGCCCCGCTCCACCAGCTGACCGAGCCACTTGTGCCGTTCCACGCCCGCCGCCTTCGCGTCGGGCGCGCCGGAGAGCTTGGCGACCTTGGCAAGCTTCCGGTTGTCGATCTCACCCACGATCCCGGTGGTTTCGGAGAGAATGGGGTACCTGTGCGGCGCCGCCGGTGGCTTTCGCATGCCGCCCTGCGCCTCGCAGATGCGCTGCATCTTCGCCCAGGCACGCCCGTCCGCCAGGATCCGCCGGGCGAGATCCGGGCCTTCGCCGGCGGAGGCCTTTCCTCCCAGCTCGAGAAGGACGCCGGCCAGCAGAATCGCCCGGTCCTCGAGGTCGGGCGGCCTCTCGTCCTTGCGCTCGAGGACGGCGAGGACGTCGCGCGCCTCCAGGGCGGGGCCGATCCCGCGGCCCACCGGCTGGGTCCCGTCGGTCTTGAGGGTGGTGATCGCCAGGCCGAAGGCCTCGGCGACGGTCGCGAGATCCCGCTCCAGGCGGTCCGCGGCCTCTTGCCCGCGCACCTTCGCCGTGGGGCCGACCGGCAGATCGAGGATCGCATGGGTGGCGCCGGCGGCGATCTTCTTGGACAGCACTGAGGCGACAAGCTGGCCCTCGCTGTCGAGGTCGAGGGCGCGTTCGACGCGGATCAGGATGTCGTCCGCCGGGCTGAGGCGCACGGCGCCGCCCCAGACGATGCAGCCGCCCTCGGCATCCACCACCTTTCTGATCCGGGCGAGGTCGAGATTGACGGGCGCGAGCGTCTCCATGGCGTCCGCGGTACCCGCTGGGGAAGTGATCGCCCGCGAGGACGTCTTGGGGATGGTCAGGCCCGCCGCGGCGACGATCGCGACGACGATGGGCGTCGTCCGGTTGCCCGGCAGGCCGCCCACGCAATGCTTGTCCAGGACCGGCGTCGTTCCCCACTCCAGGCGGTCGCCGACGTCGATCATGGCGCGGGTGAGGGCGATCATCTCCTCGCGGTCCAGCGGCCGCGCGGAACACGCGGTCAGGAAGGACGACAGGTGAATGTCGGAATAGCGGCCGCCCACGATGTCGTCGATGATCTGCCTCACCGGGGCATCGGTGAGGCGCCGGCCGTAGACCTTGCCGCGGACGCTGCTGAGGGACTCGAGGGGCTCGGGATGGCTCACCGAGATCCTTTCGCCGTCCTTGACGCCGAGCCGCCTCAGCGCCGAGTCCGAGAGGCCCGCCTCGCCGGGACCGAGGACGTCCGAGGTCACCTGATAAAGCGTCGCGATCACCCGCCGGTGCCTGTTGGCCAGGAGGACCCGGGCGTGAGCGCTAAACCCCTCGGAACGGCACACGTGGCAGTCCCGGCGCATGAAGACGACGGCTTCCTGCTGGGTGTCGATCCCGAGCCGCCGGACCGTCACCGTGTTATCGGGGTGGGGCGGGGCTTTCGCCCCGAGGGGCGCAGGATCGCCGTTCATCGCAGCTCGGCCTCCTCCCGGTAATCGGGCACGCCGGCCGGCCAGCGGAATTCCTCCTCGATCCTGCGCCGCAGCGTGTCCGAGGCGGCGGGCTCGCCATGGGTCACGAAGGTGAAGCGCGGCGCGGCCTGGAAGTTGCCCAGCCAGCGAATGACCTCGTCGCCGTCGGCGTGGGCCGAGAGCATCTGCAGGTTCTCCACCTCGGCCTTCACCGGGACGTATTGCCCGTGGATCTTGACCGCCTCGGCGCCGCCCGTCATGGCCGCTCCCCGGGTGCCGCCCGCCTGAAAGCCGGTGAACAGGACCGTGTTGCGATGGTCGGGCGCGTAATGCTTCAGGTGATGGAGGACGCGTCCCCCGGTCGCCATGCCGCTCGCCGAGATGATGACCTTGGGCATGGGATCGGCATCGAGGGCCTTCGAATCCTCCGCTTCATGCACGTAGCGGGCGACGGCGCACGCCGCCCGGCACTCCGCGGCGGTCAGCCGGTGCTCCGCCATGTGGTCGCAGAACACCTGGCTCGCGTCGATCGCCATGGGACTGTCGAGGTACACCGGCAGGTCGCGCGGAATGCGGCCTTCCTCCTTGAGACGTCTCAGGTGGAACATCACCAGCTGGGCCCGGCCGACGGCGAAGGCGGGGACGATGACGCTGCCGCCGCGCGCGATCGTGCGGCTTATGATCTCGGCGAAGGCATCGTCGGCATCCTCCGAATCATGGCGCCGGTCGCCGTAAGTGGATTCGACGATCAGGTAATCCGCAGCCGCGAGGGGTGTCGGGTCGACCATGATGGGGTCGTCGTACCGGCCGAGGTCGCCGGAGAAGACGATCTTGGCGCCATCCGTTTCGATCTCGAGGATGGCGGCGCCGAGGATGTGCCCCGCCTGCCGGAAACGCAGCCGGATCCCCGGAACGGGCTCGATTTCCCGGTCGAAAGGGAAGGGCCGGAGATGGCCGAGGGAAACCTTCGCGTCCTCCAGCGTGTAGAGCGGCAGTGCCGGCTTGTGCTTGGAGAAGCCGTGCCGGTTGGCGAACTCGGCATCCTTCTCCTGCAGGAACCCGCTGTCCGGCAGCAGGATGTCGCAAAGCGCGCGCGTCGCTTCGGTGCAGACCACCTCGCCCCTGAACCCGTTCTTGACGAGGAGCGGCAGGTAGCCCGAATGATCGATGTGCGCATGGGTGAGGACCACCGCCTGAATGGACGCGGGATCCACGGGCAAGGGCGCCCAGTTCCTCTGGCGGAGGTTCTTGAACCCCTGGAACAGGCCGCAATCGATCAGGATCCGCGCCGCGCCCGTGTCCAGCAGATATTTCGAGCCGGTGACCGTGCCGACACCGCCGAGAAACGTGATCTTCACGCCGTCAACCTCGCGGATCGGAGCGCGACCCTCACTCCGCGATCACCGCATATCCGGTATTCCGATCGACCCGCAGCCGGACCGCGAGGGAACCCTCCTTGGTGACGACATCGGCGCTCGCCGTATCGTCGTCGACGATCTTCACGGCGCCGACCTTGAGGTGCTTCAGGCCGTGCCACGCGAGGCGCCCGTCGACGATGCGCTTGACGTCATCGTCGGAAAGATGGGTCCGCCGGCCGTGGCCCCAGCCGCCCATCATCATGCCGTGGCGGCCCGTCATCCAGGGCCCCATCATCATGCCGTGATGGCCCATCATGCCGTGGTGCCCGTGGTGGCCCATCATGCCGTGGCGGCCCATCATGCCGGAGCCCATCATGCCGGAGCCCATCATGCCGGGGCCCATCATGCCGGGGCCCATCATGCCGGGGCCCATCATCCCGGAGCCCATCATGCCGGGGCCCATCATCCCGGGACCCATCATGCCGGGACCCATCATGCCGGGACCCATCATGCCGGGGCCCGTCGGCGTGCTCTGCGCCTCCGCCCCCGAGGCGCTTTGGTCTCCCGGCGCGTTGGGGGCCGCGGGATGATGATCGGCCCCGGCTCCGGACTGGCTCCCGGGCGCCTGGGCCCATGCGATACCGCTCAGGACCATCGTTACCGTGGTGACGCCGATGGCGAAAAACGAATTCCCTTTCATCGTGTTCTCCCTTGATTCGACTGCCGGGCGCCGGGGCCCGGAGGTTTTAAAGACCGACCCGCTTGAGCCGCAGCGCGTTGGTGACCACGGAAACCGAGCTCGCCGCCATGGCCGCCGCGGCGATGATCGGGCTCAAAAGGATCCCGATCAGCGGATAGAGGACGCCGGCGGCAATCGGCACGCCGAGGGCGTTGTAGATGAAGGCGAAGAACAGGTTCTGGCGGATGTTGCGCATGGTGGCGCGGCTGAGATGCCGGGCGCGCACGATCCCTTCCAGGTTGCCGCGGACGAGCGTCACGCCCGCGCTCTCGATGGCGACGTCGGTACCGGTGCCCATGGCCACGCCGACATCGGCCTGGGCGAGTGCCGGGGCGTCGTTGACCCCGTCCCCCGCCATCGCCACCACCCGGCCTTCGTCCTGCAGCTTCTTGACGATGGCGCCCTTGTCCTCGGGCAGGACCTCGGCCTCGACCTCGTCGATGCCGAGCCGCCGGGCGATGGCTTCGGCGGTCGCCCGGTTGTCGCCGGTCAGCATGACAATGCGGAGGCCGTCCTCGCGGAGTGCCTCGAGCGCCGCGGGCGTCGTCTCCTTGATCGGGTCGGCGACGCCGATGGTGCCGGCGACCGCATCGCCGAGGACGACGTACATGACCGTCTGGCCGTCGCCGCGCAGCGCATCCGCCCGCTGGGCCAGATCCGGCGCGGGGGCGGCTCCGAGGTCCTCGATCAGGCGGGCGTTGCCGAGCGCGACCCGGCGGCCATCCACGGTGCCAGTGACACCCTTTCCGGTCACCGAATTGAAGTCCTCGACCTTCCCGAAGGCGAGCCCCTTCTCTTCCGCCGCCGTCACGATCGCGGCGGCCAGGGGATGCTCGCTGCCGCGCTCGAGGCTGGCCGCGAGACGCAGGAGCTCATCCTCCTCCCCGCCGCTCGCCACGACGCTCATGACCTTGGGCTTGCCCTCGGTCAGGGTGCCGGTCTTGTCTACCACCAGGGTGTCGACCTTTTCGAACCGCTCGAGCGCCTCGGCGTTCTTGATGAGCACGCCGGCCTGGGCGCCGCGTCCCACGCCCACCATGATCGACATCGGTGTCGCCAGGCCGAGGGCGCAGGGGCAGGCGATGATCAGCACGGAGACGGCGACGACGAGGGCGAATCCCATGGCCGGCGGCGGCCCCCAGATCGACCAGACGACGAAGGCCGCGGCCGCGGTCGCCACCACGGCGGGCACGAAGTAGGCCGAAACGATGTCCACCAGGCCCTGGATCGGGGCCCGGCTGCGCTGGGCCTCGGCCACCATCTGGACGATCCGCGCCAGCACGGTCTCCGCACCGATGCGCTCGGCCTCCATGATGAAGCCGCCGGTGCCGTTGAGGGTGCCGCCGATCACCTTGTCGCCGGCCTCCTTCTCCAAGGGGATCGATTCGCCGGTGACCATGGATTCGTCGATGGCGCTGTGCCCATCCACGATCGCCCCGTCGACGGGCACGGTCTCTCCGGGCCGGACCCGCAGCCGGTCGCCTGCCTTGACGGCGGATAGGGGAATCTCCTCCTCCTCGCCGCTCTCGGCGACGCGCCGGGCGGTCTTGGGCGCGAGATCGAGGAGCGCCCGGATGGCCGCCCCCGTGCCCTCCCGCGCCCGCAACTCCAGCACCTGGCCGAGAAGCACCAGCACGACGATCACCGCGGCCGCCTCGTAATAGACCGCGACCTGGCCCTCCGGCCCGCGGAAGGAGGGCGGGAAGACGCCCGGCGCGACCGTCGCGACGACGCTGTAGATCCAGGCCGCCCCGGTGCCGATGGCGATCAGGGTGAACATGTTGAGGCGCAGGGTGCGGAGCGACCGCGCGCCGCGCACGAAGAAGGGCCAGCCCGCCCACAGCACCACGGGCGTGCCCAGCGCTGCCTGCACCCAGACCGATTGCTCGACGGAGATCCAGCGATGGAGGTCGAGGCCGGCCACGTGCGCGCCCATCTCGAGCACCAGCACCGGCACCGCCAGCACCAGTCCGATCCAGAAGCGCCGCGTCATGTCGGCGAGTTCCGGGTTGGGCGGCGCCTCCGCCCCGGCCATCTCGGGCTCCAGCGCCATGCCGCAGATCGGGCAGGTGCCGGGATGGTCCTGGCGTACCTCGGGGTGCATCGGGCAGGTGTAGATCACGGTGGGACCCGCCGGCTCCAGCGCCATGCCGCAGTCCGGGCAGCTGCCCGGGTGCGGCTCGCGCACCTCGGGATGCATCGGACAGGTGTAGATGCCGGGTCCCGGGCTCACCGGGTGGCTCGGCGCCGTGGCGTGGCACGCGTGATGGGTTTCGCCGTGGTCGTGGTGATGCGAATGGTCGTGGGACATGGCCTACCTTGTCCTGTTCGGCCTTTCTCTGGCACGTCGGGTGATCGCCTCCTGGCGAGATCGGACATCCTTGGGCCACCGGCTCTTGATGTAGGCGAGGACGGCCCAGATATCTCCATCGCTCAACTTCCCCGCATAGGCCGGCATGTCGCTCCGGTAGCCCGGCCGCACCAGTGCCTGGGGGCCCTGCTTGGTGAGGGCGAACAGCAGCTCGTCCGGGTGATGCCAGGTGTGTCCGGTTTCGTCATGGGGCGGCGCGGGCAGCCGGCCGTCGGGACGTCTTTGCCGCCAGTTCGGCTGGCCCTCGAGCCGGGCTCCATGGCAGCTCGCGCATGCGCGTGTGTAGACGTCCCGTCCGAGAGCGACCTGTTGGGCGTCGTCGGGATCGGCGCCGGCCGGCACCTCCGTCATCACCGTGAAAACGCCGTAACCCAAAACCAGCCCGCCGGCGATCCCGGAAAGCCAAATGGCTGCTTTTCGCCACGGGGACCTGGTGGCCAAGCCCTTGGGAGCATCAGGAGGCATGGTTGCTCAATGAGAGTGAAATTGACATAGATACCATACAGGGGTATGGTATCTCCATGCAACACAAAATCCATCAAGGGTGCGTCACCCGCTTGCGCAAGATCGAAGGTCAGGTCCGGGGCCTCATCCGGATGATCGAGGGCGAGCGCTATTGCATCGACATCCTGACCCAGATCCACGCGGTCAAGGCGGCGCTCGGCCGGGTCGAGAGCGAGATCCTCAAGGGTCACGTCGAGACCTGCGTCGAGGACGCCATCGCCAGCGGCGATGCGGCGGAACAGCGCCAGAAATTCGCCGAACTGGTGGACGTGCTCGGCAAGCACCGCGGCTGATCCGGCCGAGGCGACCCGAGGCGGACCTAGAGACCGAAATACAGCCAGGCGGAAACCGCGGCCGCCAGCAGCGCGCCGACCAGGGCGGCGGTGAGCAGCCGCCGGTTCCGGCGCCAGCGCGCGACCTCGGGCCCGTGGGCGAAGGTGCCGCAGACGGCGCAGCGCGGCCGGCCGCTGGGATGGCGGAAGCTGAAGTCGCTCGCCCCGCAGCGGGAACAGCGAAGACGCGACAGGAGGGCCATGTCAGGGCTTTCCCCATTGTGCCGGTCTCCGGGCCGCGGGCCGCCGGGCGCTCACGCGGCCGACGCACCCTCGCCGCCGGGGCCGCCCGCCCGCAGGGGAAGATCGGCGCGCTCGGCGCTTTCGAGGACCGTCACCGTGAGGAACGCCGCCAGAACCAGGGAAACCAGCCACCAGATCTGCCACACCCCGAAGGACAGGTTGAGGATCCCGAAGGCGGCCGCCGCCTGGCCCGCCACCAGGGCGCGGGTTCCCCGATCCTGGATGCGCGCGGGCCACTGGAACAGGAGGAACACCGCGATCGCGCCGAGCGCGGCACCCGGAAGCCCCAGTTCCAGCCACCATTCCAGGGGCCCGTTATGGGGGTGCATGGCGAAGACCGGGAGCGGGTTGCGGCCCGGGTCCCGGGCGAGCGTGAAGGTCCGTGCGCCGCCCGGAACCTTGCGCCCCGCCCTGAGACCGTAGCCGAGGAGGGGGCGTTCGAGGATCTTCTCGGACGTGAAGCCCCAGATGCTCAGGCGGTGGTAGGCCGAGATCAGGCCCGGCCGGCCCTGGAGATGCTGCGGATCGATCGCCGTCATCGCCCCCCGCATGACGAAGGGCGAGGCCAGGACCCAGAGGGCGGCGAGGACCGCGAGCGCCGTGACCGCCCTGCGCGGCAGCGCCAGGAGGACGAGGCAGAGCAGGGCGCCCAGGCTGACCGAAAGGGCCGCGGCGGTCGCGTCCGTGATCCAGATGGTCGCCAATGCGAACAGTCCGAGCGCCGCAGCGAGGCCCGGCCGCCCGGCGCGGAGGAGGAACACCACGGCCGCCCAGCCCAGGATCGCCGCGACGCTGACGCCGCGCACCAGCGGCGAGAGCGAGCCGTCCGCCTCGGCGTGGAAGGTCCGCACGAGCAAGCCGTCGCTCGCCCATTCGCTCCACTGTGCCGCGAGGGCGATGACGATACCGGCCGTGAGCGCAAGGCCCATGGCGGCGCCGTCCCGCGGCGTGAGCCGGCGCGGGACGGCGAAGAGAAGGAGGCCCCCGGCCGCGACGAGGGAGAGGTCGCCGAGCTTTTTCCACGTGTTGCCCGGATCGAGCGACCATGCGGCGCTGGCACCGGCCCAGACCAGGATCAGGGCCGCGAGCCAGGCCGTGGCCCAGGGGAAATGAGGAAGGGTGCGTCCCTCGCGCCGGCCGAGCCAGGCGAGCGCCAGCGCCAGGAGCGGCGCCAGCACGACAAGGAAGACCTTCGGCTCGATGATGCTTCCCATGGGTACGGCGAATGCCGCGAAGGCCATGATCCTTCCGCGCGGGCTCATTGCGCCGCGTCCCGGGCCCCCCCCGCTCCCATGTCCCGAGCGCGGTCCGTTGCCGCGGCGCCCGGCCGCCGGGCGTAGGCCCGGGCCCGGACCACCAGCGAGGCGAGGTAGAAAGCCACGAAGAGGATCAGGAAGAGCTCGTTCGCCTCCTTGAACTCGTTATAGGCGAGGCCCTTTTCCCGGAGGTGCATGTTGGCGAGGACGCGCTCGACCACGCGGATGCCGATGGCGATGGAGGCGGCCGAGACCACCGCCCGCGTCGGCATCAGCCAGTACAGGAACCCGGGCGCCTTCGGCGCGGGGATGCGGCCCCTGCCCGCGATCAAGGGCCAGAGGATGCCGCCGAGGACCGCCGCCGTGTGCAAAAGGAACTTTGGGAGGATCTCGCTCAGGTGCCAGAGGTTGTGGATGTTGGTTTCTCCCTGGATGTTGGCGCCGCGGAAATATTGCGGCGAGGCCCAGTGGAAGAAGTGCTGGCCCCAGCTGATCTCCTCGCCGGCGAGGAACACCCCGCCGAGGACGAAGAAGGCCATCCAGAGGCGGAAGAACCATCGCGGCGCCATGACGCGGGTCTCGCGCCAGGCCCGGATGGCCAGCACCGCCACCAGGAGGGCGAGCAGCGCGGTGCCGTTTTCGATGACGCCGAGCTCGCTGCGGATGAAGGTCGCATAGAAGCCCGAGCCGTAGCTGAGCGCGCCGACCGCCAGCAGGGCGCCCAGCAAGGCGAAGGGCAGTCCCACGGACACCGTGCGCGAGAGATCGGGCAGCTCCATGGCCATAGGTCCGGGGCGGTTCATCGGCGGCGCAGCGTAGCACGGTAAACCACAGCAGGCCCATGTTAGGATAAGGGCCGAGGTTCGAGGAAAGGAAAGGGAGCGCAGTGACGACGGCCGACCACGTCATCCTGGTCGACGAGAACGACCGGGAGCTCGGCACCATGGAGAAGCTCGAGGCCCATCGCCGTGGGCTCCTTCACCGCGCCTTCTCCATCTTTCTGTTCAGCCCCGACGGCCGCTGCCTGATCCAGCGCCGGGCCCTCGGCAAGTACCACTCCGGCGGGCTCTGGGCCAATGCTTGCTGCAGCCATCCGAGGCCAGGGGAAGACATGGCCGAGGCCACCGGCCGGCGGCTGGAGGAGGAGCTCGGGGTGCGCTGCCCGCTTCGAAAGCTGTTCGAGGTGGCCTACGATCTCGATGTCGGCAACGGGCTCAGGGAGGCCGAATACAACCACACCTATTTCGGCACCCTGGATCCCGACACGGTTCTCCGGCCCGATCCCGAGGAGTTGAGTGAATGCGCCTGGAAGCCGGTCGCCGACATCGAGGCCGGCCTCAAGGCGCCCGGGAACGGCTATGCGCCGTGGTTCGCCTTCCTGTTCCCGAGGGTGCGCGCCGCGATCGAGCGGTGAGGGTGGCGGAAGAGGCGGAACGCGCCTTTTCGGCATCTGCCCCGCCATTTTCGGCGGGTGCTTGGAATTTCTTCATGGCAATCAGTAGGTTGGCCGCATCGGGGCCGGGCCCGGCGGCGATGTTTTGTTAATAATTGGCAGTTAGGCTTAATGCGGTGAATCGCCGTCCGATAACCGGATTATCGGTTTCGGGGGCCGCGTTCCCCCGCAGTGGAGTTGGCCGTGGAATACAGGCAAGGGCTTGAACCGTTCGCGAAGATCGTTGTCGGCGACCGCCGTCTCACGATGCGTCTCATGGGAATCTGGCAAGGGCTGCGCTACGGGCAAAAGACCTGCGCGCCGGCGGTGGAGTTCTGTGCCGCGGTGCCCGACGACCTCTGGGCCGATTGCTGCATCGTGACCCGCGACGCGGCCGAAGAGTGGGAACTGCGGCGCATCGGCGAGACCATCGCCCGGCGCTCGAGCGTCCGCGGGCGCAAGGCCCGGATCGCGGAGCTCCGCCGGGAATCCATTCTCGCCATGGCGGTCAGCGAACTGGACGATGCGATCAAGAGCGGCGCGCCGATCCTCAACGAGGGCGAGGCCCAGGACGAACACGGCTATCCGGCCCTCTACCGCTCGATCCTGCTGCCGTTGGCCGGCGAAGGCGGCGCCATCGTCCAGCTGTTGGCGGGCGCCCGCTGCCGGGTCCGTCCCCAGAACGGCTGACCGCGGGTACCTCCGGTAACGAAATTCCGCGCCGGCTTCGGCCGCTGGCCGGCCCCCTCAGCGATGCTGGCGGCGCCAGCGTTCGACCACCTCGGAAACGAAGTGCAATGACTTCTCGCTGTCCTTCCAGGCGCCGGAGAAGCAGGCGGTGCCGCTGTGGGGGCGGCTTTGCGCCGGAAGGTGATCGAAGCAGAAGCGCACCGGCACGGGGACGCCCTCGCCGACGCCGATGGCCTCGCCGGTCCGC
>Ga0326597_10000236_pt1 | contig 104313 bp, 75 predicted proteins | sample RVTome_12_FD_203789 | JGI IMG/M metagenome (GOLD analysis project Ga0326597, IMG submission 203789) | Soil microbial communities from uranium-contaminated site in the Upper Colorado River Basin, Wyoming, United States - RVT100D185 | ecosystem: Environmental > Terrestrial > Soil > Contaminated...
GACCGACCCAACGGGCGCATCCGCCTTGGAAGCCTCCCGCGGCGTCGGGCGTGGTGTCCTCACCCGCCGACCACGCGGCCGTATTTCCCGTGGCGGTACACGCGGCCAAACTGGAACACGTGCCGCCGCCCGGGCAGTCGGCGTCGCTGTCGCAGTGGTGCCCCGGAAGATCTCCGCCGGAGCACACCCCGTTCAACCTCGTGTCGAAGGTGGTGAAGTCCTTGGGCGGCTTGGTCGGCAGGTTGGCCGGAACCGGATGTTGCAGGTCGACCATGGTGACCCGAATCGCGACCTGCGGAGACGTACCCGTCGCGGTTTGTGAAGCAGGCGCCTCCAACCTGAATCGCAACGACCGAGTGGTTCGAGTGGTGGCAGTCACATCGGCGTCCCATACCGGGGTCGGCGGAGGCAGAGGGACGCACGGCGGCTCGATGTCCGCACACGCGACCAAGTTTCCTCCGAAGCGACTGCCGACGGCTTCGCAATCGCCCAGCGCAACACCCTCGGAGCAATCTCCGGTTGTTTCATCGCAGCACGCGCCGGGGGGGCCTGTACACGGGGGTTTGATCGTGGCGCACGTTGAGTTGTCTCCGCCGTATCTCCGGCCGCTGCCTTCGCAGGCGCTCTGCGTGACGGCCTCGGTGCATGTTCCGGTCGAGTCATCGCAGCAAGCACCCGTGGACGGTCCCTCGAAGGGAATCGTCAGGCTTGTCAAATAGATTATGTCTCCGGCTGAAGTTCCGGAGTTGTTGATAGCGTTTCCGGCGGCCCAAAAAGTGACCGGGCCGACGTTCGTGGCCGGGGCCTGCCAGCGGAATTGATAGACCGCGGCGTTACCCAGTGAGTTCCAATTGATAATGGAGTTGTCCAAGCCGGTGCTGTTGTGGTTCATCCAATTGGGATTGAGGCCGTTGAACCGGGTGTTGACGGCGTCCCGGAGCAGGAGCGTTCCGACGTGGGTGCCAGAACCGTTTTCAACGCTAATCTGGCAACCCGCGCCTAGCTTGGTGTTGTCCTGGATACGGACCTCCCAATTGTAGGTTGCACCTGGGAGATACGTGGGCGGGGCATTCTGAATCTGTACCAAGCCGGCCCCAATGGTGTTTCCGTGGCATAAACGGCAAGAAACTCCCATACTGGCGGCGCTGCCGTTTCGACCCGGCGGAGGGTCCGTATTGTAAGCCACAACCATTGATGGGGACGCACATATTGCAATTGCCAGAACAGCATACCGACGCGGATGGAAAAAGTTTGAAATCATCTCTACTCCCCCTCATAGAGGCACTAGGGAATTGCGCTTACCCCATGTCAACCCCAGCGAAATTTCCCACACCGCGACAATCGGGACCGGTCCACGGCCGGGCGGGCCGATCTTCTGTTGGGCAGGGGCAGGAACGCCGAGTATACCAAGAAACCACCCCAAAACAAGACCGGACCATCGTCGTTTTACTCGCTTTTTCACCATTTTGCCGCAACAGCGACGAGCGATAAAATAAGTCGTGATTGTTTCGGACTATTTACGAAAGGAGCCAGTCATGCCCAAGCAAGCAAAGCCGATCCCGGACGGATATCACGCGGTCACGCCGCACCTGGTGGTGCGGGAAGCGGCCAAGGCCATCGAGTTTTACAAGAAGGCCTTCGGGGCGGAGGAGATCGCCCGAATGCCGGGACCGGACGGAACGTTCATCATGCACGCGGAACTCAAGATCGGCGACTCGATCGTGATGCTCGGGGAGGAGTTCCCGCAGATGCAGCGCTGGGTCTCGCCGCAGCAGCTCAGGGGCACCACCATCGCGCTGCACATATACGTGAAGGACGTGGATCAGTCCTTCCAACGCGCGGTCGATGCGGGGGCTTCGGTGTCGATGCCGGTGATGGATACCTTCTGGGGGGACCGCTACGGCCGAGTGACTGACCCGTGGGGCCACGAGTGGTCCTTGGCGACGCACAAGCAAGACCTGACGCTAGACGAAATCGGCAAAGGGGCGCAGGCCTTCTTCGCCAACATCGGACAGGGACACAAGAAGTAACATACCGATCAACCGGCCGGAGCACCAGGCGCAAACCTGGTGAAAAAGAATTTCCGCAGGGTCGGGCCTGCGGCGCTGCTCGGCTCGCCGCGTTGCGGCAAATCTGGGATGCCGGCCGACACGCCTTCGGCGGGTAGACCTGCTCCATCTGGGAACCGCGACGCTAAACACTTTCGTAGGGACAGAGGGGTATTCCGGCAGGGGTAGGCATGGGGCGTGGTCGGCACCAGCCGTTTTTCGACGAGTTTGAGAGGCACCGGCGCGTTTCGAAGCAACCTGCGGGCGCGGGGCTGCGAAGTTATCGGGGCGTCCTGGAGAGATTCCCGTCAGGAGGGTCGCGGCACGCCCGGCTCCGCATTCACCCGCGGCACAGCGATCAGCGGAAATAAGCCTTGAGAACGTACTCTTGCATCATCCGCTGGGTGGTGAAGTAGGCGCCGTTGATGGCGATGCAGTGGCGCATGATGTCGAGAAAGCCGTCGCGGTCGTGGTAGTACTTGGGGACAATATCGTTTTCCAGTTTTTGGTAAAGGGAGGCTGCATGCATGGCGGGGTCGGGTTTTTCGGGGGGACATCCGTCATCGTCGCCGATGGCCCACCCGGTGACGCCTTCGATGCACCCCTCGACCCACCAGCCGTCGAGGACGCTGAGCGAGGGCACGCCGTTGAGCGCCGCCTTCATGCCGCTGGTTCCTGACGCTTCCAGAGGGGGTTGGGGCGTGTTCAACCACAAGTCCACGCCGGCGGTCATCAATTTACCGAGGTCCATGTCGTAGTTTTCGAGGTAGGCGACCTTGATGACACTCTTGAGTTCTTCCTGGGCGTGAAAAACGCCCTGAATGATTTCCTTACCCTGGGCATCGTAAGGGTGGGCCTTTCCGGCGTAGACGATTTGCAAGGCCCCGATTCGGGTGGCGATGTGCTTGAGCCGCTCGATGTCGTGGAAGAGCAAGCCGGCCCGTTTGTAAGTGGCGGCCCGCCGGGCGTAGCCCAGGGTAAAGACGTCAATGTCCATGCCGACGTTTTCATGCCGGTTGACGAACTGGATGAGCCGCTCCTTGGCTCGACGATGGGCCTGCCAGACGTCTTGTTTAGGGAGACCTTCAGCTAAGCGGAGGCTGAAAGCGTCCTGGCGCCATCCGGGAATCCATCGCTCGAACATCTCTTGGAACGGTCTCGAAGTCCAGGTCGCGGCGTGGACGCCGTTGGTAATGGAGTCGACGGTGTATTGAGCGAACATCCGGCCGGCGACCTCGGCGTGCCTCTTGGCGACTCCATTGACATAGCGGCTAAGGCTCAAGGCGAGGAAGGCCATATCCAGGACACCTTCGGACTCGCAGAGGGCGTTGTGGGGGAGGATTTCCTTTCGCCCGAGCACGTGGACGACCATGTCCATGGGGAACTTATCGTGACCCGCGGGAACGGGCGTGTGGGTAGTGAAAACGCAGCGGCGGCGGACCGCTTCAAGGTCTTCGGGAGTGATGCAGGTGCGGCCCTCTCCCCGAAGATGCTCCTCCAAGAGTTCCAGGGCAAGAAAGGCGGCGTGACCTTCGTTCATGTGAAAGCGCTCGATCCGCGAGTAGCCGAATTCCCGCAGCATGCGCAGGCCGCCGATGCCGAGAATGACCTCCTGGCAGAGGCGATAGTGAGCGTCGCCGCCGTACAGGTAGTGGGTGAGCGTGCGGTCCCATTCGGCGTTTTCCGGCAGGTCGGAATCGAGAAGGTAGACGGGTACGCGGTAGCCGCCGTGTCCGACGACCTCGCGTCGCCAAGCGCGAAGCTGAACGACGCGGTTTTCGATGTTCACCGAAGTTCGTTGGGGCAGTTCCTCGACGAAGTCATCGACGGCCCAGACGGCGGGTTCTTCGCGTTGCCAACCACTCGCATCGAGACGCTGAAAGAAATACCCCTTTCGATGCAGCAGAGCCACGGCGACCAAGGGGACTTGAAGGTCCGCCGCGGAACGCACCGTGTCGCCGGCCAGGACGCCGAGTCCGCCGCTGTAGGTCGGCATCGCGGCATCGAGGCCGATCTCCATCGAGAAATAGGCGATTCGCTCGTTTTTGCTCATCATCTCGAACCCCGGTACGTCTGATTATCGAACCGATGGAGATAGGTTCGTTAGCCGTCGCCGATTTTGGGCGCCCCCGTCGTGGCGGTCTTATGAATCACCGCCGACGCTTGCACAAGCGGGCCGGCTGCCTCTTTCGCCCTGGATCGCGGAAACAGTTTGAGTTGCGGCGGGCAAGAAACGGAGGTCCTCCAAAGAAACACTCATTCGCCGCGACCAACATGGATAGTCTATCGGATCGACGCCCGGAAGGTTTATGGGCTCGGTTTCGCCCGCAAGGTCATCCAGCGAGACTCCGATCAGGGGTGCGGGAGTACGGGCAATGAAGGCATGGACCGCGGCGCACCGTTGGGCAGGATCCGCGGACGCGGAATTCAGGGCGAGGCCTTCGCGATGGAGGGCGCGCGTAAGAGCATCCCGTTCGCGTGACCGATACGCCTGCGCCGCGGCGAGCTGCTCATCGTTTGCGAACTGCCCGACCCGTCGTCGAAGCCCTAGGTCTGCGCCCTTCCAGTACCCCTCCAAAGGAGCCAGGTCGTGAGAGTTCACCGTGGCCATGGCTCGCCTGGAATACTGCGCGGGGGGACGAAACTCGCCGTGAGGGTCGCGCTCGAAGTAAAGCACGTGGGTGGAGAGGACGCCCCACCGTTCAAGCGTTTCCGCAAAGCCCGGCGGTACGGTACCGAGGTTTTCGCCGATCACCAAAGCGCCGTGCCGTCGACTCTCCAGGGCCAGGACGGCGAACAGATCATCCGCGGGATACCGAACGTACGCTCCGGCTGAACCAGAGCACCCGCGCGGAACCCAGAATTGGCGATGCAGCCCCATGATATGGTCAATGCGCACGGCGCCTGCGTGAGCGAAGGCCTTGCGGAGAAGGCGGACCCAATAAAGGTATCCGCTTTCAGAAAGGCGCAGGGGGTTGACGGGCGGGAGGCCCCAGTCTTGTCCTTGGGGGCCCAGGTCGTCGGGGGGTGCGCCGAGGCTCGCACCGTCGATGAAAAGATCCGGAAAGGACCAGGGATCACATCCGTCGGGCGACGTGCCGATGGCCAAATCCTGATAGAGGCCGACGGGTAAACCGAGTGACTGCGCGTGTTGAGCGACATCGCCCAATTGGCGATCCACTTCGAACTGGAGATAGCAATGAAAGTCAACCTCGTCGGCGTGATCTCGTCGGAAGGCTTCGACGGCAGTGGACCGCGGGTTGCGGGATTCCACCGGCCAATGGCGTGGACACTCCAACGGCGGATGGGCGGTGCGGAAAAAGTCGTCGAGGGCTTGGAATGTTGCGAAATCCGTCAGGGTTTGTCCTTCGGCCCCCCGGTACGCGGCATAGGACTCCCCTCGCGCGGTCCGTTTGCCGCGATGCCGTTCCATAAAAACCCGATGAAGTGGTTTAAGCACATCACGTTGGATCTCGGCAATGCCTTCGTAGTCAATGCGCTTCCCCCGACGCAGTGCGTCCAACCGGTCGGCGAACTCCGGTGACGCAAGAATGCGGCCGGCCTCCACACAGTGATCGAGTTCCGGTATCGCGGAAGCGTCCAGATAGATGGTATTACGATACAAACGGCTTAAGGGGCGGTATGGACTGATGTCGGTCCCATGATTGCGGATGCTGTGCAATGGATTGATTCCCACGTAGCCCGCGCCCACTTCCTTCGCCCAGGAAACGAGGTCGCGCAGATCACCGAAATTTCCTACACCCCAGTTGCTGCGACTACGGATCGAGTAGAGGTTGGTCCATAAGCCGAATGCACGACGATCGCCGAGCACCTCCGCGGCGGTAATGCAACTCGATGGCGTGACGATCAGGGACTGCTCGCCTTCGCATTCATCGTGCGACCCCCGAAGGACGACGCGAATGTGGTGGTAGCCGAGCCCAGGCCGCATGGGCAAAGGCACGCGCATCGACTCGCCACCGGAATGCGGCGCTGCCCGGCCTTCGGCCCGTTGAACGCAGCCTGATTCCGCGCGCAACTCTAGAACCCAATCCCAGGATGTCGTCCCTCTTTGCGGAGGGCGCAGTGTTACCATTCCCGTCTCACCGGCCGTGTCTTGTACTACCCGTACCGGGTCGATGATCCGCGATTGCTGCGTGCGCTCTATTGAATCCAGGGCGGCCTCGGCGGCATCTTCTGACGAGGCATCGATCCCCATGGCCGCGAGCAGGGCCAGACGCGTTTCGTTGGAGGTGCAGCGGCGCTCAGTTCCGTTATGGTTTATATAGTCCGGCATAATGCCGACGCGGTCTGCCAATGCAGCGAGTTGCGGTCGATCGGCCATGGCTACGATGATCGCTCGCCCCAACGCCCAGGGGCGTCGGGGCTGTCGGGCGTAAGAATGAGCGCCGCAAGCGGCGGTAAGCGGAGCGAAATTGACTGCTCGTATCCGTGAAACGGGATCCCCTCCGTTCGAGTCGCCTGCGACGTCTCAAAACCGCTTCCGCCGAAGATCGTTTGGTCGCTCGAAAGCAGCTCTCGGTACGGGCCGGCTATCGGAACACCGATCCGGTAGTCATATTTGGGCACGGGAGTCAGGTTCAACACTGCAATGATGAATTCATTCCCGAAACGCCGAACGTAAGAAACCACAGAGTTGTCGCGGTCATTGCAATCTATCCAGGCGAAACCGTCAGTGTCCGGATCGCATTGCCATAGGCAGCGGTTGGCAAGATGTAGGCGACCGAGGGCTTCAAGGTATCTCGCGAAGCCCGCGTGCAGGGGTTCGTCCGCAAGATGCCAGTCGAGGCTCACCTCATGGTTCCATTCCCCCCACGGGGCAAGTTCGGTGCCCATAAACAGCAACTTCTTTCCCGGTCGAGTGAACTGATAGGACATCAATAGCCGCAAATTGGCGAACTTCTGCCAAACATCTCCCGGCATTTTCCCTATCAATGAGCCTTTGCCGTGCACTACTTCGTCATGCGACAGCGGCATAATAAAGCGCTCGGTATGTTCGTAGAGCATGGCAAAGGTCAATTCATTGTGATGGTGCCGACGATGCACGGGGTCCTTTTGGAAGTATTTGAGTGTGTCATGCATCCAACCCATATTCCATTTGAAGGTGAACCCCAAGCCGCCTTCGCGCGCTGCGCGGGTAACCCCCGGCCAGGCGGTGGATTCCTCCGCGATCGTGAACCGCCCGGGATATTCCGTCCGCACGGCTTCGTTCATCGCCCGAAGGAAATCAATGGCGTCGAGGTCTTCGCGACCTCCGTAGCGGTTGGGCGTCCACTCTCCCGCCTTGCGGCTGTAGTCGCGATAGAGCATAGAGGCCACGGCATCCACGCGCAGGCCGTCAATATGGAATTCATCCAGCCAATAGAGGGCGTTGGCGATGAGAAAGCTGCACACCTCCCTGCGACCGTAGTTAAAGATCAAGGTGCCCCAATCGGGATGTTCAGCGCGGCGAGGATCGCCATGCTCAAAACATGCCGTGCCGTCAAAGAGACGAAGGGCGTGGTCATCTTTGGGGAAATGAGCGGGAACCCAGTCAAGTATGACGCCGATTCCATCACGATGGCAGACATCCACCAGATAGCGGAAGTCGGCGGGCGGGCCGTAACGCGCCGTTGGAGCGTAGTAGCCGGTAATCTGATATCCCCAGGAACGTCCATAGGGATGTTCGGCCACCGGAAGCAGTTCGACGTGTGTAAACCCGAACCGCTTCACGTGCTCGACGAGCTTGGGCGCGATCTCGCGGTAGCCGAGCGATCGGTTGTCTTCCTCGGGCACGCGTTTCCACGACCCTAAATGCACCTCATAGATTGCCATCGGCGCCCGCGTCGGGTCAAAGCGCGGGCGGGCCGTCATCCAAGCGGCGTCACCCCATTCATACGTCGATGTGACGACGCGCGAGGCATTGCCGGGCGGACATTCCGCGGCAAAGGCGAAGGGATCAGCTTTGAGGCGCAAGTCACCCTTTTGCGTCCTTATCTCATACTTATAAAGCAATCCCGGTCCCACGCCGGGAATGAACAGCTCGAAAACACCGGAACTTCCCAATTGCCGCATGGGAAAGAGCCGCCCGTCCCATTCACAAAAATCCCCTACCACACTCACTCGCCGGGCGTTGGGCGCCCAGACGGCAAACGACGTACCGTTGACCCCGTCGATACGCCGTGAATGGGCGCCCATGTGTTTCCAAAGCCGACGGTGCGTGCCCTCGTTGAACAGATGGAGGTCGGTATCGCCCAGCGTCGGAAGAAATCGATAAGGATCCTCGCGCTCCCACGTCGATCCGTTGGCAAAATGAAACCGAAGCCGGTAGGGGAGGGGCAATTTCAGTTGCGGCAGGAACACGGTGAACACACCGCCATCGCCCAATGGATCCATAGCAATCGGGCCATCGCCGTTGATCAAACACTCCGCCCGAACAGCACCTGGACGGTAGGTCCGCACGATGACGCCATTGGTTTCGTCAATGACACAGGGATGGGCCCCTAGAAGATCGTGGGGGTGCGAATGATCCCCGCTGACGAGCGCCCGCAGCTCTGAAAGATCGATGCCCGATCTTCGCGCCCGGCTATGGATCAAACTCTTGGGCGACGGCTTCTTCATTGCGTTTCGACCGCGAGCACGACAACGGATCGGGGGGCGACGGTCAACGGCCCTAGCGCCGCGGAGAGGCCGTTGTTTCCCATTGTGTCCAGGACGAGTATCCAATGACTCCGCAAAGGCGGAGTCGGAACCTGGAAGTTGCACGGCGAAGTCCCGCTGTTGAAGGCAAGAAACAAATTGCGGGGGGCTTGGGCGTGTTCATCCGCTAGGGCGTGATCCAGATCGTTGACCAGCAGGGCGATGGCGCGGCGCCCGTCGTCACGCCAGTCTAGGTCTGCCATCTCGACGCCGTCCGGGCGCAACCAGACGACATCCTTCACACCTAATGAACCAAGCGGACGCCCGTCGAAGAATCGATCGCGGTGCAATTGCGGACGGGCGCGCCGGATCGCCAATACTCGGGTGACAAACGCTAGAAGGTCAAGACGGGGCCCATCCAGGCGCCAATCGACCCAGGACGTCTGGTTGTCCTGGCAGTAGGCGTTGTTGTTGCCTTGTTGCGTCCGCCCGAGCTCATCACCGGCTGTGAGCATGGGCACGCCTTGGGAGAACGCAAGGGTCGCGAACAGATTGCGTCGCATTCGCTCGCGTAGTAGGTTAATGTCCGCGTCGGTGGTACGGCCTTCGATCCCCCAGTTGCAACTGAAGTTCTCATCAGTGCCATCGCGGTTGTCCTCTGCGTTGGCCTCGTTGTGCTTACGTCCGAAGTTGACTACATCGTGCAGCGTAAAGCCGTCGTGCGAGGTGACGAAGTTTACACCGCCGCAGGGACCGCGGTCTTGCGGCCGAATAAGGTCATCGCTGCCCGCCAGGCGCGAGGCAAACGCGTTGACCTGGCCCACGTCGCCGCGCCAGAACCGCCGAACGGTATCGCGGTAACGGTCATTCCACTCCGCCCAACCGTGCGGAAACCGGCCAAGGTGATAACCGTCCTCTCCCGCGTCCCAGGGCTCGGCGACGAGTTTCACCCGGGCAAGTACGGGATCATCCCGTAGGGTCGAAAAGAACTCCCAATCCCCAACGACTCCTTTCGCGTCACGGGCCAGGGTCGTCGCAAGATCGAACCGAAAGCCATCGACGTGCATCTCGCCAACCCAATAGTGCAGACTGTCGATAACAAGTTGACGGACACGTGGGTGGGTCATGTTCAAACTGTTGCCGCACCCTGTGAAGTTTCGGTACATTCGGCGGTCGCTGGGATCGAGATGATAGTAGTCGGAGTTGTCAATGCCACGAAATGACAGCGTGGGACCGAGATGATCGGTTTCCGCGGTATGGTTGTAGACAACATCGAGGATGACCTCAAGACCGGCACGATGTAGGGCCTTGACCATGGCCTTAAACTCATGAACCTGCCTCCCGAACCAGCCGGTGGCGTACCGGCCATCAGGGGCAAAAAACCCGATCGTATTGTACCCCCAATAATTCGTGAGACCCAGGTTTGCCAACCTGCGTTCAGTGACCGATTGATGAACGGGCATGAGCTCAACGGCGGTCACGCCAAGTCTGACCAAATGGTCGAGGACCGGTCCGGACGCCAATCCAAGGTAGGTTCCGCGAAGCCGATGCAGAACGTGGGGATGCCGGATTGTCAGACCCTTCACGTGACACTCGTAGATTACCGTGCGGTTCCAAGGCGTGCGCGGAGGACGATCATCCTCCCAGTCAAACGCCGGATCGATGACCAGGCCCTTCGGCATGAACGCTGCATTGTCTCGAGAATCGGGCCGCTCCTCTTCGTGCGACTCGCCGTGAGCATAGCCGCATAGCGAGTCGCTCCAAACCACCGGGCCGCTGATCGCTTTGGCGTAGGGATCGAGAAGGAGTTTGGCCGGGTTGAAGCGGTGACCGTCGCGCGGAGCGTAGGGTCCGTGAACGCGGTAACCATAGAGCTGCCCGGGTGCAAGCCCAGCGACATAGCCATGCCACAAGCCATCGGTATGTGGATTCAAAGGCACTGTCGTCGAGGCGTTGCCGTCGGTTGGGTAATCGAAGAGACATAGCTCAACGGCCGTCGCGTTTGCTGAATAAAGCGCGAAGTTGACTCCCGCTCCGTCCCAGGTTGCACCGAGGGGATTGGCGATTGTCGATTCTCGATTGTCGATTGACATAGGCGTGTCCGTTTAAGGCATTCAACGAAAAGTCGACAATCGCCACGCTGTCATGGTATACTTGCCCATCGGCCGATCACGTCGGCGACTCGACTAACGACAACGTCGGCCGGAGCAGGACACCGGAAAGCTCTTATGCCTGAGCTTATCAGCGAACCGATCACGCCGCATCCCGGAACGGCGGACACTTCGCCCATGGGGCGGGGCGAGCCGGGGTTGCCGAGCAGGTTTGTTTGGCGGGGGAACTCGTACGACGTACTCCAGAAGTTGGAGGCGTGGAAGGAATCGTCCCGCGAAGGCGCGCGGACCGGCGGGCAACTGTACCTTCGGCGGCATTGCTTCCGGCTGCGGATGAACGACGGCACGACTTGGACAATCTACTGCACGCGGCAAGCGCCCCGATCCGGCAACCCAAAGAAGCGATGGTTTCTCTACACCATCGAAACCGCAGAAGCGTCAAAAAATCAAACGGGGATTGGCGTATGGGGTTGGAACGAAACCTTAATCACCAACCCCCGCGGCGAATGAAAGGTGCTTCACGAAGAACTCGACGATTCGTTGGTAGAGCCGCGTCGTCACCAAGGGGTCGGCGACCATGTGGGTGAAGTCGCTAAGGGCCAGAAAATCATGGGGCTTGCCCGCGCGGAAGAGGGCGTTGGACATCTTCAGGCTGTGACTGAAGTAAACGTTGTCGTCCGCCGTTCCGTGGATGATGAGTAGGTCTTTGTCCAGATCCTTCGCATAGGTCAGCACCGACGAGTCGGCGTACCCGCTCGGATTCTCGTCGGGCAATCCCAAATAGCGTTCGGTGTAATGCGTGTCATAGTCCAACCATTCCGCGACGGGGGCACCGGCGACTCCGACATCAAAGACGTCCGGCCTGCGCATGACGGCCATGGCGGAAAAGTAACCGCCGAAGGACCAGCCGTAGATCCCCACGCGATCGAGGTCCAGTTCACTGTACTTTCGCGCCAGGGCCTTCAAACCCGCTACCTGGTCGTCGAGGGGAACGTCAATCAAGTTACCTTTGATGACCCGTTCCCAATTACGGCCACGCGACGGCGTGCCCCGCCCGTCGATGGAAACCACGATGAAACCGTGGTCGGCGATCCACTGGTCAATAAGGTATGCCGAAGGCGTGGCCAGAACCTCTTGCCCATGCGGGCCGCCGTAGACCGACACGATCACCGGGTAGCGCCGGCGCGAATCGAAGTTCCGCGGCCTGACGAGAACGGCATGAAACAACGGGTCCGCGCCGACTGTGGTCAACTCGATGTTGGGGACAAACGGCGGCTGCTCGGCCACGGACTGCAACCGGCCTAGCTCATGTCCGTCCGTGTTTCGTACGACCGCCTTACGGCGACCATCCATCGTTGAGGAAGCGTGAACATAGATTTGATGGTTTTCTGAAAACGTCGCGGAATGAAGGCCCGGTTCTGTAGTAAGTTGAATAGGAGCGGAGGCCGAGGCTTCGGTTGAAAGACGGTACAAATGAGTCTGCGTGGGGTCACTGCTCGCGGACACATGAACGACCCCACTCTCCGGATCCAAGTCGACGAATCCTTTTAACCCTAACGCCATACCGGTGAGCGGGCGAAGGAGCCGACCGTTAGCGCTTCGCAGTTCCAGTTGCCATGAGCCATGGCGCTCCGTTGTCCAGAGAAACGCGCTACCATCCGGAAACCACTTGGGCATGGATTGATCCAAGTTGATCCAGGCCTCGTCTTTTTCGATCAGGAGCAGCGCTGTGCTTCCGGTCTCGACATCGACGCGAAACAAAGCCTCCTCCGTCTGTTGACGGTTTTGCACCAGGATGGTCAGCGGCGCTGCTTTGCGCACTGATACGTCGCCCCAACGCTCAAGGGCGTTGGGGTTGATTGGCCAACGCACCGTCGCGAGATAAGGGTAACGCTCTCGATCCCAGTTCACCCAGCGTGTTTCCCCTCCATCGATGGAGATCAAGCCCAGGCGTACCTCGGCGTTTTTCTGACCCGGTCGTGGGTAGGCCCAGGCCTGCGGCACGCGGTCGGGATGGGTCGCGTCGGCGATGTGCATCATTTCCATCCCCTCCGTCGAGGTCTCCTGATAGGCGATCGTCTTGCTGTCCGGCGACCACCAGTAGCCTTCGCGGCGGTCCATTTCCTCCTGAGCGACGAACTCCGCCAGACCGTGGGAGAGCGTCGAGCTTGAACCACTGGTGAGACATCGCTCCACGCCGGAGGCGATTTCCATCACGTACAGTTCTTTGTCCCGTACACAGGCTAATGAACGGCCGTCAGGAGAAAAACGGGGATCAATGGGGAACCCCGCGTCACTGACCAACTCCCGAACTGTTGCAGAGCTGCGATCGATCACAAAGAGCCGGCCGGAAAGGGGAACCAGAATCTTCGTGCCGTCTTTGCTGAGTTGATAAGAAGCGATTCCTCGCGCCGATATCCGCATTCGTTCGCGGCGGGCGCGCTCCTCCACCGATAGGTTCTCCTCCGCGCCTTGAAGGATTTGATCGGCGGTCAGAAGCAGACGATCCTGCCCGGTTGCGGTGTTGAATTCGTACAGGTCTTGCACGAAACTGCGCGCCGGGGAGCGCAGAAACAGGACGGCGCTCCCGTCGGGAACGAGCTTGACCGCCGTCGGCTGTCCAGCGGAAAACCGCCGCGTGGCCGCGTATTGCTCAAGAAACGCCGGATCGGCGACGACGCCGGAGCCGCCAGGCGACCTCGACGGTCCGCCCGGAACACAACCCGTGACGCCCAACAACAAGCCCAACCACAGTCGTCGCATCGTTGGCTTTTCCGTTTACGATCTCAGTACGGGATGATCATACCGGCGACCAAGATTGATTGCCAATTACCGAATGTCGATTGAGAAGGGATTCGGTCGTCATTCAATTGGAAATTGGCAATAGGCAATCCTCATCTTATTGAAGGTCAAAGAGACCGTTGTCGTCGGTTTCGCCGAACCAGCCGATGTCCCATTGATCGGGATTACCCGGATAGATGCCGCTTGACCACGTGTGGCTGCGCATTTCCCGCCGTACGCTTCCGTCGCACCAGGCCACGTTGGCTAGCCGGTTATGGCGAAAGTGAATGGAGGGATCAGCGCGCGCTGCAAACGAAGGATGGAACCGCGGCTCGGCGAAGCTGTATTCGATCAGTTGGGAATTGACAAAGGCGCTGTCCGTAAACATCACCGTATCGCCCGGTCGCTTCACTCGGTCGGCGACGGCGCCCGCCAGGTCACTCACGACGATCACGCGCCCACGGCGGTTCATCGTTGTCTGAACGCCGACATAGGCGTTGTTGTAGCCGTAACCGCCGTTGCCGGTCTCAAACCCGCGCGTTTCAGGTCTAAACGTGGGGCATTCCCGTATTGCGCCGTCCGGCCCGAGGTAGGCGGTGAGCGGTCCGCGCATGGAAAGGAAAGGGTCGCCAAGTGAGGATCGCTCACCATGCCAGCGGTGCAAATTGGAGAGGAACGCCGACGCACCGGGGACGAAAACACCGCCCGATTCCTGTGCGTATAGTCCATTGGCCATGGCCAGTTGTCGAATGTTGGACTGGCAAAGCGTGGAACGCGCCTGCTCGCGTGCTCGACCCAAGCTGGGAAGGAGAACGCCGACCAGCAGCATCACCAATCCCGCCGTCACCAACAGCTCAACGAGGGTAAAGGCCTCCTGGTGCGCGGCAGTCGTTCTTGTCATAACGGTCCCGTCATGCGCAAGACGAAGGCGATCACGTCGGCCTGATCCACGATTAGGCTAGGCTCGCGATCCACACGTACACACGCCGGGGCGACATAAGAATCGCCGCCGAAGCAGTTCTGGAAATACGCGGCGTCGGCCAGGTCGATGTCCCCGTCTTCATCGGCATCCCCGAATGGATCCGGGGCAACGTCGGCCACTGCGTCAATCTCCGCAGACTTCTCGCCGAAAATCGGTGACATACTGTCCACGGCACTGGTCAGGCGGATGAAGTCAAACCCGGATAACTTCGCGTCGGCACCGCTGGATGGGTCGATGGCCCAGGCGATGTCGAAGGCGTCTCCACCTCCCGAACCCGTCGTCATCCCCGCAGTGAGGGGGTCATCAGGGGTCGAATAAAACTCCTGGGGCGTTATCGTCGTGTCATCAACCACGTCATCGCCATTGACATCGCCCAGAACAAGCGTAGGGGAATAGTCGCCATATCCGTAAATCCCCTCTGCATTACCATTGGCCGCGGGATTGGTCACTATCGACGACCCGAAGACCTTCGCTGGTAGCGCGAATGCAACCGTCTCCCACGTGCCGGAGAAGCCCGCGGGAATCCACGAGTCGTCATCCGGTGGATAGAGTTCGTCCTTGATATCGTCGTCCCATTGCTCGATCACAAACTGTGACAGGGGATCAATGATATGGGAACCCGGAATCAAGTACCAAGTATCGTCGGCCAGGCCATTCTTATTCTCGTCAAGACTGATCTCAATCGTCGCACATTCGGCCCAATGCCGTTCCGGATCGCCGCCGACCCAATAAGCATTCCCAAAGACAATCGCGTCCAGTCCGAACGGATTGAGGGGATCATCAGCAATGGTGTGGTCGAACCCCAAGACGATATACCCGCCGAACCCACCGAGGCTGACAACCGAAGTGTTGTTGGGCGCCGACGTACCGCCGCCGGACGGAGATCCCAGTGCACGTCCTGGGTCGCTAAAATCCGGATGGTTTACAAACTGTCCCGGCGCGGGTGTGAACTCTAGAACATTTGTCACAAACGGACTCTCCCCTCCGCCGACGGCATAGGCGGAAGACACCAATAACAATGTCCAAATCCGTGTCGGACCCATGGCGCTCATACGTTTCCTCCGGCGTGAGATCGCCGAATGATGAGCGTACCCGCCGTCAGCAACAGGAGAGTCATTGAGGTCAGTCCCCACTGCGAAACAGTGGGGATCGTGCTCACGTCCGCATACGTATGGACCGGGCCTCCGCCGTCACGAACATACAGGTGCCGCAGCGTCGGACCGTACGTTGCATAGAAGAAATTGATGTTGTCCGGATCAGGATCGAGGCGATGAACTTCATTGGAGTCACTCGGGTCGGCGGCGCCCATTCCACTCAACGCTTCTGTGACGGCGGATCCCCTAACCAGGGCGACGAAATCGGAGTCCGTACTGCTGCCGCCGCCGACAATCAGATTCCCGCTCTCATCGAAAGCCAACGGCCACGCGGATAGGACATCGACGATGAGGACACCGCTAGCCTCGAAATCCAAGGGATCTCCTCCGCCCAGGGCGACCGTCCATGCCGCATTGGCAAAGGCCTTTACAGCCCCCGTTCCGCTTGCAACTGTCAACTGAAAGCCATTCCCAGTGTACAAATTTCCCGCCGAATCGAATGCGATCCCTCCGGAAGCACCGCCGATGTTGTCTACAATTATTGTATTGATCGGGCTCAACGGGTTTGGACTGATCGTGTCCAGCACCGTGACCACACTGGGACTACCAAAATCTCCGGCCGTCAAAGCCAGGCGCGTATCGTCAATCCATTCGCCATCAAAATGTCCTGCGTTGAACCAAGTGCCAACTAACGTAGCGACGTTGAATATACCCACTTGAGGGTCGGAAAACGACGCTCCGCCGTTGTTGCCGATGGCAATCTTCGTCCCAGTGGGAGACACCCGAATGAATGCTGCCCCGAAGGAGGGGAGATCGGCGGCAGGGAGCGTCCCCGTTTGGTCGAAACTATGTGAATCTGCCGCGGTCTCGACGTAGACATCGGCCCCGACCAGAACGATCAAGCGACCATCAATTAAAACGTCGAATACACTCGCCCCGGCGGGCAAATTGAATGCGTGTAGATACTGATAACCGGGAAATCCATCGGCCCGGACCCCGCTACCATGTGACAGACTTGCCGCCGCGACCACTCCTAATGGGAACCATCTCCTTCGTGCATGATTCATTGCTGCAACTCCTCTCCCGGAGCAGGATCGACCTCGCGATCTGCCGCCGGTAAAAAGAAAAAATCCCGGTGCTCCGCAAAGCAGAGTGCCGGGATTCAGAGTCGTCACAGCCGGACGCCGTTTCGCGCCGATAAGGAACGCCGCGAACGCGGCGTCCATCATGCCGTCACTGATCGCAGCGCCCCGACCACGAAGGCACCACCTCAACGAACAGCGATCACCGGCAGGTTTTCTGGCTTACGGATCAAACTACTGACCGCGCCTTCTCCACGTTTTTCCTCGTTGCACGCTCGGCAACGTTGAGCTCCGCGAATGGCATTACAGCGGCGTTCGTCCCCGATCACAGCGGCGGGTCCACGGTGGATTCGCACCACCTTCCCTTTCGTCCGACCAATGGCCGGACACCGGCAATCGCGACCTATTCACTTGTCAAACGACCCTACGCTCGCCGATACTAGCCAGGACCTGCCGGGTTGTCAAGGTTTTTTTGAACGCCGTTGGTCTTCGCCCAGGGAAGTTCATCAACCAGTTCAGCTTGAGTTGAACGACCCGTCCCAAGCCTCGATCCGCGACGTTGATGAGTCCGCGAGGCAAGCGACTGGATCTCGACCCCTGCCAGGCGCGGTCGCCAACCGAGGGCCCGGCACCAAACTCAACTATTCCATCCTTTTTGTGGTTTCGTTACCCGCTGTTCTTCAGCAGATGTGCGTAGCGGGAATCCAGCGACGCAGCATGGCGCAGGTGTTCCGCGGCCTGCTCCGGGGCGTTGCGGGCGGTTAGGACGATGCCGAGATTAAAATGGGCGTCGGCGTGATTCGGGTTCAACTGGAGTGCGCCGCGGAGTTGCCGCTCGGCTTCGTCGGGTCGCCCGGAACGCAGTAGGGCTGATCCAAGGTTGTTGAATATGTCGGCATCATTGCCGATTAACTCGGCCGCCTGCTGCAGAAAAACGACTGCTTCCTCGACCCGGTCCAGGTGCAACAGCAGCGTGCCGAGGTTGTAAGCCGCGCCCCCCAACGACGGGTCGATACGGATCGCCTGCGTTAACTCGTCAATCGCCTCGTCGAACCGGCTGAGTTCCGCAAGTGCACCGCCGAGGTCGGCATGCGCGCCGGCCCGATCCGGCGCCATCGTGACAACCGCCCGCAATTCCGCCTCGGCCTGCCGGAAATCACCCCGCCGGGCGAGCAACTCGGCCAGTTCCGACTTCGCAGTCAACCACAACGATCGGCCCGCGGCGTTGTTCGCGTCGATACCCATGGCAATGGATCGGAACTCCCGCTCGCCCAAGTCGAGGTCGCCCATTCGGGTATGCGTTTGCGCGACGGTCAGTCGAATGGCGGCGTCGGTGGGATGTCGCACGAGATAGCGGTTCGCGTAGTTCAGGACGTCGTCAAAACGCCCCAGCGCAAAGCTGGCGGCCACCAAATTTTGTTCCACCCGTTCGTTGGGGATGAACCCCCAACGATCGGCCGTCACCAAGTGCTCGAACGCACGGCGAGCCGGGGCGTCGTTTGCCTCCGAGCCCGTCTCACTCAGCGTTGCCGCTTGTCGGAGCCCGAGGTATTCGTGAAACCGTACGAAGGCGCTGTGGCCGACGAAGATCAGCAGCAACGCCATCGCTCCGACATAGGCGTATCCCGCGCGCGACAGTCGCCCCTCGCCACGCAGAGTCCACGTCGACAGTCGCACATCCTGATGCTTCGCCAAACGAACCAAGAGAATGATCGCGTAGGCGATCATTACGCCAAGGGCCAGCGATAGCAGGAAAGGAATTCGACTGTACAATCCACGAAATGCCAGAACGACGGTGATGAATACCATTGCAACGAGGAGTTCCTCGGCCAACGTGAAATCATAGGGCAGGCCGAACCGTCCGCCGCTTCGGTAGGAGGCAAAGAAGGCCGGCTTGGACATCCCATAGTGCAACGCGCCCTGCGGGCAGACACTGACGCAGTCGAGGCATTTCAGGCACGCCGGGTTGACCACTCGGCCGTACTGCCCCGTTTCCTCATGAACGCGGATGCCGCTCATACATGCCGCGGTGCAGCGTCCGCATTGTTTACAATTGTCACCCACCAGAATCTTTCCCGGCGAGAATCGGTCCGCAAGGGAAAACACGGCCCCGTACGGGCACACGTAGGTGCAGAAGGTGCGCGACCCCAGAAGGTAGATCATCAGGATTCCGCACACCAGAAACGTCAAGGCGATGATCCAAGGCCCGGGAAGATTCCGCCAGAAGTTGTTGGTCACCAGCGACGCCCATCCGTCGCGATCGGTTGCCATGTGGAAGTTCGGAAAGGCGCGGCTTTCCCATGCGCGCACGATCTGCGGCCAGAGGAACATGTAGAACGCCGTTAGGGGTGGAACCCAGAGAAGGAACCGGGAACGGATCGGCTTCGCGAGGATCCCGATCTTCCGCAGACACCACGCGCAAAGCTCTTGCAGAACCATGATGTGGCATGCCCAAGAGCAGAAGAATCGCCCGAAGATCAACGTGCCGAGCACCAACAGACACATGAAAATGAACCCCGCGGTGATGATCCCCAGTTCGAGCGTATACATGACCTCGTTGAGTTCCAGCGGGGCGAGCGTCCGGCCGGTGAGTTTCCAATGGATGATGTGAATGGCGAAGGCGACATAGACCAGGGACAACGACAGTGCCCGCCAGCGGGGATACCTACGGCGGGTTTGAAGACCCGCTTTCCCTGGTTTGGAGTTTGATCGCACGATCATCACAATTGTGGTCCGCCAAATACACGTTGAAACCGGCTAGCGTCGAGGAGATCCACGTCCTCGTCGTCGTCCGAGTCGAAGGCTTGACACGACGGTTGCATGATCGTGCCCGGTCCCGTGAGGCATTGTGCGAGGCCGATCGTGTCTATGGCGTCGACATCACCATCGGCGTCGTGGTCTCCCGCCCAGACGTGCAGTTGGACGTCCGCCGGATCGTTGGACGACGGAATGTCGGCACGCTGAAGCTCCGCCAGGCTCCGGTCGAGATACCGCCGGAACACGCTGTCGGGATTATCGGGGTCCTGAGTTTGCACGTAATCGTCCACGGTGTAACCGTTTCTCACGATCTCCGGCAAGAGAATGTGCTTGGCCGCCCACGCATCCAGGGCGACGGGATCAAACGCCGCAAGCAACTGATCGCGACGGGTCGCCGCCGCATAGGATGCCGCGGGGCCTGTTCCGGGTCTGGCCAGAACCCAAATGCAGTCCAAGACGGTCAGGTCGGGAACGCGTACCTCGGCCATGACCGAACCAAGTCCGCCGCGGCCTACGCCGTTATGAGAGTCGGTGCTGATGCCGCTCGTCACGACTCCCATGTGGTTTTTCACGCCGGCGGTGATCCCGTAAATCGAATGCGTCTTCAGCACCGGCACATTGATCACCACCAGCTTCGACGGATCATACGAACCCTGGTCCGGCGACCAGATTCCAAGTTTGTAACTGACGTACGTGCCGAACGCGGTTTGGAACTTGGGATAAGAGACTTTAATCTGCGTCTCGGCGTCCAAAGTGTTGTTCACCACGTATCCGTTTCTCGAATCCCCTTCTGCGAATTCCTTCACCTGGCTGGTTCGGAGGGAGTCCCACAGTTGTGCCGAGACATTCCACCCTTCCGCCCGAATCTCATTCACCACATCAAGTACGGACTGCCCCGTATCCTCTGCATTGTTTAGAGAGCGATTCAGGCTTCCGTAACTCTGTCCGTTGTCCGCGACGACCACTTCGCCGATGAACCCATCGGGGTGTTCGACGACGACGCCAATCAGTCCGCGAAGCACATCCGTGTTTGTCCCGCCGCGTTCAGCCCATTGGGCGTTGATCTTGATCAGCACCACGTCATCCGGATCGATCAGCCCGATCGAGCCGCTTCGAAGGTCCTCGACCGCTGATCGGTACCATTTGACACCCGACGTGCCCATGAGCGTGACCAGGTCGTCCACTCCACCGAACCTCCCTGCGGACGGTCCGCGAGCGTGGCGAACAGAGAAAACGTCCGGTTGGTAATCCGGCGGCAGTGTGATCTGCAACGGTCCGATTGAAGCGGGGTCCGGCGAGGATGGGAATAATGTCGCCGCGGTTACGACCGCAACCAACGCGAGCATCGCTACGGCGCCGACGGCGCGGCGACGGGGCGTGAGGCGGGCGCGACCATGCACAATTGCGGCCACGAACGGCGCCCCCAAAAACCCCGCCGCGAGTCCGAAGGCCGATTGTTGGCAGGGGTACGACAGCCGGGTCGGTTTAGATCCTGATCTCAGGATCAGCCAGAGGAGAGCGGCGCATCCCAGCAGCACCACCTCAAAGCGCCGCCAGGGGCCGTCAGTGGCGGAAGAATTCGTACAGTGAGTCGGCGATCCCCTTTTTCCATTGCGCCGCAACTCAAAAACGGAGCGGATTCTCATGGCTGAATCCCAGCGGCCAATTGACGCGGCGGTGTCCGCCGATCACGCGGAGTTACTGCGATCACCTCAATCTCTACAAGCAGTTCAGGCCGGCATAACGCCGCCTGGACGCAGGTACTCGCCGGCAACGGATCGAGACCCTGTTCCTCGAAGAAGGAATTGCGAATCCGGTTGAACGCGTCGTAATGCCGAAAATCGACAAGGTAGCACGTGGTTCGAACAACATCGTGCCAATCCGCCCCTTCACTCGCCAGCAAACCGTTGATGTTTGCGAACGTCCTTCGCACCTGTGCCTCAAAATCTTCGATGTGAACCGATCGACCGTTTTCATCCACGCTCGCCGTCCCGGAAATGAAAAGCATGGTGCAGCCGTCCAGTTCCACGCGCATCCCGCGCGAGAACGAAACTTTCTTCGGGTAGTCATACGCCTCGCACAACGAGCCCGGATTCCTGATGGCTGATTTGGGGATTCTAACTCGGGTTTCTTCGGACATACTCTCCCCCCGGCGCGCACAGCACTTCGGACAAACTTCATGGCAATCCGCGCGCCAGGGCGATCGGCGGAGCGTCGCGATATTCCTTTTCAATGGCATTTCGGTTATTTTCGGGCCTGTTTGAGGATCGAAAGCGATATATTATCGGCCGTAGACGTTTCGTAGAATTCTGGCCCGCGGCGTGCATGGTTATGCATACCAGCCGTTATCCCATAACCATCGCCGCGAAGCGGAGTCTTGGTCAGCGGATGGATCGTCGAGAAGGTGATCGTGCAAACATGCCGACTTCGATCCGCCGATCGTACCGTGTTGCCGCAGTCCTGGCCGCCCTGGGAGTCAACTTTGCTGCGGCGGCTGCCGAGCCCGTGCATCCCCGGATTGACTTCTCCAACCCGCCCCAATGGCCGCTCCTTCTCACACAAGCGCCGCGCCACTCGACGGCTGGGACCGATGAGGCCGACCTGCCTGACGGCGCACGCATTGTCCTGGTCAACCCGAACGGGGCGACGAACGCGGAGATTCTGACCCTTGATTTTTCCGCGGCTGCCTGGCCCGCCGTATCGTTCGATGCGTCGCGCTACCTATTCATTGCCCGTCGCTCATTGTCCGATCAACCGGCCGCCTGGGAATTCAACCTTGCCGATGGTGAAGCCCGTCGAATTACCGACACGGTACTTTGCCGCCGGGCAATCTACCTTTCGCGCCTTTACGCCCTCGAGCTCGACGCTCCCGAGAATCGGGTCGCGTTGCTCGGTCGTCCGCCAGGCGAGAGTCCGGACTCGATCTTTACCTGCCGTCCCGACGGTTCAGACCTTCGTCGAATTACGTTCTCGCCCAATGGGATCGCTGACCTGTTTCAACTGACGGATGGCCGTCTTCTTTTTTCGATGCCGTTGATGAACAGGCAACACCTCTACACCGTCCACCTCGACGGCACAGACCTGTCCCCCTTCGCGGGAATTTACGACCCGCCCGCCCGCCGAACGATGCCCTGCGAAACCGCAGACGCCAACGTGCTTTTTGTCGAGTCCCTAGTCGAGGAAGATTTGGGCAACCGCACGTTGCCCGGGGGGCACTTCGTTGTGCCTGCGCAGCAACCCACCACACTGGCGACCGTCTCTCGCGCTCGCAGCCTTCGGACCCGCCGCCCGCTAACGACTCTTGGCCCAGGCGGAATCCGGTCGATGTCCCCTCTGCCCGATGGTCGTATTCTCATCTCTTATCGCCCCGGCGATCAGGCGACCTTCGGGGTCTACGTCCTCGATCCGAAGGACGGCGGTGGGCTAACTCGAGTGCTTGACGACCCCGATTGGGATGATCTTGCAGCGGTCGCGATCGCACCTCGTGCGGAACCTGCGGGCCGGTCCAGCGGGATCGACCGCAAGAGCCCCACGGGGCAACTCTATTGCCTGAATAGCTACTTATCCGACCCCGCCGACGGGCCGACCGTTCCACTGGGAACAATCGACCGGGTTCGAATCGTGCGCGACCAGCCCGACGAGAACCCGTTGCCGAACACCATTCAAGTTCTCACGGAGGCGAAGGTCGAGCCCGATGGGTCTTTCTTTGTCGAGATTCCGGCGGAGACCCCCATCCGCGTGGAGACTCTCGATGAAACGGGACGAGTGCTTCGGGCGATGCGCACGGCGATGTGGGTCATGCCCGGCGAGGAACGAGGGTGCGTCGGATGTCACGAGGATCGCGAACTCTCGCCGCCGAATCGTCACGTGATGGCGTTGCGTAAGCCCCCGCAGCGGACCGCGGCCATCCCGTCTCCGCCGCGAAAACCTGTTTTGCGGGAAAAAGACGCTCGATGAGACGCGCGATGCTAAAGGTCGTCCTTGGCGCAGTCGTCGCGGCGACAGCCTGCGCACAGGACGCGGAGCTTCCTCTCTTCGTCGGTAAAGCGGCCTGTGTCCGTTGCCACGCGGGCGGCGGCATTGCGGCGCCCTGTCCGCAAGCGTCGATCGCAGCGCACGCGAGGGCGTTTGAGGCCCTTTCCCGTCCCTCGGCCCGCGACATTGCGGCGCTGAACGGCGTATTCGCCCCGCCGCGCGAAGTACGCCTGTGCTTGGAATGCCATTCAACCGGAGCGGACGAAGGCCCGCGATGGTGGGCTGGTTCGTTCAATATCGCGGACGGCGTCCAATGCGAATCCTGTCATGGGCCGGGTAGTGCGCACCTCGAACGCCCCCCATTGGCGCACACGATCCGGCGACCCGATCGCTCGGTGTGCCTTACCTGCCACATCCACCGGCCCTCGCACGTGGAAGTCCGTGACCGCGGCTTCTCCCTTTCCGCGGACGACGACCGGTATAAGACGCCGGTGGACCTTGCGGTGTCGGCCGACGGCACGAGGCTCTATGTTGTCTGTGAGCACAGCAACTCCTTGATCGTTCTCGACGCCGAAACCGGGTCTCGGCTGGGGGAGATTCCGGTGGGCCGGCGCCCGTTCGGCGTTGCGCGTCATCCCGACGGCGACCGCCTCTACGTCAGCAATCGCCTCAGCGGAACGGTCAGCGTGATCGACGCCAACGAACTTCGCGTCATCGGTGAGGTTCGGGTCGGCGCCGAACCGCATGGCCTGGTGATGGATCGCGATGGTTCCCGCCTGTTCGTCGCCAATACGGGCACAAACTCGATCTCCGTGCTCGATGCCGGCTCGTTAACGGAGGTTCGGCAACTAAATGCCGGCGTTGGTCCGTGGAAGTTGGCGTACTCCGGGGATGGCCAACGGGCGTATCTTACCAACGTTCGCCCTAACCCGTCGAAGTTCCGCGAGCCGCACAAGTCGGAACTCACCGTTCTAGACCTCGATCAAGGGGTCGTCACCCAACGCGTCAATGTCCCCGACAGCAACATGCTCCAAGGCGTCGCGGCGGCGCCCGGGGCGGGCGTCGCGCTGTTCACCCTTATGCGGACCAAGAATCTCGTGCCCACGACGCGCCTAGCGCAGGGGTGGACGATCACAAACGGCCTGGGGGTGCTGTGGCCCGACGGCTCCATCGACGAGGTCCTGCTCGATCGACCCGACGACTATTTTCCGGACCCCATGGACATCGCGGTCAGTCCTGACGGCCGGTATGCCGTCGTTAGCAGCGGCGGGGCCGACATGATCGCCGTTGTCGACGTGCGGGCCCTACTGGCCACTATTGAGAGCTTCTCGCGTTCCGATCGCGATCGAATTCTCCCTAACCACCTTGGGATGAGTGATCGATTCGTACTGAAACGGATCGTCCTGGGTGCGAATCCGCGCGGGCTTGCGTTCTCGCCCGACGGCCGATTCGTCTATGTCGCCCTTGCCCTCGATGACGGCGTCGGCGTCGTCGAGACCTCTTCGTGGACGCTCGCCAAGCGAATCCCGCTCGGCGGCCCCGTAGCCACGTCGCAAATCCGATTCGGCGAGCGACTCTTCCACAGCGCCCGGATCACCTACGGTCGACAGTTTTCCTGCCATAGTTGCCACCCGGACGGCCACGTCAATGGTCTTACCTCCGACATCGAGGCCGACGGCATCGGCATGAGTCCGGTGGACAACCGTACACTGCGGGGCATACTCGATACGGCGCCGTTCAAATGGGAGGGCATCAATCCTTCGCTGCATCGTCAGTGCGGACCGCGACTGGCTGTCTTCTTTACCCGCCTCACGCCGTACTCACCAGATGAGCTGGAAGCGCTGGTCAAGTATATGTGCACGATTGAAGCCCCGCCGAATCCCTTCCGCGGTCCTTCGGGGCTGACCGCGACGCAGCGCCGTGGGAAGCTGATCTTCGAACGAACCGCCATGAACGATGGGACGCCGTTGCGGTCGGAACAGCGCTGCGATTCCTGTCATCGTTCCGCCCACCGAACCAACCGCACAACGGCCGATGTCGGTACGACCATGTGGTTCGACGCGCCCATCGCGGCCCAGCCCGTTGATATCTTCAACGCCGACGAGTTTGGTGAATTGGGAACCTATTATTTCATCGATGCCGGTCTGGAGCAGAAACGCTTCGACGTCCCACACCTGAGGAACCTGTACGACGAGGCGCCCTACCTCCACAACGGCGGCGCGGCAACGCTGGAGGAAATCTGGACACGATTCAACATGGTCAACCGCCACGGGGCGACCGGGGATTTAACGAGGCAGCAATTCAATGACCTCATCGCGTATCTTCAAACACTGTAGGCGGCTCGTTGCCGGGCTTCTGTGGGGCGGAGTCGCAACCTGCCCATCCGCGGCGCTTTCGGAAGAAATGGAAGTGATCTCGGCGACGGCGACCGATCCCTCCACCCATGAAATCTGGATCGGCACCTGGGGCAACGGCTTGTATAGGCAGACCGCGGGGCGTTTGGACCGCTTCGATCAGTTCAACAGCGGGCTCGCCGGGAACATTGTTTTCGACGTTCTGTACGTTGGCGGCCGGGTGTGGGCGGCGACGAACGGCGGCCTGAGCGTGTACGATCCGACACGGCGCGAATGGGAGCTCCACTTTGCGCGACGTGGCGACGGGCGGGACACAGCGATCACGGATCTCACGTTTGCAAAGCCCTTCGTATCGGCCAAGATTTGGAAGGGGCCGACACTTCAATTCGATCTCGAACGCCGCGAGTGGCATGAAATCGAGCACGCCGCGGACATCCAAGCAAACACCGCCGAATCTCCCTGTTTCCCGACACCTCCGCACCATCCGCCCCTGGACCATGTCGCACTGGCCGTCTTTCTTCAAGCCCATCGCACGATCGCCTTGCCTCACGCGAAGCGGGCCGGCGAGTCGGGTACCGACCGGCCGGACCTACTGGCCGTGCAATGGGCCTTGGAACGCCAAAACGAGATCAGGGCCCAGAAAAACATTACGCCCTTCGAACTCGTCACGCCCACACCCGGATATGCCTCGTATGGCTGGGGACTTCCGGAGGATGAGTTCATCGCCTTTGCCCGGCGTAGCGATGTGATGGGCGTTGTGGCGAAGATCGCCGCCGACCGCGCGATCGCCGACGCTGTGTTCGCCCGCACCGGATTGCCGGTGGTGAATGTTGCGGGCCGGGAGAATGCGGGGAACCCCTGGGTTTTTCGATGCGCAGGCGGCGAACCGCGGCAATGGCGAAGAATGTTGAACTGGCTCCGTGACGATCGCGGGGTGACCCGCTTTGCGGCCGTCGTCGGGCCCGACGAGGCTTGGAGACGGCGAGTCGACCGATGGAAAGAGCATGTCGAGAATCAGGGCATGTCGTGGGGCGGCGAAGTTGTTTGGGATCAAAGCGCGGAGGCGGCGGATTCGGCGGTGGAATCCCTTAGACGGATGGATGTCGTCGCGGTCCTATCGGGGTTAAGTCGCCACGCATCGGCGGCGTTTCTGCGGCGGATGCGAGAACTCAACCTACGACTAGTCTGGGCGGGCGCCGAGGATCTCGTCTCGGACGAGTTTGTGAACCTGGTTAGCCCGGGAGTCGGAGATGTCGTTGCGTTGGCGCCCGAAGTACCCATCGAGCTTGGCACGTTCGCCGAGGCGTTTAGCGAGCGGGAGAGACGCGCGCCGGACGAAACGGCCTTCGCCTCCATGCTGGCGACGGACCATTTGCTGGCGGCGATGGAAACCGCCGGGCCGTCCCGTGACAAGGTACGCGAAGCGCTGCACGCTATGGAGCATTCCGCGGCGGGCGAGCTACACTATGAAACACTCGTGCCTCTGCGCCCCGTGGGCATTTCGGTGTTGCAGGAGGGACAGTGGATTCGCCGCGAGCTGCCGCCGTGAATCGAGGTTACGGTGGATTCAGACCGGTCATTGTTCGGACCTTCTCATAGAATGGCGTTCCATCCGGCCCCCACGGATCCACAAGAACGAGACGGTCGAAAACAGGCGAATCCAGCGTGTCCGGTCGATGGCAGTCACGGCAACCCAATTCCTGGTTCACGACGTTATAGCCGAGCGACTGGTCCTTGGGCAGCACATCGTGGCTCAATCCGAGCTTGCCGCCGAAGTCCACCTTGATGCCGTACGCCAGGGGATCAAAACTGATGAGACCATCCGGCGCCATGGGATCGCGATGCCAGACGCGGTAGCCTTTCACAAGAACCGGGTTGGAGGCGATTTGTCGCCCGTAGGAATCCAAGCCCTTTAGGGCCTCCAGGTACGCGAGGATCTCCTCGGCGCGATTGACCTCTTTCTTGCCGTCGCCGTTGTCATCCGTCACGACGGAGAGCGGCGTGCCGCCGGTTGCCTGGCGGACGCGCCATAGCGCGATGGGGACGATCTGATCGTCGCTAAGATCCTCGGACGTGCCGTGTTGATCCCAGTCGGCCCAGTAGAGGTAGTGGAACAGAGTTTCCGGGAAGTATCTCACGACCCCGTCCGAGTCGGTCTTCGGTCTCAGATTGGGATACCACCGGGTCTTGTCGGGATTGGTCGGGTCAAGCGGGTCGGCGGAATAAAAGGCGTCGGTCAGGTAGCGGCTCGACGAACCGGTCAGCGACAGATCGCTCACCGACCAAGCGGGGCTTTGCAGTGCATAGGGGATGTGGCACGCTTGACACGACAAGAGGTCCATCATCCGACCCTCGTTGTGGGCCATGGCCGCTCCCGGTACGTCCGGCGCGTCCGGATGCTTCAGCGGATTGGGCGAGCCGTCCGGAAGCTGTGTCAGGTGACAGTTGCGGCAGGACCGGAAGTTCACCCAGTCCAACTCGTCTCGGAAATAGCTCAGTGGACTGTTGCCGCGCGCGAAGTTATGGTCGAGGTCTCCGGGATGGCAGTAATTGCACGCCCTGCTTCGGTGCGCGGGGATGTCGTTGGCGGGGTCGTCGTCGCGCAGATTGTTGAGCTTCGCGTAATGGACGATGCGGGTGTCAAACCACGATTCTCCGCGAATGACGCCGGCTGCGGAATGGCACCCCCAGCAGATGATGTCGCGCGGGGGGCGGTCAACGGCGCCGACGGCAAGGTGAAGCGATTGATCGGCTTCGCGCCGCAGCGTGCCGGCGCTGACCCCGACGGTGTAGTCGAGTTGTAGCAACGTGGCCGTGCCCGCGGGGTTGAGATCCAACCGCGAGAACCAGCCCTGTCCGGCAGGGGCCGCGGCGGCGTACGCGGGCACGGGCTGTCCGCCCAAATCGAACAGGTTGTCTTTTGCGGCCAGCGTGGCGCGGCGCCAGTTCGTGCGATTGTTGGGTGCTCCCTGCGCCCAAGCCGGATCGGCGACGTGGCAGAACAGGCAGTCGGGTTCGGCCAGTCCCGTGGCCTCCCACGGCGCCCGCCCCAGGACTCCCGTCGAACTCATCCGCGCATAATCCCCGTCGAGCCGCACGTCTTCGGTGGTCATCCCGAGTAGCTCATATCCAAACTGTCCCGTGGTTTGGTCATACAGCCGGACATCGTCGCGATCGAACTCTCCGGGGCCTCCGCCGACGTGGCACGCACCGCACTGTCCGACCCAATCAAAGGTCGTCAGGTCGATCTGCGACTCGGAAGTGTTGTCCTTGGGGGCGAGGATGCTGGAGGAACCGACGGGATGTGACAAGCCGTACCTTCCGGCCCCTTGAATCCACCAGCGCCCATCTCCATAGAAATCATTCTTCATGATAACGTTGCCCGCCAGGTCGGTGCGGCCCTGCTGGAACTTGAACCCATTACTCACGCGGGCCACGTCGTGGCACGCGCCGGCTCCGCAGGTCTGTCGCCCGCTGTAGGGCATGCCGGATTCAATGGTGAGGACATTCCCAAGCGTGTCGCGCAGCGGAATCGGCAGGTGCCCGCGAGCGCGTTGGAAGGCCGCGAAATCGAACAGATCGACATCCTCATCCCCGTCGGCGTCAAAGACGGTACGGCATTCGGAGAACGGCGACCGGACGCCCGGGCCGGAAAGGGAAAGACATATCTCAAAATAGCGGAAGTCCTTCGGATCAACATAGCCGCTGCCATCGAAGTCAGGCGTACCGGCGATAGACCTGGAAGAGCTTATCAGCAGCAAAAACTGCGCCGCGAACCCCATTTGGCAAAATCGGATCCAAGTCCATCGGAAGGACCTAGAACGCAAAAACATGGTCAGTCTCCTTTCCCTTGTTTTTCAAGGGCCCGTACAAAGGTCCTGAAACTGTGCGTAGTCATAAAGATCGATATCCCCGTCCTCGTCGTAATCGAACCAAATGGTGCATTCGGGCGGAGGCGGCGTAAACGTTGCATCCTCCGCGAATCCGCTGAAACAAACCTGGAAATGGCAAAAATCGCCCGCGTCCAGGTCGCCGTCGCCATCGAAATCACCCACCAGGCACCCGTTGCGGCACGAAGACTGACGGCAAGGCGTCCCCGGGCACCTCGGCGGGTCGTCGCAAACCGGAGTCCCCGTCGAGGCGAGACATTGGGACCAGGTGAGTAGATTGCTGTAAATGCCGCTTGGAAAGCAGCAGGTCACAAGCTGATTGTAAGGCGGCAGGCATGCATTCACCGGTGTCGTCTGCGGGCAAAGGTCGTCGCAATCCTCCACGCCGTCGTGGTCACTGTCCGTGATCGTCTCGCACGTGTTGGGAATGCCGTCGCCGTCGCAGTCCGGTTCGCACTCGTCCGGGACCGTATTACCGTCCGGAAGTTGGCAGTCCTCGCTACGCCCGCTGAAAATATCGCAGGCATCGGGGATTCCGTTCGGTTGACAATCGGACTCGCACTCGTCCGGGACGCCATTCCCTTCTCCACCGGCGTTGATCGCACAGTCCAGACTGCCCCCGCATTGTGGAAACGCGGAGCATCCCATGCCCCCGCAGTCCAGGTCACAGTGATCGGCAACCTGGTTATGATTGCAGTCAATCAGTGCGACGCTCGGTCCGATGGTATTCGCCGAAACCTCCGTCGGCGCGCCCGGCTTGAATAGCCCAATCGTGACTTTGCTCGCATCCGGCTCTACGTTCGTGTCAAACCAAAACGTGAAGGCCGTGCCGTAACGCAGTGCATTGGCATTGGGATTCACGTCGTAAGGCTCCGTAGACCACGTAACGGCGTCAGACGTGACGACAACATTCCAGTTCTGGTCGTCGAACGGTTCGCCGCTGTGGAATTCGGCGCCATGAAACCCACTACCCGATAGGACTGCGCCGGCGGGCAGAAGCACCGAAAAAGACCGTGCAGAGCGGTCCGAATTGAGGTTTTGCAGCGCATACGTGTAACGGTAGATCCCGTCGCCCGTCGTCGATGCCTTGGCGGCTAGAATAAGCAGTCCTTCACCGGGAATGCGGACGTCCGTTTCAACGACCGCCGGGTCGATGTCCCGCCACGCGCGCGCCGCGGGCCGACCTCGCTGAGTCGGCCGACCGGCGATGAGAAAAAGGTTGAATACGCTAGGCGCGGACTCGGAGACCAGGACCTCTCGATAGGATGCATTGTTGTCGGAGGTGCCGGCCGCACAGTCCCCAGGCGTTACATAGTAGCCCTCGATAAAGTAGCGCGCTTCGGGATTCAACGTCGGCTGGAGGTCAACGTCATGGACCTGCAAACGGCGCTCGATCAGGTCGGCTGGCTGCCCTCCGCTCCATGGATACTGAAAATACCCGGTATAGGCGTTGACCCCGCCCCGTGGACTCATGTTGGTCTGCACTCCGTTGAGACTGGCGCTGTAGGGGTCGGAACAACCCACGCCGAGCTGGGTCCCGTTCGTGGGATCGTTGCACGAGCTACAGAAGCTCTGAGAAACGGCATAGAACCCGTGCTTCACCCAGGCCATTCCGATTTGTTCAAAGCGTTCCTCTTTTAGCCGATAGAGGTTTTGAACAATCACGGGATGTTGATTGGTGTAGGAAATCCAATCGGCACGCTCCGTACCAATGTTGCAAGCCGTTGTGGCCACACCATACGCGGTGATCTCCCCGACCCGCGCGAAGCGAAGGACGGCCCACAAATCGGCCACGAGGACATCCGGGCCGAGCGCGGCGGCTGCGCCGGTCGCGGTTGTGGACAGGGCGGCGCCCATGGGAAGTGTCTCGCCATGGCACGCAGCCTCGAACGTCAAGGGATGGTCTAGTGGAGCTAGTTCGGCGAAAGCGGTGACGCTTCCGACGATGGTGCCGGCGGCAACGGGATCAAACCAGCGTTCGGCGGCCGCTGCCGTCAAAGATAATTCGGCGATGAGCTGAAGGGCGCGGCCGCGGCGCGGCAGGTCGACCAGTACGGACGTCAAATCGAAGATCGGTTGCTCGCTTCCCGTATCATCCAGGACCGCGGTGATGGTCGCTTCGCCGCTGGGATGGATGCGAAGTGTCGGATTGGTGACGACGGCACGCTCGCCAGGCCGATCGAGCAGGAGGGCGCCGCAAACTGCGAATTCGGCGCTGGTGACCACGGGTACGCCATCGGAATCCAAATGCCAGACGAAAGTCGATTCGGGGACCACGGAAAAAGTGAAAAAGTTATCGGCTGTGGCGCGACCATCTTGTCCCTGCGCGAAAATGCGAATGTTCAAATTGTCAAGTTCTGTGGGGTCGAAACCAAGGACGAGCGTGCCATCGAGCACCGCCAGGTCATTTGACGGCGGTTTCATTGTGGGCAAATCCGCAGCAGATGTGGGAAAACACACAAAAAGCGAACCAACCAAGAAAAGCGTGAATGTCGGAAATAACGATTGAATGAAACGTCGCGACCCCGTCATCACCCTTCCCCCACTGGCCGTGTCTGCCAAAATAAGCTTCCTAGCCCTCCCTTGGTCACGGCAGCGGCATTGCCATGACTTTTAAGCTTGGCCGCGCGGCCCACATCGACGCACGCCGACAATTGGGAATGGATTCCCAGTTGCACAGATTCTACGGTGCTCAACCGCTCCAGAAGGCGCGGGCAAGGTCGAGTCGTGTTAGTCAATGAGAATCTGCAAGATCGGTGCCAATCAGGGAGCGCAACGAGTCAGCGGGCGACGCTAGAGTGGGATATCTTTGTCCAGAAGTTCAGAAAAGTACGATAACTAACCCGGATTCCTCACCAAGGGGATAGAGAAAGGCTGCATCCTTTGGCATAAAACACTTTGGTAGAAGGGTTTTATGTAACGCAAGGAGGCAGCCTTTATGACTACAGAGTGTAACGCAGAATCGTTCCTGTTCCAGGGCCTGGGTCGGCGGGAAGTCGTGGGCCGGTTCGACGGGGGGACGATCACTTCCGACGCCGGGGCCTTGTTGCTCCGGGAGACGGGAAAGTTGGATTCGGGAGCGTCGGGTGGTGGGCAAGGCCGAGCATCTGGAGAAGGGCGGCAACCCGCGTTTTGTGGTCACTTCGCTGCCGCCTGAGCAAAGGGAGGCGAAGTCGCTGTACGAGGACGTGTACTGCGCCCGCGGAGACATGGAGAACCGCATCAAGGAACAACAACTGGGCCTCTTCGCCGATCGCACCAGTTCCACCGCCATGCGGGCCAATGAACTGCGTCTGTGGTTCTCCTCGGTGGCCTATGTGCTGATGACCGCGTTGCAACGGCTGGGATTGCAGGGCACGGAACCGGCCTCCGCACAGTGCGACACCATCCGCCTCAAGCTGCTCAAGGCCCGTCCTGAGCCTCGAAGGATCGGGGCCCGGATTCGGGTGACGGTTCGCAAGGTGTGGGTGTCCCTGGCGGAGAGCTTTCCCTACCGCGCTCTGTTTCAACGGGTCTACGAGAACCTGATTCGTCGGTGTCCTCTTCCGCTGCGGTGCTGAGGCCGTCGCACGGGGCTCCTTGCGTACAAGTTGAAAACAGATCGCGCCGCCGGTGCGCCCGGATCGTGCTTCGTAGCCCCGCCGATGGCCTCTCTCCGAGCGGTAAGGGTCCGCTCCACCGCCCGTCGGCCACTACTCCCGTGTCGCCACCCGCCGCAAGGGTTCGCTAAATCGCCCCGGCCCTCAATCTCGTCTCGGTCCATCCACTGGTGAGAAATGCGGGCTAGCACTACAGTACTGGCCTGCTACCCATTTTTTTGATCCAATCGTTATGAGGGTCCAACCGCCCGGGGACGGGGCAGGGAGGGTTCTTTATGAAGGGCCTTGATGAGGAATTTTTGCGGTGGCGGACGTTACTGACGAGTCCCTTCGAGTCATTTCGAGGTCAAACACAAACCATGCCTGACTACACGCGACATCAAAAGAAGATCATCGAGCGGTACTACGACCGCCGCGACGAGATCATGCTGGGCAAGCTGCAAGAGATCGTGACGGATCTGTACCTCGCGGAGACGGACGCCAAGCGCGATCAGCTCTGGAAACGGGCGGGAAAGGCGATGAAGGCGCTGAAGGTGCCCGATCGCATCGCCCAGCACATCCTCACTGATCGCAAGCCCGAAGTTCTAGCCAAGAATCTCCGAAACTGGCTTGAATCGGCAAAGAAAAAGTGATTTGATCGCTCGGGTCGCGGCCTACAATTACCGGGGTTGCGACGAGGAATTCGTATGGTCAATGATGCATCGAGCGTCCCAGCGACTGAGGTATTCCACGGATTGACCGGCTTCAAGCTCAGCTTGTTTCGGCTTGCTCGCGCCTTGGGGGTGTGGCGGGCTTTTTCATGGTATCAGGGCCGACGTTTCGGGTGGAGTATGTTGCCGTGGTTCGACCCGTTTGACTCGACGCATCTACTTTTCGCACTTTCCGATCACATTCGAAATCATTCCGAAGATCATATCGAGATCAACGCGAGCCAGTTCGAGGCGTTCCTTGATCCGGAGTTGGCCAAACTAACCGGCTTTGACGCTGGCATCTGCTTTCGCCGGTTGACCCGCGAACTGGGACTGTTTCTACATCACCGCGCGGTTATGACGAGCGGAATCGCCCGCGCGAATTGCATCGTTTCGGGCATTCGGGACAGGTTGCTCATCATCGACGTGGTTCACCGCTTCGACCATCCACCGAAACTTACGCGTGGGCTAGCGTTGCACCTTCGGAAAGCAGCAGAGGCAGCACCCGTTCTCAATGCGGAAGTCATAGAGCGTTTGGGTGCGGAGGCGGCGTCACGCGACTGGGCGTTTCCGTATGAAGACCTGATTCTCGATGCTGGGCGGCCAATCGAGATCATTCTGCAGCGCCGTTCGTTGTTTTCACGGCTATTCCGCAAATCATCCAACGTCGGAGGCTACAAGGCGTCCCCGTGATTGACCACGGCATCCTTGTCCAGCCGAAGCCGGGGATTCCGGCGAAAAACGTGCGTCGGCGGCTCGAGGATGCCCACAAGCCGCCGCGGTAGGAGGGCGCCGAGAGACATCCGGCAGCATCAAGGCGCCTTCTTGGGCGCGCCCTTTTCGTCGGGCAGCAGCCGTTTCAGATCCCGCACCAGCACGCGGTCGAAGATGCGCTTCTCGATGCCTTCGTACTCCGCGACCTTCCGGGATTCGTTTTCCTCTTTGGCCATGCGAAGCGCGGCCGCGTTCTTGCGGCGGTAGGCGTCGCGCAGCTTTTTGGACTGATCTCGAATCTCATTGGCCCGCTTCACCCCCGGTTCGGGCAGCTTGTGCTCCGCAAGGAACTTGTCCACGTACACGTCCCACTCGTCTTTTTCCTTCGGCGATTTCTTGACCAGCCACGGCTCCTCGCCGTACTTCTTACGGTACGTCTCGCGCCACTGGGCGCCTTTGCCCCGAAGGAACTCTACATACTCGTCCGCAGTCTGCTGCGGCTCCGCGAGCAACTGCACGATTCGAGGGTCAGGGAGTATGCCATCGAGATACACGAGGTCCCAGAATTCGTCGTCCGGAATCAGCTCGGCCCCAGTCCACATCTTCATCCCGTCAGGTCCCCCGAACTGCGTGCCGTAGAGGGCGCCGATATCGGTAGGGGTGATTTCCTGCATGTGCCAGGGTTCATCGAAGGTGGCCCGTTGTACGTCGATCATCTTGTACGGGGAGGCCGAATCGCCTCTATGGAAGCGCACGGACTTGGCAAACCAACGCTCGCCGATCCGCTCATACTCCGTCTCCGAGTAGAACACCAGTTCATTATCTAGCTCGAAGCCCGCCCACACGGGCTTGCCGCCGCGGCGGTCGTCAAAGCGCCAGGTGAGGCGAGAGCTTCCGCCCCACTCGGCGCTCAGCGTGGGCAGTCCATTCTCCCGTGCCTCGTGAAATGTCGCCGAGTCGAAGCCCTCGAACGAAGACTGATGGAGGTGGAACGGGTTGGCGTCAAAGTCGCTCACCCAACAGGGCGCCAGCCCAATGGACGACAGATCCAGGGGCAACCATACACGGGCCGTTACCGCAGGCTGCAACTTCCCCGACAAAGGGCGCTCGGCGCGCGACAAATACCACGCCTGGTCATCATAGATCAGGCTGTTACGTGTACCGGCCAACTTTTCTTTTGGGATTTCATGCTTGCGATGCCATTCCTCGTGCGCAATGGGGGACTCTTCTTTTGGGACGCCGTGCTGAGGAAGCTCTTTCTCGGAGGAAGCATCTTCATCGGCGCTGAAGCCCACGGGATGAAACCCGTTCTCGTCTCCGAGATTGCTTTCCCAGAGGGCGTCACCCGCCTTGCGGGTAACGTAGCGTTCCACCAGACCGTCGTCGCGGCCTCCAATCCACGACGCGGTCCATTCTACCTCACTCGTGGTTGCCGGTTTCGACTCGAGAATGTTTCGGAGTCGCGGTGGATACTGGTCGCGAGGTGCCGTCGGTCCCAGGATAAATCCCAGAAAAACCCAAGCTGTTTTCATCGTCTCGACCCCCTATTTTTTCGGCAGACAGCTACCGCCCACCTGCTCGGGCTCAGTCTTATAAACAATGTCGTACGTCGCCGTCCCCGCACACGAACTCGGACACACTGTCCCAGTGCACACAACATAGCGGCACCATTCCTGCGGCTCTCCGTCTTTGAACTTCCAGCAACTTCCCTTCGGATCTGACTTAACTTTGAGAAACGGCGATCCTACGTGCTCATACGTTCCGCAGTACGCTTGTTCCGGCGGGCAACATGGGATGTTCGTGCAGCCCCCGGCTTGTCCTATGAGCGTGCCACAGAAGGCCCCAGGGGGGCAGTCTTCGTCGCCGGGAGGGCCAAGGGGCGGAGGAACGGGTTGCCCGAGGGCCTTTGACACTCCGCCGCGATCCACCCCCGCAAGATACAACACTGCCGTGCCCGATAAGAGCACCGTAACCACAACCAAGCCGCCAAGAAACTTGCTGCTTTTCATACCGTGCCTCCAATCATACCCCAAAGACCGCGCCCTAGACATTTGCAGGCGCAACTTTGTCCACGCTACCGGTTCAGTTCTCCGTCCCCGCACGCGTGCATCATCGTATTGCCTACTCTTCTAATGGCGCCGAGAACCGCTCCATGCACGCGCTTTTTGAAATAGATCTTCTTGAATATACCCCCCCAAAAAATTTGTTTGTCAATAGGGAAAATTGACTCGTGTAGGGCTTCAATCCAAGGGTGGTTCGCCGTCCCAATTTTCGGGCGACAGGCGGGGCCGCACGCGAGATGCTGAAACAGCAAGAGAGGTGGGGGATGACCGTCCGGGTCAGGGCTTTTTCTTAGGTGAGGCACTGTCGTCGGGCAGCAGCCGTTTCAAGTCGCGCACCAGCACGCGGTCGAAGATGCGCTTCTCGATGCCTTCGTACTCCGCGACCTTCCGGAAGTCGTTTTCCTCTTTGGCCATGCGAAGCGCGGCCGCGTTCTTGCGGCGGTAGGCGTCGCGCAGCTTTTTGGATTGATCTCGAATCTCATTGGCCCGCTTTACCCCCGGCTCGGGCAGCTTGTGCTCCGCAAGGAACTTGTCCACGTACACGTCCCACTCGTCCTTTTGCTTTTCCTTCGGAGAAGGGGCGTCGAGCCACGGCTCCTCGCCGTGCTCGCGGAAATACGCCACGCGTACATGATCTCCTTGCCGCCGCAAGACTTCCGCGTATTGTTCCGCCGTCTTCCCCGCGGACTTACCGACCGCCTCCAACCAGCGCTGATCGGGCAGCACACCGAAGAGATTAACCATCTCCCAGAACTCGCCTATGTCCATTAGATCGAAGCCGTTCCAGGCCATATGCCCTGTTGGGGTCGAGAATTGGGTGCCGTAGACCGGTCCGATTTGCTCCGGCGTCAATTCCTGCATGTGCCACGGCTCGTCAAAAGTCGCCTGTTGCACGTCGATGATTTTGTAGGGGGCAGCGCTGTCGCCCATGTAGAACTCGACCGACCGGGGGAGCCACCGCCCGGCGACCTGTTGGGCGTACGTTCGCGAGTAATAAGTCAATCGGTCACCGGAATAGTGTGCGGCCTCAACCGGCAGACCCCCTTGTCGGTCATCGAAGGTCCACGTCAGGCGACTCGTACCATAATCGGCGCTCACCGTGGGGCGCCCATTGACCGATGCCTCGCTAAAGATCGCGGATTCCAAGCCTTCCGCATGGGACGGGATCAGCCCGAAGGGATTCCGTGAATACTCCTCTTCCCATCGAGCCCGCAACCCGACCGACGCCGGTTCCACCTGCCCCCGAGCGCTAGGGTCTCCGATCGGCTCCACGGAGCCCCCGACGGGGCGCTCCGAGTTGAGCCGCCACACTTGACCCTGGTAGATCATGCTGTTCTGCGGACCGGAAAACTCTTCCTTGGGAGCTTCCTCGAGTCCCATCAGCTTGACTTCCTGCTCGGTCATAGACACGCCTGGAAGAGTATAAGTCGAGGGGTTATCCGAGCGGGCAAAAAGCGTCCGGTGATACCCGTTTTCATCGCCCAAATTGCTCTCCCAGACCGTGTCACCCGCCGAGCGCGTGATTTATCGTTCGACCAATCCGGCGTAGTACCCAGCGCCCCACGTGACCGTCCACTCGACCAGTGACGTACCGGAGCGTTCCGGGGAGAGAAGCCTGCGAATGCGGTCCGGGTAGCGCTCGCCGGCGTCCACCACCGCTTGGCCCAAGACTACCGCAAGGACGCATTCGATGATCATCTTCGAGCCCCCTAAGCCGCCGGCTTGCAAGTCCCGACAACGGCGGCTTCCTGCTTGGTCGTAATCCAGCGGGTTGCAATCTCTTTGCAAGCTGGGTTGGAGCATAGCGCCGCGTCTCCGCAGTCGTAGTACTCACAAGTCTCAATCACAGGACCTGTGAAGCTCCAGCAGGTTCCTGACTTTGCGCTTTCAAGTACTTGACGCGAGGAGGATGATACTCGTGCTATCGAGTCGCAATAGGTCTCCCCTTTCGGACAGCAGGGCACGGTGGTGCATCCGGGTATCCGATCCTTCTGAATAGCGCAGAATCCCACTTCGCAGAGACCGCCGGGAGGGCCAAGGGGGGGGAGGAACGGGTTGCCCGAGGGCCTTGGACATTCCGGCGCGATCCACCCCCGCAAGATACAAGACCGTCGTGCCCGACAAGAGCACGGCCACCACCAAGCCGCCAAGAAACTTCCTGCTTTTCATACCGTTCCTCCAATCATACCCCAAAGACCGCGCCCTTGACATTTGCAGGCGCAACTTTGTCCACGCTACCGGACATTGCCGATAACTGTGTAACGCTCCTGAAACTCCTCTGGCGGCGTTTGACGGCGTTGGGTCCGGGCATTAGGCTTTCATGTATGGGCCGATTTCGATTGTCGTTTTTCGTTGCGGTCGGTTGTTGGCCGCTGGTCGTCATGCCGGCACTTTGCACGAGTGGCGCCCTGCTCCATCCTTGCGACTGCCCCCATTCCCAGGATACGGACCACCAGGATAATGAGGGTTGTGGGCACGAATCTGAATGCGCCACGGACCCGTGCGGCACGGTTGTAACGCGACCCGGCGACGGGCGTGAACTTACGCCCGATCTTCACTCATCCAGCGGTAGTTCCGCGTTGCAAATCGTCCTTGTTGACCACCGCGTTCTCACTTCGGCGATTTGTTCTTCGCCACCATGCGACCCGGCCAGGGCCAGCGCACTCGTCACTCTAAGCCACACCATTCTCTTGATTTGATCTTTGTCGGGTTGCTGATGTAGTCGGCGTGCGGCCGCGCGCTTCGATCGCCGGTCCCACCGATTGACTCGCCGGACCCGTGTAAGGGCACCGGCAAACGAACACCCGACAAGGAACTCTTGGATGCAAAAACTATTTCGAGCCGTGCTCGCATGCGCTCTCTTTGGGATAGCGGGATGTGCCACGGTGAAACCTCATCAGGATTACGAGCGAGCCTCACAACTGATCGAGGCGGCGACCGGTGAAAACGTCGCCATCGATCCTGAAGGCGCCGCGGCCGCGCGACAAGTCGCCGCGGAACTGCTCGCCGATGGACTTACCGCCCCGGAAGCCGTCCAGATCGCGCTGTTGAATAACCCGAGGTTGCAGGCCGGACTGCTTCGCATCGGCATCAGCCGCGCCGCGGTTGTTCAATCGGGGCTTTTCTCCAACCCAAGTTTGGCGCTTTCGTTGCGGCTTCCCGACGAAGGGGGCCTTGCCAATTTCGAGGTGTCGCTTGCCCAGAACATTGCGGAATTGTGGCAAATCCGCCCGCGTATTCGCGCCGCGGAACGAGACCTGGATCAGACCATACTGACTCTGGCGCGGGATGCAAGCCTGGCCGTGTTCGACGCGCACAGCGCCTACCTTCGCGCGGTGCAGACGGAGCGGCAGGTGGAGATTGCCCGCGAGAACCTCTCCATCGCCCAGCAGCTCGTGGAGCTGGCCGTCGCACGCAAAGTAGCCGGGTCGGGGACCGAAGTGGACGTAAACCTCTCGAAGGCGGAACGCGCCGCCCTGGACGTCACGAGCCGAACGTCGTTGGTCGCATCGGTCGAGGCCAAGACAAATCTGGCCAGAATTCTCGGGTTGACCATCCCGCCCGCCGAGTTGCAACTGCTCGATGCGTTGTCCGAGGCGGCCGAGCTGACCTTTTCGCCGGAAGAACTGGTCGAAACGGCGCGAGCCAATCGCCTCGACCTAAAAGCGGCCAGTGCCGTGACGATGGCTGCCGAGGCGCGCGTGGCCTACGAGCGCGCCCGGTTTCTGCGAACCGTCGAGCTTGGAGTGAGCATGGAGCGGGACGAAAGGCGATCGCGCGGCGATCGCAATTGGCTAGCGGAAACGGCCTACGCCTCCGCACAAGCGGGAGCGCTTACTCCTCCTTCCCTTCAACCTCGTGATCCGCAGACCACTGATTATGTCACCGGTCCTACGCTCGCCATGGAATTGCCGCTTTTTGACCAGAACCAAGCGCAAGTCGCGCGGGCGGAACTCGAGTTGCTGCAAGCGAATTACTTGAAGGACGCCATCGACCGCGAGATCGTCCAAGAGTCCTGGGCGGTCCACGCGCGGGCGAAGACGGCGTTCGAGAACGCCGTCTTCATGCGCGATGAACTGCTGCCGCTGCGCGAAAGCGGCTTGGCACTCGCCCGTGAAGCCTACCGCGTGGGAAGCACCACGCTTCTCACCGTTTTGGACGCCCAGCGCCGCCTCTTGGAGGCTCGCGCGGGGTACGTCGATGTGCAGGCTGCCGCCGGCCTGGCCAGGATCGATTTGGAGCGAATTGCCGGTCAACCGTTCGCGGCCCTTTCCGCTCCATCCGAAAAACCTCAATCAGAAACCCCGAGAAACGAACCATGAAAATGGCACCATACGTGTTGAGCCTCGCGCTGCTTGGTTTGCCTGCATGCAGCCGAAAGGCGGAAAACGACGCACCGGCTGAACACCCTGACTCCCACGCGGGCGAATCGGCTCCCATGACGAACCGGGTCGCCGTGCCGGAAAGCGTTCGCCGCAACCTTGGCATCACGTTTGCCAAAGTCGAGTCGCGACCGGTGGCACAGACCATCCGTGTTCCAGGCCAGTTCGAGCTTCAGCCGGAGGCCCGACGCGAATACCGCACCATGCTCGACGGCCGAGTTGAGTTGCTGGTGAAGCAGTTTGATGCCATCCAGGCGGGCCAGGCGTTTTATCGCCTTGCGTCGCCGCAATGGCGCAACCTACAAGAGAAACTGTCGGAGGCGGAGTCAACGATAAGGCAGACGGAAGCACGGGTCGGATCGATCCCCACGCTCATTTCAGCGCACCGCCGACACGAAGAGATTCTGGAAACAAACATCGCCCTTTGGGAGAAGCGTGTCGAGCAACTCGAACAGACGCACAGCTCCGGTGTAGTCAGCGCCAACGAACTCACTTCCGCGCACAGTATGCTGGCGACGCAGCGCGCCGACCTGGCTGAAATCCTGGAGAAGGAGGCGGATCTGCAAGGACAAATCGTCGCAGCCCAGGCAGAGCACGATGCGGCACACGCCCGATTTCGCTTGCTCATCGCGACGGCGTCGATGCTGCTCGGGATCGGAGAGAAGGCGTTGGCTGCTCCATACGACCTCGATGAGCATCTTCATACGGGTCTGCACCGCTACGAGGATTCGCCTACGCGAGTGGTTGCGGCTTGGCGCAAGATTGACGAGGTCGAGATCCGGGCGTCGTTGGCCTGCGTGATCGAATCCGTGCCGCTTACCAACGGCGCCTGGGCCTCGACCGGGACACTCGTTCTGACCTGCATCGATCCCAACCGTCTGCGCTTCCGGGCCATGGGAATGCAAAGCGATCTGGGTCGGTTAAAGAGCGGACTGCCGGCGCGAATTGTTCCTCCCAAGGGCGGCTCCCTCGATCTTCAGGACACGATGGAAGCGACGCTCACTCTGGGGCTTAGCGCCGATGCCCAGGAGCGAACCGTCGAATTGATCGCGGTCCCCGCGCGCTTGACTTCCTGGGCCAGGCCCGGTGTCTCCGCGCATCTCGAAGTCATCACCGCGGGCGGACAGAGCGAACTGGCCATTCCATTGTCGAGCGTGATTCAGGACGGGCTGTCCAAGGTGATCTTCCGTCGTGATCCCAAGGACCCGGACAAGGTGATACGCATGGAGGCGGACCTGGGCGTGAACGACGGACGCTGGGTGGTGGTGCAAAGCGGCGTCGGTGAGGGCGACGAAGTCGTTCTGGATGGCGTGTACCAACTCATGATCGCCACGTCCGGAACCGTCGAAAAGGGCGGACACTTTCACCCCGACGGCACGTTTCATCCGGGGGAGGACAAGTAATGCTCCAGAAGCTCATCGGGTTCTCCCTCCAATACTCCGGCTTCATTCTCGTGTTGGCGGTGCTGCTGCTGGCGTTTTCGGCCTTCCAGGTTCCGAAGATGCCCGTCGATGTTTTTCCGGAGTTGAACGCGCCTACCGTCGTGCTTTTGACCGAGGCGGGCGGGTTCGCCGCGGACGAAGTAGAACAGTATGTCACCTTCCCTATCGAGACATCGGTCAACGGCTTGCCCGGCGTACGCCGCGTGCGCAGCTCCAGCGCCATCGGTTTATCCATAGTCTGGGTGGAGTTTGATTGGGGACAGGATATCTATCGAGCACGTCAGCTTGTTTCCGAGCGATTGTCCGCCGTCCGGGAAGCGTTGCCTCCGAACGCACACGCCGAAATCACTCCGGTCACGTCGATCACCGGCGAAATCTTGCTCGTCGCCCTCTCGTCGCCGGGTGGGCATATTAGCCCCCTTGAATTGCGCTCGTTCGCGGAGTACGAGCTGCGCAATCGCCTCCTGGCCGTCCCCGGTATCGCCCAAGTCGTCGCCATCGGGGGCGAACTGCCGGAGTATCAGGTCAACGTTCACCAGGACCGCCTGGCGCTGTATGGCCTCACGATCCGGGAAGTTGTAGAGGCCGCGCGCGCTGCGCACAGCACGGCCAGCGCCGGTTACCTGCCCAGCGTGGATCGGCTCGAATTGCCGCTCCGCCAGACCGCCCGCGTTCAGAGCGTCGATGACATCAAGAACACGCTGATCAAGTACCACAACGGCGCACCGGTGCTGATCGGGCAGGTGGCAGACATCGCCGTTGGTCCCGCGCCAAAAAGAGGCACGGCGGCGGATCGCGCGACACCAGCCGTAGTGATGAGCGTTCAGAAATCGCCGGGCACGAACACTCTCGCACTTACAACCGAGGTCGACAAGGTCTTCGACGATATAGAAAAGACCCTCCCTACGGGAGTGATCCTCAACCGCAAGGTCTTTCGCCAAGCGAATTTCATCCAGCGATCGGTTAACAACGTGGTCCAAGTGCTAAAGGAGGCCACGATCATCGTCGCCATCATCCTAATTCTATTTCTCCTAAACATTCGGACGACTGTCATCACATTGACCGCGCTACCCGTGTCACTGGCCGTTGCGTTGCTGGGACTGTGGTGGTTCGGGCTCACGGTTAACGTGATGACCCTGGGCGGCCTGGCCGTCGCCATCGGCGTGCTCGTCGATGACGCCATCATCGACGTGGAAAACGTCTTCCGCCGCCTGCGGGAAAACGCGGCGAAACCGCAGACGGATCGGCGACCATTCGTGGAGGTCATTTTTGACGCCAGCAACGAAATCCGACCGGCGATGGTGTTGGCCACGATCATCATCGTCGTTGTGTTCATTCCCTTGTTATTCCTGCAGGGACTGGAAGGCCGGTTCTTTCGGCCGCTCGGAATCACTTACATCGTTTCGATCTTGGCGTCGTTGGTCGTCGCATTGACCCTCACGCCGGCACTCTGCAAGCTCCTACTTCGCGGCAAGCTCGGTAATCTTGAACGCCAGGACGGGTTTTTCGTGCGTTGGCTCAAACGCCGATACGAGCCGTCCCTACGCTGGTCGATTCGTCATCGCGGCACGGTCCTCGGCTCCGCGGTCGTCGCAACCATGCTGGCCCTCTGGCTGGGAAGCACCTTCGGAACGAGCTTTCTGCCCTCGTTCAACGAAGGAACCTTCACAGTCTTTCTCTTCGCTCCGCCCGGCACGTCGTTGGGTGAGAGCAATCGCGCCGCCGGCGGCATTGAGGGACGGCTCGCGGAAATCGAGGGCGTAGAGAGCGTCACGCGGCGTACGGGTCGCGCCGAACGAGACGAACATGCCGAGCCGCCGAGCAGCTCGGAGATTGAAGTCACCGTCATTCCCGGCGTCTCCAAGGAACGAGTACGGGAGCAAATCGACGCGGTACTGGCGAATGTTCCAGGCGTAACGACCATGATCGGCCAGCCGATCGAGCATCGGCTCTCGCACATCCTTTCGGGGACACCCGCGGCCATCGCCATTAACGTCTACGGCAGTGATTTGAGCAAACTGCGGCAGATCGCCAAGGAAATCGAAGGCGCGTTGAAGGGCTTGCCTGGGGCGCGCGACGTGGCCGCCAACCGCGAAGTGACGGTCACGTCCCTACCGATCCGTTACCGGCACCAAGATCTCGCTGCGGCCGGAATTACGCCGGCATCGGCGGCCGAACAGGTGCAGGAAGCCATCTACGGCGAAACCGTCGCGGAAATCAACCAAGGAGTGCGTCGCTACGATCTTGTGGTGCGGCTTGCACCCGAGGAGCGAGAAAGCGTCGAGCAGCTTCGTGATTTGAGAGTTCGCGGCGTGGGAGGGGCCACCGTCCGGCTGGAGGAAGTCGCCGACATCGGGCCGGAACGCACCCCGAACTTGATCGCCCGCGAGAACGCACAGCGCAAAGCCGTGATCTCCTGCAACGTCGCCGATGGGTACAACCTGGGCGATCTCGTCGCAGCGGTTCAAGCCCGTGTCGATCCCATTGTGCAGCGCGCCGGCTACACCGTGCATTATGGCGGACAATTCGAGGCCCAGCAATCGGCGTCGCGCACCATTCTGATTGCCGGGGTCGGCGTCGCCATCGTCATGTTGATGTTGCTCCAGCTTTCGACGGGTTCGTTGCGGGCGGCGCTTCTCGTGATGGTGAACCTGCCGTTGGCAATCATTGGAGGGATCGTGGCCGTTTATTTGACCGAAACCGCGAATCCTCTGGCCAATACGCTTTCCCTGTTTGGTCAACGAAGCGCCCTGTATCAAGCGCCAGTGATCTCCATCGCCAGCCTCGTCGGCTTCATCACCCTCTTCGGTATCGCCGTCCGCAACGGTCTCTTGCTGGTCAACCACTACCAACACCTTATGTTGGTGGAGGGCAAATCGCTTGCCGACGCCATCGTCTACGGTTCCATGGAGCGTTTGGTTCCCATCCTGATGACCGCGCTGTGCGCGGCGCTGGGCCTCATTCCCCTCGCCATAGCCGCGGGCGAGCCTGGCAGCGAGTTGCTTTCCCCCTTGGCCGTCGTCGTACTCGGCGGGCTCATTACGTCCACGTTTCTCAACCTCATCGTCGTTCCGGCAGGATACTCACTCGTGTTCGGACTAAGAGTCGTTGAGGAACAAATCGGATTCCGAGGCGCGATTGGTCACATGGTTACGGCCTTGACGCGCCGTTTGTCGAAACCCGTCGAGAAAGGAAGTGACTTATGAAGAACGTACTCATGCTTGCGACGCTGTACCTGATAGTGGCCGTCATCGGTTGTGAGAAGTCGCAAGAAAAAGCGGCCTCCAAGGAAGAGGCTAAACCGGTGGTCTCGAATACGCCTGCGACCGCAGAGCCGGCAGCCCCTATGAGGGACGAGCCCGGCCATGAAGGCCTTGACCGCGCAGCCGACGACAAATCCACGGCACCCGGCGGAACTTCCGGTCATGGCGGCGAAGTCATCGCCTTGGGAACTTCCAAACTTGGCGCCTTCGAGGTTCGCGCTTCGCGCGACAAGGTTGAATTCAAGCCGGGCGGCGATGCCCCGATCGACGTATGGATCGACGGCGGCGTCGGCAAGGGCGTGACGGCCGTGCGCTTCTGGGTTGGGACCCAGGATGCCAAAGGTTCGATCAAGGCCAAAGCCGAAATCGAGGACGGCAAATGGCACACCCATGTCGAGATTCCTTCGCCGATGCCCGCGGGAAGCAAATTGTGGGTCGAAGTCGAAGGACCAAGCGGCGAGAAAACGGTTGGATCATTCGATCTTAAGACCTGATCCTTGAACGGACTGAAACGATTGCGCGGCCTCCGTTCACCCGATAACCCCTGCGTGAAACACCGCGGGAACGCTCCGAAACGCGCTGAGCATGCCCAACCCGGAAACGCGAAGGGGCGCTTCCGGCAGGTAACAGTCCGGAAAACAGGGTTCCCGGGACTACGACCATTGGACAACGCTTGCGAAATAGCGATAATGAAGGAAGCGTGATGAAGCAAAGACTCGTTTCGGTTTTACTGGTGCTATTGGTTTCGGTGCTATGCCCGGCCGCTTGCGGGCTACGTGCCGCAGCCGCGGGGGAGCGCGCGCCGGCAACCGATTGCTGTGGCCACCGCCTCCCGCCGACTGACCAGCCGCACGACCCGGTCCTTCCAACCAACCAGTCGTCTGATTCCTGTTTTTGCACTACCCACGGCGTAACGATTGATAAGGCCGGTGCGTCCCACTTGCCGGTATTGCCATTACCGTACCCAAGCGCCGCATCGGACGATGTGTCACCGAACACCGATCCTTGCGCCGGCAAACTACAGCCGATTCCTTTTCACCCGCCGGACCAACAGCGCATACTTCCGCTACTCATCTAAGCCTTCAAACCTTCGGGGGTGGCCATGCCCGTCAGGCGGTGCGTTTGTGCCGACCGATCCTGGCATTTGAACCGGCTTGGTTGCGCTGTCGCGCGACCACTTAGTGGTCACGGAAGTTGAACCTCTGACAGGTCGTTCCGTCGGCCTTTATTCCAAAAACGAACAGGAGAAAGCAGAATGAAGACCCAATTGACGCTCTCATTGATGGCGCTCGTTTCCGCGTTTCCAACGATTGTCGGCTGTCGTCGAGATGATGCGGATTCCGACTCTTCGGCAAAGAGCACGCAGGCCGGCGAGTCGGAACGATGCCCGCATGAGATTCGCAGGGATAAGTGCCCCTTTTGTACTCCCGGCCTTGTCGACTCGCAGGGGTTCTGCGGCGAGCACGGCGTTGAGGAGGCGCTCTGCTACCAATGCCGTCCGTTTTTGAAGACCGCGTTTCGCGCGAAAGGCGATTGGTGCAAGACGCACGACGCGCCGGATTCGCAATGCGTTCCATGCCACCCGGAACTCAAGAGCAAGGCCAAGCCCGGTTCGGGCCACGGCGAAGCGACTGCCCAGGTCCGTACGCCGCCGGCTGCGGGAGCCTGCAACCACGGAATCGACTCGGTGAAGTGCCCGTTCTGCAAGCCGCAACTCATCGAATCGGACGGCTTTTGTAATGAGCACGACGTGGCTGAAGCGCTTTGCGTGAAGTGTCGCCCCTACCTTGAAAAAGCATTCAAAGCGGCAGGGGATTGGTGTGGGGAGCACAACGTGCCCGAATCCCAATGCGTGTTGTGCAACCCATCGTTGAAGGACAAGACGAATACAGACACTTACGGGGAGAAGAAACCCTAGTTCGGCGTTTATGAACGCTGAAGTTCCCCGGGGAAAGTACCTTTGGAGCAAGATCATGGTTCAAGAGTCAAACAAAGCGAAGTTTACGGCGAGCCTGGCCGCCCTTTGCCTATTGGGCGCGGCTTCGTTTCTCATGGCGTCCGACCCCCCGGCGAAATCGGCAACCACTCCCACCGCAGCGATCGAGGCATCGTGTCGCCACGGGATCAAGACTGCTCGCTGCCCGTTTTGCACTTCTGCTTTGATTGACAGTGAGGGCACATGCCGGGAACACCGCGTGCCGGAGGCTTTGTGCTGGCGATGCCGGCCGTTTCTGAAGAGCGCCTTTCAAATCGAGGGCGATTGGTGCCAAGAGCACGAGGTACCCGAGTCCCAGTGCGTCATCTGTCATCCCGACAAACTTGTGGTCAACGCCGATAAAGCTCCGGCGAACACACCGACAATGCCGCCCGCCATGTCACAACCGAATGGAAACGTTCGGCGCGCGGCCCTGCCTCCGTCTCCAACCTGTACGAAAGCCAAATCGATCGTGCGCCTGCAATCAGAGGAAATCGCACGCACCGCGGGTCTCGAATTCGTATGCATCCAAGAACAGCCGTTAACGGCCACGATCAAGCGAAACGCCGAATTGGTCTACAACGCGAACCGTTATGCAAGGCTCTCACCCCGCGCGGCCGGTGTCATCGTCGACGTCCGGCGGGACCTCGGCGACCCCGTCCTTTCCGGCGACGTGTTGGTAGTCGTGGACTCGGCGGAACTCGGATCGGCCCAGGCGGAACTGCTTCAGGCCTTGGCGGCCATTCAGCTTTGGAAGCGATCGGCGGACCGTCAGCGCTCGCTGGCCGACCGCGGAATCGCAACCGAGACCGAGGCCCTCGAAGCCGAGACCAAGCTCGCCGAAGCCCAAATCAATCACTCCAAGGCCAAGCAACGCTTGCGCAATCTAGGACTGTCCGACGATGACATCAGATCGGTCGAACAGTCGCAGGACACGTCGTCACATTTGCAGGTCGCCGCGCCATTCGAGGGAATCGTAGTGGAACGCTCCGCGGTGCTTGGCGACGTCGTCGAACCAACGAGCGTTCTTTTCGCGGTGGCCAACACGCAAACCATGTGGGCGATGATCGATCTATTCGAATCCGATGTACCCGTTGTCGATGCCGGGCAGGACGTGATCTTCGCCCTCGAAAGCGTCCCTGGCCAGACCTTTCCAGGGAGGATCACCTGGGTCAGCACACACCTCAATCCTTCGACGCGTACCCTCAAGGCCCGCGCCGAAATCGCCAACGACGGCGGATTGCTTCGGGCAAACACTTTCGGGCGGGTGCAGATCATCGTCCGGCGGGGAGAACATTCGCTTCTGGTGCCCAAGGATGCCGTGCAGTGGGATGGTTGCTGCAATCTCGTCTTCGTAAAGAGCAACGAGGAAGGAACCGCGTTTCAGCCGACGCAGGTTCACTTGGGCATCGACACGGGCGCCGCCTACGAGATTCTTTCAGGCGTGAAGAACGGCGATGTCGTCGTCACCTCGGGAAGCTACCTGCTCAAAACCGAGATCCTCAAGGGCAGTATCGGCGCAGGCTGCTGTGACCATGTGGAGAAACTGACCAAATAGCGCGGCGATCGGGCGTATTCCACGCCGTCATGATTTCGGGAGATAGCGTGCTCAACTGGATCATCGGCTGGTCGCTACGCAACCGGTTCTTCGTCATTCTATCCACGTTGGCGTTTGCGGCCGCCGGGCTTTATGCGCTGCCTCATTTGCCCATTGACGCTTTTCCCGACACGACGCCAGTGCAAGTTCAAATCAACACCGTGGCTCCAGCCCTCGGCCCGGTTGAGATCGAGCAGCAAGTAACCTTCCCCGTTGAGCAGGTCATCGCCGGACTTCCCAAGCTGACCGAAGTGCGTTCCATTTCCAAATTCGGGCTTTCGCAGGTCACGGCCACCTTCGAGGACGGGACGGACATCTATTTCGCCAGACAGCTCATCAATGAGCGGCTCGGTACTGTGGAGCTGCCAGAGGCGATCGCACGGCCTGAAATGGGGCCCGTTGCCACCGGGCTAGGAGAAGTATTCCACTACCTCGTCACCGGCAAGGGCGAACCGCCGCCCACTCTGGAAGAGTTGACCACCCTCCACGATTGGGTCATTCGCCCTCAGCTTCGCAGTGTCCTCGGCGTCGCTGAGGTCAATACATGGGGCGGCGAGCGCAAGCAGTATCAGGTTTTGGTCGACCCCGCCCGGTTGATTCAATACAGCCTGACCCTGGACGAAATCAACGACGCACTTCGACACAACAATCTGAGCGTAGGTGGCGGATATCTAGTGAAGGCCGGCGAGGCCACCATTGTGCAGGGCAATGCCCTCACGACCAACGTCGAACAAATCGCCAACATTGTTCTCACCGCCCAGAACGGCATTCCCGTGCGCGTCCGCGACCTGGCCGAGGTGCGCATCGGCGCGGAGATTCGCCGAGGCGCCGTAACCGCCGCCGGCCGCGGCGAAGCCGTCCTCGGACTGGGATTCATGCTCATGGGCGAGAACAGCCATGAGGTGACCAAACGCTTGGAATCTCGCCTCATTGACGTGAAAACGTCGCTCCCCTCCAATGTCGATGTCCACCTGGTTTACCGGCGGACGGAACTGGTCGAGCACGTCATCGCCACCGTCCAGCGCAACCTGTTTGAAGGCGCGCTTCTCGTGATTGCCGTACTCTTCATTTTTCTAGGCAACCTTCGGGCCGGTTTGATTGTCGCCCTGGCCATTCCGCTCGCCATGCTTTTTTCGTTCAGCGCCATGGTGCAATTCGGAATCGCCGCGAGCCTTTTAAGCCTTGGCGCCATCGACTTCGGACTCGTGGTGGATAGCTCCGTCATCGTGGTCGAGAACAGCGTTCGCCGTCTCGGCCACGAGTTTGCGCGGGGAGGCAATCGTCCCATCATTGATGTCGTGCGGGACGCCGCGGTGGAAGTGCGCCGCCCGACCATGTTCGGCGAACTGATCATCATGGTGGTTTACTTGCCGATTCTTTTGCTTGAAGGCATCGAGGGAAAGCTGTTTCGACCGATGGCCCTGACGGTGATCTTTGCGCTCAGTTCCTCCTTGATTTTTTCAATTACTCTGACTCCGGTGCTATGCAGCCTGTTCTTGGGCCGCAAAGTCAAGGAACGGGAGAACTTCATCGTCCGCTTCGCCCATCGAATTCACCGCCCCTTGGTATGGGCGGCCCTACGCTATCGTTGGACGGTGACCGGAATAGGCGTATTGGCCGTAGCCTTGGGCATCACCCTGGCGTCCCAACTTGGCTCATCCTTCATTCCCCGGCTGTACGAGGAATCGATCGTCATCAATACCGTCCGCCTTGCCGGCATCGCCCTCGACGAGTCCGTCCGTTACGGAACGGGGATTGAGCAAACGCTCTTGCGCAAGTATCCCGACGAAATCCGCGAAGTCTGGAGCCGCACCGGAACGGCTGAAGTCGCGACCGACCCGATGGGGATGGAACTTACGGACGTTTTTCTCACGCTCAAACCAAGACAAGAATGGAAACGCGCCCGTACCCAGGCCGACTTAACCGAGCTGATGGCCGCCGAACTCGCTGCTCTTCCCGGCATGAGGATGATATTCACTCAACCTATTGAGATGCGCATGAACGAAATGATCGCCGGAATTCGCGCCGACGTGGGCGTCAAAGTCTTCGGCGATGATCTGGATCGACTGAAAACCGTCGCCAAGCAGGTTCAGGACGTTCTTGAATCCATCCCGGGGAGCGCCGACATTGTTACGGAGCAGATCACCGGCCAGCCCGTCTTACAAGTCAACGTAGATCAGGATGCCATCGCCCGCTTTGGCGTCCCTGCGGAACACGTCCTCCAGATGGTCGAGGCACTTGGAGGGATCGAGGTCGGTGAGATTCGGGAGGGGCAGCGGAGGTTTCCGCTCGTCGTAAAGCTGGCTGAGGCTTATCGCCAGGATCCCGACACCGTGGCGGATCTGGTCGTACGCACAGCCGCCGGCGAAAGGTTGCCGTTGGGACGATTAGCGGAGATTAAGCAAACGGAGGGTCCGTCGACGATCAACAGAGAATGGCAGAAGAGGCGCATCGTCGTGCAATGCAACGTTCGCGGCCGAGATTTACACGGATTTGTCGAGGAAGCGCGTCGTCGGATCGCCGACGACCTCACCCTGCCTTCCGGGTACTTTGTCACGTTCGGCGGCCAGTTTGAACATCTGGAAAGAGCAAGCACCCGGTTGTTGATCGTCGTCCCGCTCGCTTTGATCACGATTCTCGTCTTGCTTTACTTCAGCACCCATTCCGTTCGCGACGCCCTGGTCGTCTTCACCGGCGCGCCGTTCGCCGCCGTCGGCGGAATCCTCGCCCTGTGGATTCGAGGCATGGAGTTCACGATTTCCGCCGGCGTGGGATTCGTCGCCGTGTCGGGAGTTTCGATGCTGGCCGGTTTGGTCCTCGTGGCCACGATACGGCGGAAAATCGCGGAAGGCATGGACGTCACCCAGGCCATTGGTGAGGCACGGCTCCTTCGTCTTCGCGCAATCCTCATGACCGCGCTGGTCGCATCCCTCGGCTTTGTCCCGATGGCCCTCAATACCGGAGTCGGCGCCGAAGTGCAGCGCCCCCTTGCGACCGTTGTGATCGGCGGCCTTTTGATGGACAACACGCTCACCCTCATTATCCTGCCGGCGCTTTATTCCCTCTTCGGAACGCGCGACGCGGAGCGGATTCGCGCGCGGGAATGCTAGCTCTCCACTTTTCAGCGCGGCTGGATCGGGGTATGCACGAAAGCCAACCGCACTTCGTAGGCCTCCGTGTCTCCCTTGGTGAAACGATTGACAGGCAGCCGGGCGAGGTTTTCCGGGGGGGCGGCTCGACGGTGTTCGCGTCCCAGTCGAGATCGCCCACATCCGCCGGCAAGGCGGCGTTCTCTCCCACATCCTTGCACGGTGCAGCATAGCAGCGTGGCCCCGTTCATTCGCCGGTCGACTTGGTGCTACGGAGCTGCCTGATTGGTTTTAAGTGAAGCGGAATCCGGGATGCGGCGAAAGGGCCTGGAGCAAGAAATGCCACGCTATGGCACTGCCCACAGAGCAGTTGCGCACATCGTCCACACTTTCGACCGTGCCACCCCGACCAAGGGAGGCGATGGAAACAGAAATACGTAAGGAAGTGCGCGTGTCCGGCTTCATTCCATGCTACGCGGGTCTTTCACGGAAGCGTCTTCACGCGGAACAGTATACTCAGTCCATTCGCAGTGGCGTATTCGACGATCGATACCCATGGCAGTGGGAAGCTAAGCACTGCTCACAGAGCAGTGGCACACACTGTCACTCAAAGTCCGACAGTGCCACCCAGCCGAATACCGCACCGACTTCAACGACGACGGACTAACCACGTTAGAAGATTTCGCCGCGATTCAATTGAACCTCTCCGGCCCCGCCATGCCCATTCCGACCGACTGCACGCGATTCCTCGACCCGGACCACGACGGGGAAATCGACCTCCACGACTTCTACCTGTTCCAACAAGTCTACCTGAAGCCGAAAAGCGTACGCCCGCGGCGATCACCTTTCGTAGGTGCCGGTCCACTCTGTGTGGGCGGTGATGTGGCCCTCCATCGCAGCGAGAAGCGCTTTCTTGTCCGCTCCGGCGGCATGGTCCGTGTGCTTCACAGGTCATGCTCGGGGCAATCTTCAACCTCTTTCATAAGGGACCCGATGCCCGGCAAGTCTCGTGGACGCACGGGGCACGTACCCCGGTCACGCCAATCCGCCGCGGTTCACGGCAGTCGTAAACAATCGTTCCAAGGGACGGCCCCCCGGCATCCGGAGACCATAGAGTGCGTACGGCTTCCAGCGCTTGCATTCCGGCGACAACCATGTTCACCCCTGGGAGGGTCGGTGCGGGATTTTGCAGGCAACTGGCGCTGTCTTTCTCGGAGGCCGCCTTTTGTGCAAGTCGCGGTATTCGATGGGCCAGGCAGGCAGTACGGCCAGCCAAGTAGGTTCGAACCTGTCCGGCGAGCGGCGAGCTACCGGCTTCAGTGAGCGGAACGCCGTCGCCCAGTGAAAGATCGTTGAGGTAGTTCCGGGCCGCGAACGTGTCGACGCAGGCGATCCGCAGCGACGGCGGCCGAAGGCTACGCGGCTGCTCTTCGTATCGCGTCGGGAATGGATGGATGCTGACGTCGTGGCCGGCCTTGACGGTCAGCCGCGAAGCCGCAGCAACGGCCTTGGACCGACCCACATCGTCCGCATCGTACATTGCCGACAGGCTCAGATTCTCCGGCGCGACCACGTCCGGATCAAAGATCCGCAATTCGCTGTTGGCCAGCAGCGGAACGAGACATTCCAAGAGATGCGCGCCAACGGCCCCCGCTCCAACCACGTCAATGATCGCATGCTCGATCCCGAACTGCGTCATTCCTCCGATGCCTTGCTCGCCCTCCCACCCCCGCGATTCGGTCCCCGCGTCGTAGGCGATGCACCGTGCTGGCGGACACGCGGCGGCGATGCGTCCGGTGTGGATCACAATCTCTTGCAAGGCCAGACCCGCGACGATCCGTGCAATGGGAGCCGTAGATGTTCCGGTGGCGGGGGTCGGCGCGGCACTGTCCAGCCGGCACAGGTCACTTTGAGGCGCCGACCACATGGCCGCCCACGCATCTCCCCAACGAAACCGGAGGCCAAGCGACGGTCGCTCCGTTGCAGCCCTGCCGGATTCGGGCCGCCCGTCGTCATCGGAATCGAGGTCCACCACGACGTCTGCCGACGCCGCCAAGCAGGCAAGCGTTTCCGCCGACCCATCCCCGGGAAAATGTTGCAGTCCTCCTTCGGTATCCACGACCAACTCGCCGAAGAATTCTTCTCCCCCGCACAGGCTTACGGCGCGAAAACCGAGCGGCATCAGTGCGCGGCAAAGTGCATCGACCGGGTGTCCGCAAAGCTCTGCTGAGCGAAGCGCTTTGCCGACGCAGATGAGCACCTCGGATTGTGCAAGACGCCGCGTGTCCACACCGGCTTCGGCGACGCGGTCGACGTCGTGGGGGCGGGGTATCAATCGCATACGCCGTTCTCCGCAATCCTTGCGACGACGCTGATTTTCTCTTGCATCTCGATCTCCAGGGCGGGGCGAAGCGACTGTTGCTCGTCATCGGCAAGCGGTCGATCCGGACGAACTGCCAGTCGGCAGGGGACGTAGCCTACGCGCGAGCCGCGACACAGTGGGCAGAATTCGCGATAGACGGCGTAAAGACAATACTGGCGGAAGCGGTTGACGATGAGTCCGAAACAAGTGACGCCGACTTCGGGCTCGACTTCGTTCGTGCGTAGATGGGCGCATCCGGGCCGCGAGGCGCTCGGTTGAAGTACCGCGCGAAGCGACGGCTCGGCCGCAACCGACTCCATCCCCAAGCTGAATGCCGCCGCGCTCACTTGGTCAATGAACGTTGTGGTGAGGAATTCGTCGTCGGTGTCCGAAATATGGCATGAACCCGGATGGCGATGGACGAAGACAATCGGCATCAGGCGGCACGCCAATTGTTCCGCGAGGGTTTCAATCTCCCGGTGCATTTGCAGAACCGCCCGGCCTGACTGGCGCACGGTGGTTTCGGTGCCTTCCTGCCCGCACAGGAGCGGCGTTGCCACCACGTGAAACGGACGCGTGGGTGAAGCCAAGCCGAGCAATCCGTATTCGATGGGCCGCCCGCACTGTGCGTCGAGCAACTCCGCAACGAGGAAGCATCGCTCCAACGCCGCAGGCTCAAATGATAAGACCAGAGAAACGTCCAAGGATTCGTACACGCCTTGATGGCCTCCGTTGAATTCCGGTGTCGCGGAAGCCCAAAGGGCCGCACCGCTGTAAACGCCATTCCCGGTGGAGTTCGCTACGGCCGGCAGCAATGTCCGCCGCCGCATCCAGGAAAAGGAGCAGCGCTGCGGCATCGCTGTGCCCAGGCGACATAAGATGCTGGTACTGGATTCGAGGTCCCATGCAGAGAAGAGACGATCCGGCGCCGCCGAGTGCCCAATGTGCTTCCGGCGAATCGGTCCGTCGCGGCACCACCGCCAATTGATCGGCGCGAGTTGGACCCTGGATCTCCACCGCCACATACATCAGCTTCCGGTCATTACGCCGCGCGAACGGGCCGCGAAACACGAAGAATCGCCCGCCGCCGTAGTGAAGCTGGTACTCGGGGCCCGCGTGGATCACCCAGTGCGAGCCGGAGTTCACGGCGTGGAGCCTCCGCAACAGAGGTCTGACGTATGACTCCGGGTCCGATTCTGTGTGAGGGAAGTGATCACGATAGGAAAGCCCGCCCGCCAGAAGCCTATTGACCTCCCCGCACATGGCAACCAATACGTCTCGAATGCGTCTGGAGGAATGCAATGATTGGCGATAGGGGATATCCCCGATAACCAGAGTCTCCTCCATCGAGTCAGGATCGTCCGCACGCTCCAGGGGGACGACAGCGGTTGATTGCAGGATCGCACACGGCGTCCCCAGCCACGTTGCCAACATTCCCCCGGTAACTACGGGGGGGGCCGGGGTTGGAACAGTCACCGGGGGCAAGTCGAGGCCTTCGGTGAGTCGCCCGATTTCCGCTTTCAGTTCTACGGGGAACCCGTATGGGCTCGTCGCCCGATCCTCGATGGCCCGGACCGTCGGAAGCAACTGCGAAAGGCAGAAACGCAAGTTCGCAAGCCAATATCGTGGGTCCCCACCGTTCCTGTTTGCCGTCTCGATCCTCATAAAGTGATTGATGGCCGCCGCATCTGCGTCCAGTGAGCCCACCTGTCGAAACTGACCAAGGGTTGTCGTTGCCGTATAAACGCCTTCGTCAACAACGTACACCGGCGCAAATGGCGCCTGGCGAACAAAGCTCAATCGACTCAACCAGCGCATGGTGTCGCCGCCTATTTCCTAAGTGCACACGTGGACGACATCTTGTTGCGATTACCGCCACGGTAGCTCTCGCTGAGGGAAACGGTCAGCTTGGAAGGATGCGCTGTTTGCTTCTCCAGCGAGGGGATCACGACCATTTCCTGTAGGCCGATCGGATCGCCCGCCAACCCAGACCCCGGGCCGTGGCTCAGTTCCACGTCGATCTCCCGGTCGCTGCGAATCACTTCGTCGAGCACTCGGCCGATCCAGTGATTTGCACCATTCGACGGCTGTTGCCGAAGCACATGCTCAACCAGTTGGCGCGCTGTCATACCGGCCGCCTCGACGCGCGTCATTCTTGCGTTGCATCCCGCGCCGACGATGCCGTACTTCACGCTTACTTCCAATTCCTTCCTGTCGACCTCCGCCGTCATTGCCATAACCGTTCTCCTTCTTGGATGGGACACGCGGGCCGGGACGTCACAGCGGACTTTCCGGTCTCCGCAGAAACACATCTTTGGCCAGGAAATTCCACATAAGTCTGCTTCTTCATTGCGTCATCCTACCGCCAGCCGTTTAATGCAACTCGGCATTATACCGATATTGTCTCTTGTAATCAAACGCTAACCGCGATTTAGCAACAAATTTCTCCTGTCATATGAATGACAGAGACATATATTCATGGAAGTCTGTTGACAATAGAATCGTTTAACGGAACATGACGTCATCCTATTGCCATGCTTATGGAGGTATTGGCCGGTGGCGGACGGGCACGAATTGCCGAAGCTGAGAATGGGTGGGGCGTTGCGTCGGGCCATGGGCGACAAGCCCAATTACGCGGAGCTTGCCCGACAGATTGCCGCTTTGAACCCTGCAAACTCCGACCGACATCTCGACCGGCGCAAGCTGAGGCGGATCGTGGAAGGATGTGCCGTCACCTTGTCACTCGAGGAGCTTGCGGCGCTGGATGAGTTTCTCGGGCCGTTCGGGGAAGGTTTGGGCGACGTGCCGCTCTTTTCGAAGCCGGCGCCGTTGCGCGCTTTAGCGGCAAGCGGACACGTTACCTTTTTGCTGGGAGCTTACGCCCGCAAAGCCGAACAACGCAACGACGTCAGCGCGTTCGACGTTCGCTCCATGGCCGTGCTACTACGAGGGCTGGAGAAGGTCAAGCCCGGCGTGGGCGTGGACATCGAAGATGTGCTCTTCGACGAGAAGGTGGGGGCTCCCAAGGTTCTGCACGAGCCGCAAAGATCGGTGTGTTCGATTGGATCGCCGCGTGCTTGTGCCGCCTCCGCGGCGATGCTGACAAAAATGTTCAGCGGCCGGCAAGTTACGGGCACCGCTGATCCTCCGCCCACGGTTCGCTTCATCTGGGGGCGACGGGATTCGGACGAGCCATCCAGCACGTTCGACGCAGACATCGCCGGATTACGAGAGATCGACGCGGGGTTGGCACGGGATCTGGAAAGAGGTCGGGCTTGGGGAGCGATCCAAGTCGATCGGGGCTTGTTTGCACTTCGCTACGACAAGCAACCACAATGGCCGGATTACGGCTTGGTGGCTCTCCAACGGCGCGAACAAGGCCGCGTATGGATGGTGGTGGCGGGGCTTTCCGCGGCCTCGACCTATGCATGCGCGGTAGCGGTGGTCGAGGCGTCGATCGGCTCGGTTGACGAAGGGCCTCGCGGAGTGTCCTCGGTGCGCTGGGCTGTGGTCGAAGCCAATATCACTCGAAGCGCAGCTCCCGGTGATCCGCGGACCGTCAAGGCACAACAGGTCATCGCGACCGGGCTCCTGCCCGCAAGTGATGCCTAACCTTTCCCGCCGGGTGCTGAAAGTACAGGCCTTCGTCTGTGACTCTGGACAGCGCCATTGTGTACCGCACGTCGCGGTCTCCGGACGGAGCTTGAAGGCCCGACCGGCCGCGGCAATTGCGTTGTGATCCTTGGCGTCAACTATGGGAGTCTGCCTCGGCAACCGCCCGCGCTGGCGAAGTGGACCTTGCGCGTTGGAGATTGCACCGGTGGCTGGTATACTGGGCGATGGTGGTTTCCCGATAACGGAGTGGGAGGTATGTTGCAGCGCCGGATAGCCAGAGCCCTTTCTGTTGCACATGTCTTATTGGCGGTGAGTTCGGTGCCCTTTGCGGCATTCGGCGCGGGCGGCGGGAACGTCGGCAAGGATCATCAGATCATCCACGTCGGCGGCGGGCAGACGATCATCGCATTCACGGATATCCGCAACGACGACGTGCGGCGGGTGTACGCACAGAAGCTGGACGCGAACGGCGTGGCACAATGGACCCCCGACGGCGAAGAGATCAGCAACGAATTCGGCATCACTCCGAAGCTGGTGTATGACGGGGCGGGTGGCGCGATCATCGTCTGGCAAAGCCAGCGTCGCGACATGCCCATGCAGGTGTACGCCCAGCGCATCGATTCGACTGGCTCGCTGCTTTGGGAGGCCGATGGCCTACGCGTATGCACCGCGCCTTCGCAGCAGAAGGATCCAGACATCGCTACCGACGATGCCGGCGGCGCGTTCGTCTGCTGGGAGGATCGGCGTGATTACCGGTATCGGCTGATTTACTGTCAACACATCGACAGCGAGGGCAACCGACTTTGGTCCGAATCGGCGCTACCGGTATCCACCTTTCTGCTTTTTGAAGACTCAATCTATGATCCGCAGGTAGTTCCAGACGGCACAGGCGGGGCGAGCGTCGCCTGGATGCAAGAGCGGTTCGTGTCCATCGAATTCGAATATCCTAACGCTTACATCGACATCAACGCGCAGCGTACCAGCAGCGCCGGAACGCCCGCCTGGAACGGCGGTGTCGAAATCAATGTCGCTGCTGCCAGCCTAACCTGTTCAGCCTGTTATGCTGATATGGAGTTGCTTCGGGACGTTGTGCCTGATGGGACGGGTGGATTCATTGTAGCTTGGGAAGGCTGGATCGCAGACCGCGATGCGTACGTTCGCCAAATAGATGGCAGCGGCGTGGTCGGATGGACAGTCGATCTCAACGCCGCAGGCGGTCATCAATACGGCGTAGTACTCCAGAGCGACCAGGTAGGCGGCACCTTCGCAGCCTGGGTGGACGAGAGAAGCGGAATTCCAGACGTGTACTTGCAACGCATCGACGCTTCCGGGAATGTCGCCTGGGGCGCTGGCGGGACGGCTGTCGCCTCTGTAGCCGCCAGTCGGGAACGGCCCCAGATAGCGTTCGACGCAGCCGGCGGGGTCTATGTCACATGGGAGGCGCAGGGCGACGTCTTCGCCCAACGCCTGGATGGTTCAGGAGCACCCGTTGCCGGATGGCCCATCGGAGGCCTTGTTGTTTCGAATGCCACCGGCAACCAAAACGAACCGAAAATCGCCGCGGACGGCTCATCGGGGGCGGTCGTCGCGTGGCAGGATTCCCGCGAAGGAAATGCACTCGGACTCTTCGCGCAACGTCTTGGCGCGTCGGGGGCGGTTGTATGGTCATCGGACGGAATTCCAATCGCGTCGGCGGCCGGTGCGCTTGCTGGTCGCTATGTGGTAACGCTGGGTTTTGACGATTTGGCACCTCATCAGATCGCTGTCGCCGAAGACTACGCCTCATTCGGCGTTTTCTTTCAGAGTTTCGGCATTGACGGCACGCCGTCCTTTACAACACTGACGTTGCCTCCGTTCTGCGGACACAAGAACTGGGCATGTTTCCCGGCCATCGGCATGTCGGACCTCGCATCCACGCAATGGGGGGGCAACTTCACCTTGGGTGTGCGATACGTGAACTTTGTCCGGCCCGCCTCCCATGTTCATGCCTTGGTTGACTCGGGTCAGGCGGCTCCAATTTCCTCGCAGACGAGATTGAACGTCTGGGATTCCCTTAATGGAGGCGGGACTCAAGTCCTTCCCGAGGTTGTAGTGCCTTCCGTGGTTCATCATCCTGTGGAATTTTCAACCGGACAGGACAACATCGCTAGTCTGACGATCAAGGCTGTTTTGAACAAAGCGGCGTTTGTGGAGCTCACGTTCGACTCGGGCACAACGCCTTTCGGCGGCAGTATTTCCGTTTCATCGACGATCGACAGTAATTCAGGTCCGTTGCTTTTTCTCAACGGCTCGCCCGCATCGTTCGGAAACACACAGGGAACGTTCTCTTGCATCGGTGCTTGTAACGCTTGTAACCAAAGCTCAACCGGCGTGCGGCAGCTCAACAGCTATTCCAGTCCGCATCAATTCCTCAGCCTACCCGTTGGCAAACACGTAGTGACTCTCTATGCACCGGGCTACGAGTGGTATCAAGAATACGTGGATGTATGGTGGGGCGAGGAAGCGCAGATTGACGCAGTCATGGTGCCGGTTACGGTCCCGCTGTTTCAAAGCGCCGCCGCTCTTGCGACGAGCGGCGGCACGATCGACGTCGGGGACCGCGCCGTTGCCGATCTCGTGGATTTCAACAACGACGGTCGCAAGGACCTCATGGTGGGGAATGCGGCCGGAGACGTGTTCGTCTTTATGAATCTCGGCACGGATGCAATCCCGTCGTTTGACGCCGGCGTTACGATCTTGTCTGGAGTCGCAGCCAACGCGGCACCGATCGTTCTCGACTACTATGCGGACGGGCTGCGCGATCTGCTGGTCGGGTACGCGGACGGGACGGTTCGCGTTTATCTGAATACCGGAACTATACGGAGTCCATCGTTTGAGGGAACAGTTTACGATACAATCGTCGCTACAATACCAACAGCGGACGCGGCGCCGTTCATGGTGGACTGGGACAACGACGGCAAGAAAGACCTGCTTGTAGGCGGAGCGGACGGAAACGTGTATTTCTTCAAGAATGAGCGATTAGACGCGAGTCCGGCATTCAGCGGCACTGCCGCGCGAATGGCGACCGACGCTGGTTCGGACGATTTCGGCGGAGGAATGGCACTCGCGCACTTCACCGGCTCGAGCTCAAGTGCGGCGACTATAGACGCCACGTCGGGTTCAACGGCGGCGGCGACGATCGTTGCGACGGTATCCGCGAACGCCGCCCCTGCGGCCGTGCTGGATTGGGACGGTGACGGCAAGAAGGACCTCGTCGTGGGCGATGCGGCCGGTCAGCTCCAACTCTTTCTGAACGAAGGGACGGACGACACGCCTGTGATGGGCGGCGCTGCCGCGCTGACCTTTCAAAGCGGCTCGGTCATCGACGTGGGGAGCTTCGCTCGCCCGATCGTGGGGGATTTCAATAACGACTTTGTCAAAGACATCGTTGTCGGCAACGAAGCCGGCGAGGTGGTTCTTATTTCAGGAGCGAGAGCCGGTCCGGTGATTCCGGCCATGTCCGCATGGGGTGCCGCAATTCTGGCCCTCGCCGTGGCTGCTGTGGGCACGATTGTAATGCGGGCACGCTTGTCCGGTCAACAAAGTGCTGTCTCGACTTGACTGCGAGACAACGTTGGAGAGGGAGATTGAGCGATGGAACCACACCCATGTCGGAATCGAACGAACGGCCGCCTCGCGTTCATGGTCCTAACGTTACTTTCCGGAGTTGGGGCGCTCTGCTTTGGCTGCCCGAAGCCGCCCCCGCCGCGTATATTTCTCGAAACTCCGCAGGATGGGGGCATCGTTTCCTGCGGTTGCGAAGGTGCCTGTACGGTCGCGATGGACGGACGTGTCCGATTTGCGCTGCGCCGCCAACAAGCTGTCTATGTGGCCGTGCGGCCGCTTGTGACCCCCGAATTGGGCTATTTCATCCAACAGGGTCGGGCATCAACTACCGGTGTGTTTTGGAATGCCCAAGCAGAACTCGGCAGCGCGGAGTTCCCGCCGCAAACTGGCGACGGGTTTGAACTTCGGGCGATTATAGTGGACCTGAGCGGCGGCGATGTTCCCGTCGGGCCATTCGAAGAATTGTCCGTTGCGTCCATTCCCGGATTAAAAGCCGTCAGCAATGCGGTAACGGTCACCGTTTGTTGTGGTGGTTTCGAAGAACGACTATTCTGCTTCTTCGACCAGCGGCAAAGCGACACGACCGGTTTCCTTCCATCGTTTGACCTGCATGACGACCTGCCTCGAGACTTTAAGGACTTTCTAAGGAACAATCCCGGTTTCCTTTACGATAATGCACTGGCCGCGCTCGCCTATCTCGATCGTGGACGGAATGCGGATCGCGAACGGGCGGGCAAGATCCTTGACGGTATGCTTGCGATTCAGAAGGACACGGGCGCTTTCCCAGACGCCATTGATGTTGTGACCGGCCAAGACATCCCTACGCCGGATTTTGGCACGGGCAACCAGATGTGGGCCGTGCTCGCCCTGCTCAAGGGATACGACGTTTGGCGTATCAGCGATCCGGACCGCGCACTTAATTATCTTGAGGCTGCGGAAGAGTCCGCGTACTTCGTCATTGAGCAGCAAAACGACCGCGGATGTGGAGGCTTTGTGCTTTTCCCGGATAGCGAGTTGGTCAGCACGGAACACAATGTGGACGCCTACGCAGCCTTCTCGCGCCTGGCGGACGAGCTTGCGTCGCGCGGCGACGAGGCCGCTGCCGAGACGTTCCGCGGGGCGGCTGCGCACGCCCGGATCTTTGTGGAATGCATGTTCGATGAGGAATCGGGCAAGTCCTGGACCGGGACCACCAGTCGTGAGCTTACCATTAACAAGTTCCCCGTCCCGGAAGACACGCAGACCTGGCCTCTTTTGTCACTGGGCGGTACGAAGTGGGTGCGGAGTCTCTACTGGCTTTTTGAGAATCTGTGGACGACGTCCGAAAGCTGTGCCGTGCTTGATGGTGTTGCGGTTTGTGGTCCGTCATTTTCCGACGCCGATATTTCCGAAGTGTGGTTCGAGGGACTTGCCCATGTATGGGTGGCAGCCGAGACAGCCGGCTTGCTAGGCCATCCCAGATTGCTCGAGTGTCCACCGGACCACGTGCTTGAAGCGGTGCAGCGATTGGCACCCCACGCCGACGGGTACGGTATCGTTGCTACGTGCGATACTCTCGATACCGGTTTCAACTTCTACTATTTCAATACCCCGGCCGTAGCGCCGACTGCCTGGGCGATCTTTGGGGTTCGCGGCGTCAATCCTTTCTGGGACCTGCGCGCGGATGCAGGGTTATCGGCTCACCCCCGCGCCGACGCCCCATGGGTAGCACTCCACGTCCCCTCGAGCCGGGAGTATGCGTGTGAGACTGGGGATCCGTGCGTCTTTGAAGTAACCGGAACAAGTGCCAATGTCGCGGGCGGCGAGTCGCTGGCGATTCACATCGTCATCAACCCAACGAATCCGTCCGCAGGGGCCAGGTTCGTCCAAGCGTCGTCCGCAACCGTGAGCGGTCAGGGCCTCTGGACGGCGGTGGCCCAATTAGGGAGCAAGGAATTTCCCGCAAGCGATGGGGATGCATTCGAGGTTTCCGCGATCATTGTCGACACATCCGCGGGGCACACGCCGACGACGATCAGTTCGATCACGCGTTTGGGAATCCTCAACCTCGTGGCAACATCTGGTATCCAACCATCCACTGTCAGAATCTCCCACTGACGCACTCCCGGCAGCAGGTACGCGCCGCGCGAAGTTTCTTTCGAGACATTGGCCGAGTACCCCATGTCGAAACCGCGGTCATCGCGTCGACTCAGAAAGGAGAATAGCAAACCTCCAACCATACTCCCGCGGCAACCATGGATAGTCGTCGCGTAGGGCCGGCGGAGCGAAGCTCATGCGCAGCGTAGCGCAGCCCGCCCGACGCGACGAAGCATTGTCAACTCTCATAGCGGCTGGTACATGAATTGGGGGCGGGTTACCGGGGCGCTCCGGGCTCGATGTAGGCCTGGGTGCCGGCGTGGCGGTCCTCGAAGCGAACAAGAAAACCGCTCGATTGCGCTCGGGGCACTGACCGTTGGCCCCAGTAGACCTCGTAGTTGCGGTTGGAGTTGAACGGCGCGTCGATGTAGATCAGGTCCACGAAGCGTTGAGGCAGCTTGCGCAACTGGTCGAGGCAATCGCCGCAATAGACGATGCGGGTGTCGAGCAGTGACGAGGGTCGAGCACCGCCCCCCCTGGATCCCCCTTGCAAACGGGGGAGGCGGGCGGGCGCGGGATGGGTCGAGGCTTTGCTTTGGCGGTTAGGGGGAAGGGTGCCACGCGACTCGCACCATTCAAGTCCGTGTCGGCGGGCTGGAATGGGGACCGCTCTACGACGACCCTTGATTGCGGTCACACAACCGCCGGCGGGGTCAACGGGATCTGGCGAATAGGACGAATACGAGGGGCCGGGTGGAGGGAGGCGGGCAAATGCACGAATTCACGCGCCGGGGTTTGGGGTAACTTCCAGACGCCACGAACCGTCGGGGAGGGCGGTTACCGACATTCCATGTCCGCGCGCCGCGGCCTCGAACTTCAGCGAGAGTCTGGTGGGAGGATTGGCGACGATTAAGCACCGCTCACGGCCGTTGGTTTCCGACCCGACGAGGGACTCGAAAACGGAGAGGAGTTCGTCGAGGAATGACGGAGCAATCCCCTCTACGCCTTCGAAATCTACGGTCACGGGCGTTGTTTGTGATGCATTCGCGGGCGCCTTCGTGCTTTCCAACAACGCGCTGAGCGGGTCTTCCAGTAGGCGCGCGGACTCCCGGCTGATGAGAATCTTTTCTTTCAAAATGTCATTGACTCGAAAGATCGGCATGCTTACGCGGGAATGGAAAGAAACGCCAAAGTTCCGGGAAACAATCGGGTGCGCTTGGCGGAGCTCTCTAGTTCCTCCGTGATTTCCAACGATCCGAGTCCCGAGTGAAGCAACAGGGAGCGCCCGGGGCGGCGAACGTCCTCACTGACGCCGTACAATCCGATCCCACGATGTGGGTCGCCCGTGCCGCTGACTCGCTCGCGGATCGCAAGTTCGAGGGCGTCCCAATCGTAGCTAACGCGCGAGCGGATTGCTTCGTTTCTGGACAGGCTCGCCAAGACCCCAATCCCGCCGTCAGCCACGGTGCACGTGAACCGTGAACCTTTCTCAAATTCGACGAACTGAACGCAGCCGAACGCTCCGACCTTGGATTCGCTGTGCTGAGCGGCATTCAGGGCGAGTTCGCCGAACAGTTCCGTGACCACGGAGGTTAGATTGGCCGCTCCGAGATGCGCGGACTGCAATCCGGCGAAGGCCGCGTTGGTGACTTCGGACGCATTCGCAGTCGTCTCAAAGTGAGTGATCGGAAGAACGGTCTTCGGATCATTGCGTGCACCGATGTCGCGGTCATCGACATCGACTCCTCTATCCTTCAGAATATCGAAGAACCCCAGAGATTTCAGGTAAACACAGACACCCAAGTTGTTTGGGACGAGCAATCTGGAGCGGGAGCCCCGCCGCGAAGCGAGCGTGAGGTACACGACGCACCAGAGCGCGGCCTGGGGTCGGACGAATTCGCAATCGCGCAAATCAATGTCCACTTGGGGTGCGTCGAAAGCCGAGGCCCGTGGATCGGATCTGGTGGGCGGAGCGGGCAGCTCTCCCGCATGCCTGAAGTTATTCGGCGGTTTGATGCACAACGGCTCCGGTGTTGAGTCGCGGGCCATGACGCCTCCTCAAGGGCATCGGACGGACCGATGCAAAGCACATTGTCAGCGTGGCGGCGAGCGGGGTCAATTCGGGTCAGTGAGCGTCCATCTGGGCGACTAGGATTCCCAGCAACCATTGTTTGTGGTTCGGCAAGGAGTATGGCAGGCACTCACTGTCCAATAGTTACAGCTTGGATTGTCCAGTCGCTGCAACTTCCGGTCTTGATAAGCACCGCGGTGAGCCACCACTCAGGTTTCAAGACTCGGTCGAGAGGCGCTCAAGAATTCAACCGGCTCAAGGGTTCGACCGTCCACGATCAGATCAGACAGAATCGAACCTACCACGGGCGCGAATTTGAAACCGTGGCCGCTGAAACCGCAAGCGTAAGCCACGTGCGTGTAGTCCGGGTGACGGTCGATCATGAAATGCTCGTCGGGTGTCATGGTGTACATGCACACCGAGGTCTTTTGCACGTCTGAGCCGAGCCTGGGTAGGTATTGCCGCAGAAATCGGCGTACCGGCCGCTCGTCCTCTGGGTGGATTTCCCGATCGAGCCGATCCGGGTCCGGGGCGACCTGCCGACCGGAGTGCTCGCCGACCTTCACCCCGTGCCCATCGATGGCGGGGAAGCCGTAGAAAAACCCATCCTCGGTCTCCAGGCCAAAGACGGGACAGCGTCGATCGCAACGGTATACGTCAATCGTCGGCCCGAACCAGAAGACCGTCTTGCGGTGAACGACCAACGGAAGACCGAGTTCGGACAGAAGCCGACTCGTCCACGCCCCGCCGCACAAGACCAGATTCCGCGCCGTATACGCAGCGTGATCAGTCATCACGGTTACGCCCCTTGCATCCGCCGACCAGCCCACCACGCGCTGCCCGGTGAGAACTTCGGCACCGTTCGCTAGGGCTTGCTCGACGTGCGCGGCGACGCAGTTCTCTACCTCAAGGAAACCGGCGTCGGGCTCATAAAGCACCTGCATATCATCGTCGGGGGCGAATCCGGGGAACCGCACGGGCCAATCGGGGCGTGCGACCGTTTCGATGGCGAGGTCATGTTGCGCGGCCGCGCGCTGAACGCCGGGGACGACGGCGCCGTCGGGGCGTCCGGCGAGCATCAGGCCGCAGCGGTGCAGAAGGGGTCGCGAAGCGGCGGTCTCCAGGGCCTCCCAAAGTTGATACGCCCGGTCCACCAGCGGTACGTAATCGGGATGCTCGAAATAGGCCCGGCGGATGAGGCGGGTGGCCCCGTGGGAGCTTCCCCGATCGTGGGCGATGGCGAACTGCTCCACGCCCAATACGTTTTGTCCGCGTCGGGCGAGGTGGTACAAGGCGGCGCTGCCCATCCCGCCCAGGCCGATGACGATGGTTTCGTAAGTGCGCATTGCGTACTCGTTGCTCCGCCCCCCTCGATCCCCCCTTGTCAAGGGGGGACGCAGGAGGGTGAGCACTTGTCATGGAATCCGATCGGCGTAAGCGGTCAGTTCGTCCTCGAAGGCGCGCATTTTGAGACCGAAGGATCGCTCGGCGATGGTGTGGTCGCAGATGCTGTCCTCTTGAGACATTTGCACCTGGCCGGCATCAAAGCGGAAAATCCTCATTGACGGCACGACGGTCTCCGCCAATGCCATGATCGGTTGGCCGAGAATGGCGCTGAACTTGGCGAAGGCCACGGGCTGCGAGACGATGGGCTTCCAGTGTCTCGCGCCGGGCATCAAGGCGCGGCAGGCGTTGTACAGTTCCAGCCAAGTGTACGTCTTGGGACCGCCAAGGGGGATCTCCTTGCCGATGGTCGCAGGCTGGACGAGCGAACGCACAAAGCAGGCGGCGACGTCTTTAACCGACACGGGTTGCACTTTCGCCTGTCCGCTGCCGAAGTACGGGATCACGGGCGGCACCAGCCCGCACATGAAGCGCTTCATCAGTTGCATGAATTCGCCGTCCGGGCCGTGGATCAGGCTCGGACGGAAGATCGTCCAATCCAATCCGCTGCGGCGGACGTATTCCTCCGCCGCCCACTTGGTGCGGTGATAGGCCGACACCGCGTCCGACCGCGTACCGAGGGCCGACATGTGCGCGTAGAGTCGGATGCCGGCTTGTTGCACGGCGTCCACGACGTTGACGGTACCTCGTGAATGAATCGCTTTGAACGTCTGCCCCCGCAAAGGCCGGGCGACAATGATCCCCACCAAGTGAATGGCCGCCTGACTTTGCTCGGCGGCTTCACGCAACGCTCCTCGATCGTTGAGGCCCCCCACGATGGTCATGAAACGCTCAGGATTAACGTCGCGATGCTGAGCGCGGAGTTTTTCGGCTGATCGGACGAGGCAGACGGGCCGCAGGCCTTTGGCGAGTAATTCGCGTACGACGGAGCGACCCACGAACCCCGTCGCGCCGGTCAGCATGACGCATTTGATCGGCGCAGTTTCGGCCATATGCTCGTCTCTCGCTGGTGCCCCGGCGGCGTGAAATCGTAAGCCTGATGATCGTCTGGGTAAAGACGTTGGCTTTCAAAAACTACGGTCGGGCTGCGCCTATCGCTTCCGCCGCCGCGACTTGCCGTTGGAGTAGTCCAACGACGTCACCAGGAAGGCGTCGAGGACGCGATGCTCTTCACCGGGTCCGGTGACGATAAATGTCCGATCGCCGTCGGGAAAAATCGCAACAAATTCCGGGTGCTTCACCTGGAATTTCCGATCATCCGTCAAACAGATTGTGAACGGCTCAAACGGCTGTTTGCGGAGCGCTTCTCTTAGCTTGGTGATGGTCATTTCCAAATCCTCCAGGCGTCCTCAACCCTCCAGCATCGAGGCGATTTCCTCGGTGGTGGGGGCGGCGGGGATGCGGCGGATGGGTTCGTTGTGTTCGTCGAGACGCAGCACTCGGGGACGGTGTTTGCCCTCGCGGACGACGGCCTCATCAAGCCAGCAGAAGGACATGACGATGATGCGGTCTCCGGCCGAGCCGAGTCGGGCGGCGGCGCCGTTGAGCACCATGCGGCGCGAGCCGAACGGCTCGGGGATGGCGTAGGTCTCCAAGCGGCTGCCGTTGTTGACGTTGGCGACGAGGACTTTCTCGAAGGGATACATCCCCACGGCCTCCATCAGTTCGATGTCAATGCCCAGACTGCCTTCGTAGTCCACGTCCGCTTGGGTGATGCAGGCCTGGTGCAGTTTCGCCCGGAGTACTTCGATTTTCATTTTCGGCAGCTTTCCAAAACAAGTAGGTATTCGACCAACTCTCCATGAACGGTCCTTCGCGGGCCTTTCATTAGTAATTGTTGCGAGCCGGTCCGCAGATGTCAAAAAACGGCGGCTAACAGGCCCTTGAAAAACTGTAGCGTCGCCCCTTGTGGGCGGCCAATGGTTCCTCGTCACCCACAAGGGGTGACGCTACATTTGTCACGATTCCCAAAGAATTTTTCAACGGGCTGTTAAGGTCTTTGTTCTAACGCAACGCTGCGGATGACTCCTTTACCCTGTTGGATGGCGTGGAGCGACCCTGCGGCCAAGTCGGGGAATTCGGCCTGCGAACCATCCGGCCAGCGAACCAGCAAACGAGTGATGCTCGTCGCTTGGCCCAGTCCGAACGTCGCGGTCAACTCGGACTGGCTCAGATACGATCCGCCCGTCGTGACATAGCGCGTTTGCGTCACGCCCCCGATTTCCGCACGGAGCGCCGCCCCAAGGGCGTTGGTATTCCGGCCCGATCCGATCAAGCGCAGGCGGACGACGTTCGCGTCTTTCGAGCACTCGTTGCGTAAGAGTTTTGCCGGCCCGCCGTTGGCGGTGAGCAACACGTCGAGATCACCGTCGCCGTCGATGTCCGCCGCGGCCACGGACCGTCCCACGATCTTGGATGCGAACGGCGCACCGGCGCGATCGGTGACCTCCACGAACTGTCCCGTCCGGTTGTTGAGAAACACTTGAGGCCTCTGGGCGAACTCCCACGTTTCCCGAATGTGCTCGATCTCCGGCTCTATATGCCCGTTGGCGAGGATCAAGTCCTCGAATCCGTCGAGGTTGAAATCTGCAAAGAGCAGACCGAAGGTGAGCGCCGTCGTCGTCGGTTTCGAGAGGCGGGTCGCCCCGGCCCGATCGAGAAACGTCTCCATACCCATCCGCGTGTAAAGCGAAACCGGTTCGCCGCTGAAGTTGCCGATAGCGATTGATTTCGACCCGCGGTTGTCGAGGTCGGCGACGCTCACGCCCATTCCCGCCCGCGCCAGCCCGTTCTCGTCGTAGGCGACGCCTGCACTGAGGGCCCGATCGGTGAACGTGCCGTCCTGACTGTTGATGTACAGAAAGTTCGGCTGGGTGTCGTTGGTGATGACCAGATCGGGCCAACCGTCGTTGTTAAAGTCATCCGTGACGACGCCGAGGCTCTTTCCTTCGCGGTTGAAGACACCTGCTTGCTTGCTCACGTCGATGAAATTGCCGCCGCCCTCGTTGCGAAACAAAACGGAGGTCGATCCGTCGTAGGGCTGCGGCGTGGCGTAGGATTTGGTCTTCCCATCCAGCGTGGACCAGATGTCTGTCTGCGGCGTCCAGGCCACGTAATTGCAGACAAACAAGTCCAAATCTCCGTCGCGATCGTGGTCGATCCAGGTTGCCCCCGTGGACCATTCCCAAGGCGATGCCGGGCCGTTGCACGTGCTGAATCCCACACCGGCCTCGTCGGATACGTCGATGAACTTGCCGCCGTCGTTTCGCAAGAGATGGTTCTTGCCGACTGCGGTGATGTAGAGGTCGTTGTCGCCGTCGCCGTCATAGTCCGCGGCGGAAAAGCCCATCCCATAGCCGGTGACCCTTGAGAGACCCGACGCTTCCGTGACATCCTCAAACGTACTGTCGCGTCGATTGCGAAAAAGTCTGCTCGGCGGCATAGGCCCCTGCTGCTCATGCCCAGGCCAATAGCCGCTATTGATTAGCAGAATGTCCGCCCAACCATCCCCGTCGTAGTCCAGGAACCCCCCCCCGCCGCCCATCGTTTCGGGCATCCATTTTTCGCCGAACGCCCCGTTGACGTGAATGAAGTGAATGCCCGCAGACGCGGTGGCGTCGGTGAACGTCAAGTCAGGCTCCGTCAATCCTCGCAGCGCGGCGTAGGTCGGCGGGGAGTCGGGCTGGATGTATTCGCTGACCGCGATCGGCTTCTCCGTTGCCGCCTTCTTGCAGCCTCCGACGTCGAAGAATGCGACGACGAGGCACGCTGTCAAGAGCCGACTTTGCCGTTTCACTCGCCGCGACCTCCGTGCGACGCAGGCTGATGGGACATCTCGGTGACGCGCCCGGTGTACCCATGCGTCGCGGTTAGCTCGTGCACGTGGATGGGTTGCGATTCGAGGTTGTCGTGCGGGTGACTCAGGCGATAGGCTTGGGTGACCTCGACCTGGGATTCATCGATCTTGTAGCGAAGGTACGCCGCCTCCGCCGACGCCGCGAGTTCGGTTCGACCAAGGGTCCGCGCCGAAAGCATCACGTGATAATGAGCCACACGGTCCTCCGGGTCGATGCGAAGAACTTCGTCCAACGCTTCGATAGCTTCCTCAAACTTTCCATCGAGATAGTAGGTCCGGCCAAGATTACGCCACGTCGCGCGGTCCTCAGGAAACCGTTGCAGCACCCGCTTGTAAGCGCTGGCCGCCTCGACGTAGCGACCGTCCTCCTGCAACAGCACACCCCAAAACCACGCCGTCTGCGGGTCGTTGGAGACCAGTTCCTCGCAACGCAGGAGCTGTTCGTAGGCAGCGGGCAGGTTACCGTCGCTCAAGGCCACGCGGGCCAGGTTCCGCGGCCCGTCGATCCGCTGGGGAACGAGCCGGGCGACTTCGGCGAAAGCTGCTTCCGCACCCTTGGTGTCCGACTGGAGAAAGAGGCCGATCCCATAGTCATTGAAGCGCATCCAATCCTCGGCAAGCGTCGCAGGTTCGACCGGCCGGGGTGGAGGCAAAACTTCGCCGCCGGGCGCGATCGGCAACGTAACCTCCGCCCGGCAGATTTCCGTGATGGGCAGGTCCGGACATTTCTCGAATCGTTTGAACCCCTGGCGATTGGTGTTGAACGCGAACTCGGTATACCCGCGATCGAACTTCCGCCACATGAGCCGGGCGCGGACCATTACGCTCTCACCGGGAAGCGCCGGGACTTCGACGGCGTAGTGCACGGTATGGGCCGTACCGGGACCGATGACGTTCATGTACACGGCCGCGTACATGTCCTGGGCGTTGCGGCGGCGGATCGGTTCGCTGTGCCGATCGACCACCAACGCCCGGAAATAGTGGGCCGCGGGATCGACGTAACCGTCCTCGCCCACGGACCCGCTCTGATACAGCACCCGATCTTTGGCATCGAGGACGGTGAATTCGATCCAACCTTCGTTGGAGTCGTTGGTCCCGCCGGGAAAAGTATGCCCCACGTCCTTGTTGCGGACCACGACGTCGAAGGTCACCTTCTCACCGGTCCGCAAGGGTGGTTGAGTTTTGTCCAAAGCGAGGATCGTCTCGTTCACCCCCTCCGTTCGTTCGCGTTGCAGCGCGAAGACATCGATCCGCAGCCTGTCTTCATGGAGGAATGCCTCGATTCGCTTGATCGTGTCTTCATCCCCGCGGATGTGGGGCAGGGCGGTGTTGACCGAGATAAAGCGATGCGACCTCACCAAGCCGTTCTTGGCGGCGACATCTCCCAGCGGCGCAGGCTCCGGCGGCATGTGACAGTCCTGGCAGACCCGCTTGTTGGGCGGCAGGTAGAACGTCCGCGAGGCATTCAGTGCCACGCCGCTGTCATGCCAGTTGTCATACTCATTCTGCCCGCGGAACCAGCGGTAGTCGTTGACCGATTCCGGCAGGCTCACCTTGTGGCAGGCGCTACAGAACTCACTCGTGCGGAAGACCGGCTGAAGCATCTGCTTCTTGTGTGCCTCCGGCTTGGCCTTGATCGCGGTGTCGTGCAACAACGCCCCGAGGCTCCCCGACGCGGCTCGTGCAAACACATAGGGGTCCTCGTGCTCGTCGGCGACGTTGTAGGCTCCGTTGCCGGTAAGGCTGTGGATTTTGTCGATCGCGTGACACGCCAAACAGGTAAGCCCCGCCTGGGCCTGTGGGCTGCGGCGGTCGATCTCCTCGGTCATTTGCCCGGCGAGCATCACCGACGGATCGTGACAGCCCGAACACCATTTACTCTTGATATTTCCCGTGCGGTCGTGCCATTGCGGGAAATGGGCGACGTGCTCGCCCACGCCCTTGGTCATCGACAAGGCCTTCTCGCGCATGTCGTTGATGGTGGCCTCGTAGAATGGGTTGTTAAAGGAAGCGAAACGGTGGGCCGACTTCGACCATTGCTCGACGATATCCGCGTGACAGCGCTCGCACGTCTCCGCACCGATTTTCTCGTTCACCACGAACCCGATGTTGTCCAGGTCCGGGGCCAGCTTCTCCGGGGAAGAAACATCGCCGCGGGTGATGATCCTCTCCGGCAAGTAGTCGCCCGTGGTGGTGGTGGCGGCGCTGGGGAAGAAGGGGCTGGCCGGGGGCACGTATCCGACAGGCACGTACGGTCCGCCGATAAAATCCCCGAGGCTTCGGGCCTTTGCGCCGGGGCCGGAATAACTACCCGTCGCTTGCGCCAATTGCGCTTCGGGCGTCAAGGCCGTGTCACGAGCACCAAAAACGTGCATGCCGCAAACCACCGCCGTCGCTCCGCCCAGCAGGGTGCCGAAGCGAACGAATGCCCGTGATTGCGCGGGCACATAGGAGAACATGCGGTGTACGATGTACGCCGCCGGCACGATCGCAGATGCAACCACGTGCGTCCACCACACCCAGCCGTGCTCGCGTGACGCGGCTGCATACATGATGAAGGGACCGGTGATCGCCAGAGTCAACCCGGTCGTGAGAAAAACAAGTCCGCTGACCACCGTCCGCCGTCGATGCCGTCGCCACACCTTCGGCAAGTGCCAGACGGCAAAAACCAAAAGCAAGGCTACGACGAGGAACCCTAACCCGGTGTGGGATAGAACCATGACCTGAAAAAGCTTGGAAATGGTGTACGAGCCTTCGGCATACCGTTCGGCCGTTACCCCCGGCAAAGCGGTGGACGCCAATCTGTTCGCCAACAGATACAGCGTGTTGGCGAGCAGCAGCGCCGTTAGAATGAGCGCGAACGTCAGCCAGCCGCGCTGGACGCCGGAAAGCAGGCTCTTGGCCTGACGCCGCTCCTCAGTTAGCAGTCCCTTGAGCATCGATCCGAAACTCCCCTACCCCACCGCGCCGGGATTACGGCGTCACGGTCAGGGCGACGGACCGTTGATCGTCCCGCACGTCCAGGGGTGGCACTGGCTCTGCGAGCCGAACCAAAATCCCTCGTCGAGAATACAACAAAGCTGAGTGCGCAATTCACACGGGCCGTCCTCTGACAGACAGCACGCCCGCACGGGCGCCTCGCAGGCATCCGCAACCCCGTTGAAGGTGCAGTCTTGGCAATCGGTGTTCGCACCCTTGAACGCTCCACCTTGGCTGCTGCAGCAACCCTGCGCTACCACCGTACACGTCGCTCCTGTGCAGCACGCGCCCGCAGCGGCGCCGCAGGTCGTGCCCGCACCCAAGAACTGACTCTGGCACGAACACTCCGTAGCGATCGTGCACCCGCCCTCGAAGTCACAGCAGGCGCCGTATTCCCGTGTCGCCGGGCTTTCGCACGGTGCGGGCCAGCCGTTGCCGTTGCAGTCTTCGCAATAAGTTCCCGCCCCGCCGAATGTTCCACCGACGCTCGTGCAATAACTCTCCACAAACACGGCGCATTTCATCCCGCCAACGCAGCAGGCGCCCAACGGTTCTGACTCGCATCCGTCTGGAGTACCGTTTTGGTTATCGTCCCCGAAGCAACGGGTGCCAGCGCCTCGGTAGGTTCCGCCGGACGCAATGCAGCAATCCTGCGGGAACACGAAGCAATCGGTACCCCTGCAGCAGGCCCCAGGAGACTCGCAGGCGTCGGGCACGCCGTTAGCGTTACAGTCCTCATCACAATACACTCCCTGAAACGTCCCACCTTGGTACAAGCAGCAAAGCTCCGTTCTGTAGGTGCAAACTCCTTCCAGGCAGCACGCCAACTTGTCTTCACACTCATCCGGAATCCCGTTGTGCTCGCAATCCTGGCTTGTCCCGACGGCGATATCCTGAGCGTCGCAAATCTCGTTCAGATTGCAGTCGGAGACTCGATTGTTAAAAGCAAGGGCGGGTAACTTCTCCCGAATACAGCGGGCGTTGTTCGCACAGGTCGCGGTGCCGGTGGGGACACCCGAAAACGACACGTCAGGGTTGGAGTAATGTTGGATCCTGTATCCCCCATTCGAAACAATCGTTCGAATGGCAGGGGGGGTCGTACGAACGTACGCATGGCAGTAACTCGTAGCAGGGGTACACAGACTGATCTGGTGGCGAGCCCCCAGATCGTGACCCATTTCGTGGGCGAAGATCCAGTTGCTCTGTCCACCGGCCAATGCCCATTGAACCACGTTGAAACTGCCGCCGATAGTGGTTATGCCGGCGGTCGGGCCGGGGATCACGGTTACGAAAAGGCTGACGACGTCGGCCTTCAGTTCGTTGCGAAGGACGTGTACCTGTGGCATGCAACTTGAACTCCCGAGGCAGCCAAGGGCATCCAACCCGTCATCATCAAGGGATTCGTCGTAGGGCACTTCAAGCGTGCCTACCAGCCGGATGAAGGATTGGATTTCACTCTTAACGAAGGCTTCGTTCATACGGAGCACGGCTTGATCGATGACAGCGTTTATCGTTGTTCCTAAAGCCAGCGCCCCGTCGCGAGCAGCCGGGGTGTACACGACGAGCACGTCGAAGATGCAGCCGTCGTCGGTGCACACGTTGGGTCCCGGGCCGCCGGGCCCGAAGCACTCCGCGGGCAATGGCGGAAACTGACTCGGATCAGGCCAAGTTTCCGGGTCGGATTCCATCGTGCCGCACTCGGCTTCTTGTCCGAGGGCTGCGCTCCCGCCGAAAAGACAAACGCCCACACCAGTCAGTGAAACAGCAGCGGAAATCCACACACTCGATAAACAATGTGATCGCATGACACACCTTCCTCTTACGGTTCAAACGCTTTTCTTCCATGGGAACGGATCAGCACCGTTCCCACAATCAATAGCAACAAGGTCATGATGCAAACGCCGAGTTCGCCAAGGACGGGGATCGGCTTGGGGGCTTCGTACACCCCCATATCGACGACGGCAGTGCCATTAGAGTCGCCATCGACGATCCGAGGATGACCGTCGAGATCGACGGTCACGGACGGGGGCACGGCGCTGTTGTCGCCGGAGTCCACGCAAGGGGAATCTGGGCTTAGACGCAGATTATCGTCCTCATTACCGATGGTCCCGTCCGCCCCGTCGGCGTCCACGAACAGCGGGTCTTGGTCGATGTTTCCGTCACCCCAAGTCAAAGTGCCTAAGCCGCCAACGGCACTCTGTCCACCTTGAATTTCGCTGTACGCTACGGTCAGGGTCGGGATGGTGGAAGGGCTGAAGGGCTGGAGGTAAATCTGAGAACGGTCCGACTGTCTATAGTTGCCCCAGAGTATCGAATTCTTGATTTGCGTGGCACTACTTCCACCCACGTATACTCCTCCGCCGTTTGTATAGGCAGTGTTTGCAACAATTGTGCAGTTCAGGATGCTTGCGTTACTTAGCTCGCAGGACACTCCGCCGCCGCTGCCCCCAGCGAAGTTGCCGACAATCAGCGTGTTGATGATCTTCGGGGTCCCTCCGAAACAATAAATGCCCGGACTAAAGTTTCCCAGGATCGAGCAGTCGCGTACCGTCGGCGTCCCTCCGCCTAAAAAAATCCCTCCGCCGTTGCTCACTATCGTGCATTGTTCGATAAGCGGGCTGCTAAGATAGCAGTCGATCGCCGTACCGGAGTTCCCGGCGAACCGGCAGCCCTCGATGATTCCGCCGGTTTGCACGAGGCGGATTCCGGCGCCGGCCCCGAATGAACGGGCCTCATTGATCGTGAAGGTGCAACCGCTGAACAGCGGATTACCGGCTTCCACATAGGCCCCCCCGCCCTCTCCGGTGCTCTCGAGGTCATAAGCGCTAGCTCGATTATCATCGAAGGTACAGCCCATCACCTGCGGGCTCCCGGTGTGGACGTACAGCCCGCCCCCCAGGTAGCCGGCGTCGTTGCGACAGAAAAGACAGTTACGGATGGTCGGGCTGCCCCCTTGGACGTACATCCCCGCCCCTTTTGAGTCCTCCGACGGGAACGTGGGTACGTCGGCCTGCCCCAACGTGATAGTGACTCCGTCGAGTATCGCCGTGGCATCGACGCCGCTGCCGGTCACCACGTGATAGCAGTTGTCGTCCTTGCTGTCGCAAAGCGTCGCACACTTGGACCGCGCCGTCTCAACGCAGATCTCTTCCCATTGTGCATCGCAGCAGAAAGAATACTGGGCGCAAACGGCTGCTGCGCAGGCGGCGTCCGGACAACCGGGAAGATAGCTCGCATTGCAGCAGTCGCGGAACTCATTGCTCGCCGGATCGTTTCCCTGAATGTCCCCGCTGAGGACCGCCGCCGATGGATTGGTGTTGCGTGCGTTCGGGTCGGGCGCGCCGCACCCGGCGTACCCGCCTTCAAGTGTCACCCCGTTTTCGAGTTGAAAGGTTGCCTGGCGGGGGTTGGGAAATCCCGCAGGGTCTGGGTTGTAAACCCCATCCGCCACACGGATCGTCGTCCCCGCCGATGCGGCGGTCAGCGCCGGGGTCAGTTGAAGGTAGGCGTTGCACCAACTGGAGCCGTTGTGCGTCGACCCAGTCGCGCTCGCGTCCACATAGAGGATCGCCTGCCCGAGGGCACCTCCCCGCGGGGCAACGAGCACCGCCGTGACCGATGCGACCGTGGCCAACCGACGAAGGTCCATGGCTTTGCCTCCTTAACGCCCGCGAACCCGTTATGGTAACCAAGGCTCAATTCTACCACTTTGTCGGCGGCTCGATCAAGATCTGCGGGGGTCCAAGCGCGCGGGGCTTGCGCGGATGCCTTAAGGTAATACGGTGCTGCTTGAAAGCAATGATGTGGTTCCGTTACGAGCGCTCGGTCACAACTTGTTCCCCGGGTCCAAACCGCCAGTGTGGCCCAGTCGTCCCCCGACCGGGCTTACCACCCAACGAAGGGCCGCCGTGCCACATTCCGACGCGACCCGAATGTTAAGGTGCGCCAGAGCGCTAGCCGGCGAGGCCGAAGACGCCAAAAACCAAACTATTGATGAAGTTGGTGGCGATCGTTGACGCCAAGCTGCTGAATAGGGCGTTGGTGTCAAGCGTGCAGCCGCTGGTTTGGAAAAGAAGCCCGGCGCTCGCAATGGGCATCATCCGACGTACGACGTAGCTGAACCGTTTGGTCATGGGACAATCCTTGATTAAAAAATGTATTTAGTCGGAGTCCGGCTGCCCGGCCAACGGGGGCGGCTCCAACAAAACCAACTCCCGAGCGATATAGATCGGCACGGGATTGACACCTCCGGTTTGTATACGCTGCGCCGACGCCCGCACCCCGACGTACCGGCCCAGGTAGGCTTCGCCGCTCAGCCCCGATTCCGATGGTATCTCCACATAGCCGATGGTGCGATCCGACTCGCTGGTCGGGTCGATCAGTCGGAATCTTCGCACCGGCGATCCCACCGGGTACAGGGCGCTGACCCGCAGCTCGCCTTGGATTTCGATGCCCGTTGGCGTCTGCGTCGGAACGAACTCGGGAATCATCCCGCGAGCGGCAAGAAACTCTTGCCGTTTCGACTCCGCCAGATCGTCAAGCTTACGCACCCGCTCGACGGCGCGGGTGAAATCGCCCATGTCTTTCACCTGCTCAATGCGGGCAAGTGCGTATTGTCGAGCGAAGTCATCCTCCGTCTGATTCGCAATGGGCTGATAGCGGGCGACGAAGGGGTCGAAGTTTCGAGCCGACAGCGGTTTGGCCAACTCCGCCCGCGCGGCGACGTCGATTTCCTCAAGCTGTCTCCGCCACGTCGTCGAGGCCGGGCCGGTCATCGGGACGGCGAGCTTCTTGGCCGATTCGGCCGCCGACGTGGTCACCGCCGGGGCGACTTCGCTTACGGCGTCGGCCTGCGACGGGGACGCACCCCCGCTATCATGGATCGGAGGGGTCGCATCGCGGCTTCGAAGTTGAACGTAGCTTCGATTCACCCAAAGCGTAGCGCCTGCCGGCGGCTTGATGCGCACAAACCCGTCGGGATTGCGTCCCAAAATCGAAACCGTGGTCCCCTTGGCCAGCAGGGTCTGGACGGTGTATTTGTTCTCGTTGAGCAACGACCCCGCGCGGACGCGGACGTTGTCGCCGTTGATGATGCCCGATTGGTTGTCGGCGGTGTCGATGAAGTCGCCGGACACGAGGCTGAAGGTCCCCTCCGGAGGCAAAATCTCATACCACTCGCCGCGCTCGCTGACTACGGACACGCGGTCACCCGCTTTCAGCTTGGAGATGGTGTAATGATTCACGCTGTCACCGCTGCGGACGTAAACGTCGTTGGCGGTGATCTCGCCTTCACCCGTTACCGGACGCGGTTCGGCGGTCTGGGCAACGGCCGTCGCGGAGACGACCAGTGCCGTGACCCCAACGGTCCACAGACCAACACGGACGGCTAAGTGGTTTTGAAACATGGTTGGCGATCCTTCGTCAAACGGACTCGGGGCTTCCATCCCAAATAGTTAGTGTGCGGGACATTAGCCGTACAGGCTAGGTTTGTCAATGCTTAGGTAGCAGGAATTCTACTGCTAAGCCATGCATATCAAGCCCGGTAAAGCGGTGAACTATGGCCCCTTTTTCGGCCTTGGTGGGGGCGAAATCAACGATTGTGTGCGCCTTCAGAGTAAATCAAACGATTCCGCAGAGAGAACAACGCCGGTCGTTCCCCAATCGTAGGAAAAATTCTGAAACACAAGGACTTTTTGCTTGACAACGTCGACAAAGCCGACCACTTGTGGACCGACGACCCGTTGTACGGGCGTTTACTCCTTTCCACGCTGTAGGAATGGCGCCAAAAGGAGAATTGCAATGCGACGCATCCTTCGTGGGTAGTGTAACCCAATGTTGGGGTATTTAAGGCGGCTCGGATCGACCCGCTGCGGTCCCCCTTGGCAGGGGGGAGGGCGCGGTCCGCTTCTAACGGTCACGGCTCGGATCGGCTATAATCCATGGCCATGAATCCGTTGATCATTCTTTCCGAATCGCTTCGCAGCTTGCAGAAGAACAAGGTGCGCACGGGACTATCGGTGCTGGGCATTGTGATTGGCATCGCGGCCGTTATCACCATGGTGGCCGTCGGGGAGGGGGCCAAACGCCGCGTGGAGAAGGAAATCGCCACCCTCGGCGACGACTGGATCATGATCGGCTACTGGGGCGTGCAGCGCGGCGGCATGCGACGACAGACGGGCCTCCCGCGCAACTTCACCAGTGAGGACGCCGACGCCATCGAGCGTGAGTGCACAGCCGTCCGCGCCGCCACGCCGGTCAACCGCATCACCATGCAAGTCGGGTCCGGCTTCGGCAACTACCAGACCAACGTGATCGGGGCACGGCCTAACTACTTCGACATTCGTCGCATGACGCCCGCCGCCGGTCGGCTGTTTAGCGCCGACGATCTGCGGATGCTCAACAAGGTTTGTTGCATCGGAGCGACCGTCTCCCGCGAGCTTTTCGGGGCGGTCAACCCCGTGGGGCAGACCGTGCGGATCAATCGCGTGGCCTTGGATGTGGTCGGGCTGCTGGAGCCCAAGGGCGTGGGAAGCGATGGACGCGACAATGATGACATCATCGCCGTGCCGTTCACCTCCCTGGAACGATACCTCGCGGGAAGCGAGCGCTCGGGCACGTTGCTCGCCGCGGCCAAACAGGGATACGATCCCTCCGTCGCGCGGCAGCAGATCCGTGACCTCCTTCGCCAGCGGCACCGTTTGTCCGAGGACGAAGACGACGATTTCCGCATCTTCGACCGCTCACTCACCATGCAGGCCAACGCCGAGGCCACGCGGACGTTCAACGCGCTGCTGACCACGATCGCCTCCATTTCGCTGCTGGTCGGGGGCGTGGGCATTATGAACATCATGCTGGTGTCCGTAACGGAGCGGACGCGCGAAATCGGACTGCGCATGGCCATCGGCGCGGGGGCGCATCAGATTCTGGAACAGTTCCTTTGCGAGGCGATCGTGCTTTGCGGGCTGGGCGGATTGTTCGGTTTTGTCGGCGGGTGGGGCGTTTCCAAGTTTATCTCCTCGTATTATGGTTGGGATACGGTCGTCTCTTATTGGATGGCCGCTCTGGCCGTGGCTTTCGCGACCATCGTGGGGCTCTTCTTCGGGTTCTATCCAGCGTGGAGAGCGAGCGACCTCGATCCCATCGACGCCCTGCGCTATGAGTAGGCGGGCCATCCGCGGCGTCCTTGCAGGCTTGATACGATTTACGCGAGGTTCCATGCGTAGATAATTCATGGGTAAAGCCGTTACCTTGCTGAAAAGGGGGCAACGCAAACTCCGCGAAGAAATGAGGGAATGTCATGACTCTGGAACAGCTCCGTAGGATTCACGGAAGCCGACCCTTCAGACCGTTCACCATGTACTTGGCTGACGGGCGTTCGCTTTCCGTCCCGCACCCGGAGATGCTGTGGGTGCCTCCGCAAGCAACACGGACGGTTCACGTCGAGGTCGGGCCGGATCTATCCGAGTACGTCGATCTACTTCTGGTCGCCTCCATTGAAGTCGGTAACGGCAAGGCCATTCGCAACGGGCGGAAAAAACGCTGACGTTTGGCCATCCCGCACTCTCGCTGCCGGAAACGGTTCCCAATCACCGCGAAGTCACGCGGCACCTTGGGCGGGATCCTCAAGAGGATCGCCCTTGCCACCAATCGGGGTGCGGACGAATTGGCTCGACTCCTCTCTGAATGGTGATTCGCAGCCCAATCTTTTCCGGCAAATGCAAACCGCGGGACTTCCGAACCTCGCTAAACCGTTGCCGTACAACGAGTTAAGAGCGGTTTGACCCCCGTCGGCGCGTGATCCTTGCTTACGGAAGGAACCGGGGCTGCGGGGTTGCCGTGGCCCTCAACGTAACGAGGGTCACGCGTTCAGTATGTCGAACCCGGCTCGTAACTCATTGTGCCGCTAGGGTTTAGCAGAGGAAATCGGGCTTGGCCTCTCACAAGGATATTCGCTGCCAGCCCCTGGTCATTTCGCTGCCGGGTGGAAACGTACCAGATGGTCGGCCTGGGGCTCAGTGAATTGGCCGCCGAACGGCTGATCGGCGCTGCGACAACGCCGCGGTGGACGAACGAGTGGAACCTTCCGGGGCCATGGCCCTAAACGTCAAACCGGTGCCAAAATTGCCGTCGGGGCGGGAGATCACGCCCGGTCGGCCAACAGCGGTGGTGGGTGGCGAGATTCCGGGCGGGAAGTTCGCCGCGATCTGACTGAGCACAAAGTCGGCATTGACCCTTTCGGACAGATCAACCAAGCTTGATCCGCCACCGGGAGCCAGCACGCCGTAGTTTACCTCGTTCATCAGGGTGAACTCTGCGTCGGCCTCGGTGACGCCCTCCGGCTGATAGAACCTCACGTTGCGATCGAAAATGTCCTGCTCGATCCATATGTTGGCGATGTTGTCGTCGTCGGCGTACTCGCCGGGCCGGACCAGCTTGGTACGCGTGCGTCCCTGGCCGAGCTTCTGAATGGCCTCGACCAGTCCGTAATCGGCAAGGGAGACCTTGAAGCGCCCCGTGCCCGGCTCGACCTCCATCTGCCATCCTTCAGTGCCGCGTTTGGCCAGTGTCGCGATGGGTGAATCGACCATAACGTCGGCGCGGAATTCGCCTTCGCTCGATCCGCCGCGGACCGTGCCGTAACCCAGACCGATGCGGACGCTTTCGACGTTGGCGCTGCGATGGAGTTGGTCGAGGCTGGCGAAGGTCGCGCTGCGCAAGCTGACCACCGTCGTCTCGCCGAACTTCAGATTGACGTGCGATCGCAGGGCGGTGCGCACCTGCGTGCCGGGGTCGAGCCGATCGTCCACCTTGACCGCCGTCCAGCCCTCGTTCACCAGCGGCGATACTCCCACCTTAGCCCAGTCTACCGATCCTTCAACTTCGATCACCACGGCGGGGAGCGGTTTGATTTCGTTTTCAGCGACTGCCGGCTTGGTTTCAGCGGCGGCCGGAGCGGCGGACGGTGCTTGTTCCGCTGACTGGGCGAAGACCGAAGCGGTTAAAGCCAGTGTCGCCAGGGTAACGCCCCATGATGTTTTGATTGAATGGTTCATTTCAAAAACCCCCGCACCCGGCCCGACGGGTTACTGGATTATAGCATTACTCCTGGAAATTCCTCTCTCCCCCATGCCCCGGTCGAAAAAATAATGCTCGGTGTATTGTCCCTTGCAATCCACCCGGTTTCAATAATGAACCATCCGCCGAGGGCGGCGAGGTCAACCTGGTGCAAACGCAAAACTGCGAGGAAAGGGGTTTTCCATCGTTCACCGTACCTTGGGGCGTGTGTTTACCATGGTATCTCTCTTGGGGGCAATGCTGGTCGCCGCGAACTTCGCGTGTACCCGGCCGGTGCAGCAGTCCTTTCTGAACGCTTCTCTTGGAGAAGATTCCGAAACGATCCGAAAGGGCACCGAGGTTTCTTTCGAGCGGGCGGTATTCTACAAACCGCGCGAAGACTCCATGGCCGGACTGGAAATGACCTTCGCCCCGTTGATTGTGCAGGAAGTCTATGGCGGCGTTGATCCGATCGATCCGAGTCCTTTTGGTGCGATCGTCGGCAGGGGCGGTGCAGCGGTTGGCCTTCACCCCAACCCTCTCTGCGAAAGGGAGAGAGAGGCGAGAGTCGATCCGAGTCGACCCACGCTGTATGCCGGGACATTTACAACCCGCATCAGGGGCGTGGACCACGATCAGGTCGTGTTTTTCTGGCGCTACCCCGCTCGTTCCGATGAGCCCTGGTGCGAGGTTCCCATCTCGCACCATCTATCTCTTGAGGGACGAGGCGTACGCATCACCTTGGGATCAGACGGGTTCCCACTGGTATGGGAAGCGTTGTCCACGGCCACGGACACGCGCATACTCTACGTTTCGGAATCGCTGGAACGGGCGGCGGTACGCGCGTTCGGCGGTCCGCTGCCGGGTCGGCGATACGCGGTGGAGCGGCCGATCCACCCCGCGACCCGTGAGTCGTGGGGCGACCATTCAATGAATGAGGTCAGCAACGTCGTCGTCGCCCGCCTGCTCGACGACGGACCGGTGCCGATGGGGCCGTATGTCTACCTGAACGCACCGCCCTTACGCCGCGTCACCACGATACTCTGTCGATGCATGCCGTCGCAGGTGAGTGAGTTCGTAGAAACTCGCTATTACGACGTTGTTCCGCTCGAAACTGTCCGGGATTGGGGAGACACGCGAAGTTGCGTGGATCCGCCCCCGCCGCGGGTGCACTGGGGGGGCACGCTGTCGTACTGGAACCTGAGAATACCCTGGGAGGAGAAGCCCTTGGATCAAATCCTCCGCTGGCCCAAGATGTAAGGAACCTTAAGGGTGAAGATCAATGAGATTTTCTACAGCATCCAGGGCGAGGGCAAACTCGCCGGGGTGCCGAGTATTTTCATCCGCACCACGGGGTGCAATCTCAGGTGCACTTGGTGCGACAGCCCGTCCACTTCTTGGGAACCTGTCGGCCAGGCGATGGACATCGACCAGATTCTGGACCGCGTGTCCGATTTCGCAAGCACCTACGTGGTCCTGACCGGCGGCGAACCAATGATCGCGCAGGGGGTCGAGGAGTTGACTCGCCGACTGAAGGAAGGCGGCTATCATCTCACCATTGAAACCGCGGCCACGGTGTGGAGAGACGTCGTCTGCGACTTGGCCAGCATCAGCCCCAAGCTCGGCTCTTCGACGCCGTGGGCGCGGGCCGACGGACGGCACGCCGACGCCCACGAAGAGCATCGACTCAACCTAGACACCATTCGGCGGTTCCTGGCCATGCCCGACTATCAGCTCAAGTTCGTCGTCGATGCCCCGGAGGACGTGAGGGAGATTGATTCCATGCTCATCCGCCTTGACTCTGTTCAACCCGGCAGCGTGCTTCTGATGCCACAAGGTGTCACTCACGAGGAGATAACGGCCCGGGGGCGCTGGGTCGCGGATATCTGCAAGCAACGCGGCTTTCGGTTTTGCCCTCGTCTGCAAATCTCCCTCTACGGTAATACACCCGGAACGTGAGCGTCGTCCCCGGGGAGTTGTTTTGCGCAATTTCCATGTTCGACCCTGTCTATCATGGTCGCCCCTGCTCACGAACAGATAGTTTTTGCGTTCTCAATGCAAAGTGGCCGATGGCGAGCGATAAAAACAGGGCGCGAAGCCCTAGACAAGTGTAGTAAAATCGGTTATAGGAGCGTACTCTGCGGAGCGAACCGGATGTGTTGGGCGTAGGGTTTGGGCTGTGGATTCATGGGGTGGCCGGTTTTTCGGTTGGGTTCTCGAATTGGATTTCGCCGAGGTTTTGCCGGTCGGGGCGACCATTGCGTAAGGGAATCCGGTGTGGGGTACAACTGCGGGATAGCCATTCATTTGGCGGAGGATGGATCGATGAAAACCATTTCGCGGATCGGTGTTTGGAGTTGTTGCTGGGTCGCTGGGCTAGCGGTCAGTGTTCAGGGCGCGCAGTTCAGCATTAAGCCTACCCGCGCAAGCGGGTCGTACACGATCACCGGAAACGAGATTCGTCTGACGTCGGGGCAGCGCGTATTCCTTGAGGTTCAGCTCGCGGACTGGGATCCCAACTTCTTGAGGACCTACCAGGCGAAGATCGACGCCGCGACTTATGCCAGCGGGACGAAGGGCATGCTCGCCCCGGCCGTTCTGCCGTGCAGCGGGAACAACGCCACGGGCCACGCCGAATGCGCAGCGGCGTTTGCGGCGGGCACCAAGTGCAACGTTCCCAGCGGCGGCGGTTTCATTTGCGAGGCCGGCTTCATCGACCGCGTGCGTAACCCATCTCCACCGGCCCTTCCCTGGGTGTTTTTCGACGTCAACATCGAGGTTGCGGTCGTGGCCGTGGACATGAGCACACCCAACTTCCGTTACGTCGCGATTTTGAACCCCGGCAATGCGATTCCCGACGACGGAAATAAGAAATACGGCGGAGACTTGGTTTTGGATATTCCCGCCGACGCGACGGGTACGTTCACACTCCGGTTTGAGGAAGGGTCCAACATCACCTTCATGGCGGACGAGGAAAGCAATGAATTCGTACTCGACCCTTCCATACCGGCGACGATTGTCGTCCTTTGCGCCACCAACGCCAATTGCGACGACACCGACGCTTGCACCACGGACGTTTGCAACGCAAACGGCACGTGCTCCAACACCAACAACTACAATCCGGCCACTCACTGTTGCAACCCGGCCGACGGTGTGCCGGTCGCGTTATCCGACGGGATCGCATGTACCCAGGACTTGTGCGACGCGGAAACGGGACAGGTGACGCACCCGCCCGCCGCGGCCTTCACGCTATGCGGCAACCCGGCGAATTCCCAGTGCGACAGGCCTGACTCCTGCGACGGGGCGGGCGGTTGTAACCCCCGGTTGGAATCGCCGGGCGTCGCGTGCGGCAGCGATATCGATACGGAATGCAACGGCGCCGACACCTGCGACGGCAACGGAACCTGCGTTACCAACCTCCGCGCCGCGGGAACGGACTGCGGAGATCCCTCCGACGGCGTTTGCGACAATCCCGATACCTGCAATGGATTCGGGTCCTGCCTTCTCAACAATGAGGCTAACGGTATCCCGTGCAGCACGGATCAGTTCTGTATCGAGGGCGAACGGTGCCAGAGTGCAGTTTGTACCGGCGGGACGCCCACGGATTGCGCCGACCCGTTCACCTGCACCACCGATTCCTGCAATGAGGATGCGAATCAATGTGACAGCTCCCTGGATGCCGGGAATTGCCTCATAGACGGAGTTTGTTACCTGGCGGGCGACGTACGGCCTCCCATCGGGATGGAGCCCGGCAATACGTGCGAGGAATGCAACCCGACCCTCTCCACGACGAGTTGGTCGGTCAGGCTCGATGGAAGCGCCTGCAACGACGGCAACGCTTGCACGGGAACGGGCCGGCCGGACATCGACGACGACACCTGCACCGGCGGCGTTTGCGCCGGTGAGCCCGACCTGGAGTGCAACGACGACTGTGAATTCGCCGTTCCCGCGATCGTAGGGCAGAACCTCAGCAACAACAGCAGTGCCGGGATCGACGACGGCGAGGCCTCCTGTCAGTCGGACTCCAACAACGACGTTTGGTTCGAGTATACCGCCGCCTGCGACGGCATAACGTTTGCCAGCACCACGGGCAGCGCGCTGCTTCCGTCCAACGACACGGTCCTCAGCGTCCATTCCGCCTGTCCGTCGCTGGAGGGGACTTTTGAGGTTGCCTGCGACGACGACAGCGGCGTGGCACTCCAGTCGGCGCTCAATTTTTCGACGACCATCGGCACGTCCTACCTCATCCGCGTGGCCGGTTTTGAGGACAACAAGGGTTCCGTGGTTTTGAACCTCCGACCGGTGGACGACTGCCTGATCGAGACGGGGGGCGTCCCGGTGTGTTACCGCGAGGGCGATCTGAATCCCGCGAACGACTGCCAAGCCTGTATTCCGGACCTATCCACGACCGAATGGTCGTCGAGTCCCGAAGGCAGCGCATGCGGTAACGGTCTGGATACGGAGTGCGACAGTCCGGACGCCTGCGACGGCGCCGGCGTCTGCGAGGTCAACTACAAGCCGGACGGCATTCAGTGTTTGGACGAAGAGTCGCCCGTGTGCACGACTGAGTTGTGCAACACGTGCACCAAGAACCTTTGCCAATCCGGCGTCTGCACCCACCCGCCGGAAGAGGCCGGTTTGGCTTGCGGCAGCCAGTTTGACGACGACTGCGACAACCCCAACACGTGCAATGGCGGCGGCGGATGCGCGGAGAATCTGGAGGGCGCCGGTCATGCCTGCGGCGACCAGACCGACGACCAGTGTGATAACCCGAACATTTGTGACGGTTCCGGCGGTTGCCTGGTCAATTTCGAAATCGACGGGGTGGCCTGCGACGACACGGATATCTGTACCGGCGACGACGTCTGCGCGACGGGGATTTGTATCGGAACCCCGGCGCTCGTGCCTCCCATCGTCGAAGGGCTCGGAAGTCGGTATTTGCAGGTGACGCCTCAAGACGCTTTCGCCGCGGCACCCGTATCCCTGCGGGTCACTTCGCCGGACTGGCCCTGTCTGGTCGGCTACGTCGACGACGAGGGGCGGTTGGTGGCGGCCCCGAGCAAGGTCTCCAAATTCCCCGCCGAGTGGGGCGAGACCCTGGTCCAGGATCCGGATATCGTTCCCAGCACCGTTTACCACGTCGAGGCACAGTGCGGCGTGTACCGATCCGCGCCCGGGATTGGATCCACCTGGCTATGGGGTGATCTCAATAACGACGGGAACGTCAACGCGATCGACGTGGTGTTGATCGTCGACAAGTTCAAAGAGCTTCCCGGGGCGATCAGTACGGAGGTTGCGGACATACACCCCTGCGTTCCCAACGGCATCATCAACGCCCTCGACGTGGTGATTGAGGTGGACGCGGTTAAAGAGGTGCCGTATTTCTGCAGTATTCCGTGTCCTTAAGCAGGGTTGGGGGGTTGTCCGAGTTTCCGCGGGCGTAAAAGTGAGGCGATCGTTGCGATGGTGAGCAATCCGCCGACGATGCCCAACGACCACTCGGTTTCGATCTGATAATCCCAGCCGGCGTCGAGGAGCATTTTGACCCCGACGAAGATCAGAACCGCGGCGAGTCCGTAGTGCAGGTAATGGAACATATCCATCACTCCCGCAAGTGCGAAATACAACGCCCGCAGGCCCAGGATCGCGAATATGTTGGAAGTAAAAACGATGAAGGAATTGGTCGTGATCGCCAGGATGGCGGGGATCGAATCGATCGCAAAAACGAGATCCGTCGTTTCCACCATCATCAGCACGATGAACAGCGGAGTCGCCAGGAATCGCCCGCTGATCCTGGTGAAAAACTGCCCCTCGACGTAGTTTGCGCTCACCGGCAGGAACCGACGCAACAGCTTTAGCACGGGGTTTCGCTCGGGATGGACCTCCGTACCTTTGGCCAGGGCCATCTTGATGCCGGTGAAGATCAAAAAGACGCCGAAGATGTAGATCGTCCAATGGAATTTCTCGATAAGGGCCACTCCGGCGAAAATGAAGATCGCCCGCAGGATCAGGGCCCCCAGTATCCCCCAGAACAACACCTTGTGATGATACATGGAGGGGACTTTGAAGTAGGAAAAGAGCACGATAAAGACGAAGATGTTGTCGATGCTGAGGGCCCGTTCGATCACATAGCCCGTGAAAAACGCAATCCCCGCTTGCGCCGGAGTATAGCCTCCCTGCCCGAGCGGCCAGATCCAATACAGGCCTAGGTTAAAGAGCAGCGCGAGGACGATCCAGAAGATGCTCCAACCGATCGCTTCTTTCAGCCGAATAGTATGGGCGCGGCGGTGAAAGACGCCCAGATCGAGGGCCAGCATCACCAGGATGAAGACGCTAAAGAAAATCCACCAATAAAGCGGTACGCCCATGGAAACTCTACCGGTTATCCACCCCAGGCAGCGTCGTCATCCAGTTCCATCTTCGGACCATGTTGGCGAGTCACTGCAAGAAAACAAGAAGTGGACGAAGCGGAAGATCGCCAGGGGACGGCCCCTTGTGCTAGTAAAACAAGGTGACGATCAGGTTGGGTTCCGTGTGCTTGCCCTCGAAGGCCCCGATTGTGGCGTTCGAGAACTTGATGACGATTTTGTCGTTGTGGTCGAGCCATTCGTTGATTTGATTGTTCATGAATTCCACCGCTGCTTCGCTGAGCTTGCAGTGGAAAGTGCGGCAGCGCGTGGCGCCGGAGGCGTCGGGCGACAACGAGCGCTTGAACTTGGCGTCGTCCCACGCGCCGGCGACGCCGAGCGTCGCCGCCGAGGCCGCATGGATGCGGCTCGACGAAAGGTCGGCGGCCGGGGCGTCGGGGCGATCGTCATCGTCGTCGAACTCGATCGGCTCATAGGCCTCCTCGACTGCCCCTTCTTTGTCGTGGGCGTGCTCGTATTCGTTGACGCAATGGGAGCAGAGGAGCTTGCCGTGTTCGTAGCGGGCGATCCCGGACTCGATGTGCTGCTTGTAGACGCTCGCCCCGCACTGCTGGCATATACTAGTTACTTCATCTTTCATCCGCGTTGCTCCATCCTAGGAACAGGCGGGATTTTACTTCGGGGGCCGCGTTCGTCAAGCGGCCGGGCCCTGGAGCTGCCCCACAATGGCGATGCTCGCGGACGTGCCGATCCGCACCGCCCCCGCCTCCAACATCGCCTTCGCCGCCTCCGCCGTGCGAATCCCCCCGGCGGCTTTCACCCGCAAGGGGGACGCGTACCGATGAAGCTGCCGCACTTGTTCCACCGTCGCCCCGCCGGCGGAATGAAAGCCCGTCGAGGTCTTCACGAAATCCGCCTCCGCTTCCGCGCAGCAGCGGCAACCCAAGATGAGTTGGTCCGGGGTTAAGGCGGCGGTTTCCAGGATCACCTTCAACAGCCGATTTCCCGAAGCGTGGTGGACCACGCGAGCGACGGCTTCCAGGTCCGAGCGGACGTACGCGCGGTCGCCCGCGATGAGCGCCCCCAGGGCGACGACCATGTCGATTTCCGTGGCTCCGTCATCCATCGCCCGCCGCGCCTCGTCCGCCTTGGTTGCCGTCAGGCTTGCTCCCAACGGGAACCCCACCGCGGCGACGACGACCGTCCTCCTAGACAAGGCGTTCTCCCCCACGGTAGCCAATCGTTCCGCCGCCCGACGAACGTAGATCGGATTCACGCATACTCCCGCGAAACCATACCGACGTGCTTCATCGCAAAGGAGATCAATCTGTTGCGGCGTCGCCTCCGGGCGAAGCAGCGTGTGTTCGATGGCGCGGGCCATTTCGGTGACGGTGACGTTCATCGCGACGACTCCAACCCCGCGTAAGCCGTCATCAGCCGGGCGAGGCCGTCGTCGCCCATGAGATACGCCACACGGGCTTTCTCGGTCATGGTCCCCAGCGCCGGCAAGCGCGTAGCCGCTCGATCGACAATTCCCAAGGCAAGCGAGAAATCTTCGATGGAGATCGACGTGCGTCGCGCCGTCGCGGCATGATAACGCGCCAGCCAACCCGCCGCCGCCGTCGACAGGCACAACGCCCCCAGCCCCGCGAACACCGACCAACCGTAGAATCCGCCGCCATAGACCGTCCGACCTTCGATCCGGGCAGTTAGATACCTGCGGGTCAAGTCGGCGATTTCCTCGCCCTGCTCTACGGCGGGCCCAACCGCTTCGACGGACTCAAACGTGACCTGCGTGTCGAAGCCCGGTAGGTTTGGAACCACCCCCTCACCGCGAAGGAATTGTTTGGCGCTATGAAGCTGCTGCCATCGCTTGGCCCATCGACCGCCAAGACCCGAGCGCATTTCCGCTAAGCTAACGTGCTCGGCGTGGGCGAAGGCGTACTGGCGGAGCATGGCCCGTTGCCTTGCCGTGGGAGGCTCGGGCCTTGTCGCGCACTCCCGTGGCAACGCATCCAACAGCAGATCAAGCAACTCCGCGAAGCGAGGCCCGCGGACCTTCCTTAGCTTCGCCCCGTAGAGCGTCGCGGTCAGCCGGGCCGCGCCGATCAAACGGTTGGTCATGGGTAGTTCACCGTGGGTAAGCCACCGTGATAGCCGACCCGTGAGTGTTCGTAGTTCCTCAACGGTGGCGCGTACACCGCGATGGAAGTCCGCGACATCTTCGTCGGATTCGCCGCCGTGTTCGATCTCTCCGGCAAGCTCGCCAAGCCAGCCGCGATGGCCGCCGAGCGCTTGACCCTTGGACGCGGTGACGCTTGGGCAGTCAAAGCGCAGCGACGCCTGCCAAGCCCCTCGGACCGGACGCACGGAGAAGGGAAAGATTCGGCACGCCAGCGGCTTGTCCGCCTCACCGAACTTTGCGTGAATCTTGCAGCGGTTTTGCTCGTCCAAGAATACGCAGGCGCCGTCGGGCTGCTTGTTCAGCGCCCACCCGCGACCGATCTTTACGTACGGGGCGACGCCAAGTTGCTGGGCCCACTCCTGCTCATCGAGCCGCCGTCGCTCTTCGTCGGTCAGGTGTCCGACAAGCGTACGACAGCACAGACCGCACGAGTGGCACGACCAACGCTGGCCGTCGATGACGGGAAGGAGGACTGGGAGCGGTCGAGACATGCCCATCGACAGGATTTTCCTTGCCCAATTCGGTAAAGGCAACACAGTCGCGCGCAAAAACGCCGCCGGCAGTTGCATCGGCACTTGAGCGTCAGATACAATCCGATCAAGCTGGCTGAATCAACACCCCTTCTCGTTTCGGTGCGCAGCCGGAGGATCTTGGATGCCCGACCCAACTCCGCCTCATCGACCATCGTTTCCCGATGACCCGAACTCCACCGAGACGCTGCGCACCCAAGACTTAGCACGTCGTCGAGCGCTGATCGACTCACCCCCGAACGCCATCGGCCCGTACAAGATTCTCGAAACCATCGGCGAAGGCGGCATGGGCGTCGTATATCTGGCCGAACAAACCAAACCCATCCACCGCCGTGTCGCCCTAAAACTCATCAAGCTGGGGATGGACACCAAACTGGTGATCGCCCGTTTCGAGGCCGAACGAGAAGCCCTCGCTCTGATGAATCACCCCCACGTCGCCAAGGTCTTCGACGCCGGGGCGACCGAGCAGGGCCGGCCCTATTTCGTCATGGAATACGTCGAGGGCGAGGCCCTCACCAGGTATTGCGACCGAAACCGCATACCGACCAAGGATCGTCTCAAGCTCTTCATGCAGGTCTGTCATGCGGTGCAACACGCCCATCAGAAAGGAATCATCCACCGCGACCTGAAGCCGTCCAACGTGCTGGTGACAAAGGTTGACAACGCCCCAGCGGTGAAGGTCATCGACTTCGGCATCGCCAAGGCCACCCAGCAGCGGGTCGCCGAAGCGACTTTCTTCACCGAGCAGGGCCAGCTTGTGGGGACGCCCGCGTACATGAGTCCCGAGCAGGCCGACCCGACCACGCAAGACATCGACACGCGAACGGACGTGTACTCGCTGGGTGTGATCCTGTACGAGCTGCTGGTCGGGGCCTTGCCGTTTGAACCCCGGACGTTGCGTAGCGCGGCATTGATGGAGATCGTGCGCATCATCCGCGAGGTCGATCCCCCCAAGCCCAGCACGCGCCTGGGTTCCCTGGCCAGCGAGCCGCGGGCTTTAGCCCGCGCGGAAACTGGACAGCCCGACTCCGCGCGGACTGAAGTCCGCGGCTCCTCAATTGACGAAATCGCCCGCCAGCGTCAGACCGACCCCGCATCGCTGGTCAAGCAGCTTCGAGGCGACCTCGACTGGATTGTGATGAAGTGCTTGGAAAAGGACCGTGCCCGTCGCTACGACACCGCTAACGACCTGGCCATGGACATCACACGACACCTGGGCGACGAGCCGGTGGTCGCAAGTCCGCCCTCCCGCGGCTATCGGATGCACAAGTTCGTCCGGCGGAACCGCGGGGCGGTCACGGGCGCCGCCATCGTGGTAGCCGTTCTCATTTTGGGTGTCGTCGGCACCACCTGGGGATTCGTGCGCGCCGTCGTCGCCCAACGGAACGCCGTGCAGCGCGCTGAGGAGTCTGAAGCCGTGACCCAGTTCCTTTCCGACATGCTCGCCGCTGTCGATCCCGCTGAATCCGGCAAAGACGTGTCGGTCCGAGAGATTCTCGACAAGTCCTCGAAGACCATCGGCGAACGCTTTACAAACCAACCCTTGGTCGAAGCCCGCCTGCGATCAACGATCGGCAAAAGCTATTTCGAGCTGGGCGTCTACCCCGAAGCGGAACAGCATCTTCCGCAGGCATTCGAGATGTATCGGAGTCTCCGGGGCGAAGATCACCTAGAAACCATTCGATCCATGAATGCATTGGCCTACCTGTACTTTCAGCAGGGTCGCAACGACGAAGCCTGGGCGCTGAACGAGAAGACGGTTACGCAAGCCCTTCGTGTGCTTGGGGAAGAGAATACTCAGTCGCTGACGGCCTTGCGCCTTAAGGGAGCCATCATGGGTCAGACTGGACGCTGGGAGGGATTGCTTCCTCTGCAGGAGAATAATCTGAAGCTGCTGCGCCGGATCAAGGGCGAAGAAAACCTGGACACGTTGAAGGCCATGCACAACCTTGCCAACCTGTACTTCAACAGGGGGCGGACGAATGAAGCGGTGAGTTTGTATGAGCAAAGGATTGCGATCAGTCGCCGCGTGTTTGGCGAGGACCATTCGACTGCGCTGATGACCATGAGGATGTTGGCCCATGCCTATGCCGACATGGGCCGCACCGACGAGGCGCTGACCCTTAAGGAGCGAGTTCTTGCCACTGCTCGCCGCGTCTTTGGCGAGGAGCATCTGCAAACGCTCATGGACATGACATACCTCGCCTCGTTCTACGCGGAACTCGATCGCTTCGCCGAAGCCCGCGCGCTGTTTGAAGAAGCGTTGGTGACAGATCGCCGTGTTTTCGGCGAGCAGGGCGTAGATACGGCCGAAGCGTTGCGATTATACGCCTGGATCCTACTGACGACGGGGCCGGAAGAGCGACGACAAGAGAACGCACAGGAAGCGCTAGGTTTCGCGGAACGCGCCGCTGCGATCTTTGAAAACACCAACCCGAGATCGCCTTGGAGCAGGTTAATTACACTCGCCCGAGCCCAGCACATGACAGGGGCTACGGAAAAGGCGATCCAAACACAGGAACGAGCATTCGCGCTTTTGCCGGAAGGGCATGTCTTGCGATGGGAATGTGAAGGGGGGCTTGCTACTTACTACCGCAGCGTGGGGCGCGTGGCCGACGCCGATCGCATGGATCGTCTACGTCTCGATGGCCTGCGTCGCCTCATCGAGGGCGGGGAGGAAAGCCTACAGGTACTAAACGACTACGCACGCGACCTGTTGACCATCGCGGCGCCGGACCTGCGTGACCCGGCGGCGGCACTTCCTCTCGCGGAGCGGGCCTGCGCCCTGGCGGACGAGCGTGAAACTTATGGTCGCTGGAACTACCTCGACACGCTGGCGTTGGCCCAGCACCGCACCGGCGACACGGCCAAGGCGATCGAGACGCAGAGACGGGCGCTGGAGCTGATCCCACCGGAGTATCATCAGCAGCGCAAGGAGATGCAGGAGAGCCTGGCAGAGTATGAGGCCGCCCTCGCGACCTCCGCCCCGTCAGCTCCGTGAACGGCGACCCCGACGCTATGCTCGCCGCCGGAGTAAAAGACAAGCGCGATTAGCCGCCATCGGCCGGGAACACGCAGTTCTCATACGACGGACGCCCAGCGCCTCCACTCCACTGCAAGCCGGTGCAGATCAGTTCCGCGGGCATGGTGTCTTTCTGCCAGCCCGGTCCCCGAATGATGATGCAGGGGTAGTCTCCAATGGAGTCTTGATCGGGACCCTCGCCGCAGCCTGGCCAGTTGGGATAGGACTCCAGAGCTTCGTGGCGATAGTGTAACGCGTACCCTTCGGGGTCTTCGGTGCCCTCGATCCAAATCTTCTGCTGTTCGGCGTGAGAATCCACGAACGCGCGGTTGTACGTCCATTCGCGACCGTGCCAGCCGCGAACCGCCTTCGTCGGACCGGGATCAACACCCAGCCCTATGAACTCGCACCCCGGTATCTCTCGCCGGGCCGACCACGCCCAGCGACCGATGTTCTCTTCGTAATACAGCGTACGCGCCGGTGTCGGCACGCGCGTGATCGGCCGGAGGTAAGGCGAGTTGCTCCGCATCACCCCGCCGCCCACCGTCGAATTCATATAGACGTTTGCTGCATAGCTCGTGCCGAAGTGGTCGTACGAGGACCGCTCGCTGTTGGCCACCCAGTCCGGACAGTGCGCCGCCCGCGGCGGTCCGTCGTCGCCCGGGCACTTGAACAGATCAAGCTCGAGCTGTGTGTCCGTCGTCGCTCCGGGTCGGTTGTACGGCGCGTTGTTGTCCTTGAACCCGCCCTTGTACAGAATGTCGTTCATCGGTCGCGTCGCCGGACCAAAGCCAGCCTTCGTGCCGTACTTGCTGTTCAATGGGTTTTTCGGCCCCGCCCAGTCATCCCAACCGATGCCGCTCTTGCCGCCCCATTCATAAGCGCCGACAAACGTCGGCTCGTTGGCAGGCTGCGTGAATTGGCCGGGGTGCGCGGGGATGCCCCAGCCTTGAGGGTCGTCGGCCTCATACACCCGGCTGCTCGTCCCGATGTTCTTGATTCGCGACAGACAGGTGTTCTGCTTCGCCTGCCGCCGCGCCGCGTCCAAGGACGGCAAAAGGATCGCGATCAACAAAGCAATGATCGCAATGACCACCAACAGTTCAATCAGCGTGAACGCATTCCCCGTCGTGCGGCGGCGGCAACTTATACAATCTGGCCTTTTCATGAACCGAGCCCTCCCAGTTGAATCTCTGGCACATCATTGACCAGCGACCTTCGTGAGTTCGAACAGGATATTCCACTCCGTCTAAAATAGCAACACCGAATTTGCACCCACGACGGACAAAAAATCGATAATATTTACAAATCTCGCTTCCCGCTTGGAGGAACGCCGCCCTAGCATTTCGCCCAATTCGCTACTATCATACGGAAGGCTTGATCTAGAACGTATAGTGAAGAGATTCTGCAATTATGCAAGTCAAAATGGCCACATCACGCGGCTTCTGCTTCGGCGTGGAAGACGCCATCGAAATCGCCGAATCGGCGGTTTCGACGCATGGGGCGGGCAAGGTCGTGGCCTTGGGACCGGTCATCCATAACCCGCAGGTCGTCAGCAAGCTCGAACAGGCCGGATTAAGCCAATCAGGCGATATCGAGACCATCGACCCGGCCGATGTGATGTTAATCCGTTCGCACGGAGCTTCGCCGGAAACCATGCAGCGGGCCAAGGACCGCGGGCTTCAAGTCGTTGACGCCACATGCGTCCTCGTCAAGCGAGCGCAAAACGTCGTCAAGCAGCTTCACGAGGAAGGATACCACGTGGTGATGATCGGCGACCCGGAGCATCCTGAGGTCAAGGGCGTCATCGGCTACGCCCCCGACGTTACGGTGGTGGACACGGGTAGCGACCTGGAGGCCGCCCTGCCCTACAAAGAACGCCTGGGGGTCGTCGCCCAGACGACCCATTCGCCCGAGCACGTGGCCGGTATGATCGCGGAGATTCTCAAGCGACCCTACCGCGAAGTGAAGATCGTCAACACGCTTTGCCTGGAGGTCACGCGGCGCCAGGAGGCCGCCATCGCCTTGTGCAGCGAGGTCGATGTCATGTTCGTCCTCGGCGGACTGCACTCCGCCAACACCCGCGAGATGGCCCGGCTATGTCGTGAAGCCGGCACAGATACCTATCACATCGAGACCTGGGAGCAGTTCGAACCTCGGATGACCGCCGGAAAAAAGGTCGCGGGTGTTACCGCAGGGGCCTCCACCCCTGAATGGGTCATCACTGGGTTTGTGCGCAATCTGGAAGCGACGTAATTCCGCCTCAAATACTTTGTTACTTACGGAGATTGTCCATGGCAGAACCAATACACGGTATCAAGCCGATCGTGATCGACGAGACGCCCGGCAAGAAGGCCTATTGCCAATGCGGTTTGTCCGCGAATCTGCCCTACTGCGACGGAAGCCACAGCCGCGAGGGCACCGGCCTAGCGCCCATCGTCGTCAACCTTGAGGCGCCGGGTAAGAAGGCGGTTTGCCAATGCCACCAAAGCGGGAACCGTCCTTGGTGCGACGGCACGCATTCCAAACTATAGGTTTGTACGCGATTGTCCCCAGCGGCCGCGCTCGACACCGAGGAAAAGCCCAAGAAAAAACGGCCACCCTAGGGGCAGCAGGCCCACTCCGCACGCTCGGGGCGGCGGACGCAGGACAAACGCTTTTACCCAATCAATGCCATCGTGTAACAGCTATGCATGGCCGGGCGCCACTGTTGGAACAACAGTGCCGTCATGGACTGCCGGCATGGCCCTCGCCCACTCACCCAAGAAATCGTTACCGTTGGCGTCACCGCCCGCCGATACTTGTCCGCCCCAGCTCATGATTCCACGACTCCGTTCATTGCCCGTCCGACGACCACGCCGTCGTCACCACCCACTGCTGACCCTTGACTCTGCGCGTCAAGGGCCGGCACAGCAGTGGCACACACACGATTAGTCATTTCCACGACAGTGCAACCCCGCTAGTGCGAAAAACTAGCTCAAAAACCAGAATGTCCCCATTATTCCCGTAAGTCTCGTCGCCGTCGTAGTCGGACCACGTCGTGCCGATATCGACGAGCGAACCCGCATACTGCAGCTCGCTCGGATCGAGCTGGCGATTCATGTATCGGGCCCCGGCTCGGTCATAGCGGAATCTCCGCGTCCAGTGCGCCGAGTTCCCGTAGTGTAAACTCGCGTCCACATTCCGGACAACGCGACACTCTGAGGGCATGAAGCGGGTAGCCGCAGTTGAAACATTTCTGCTGCAAAAGGCGAGCGAAGTGCCGTCCAAACCGTCGGATGCCGAGCAGCGCGATCAACAAGGTGCATCCGCTGAGCAGCATTGAGAGTGCCAGCGACTCAAGGGTATCACTGAACCCCGGGTTACCCGCCAACTGGCAGATTCGCGGCCAAAGAGCGTTCATTCCAAGAAGAATGAAGATGGCCGCTCCAAAACGCATCATAGACGAAGCGAGCGCCAAACCGCGGTGCTCCCAAGCGCGTAGGCCCAGAAACAAGAAGAGCATGGCTGGTCCAGCCAAGTAAATCACGTCCCGAAAGACCCAAATCACGCTCATGTCGTATAGTGAATCCGTTATCATCGCAGTCGCCACTGCAACGCTGTTGACGACGGTCAGACACGCCACCACTCGCAGGCAAAGCGCCGCCACCCGCACGTACACACGGCGCTCAGGGTCCACACCGGGGCATGAAATGGCAAAAACAGCGAATAGGAGAATCACGTTCGCGGCCGCTGGAAGTAGTGACAGCCAACGAAGAGCGTTCAGGGGTCGCCCGAGTAACGGCAACGCGAACCCTATTACATTTGCCAGCGGCTCGCCAACGACAAGCCCCCACTGGAGCAAATAAACTCCACAAAGAAGTTTCCTCGGCAAACGAGCCGCGTATTCGAAGACGCTTTCACTTTCCAGCGTGGTTTGCACTGCCCTCTCCACGGTGTATGCATATCATGCGAATTGCCACGTTAGCCCGACTTTGGCGGCGCTGGCGGACCCATAACGGGTGGTGGCTCCGGTGGAGGCAACATTGGGGGATGCCAAGGAGGCGCCGGTATAGGGTGTCGCTTGCGGTAACGACGGTCAAGCTCTTCTTTCCCTGGATAAAAGGGCTCGCACGGACAAGTGTTGTAGCCCAACTCCCAAGCAATAGCGCAACCAAGTCGAAACCCAGCCAATCCGCTCGTTACCTTTTCTGATTCTCGCTGCAATCCATCTGGATCCGTCCAAGCTGCCGGCGACGCAGACACATACGCGTAAACGTTCACGCCACCTCGAATGCCGATCGGGTCGCGTTGGAGGAAGCGGCCGGAGGACGGGTCGTAGTACCGCGCCCCGACGTGGAGGAAGGGGAAGTCAGCATGGGCTTGATATCCCCACGCTCCCGCGTAGCCGTAGCGTGTCGGGTCGGTCACGCTCGCCGGGTTGATCCGTTCCCCAAACGCGGTGTACACGGCGGGTTCGATGGCCGTCGGCGTTCCCGGCGGTGGTGGGCTGGTGGTCATCAGTCGCGTCGTGCCGATCATGTCCGAATGATAGTAATCAGTGACCGGCGAGGTCAGCGGATTCTCGGTGCGGGCCATCCCCGGCTCAAAGGAGCGTTTGTTGACCGGCGACCCGCTCACCATTTCAAAATCCCCGTAAGTCGCATCCCCGTCGTAATCGGACCAGGTCGTGCCGATGTCAACGAGAGCGCCTGTCTGCTGCAATGCGATCGGATCGAGCGCGCGGTTCATGTAACGGGCGCGTGCCCCGTCGTAGCGGAACTCCCTGGCCCAGGTGACTTGATAGCTGCCGAGGGCCTCGCACCCGCTCACGCCGTTCCAGCACCATTGCTCACCGATGACGTAGGTGACCGTCTCGCCGTTCTTGGCGTACTCGAAACGAGTGGCATTGTACTTCGTCTGGGTCGGTAAGCAGTCGCCCCCGCCACCCGCCATGGCCATCGACGAACCGCCCTCCCCACCCCCGCCATCCAGGGACGGTGTGTCGATTTCCACATCGTCTGTGGGAATTCCCAAAGTGCCCTCCAAGGAAAATCCCTCGCCGCCTCCGGCCACCATGTTCTCCTCTTGTCCTCCCAGAACCCTGCGGGGGTCGGTCACGACTCGAGTCACGTTGCCCACGGCATTGTAATAATACCACGGCCCTGGGACCGAAGTCGGGGGGCTTTGCGACAAATCCCACGTCTCCGCCCACATCAGCCGGTTGTTGAAGCTGCCGTAGGGATTCTCGGCCCAGGGCGGGTCCTCCTCTTCCCAATGCACGTCGTAATGGTAATCGATCCGCCGCGGTTTAATGGGGTCACTGTTGTCCGTCATGGTCAGCCGGTTCCCGCCCGCGTCGTAGACGTACCCGAAAAAGCAGAATGTCCCCTTTCCCCAATGCACGTCGTAATGGTAATCGATCCGCCGGCGTTTAATGGGGTCACTGTTGTCCGTCATGGTCAGCCGGTTCCCGCCGGCGTCGTAGACGTACCCGAAAAAGCAGAATGTCCCCTTTTCCCCCCTTTTCCCCCCTTTTCCCCCGCGGCGCGAAGCGTCCCCAGGTGATCGTTATGCAGGTATTCTGCGTTCGCGCCGATCTTGCGCCACAGCCCCGGCTCATATGCGTTCACATTTATCACGGTCGTCCCAGTGCGCGCGGTACCCCACACTCTGGACATCGCTCGGACGACGTCGCGTGTATGTCGAATCCGCAGTTGCGGCAACAGCCACCTTCAGACTCTAGAATGCGGTGCACCTCTCGTTGCATTGCAGCGCGATCCCATCGTAAAAAGAAGTAAGCGCACATGCAAATCGCAACAAACGTGAACGCCCAACGACCGGAGGCGCGCACATCCATCCAGTCGCAGAACGCGATACTCGCACCCGCGGATAGTCCATAACAAAGTACTCGGATCGCCATGGACCGTGGTCGGAGCGCAACGCGTCGATGTGCCGTCGTAGCAATTTCCCGAGCCCGAGCTTTGTCATCAATGCCGAACGGTTCCATCCGCTTTCCCAAGGTTTTTACACCGCCCACCGCCTACTTAGCGATGGCGCTTCTCGATTTCTCCGAGGCACACTACCAGCGGTGTCCACCACCCCCGCATCCCTGAAAAGTGCTAGCACACGGTGGTAAAGGGGCGCGCGGTCTATTCCAGAGATCCCGGAGTACATCTTCGATCCCGCTGCCGACGGCAGTTCCTACACCCGCGCCGGCCGTCCCGCCAGCGCCGGCAGCACCGATGGCGGCCCAGGGGTTCTTGGTTAGAAAAGCGCATAGCGCTGCACCGGCAACCGCGCCCACTCCACCCCCGATCACTCCTCCTATCGCGCCGCCCACGGGACCAAGTCCGCTTGGATCAACACGGATCGTCGGCAAAGCCATTACATAAGCATACACGTTCGATCCTTCTCCAATCCCAATCGGGTCGCGTTGGAGGAAGCGGCCGGAGGACGGATCGTAGTAGCGTGCGCCGACGTGGAGGAAGGGGAACACTTCCGCGCCGCTGGTGTCGACCGTCGATTGATACCCGTACGCTCCGACGTAGCCGAAGCGGTCTGTGGTCTGCGTGATTCGCTCGCCGAAGGCGGTGAAGACACGCGAGGCTCCAGCGCTCCCGGTGGTTCCCGTCGTCTGACGCAATGTTCCGAGCATATCCGAGTGCAAATACTCAGCAGCGGTCCCCGCCTTCCGCCACATCCCCGGCTGGTATTGGTCAGTGTTCGTCACCGTCCAAGGACTGGCGGAAGCGACGGTGAAGTCGCCGTACGCTTCGCTCCCGTCGTAATCGGACCACGTCGTGCCGCTATCGACGAGCGAACCCGCATATTGCAACTGGATCGGATCAAGCTGGCGGCTCATGTATCGTGCGCCGCCCCTCTCGTAGTGGAACTGTCACCGAATCGACGTAAAGCGTCGCTCACCGCACGATTCAACTCTCCACCGCGGCCCACCAGATTGACGAAATCAACCCATTTATCTTTCGTCCTTACTCGGAATGCGAGTGCTTTTGCGCGGCTGTGCACCTCAAAAATCGACGACCAGGGTATTCGAATTGATCGGAAGAACCCTCTGTACACGATTTCTGACTCGGACAACACCGCCCGCAATCGAACCATCCAGAGCAGCATGAGCGAAGGTCCACCCAAGGCGACCGTTGTCGGAAGGATGTCGTATCTAAACACATCTGCGGCGCGGGCTTCTAGATGGACACCGGTTGCCAGGGATTCCATCGCCCGCATCACCAACAGAATAGTGCATATGATGCCGGCAATCCCGATAATAGGAATGAGCACATGTATTCGATACAGTCCTACGGGAGATTCGCCAACGCCTGCGACTCGTCCACAATGTATCATGGCGCTCATGGAGCGCACCCCATCGCCGAGCGAGGAATAAGCTTTTTTCCAGCCTTATACGCCGCCAGCGGTGCGGTAACACCCACGAGCCCGGCGGCACTTGTTGCGACACTCGCCGAGATGTCTATGACCGCCTCACCGCCTGGCGTTAACACGAGTCGAGCACGGAGGGCTTTGTCCCCAATGTGACCTCCTACCAATCCTCCTAATGCACCTGTCGCGGCACCAACTACGCTGCCCGTCGCGATGCCGCCGACAGATTCTCCGTTGGCATACCCGGAAAGTCCACCGGTTACCGCGCCCCCTATTGCGCTTGCTGCGGTTGGGGGTACTCCTCCGCCGATAAGAGCGCCGGTTACGCCGCCACCAATTACACCCGCCACTACGTTTTCGCCGGTGATTGCCGCGGAGATTCCGCCAACAATACCCCCAATAATCCCGCCAATTATCCAGCCGAACTCCCCATCCGGGTCGACCATCGCACTCGGCGTGTTAAACGCGTACACATAGACATTCGTGCCGCCAAGGATTCCAATTGGGTCGCGTTGGAGGAAGCGACCGCTTGACGGATCGTAGTAGCGCGCGCCGACGTGCATGTACGGGAACACCTCCGCGCCGCCGTCGAGGGTTGATTGATACCCAAACGCCCCGACATAGCCGAAACGATCGGTCGTGGGCGTGATTCGCTCTCCGAAAGCGCTGAAAACACGGGATGCACCGGCCACGCCCGACGTATTCGAAGTCTGGCGCAGCGTTCCAAGCATATCAGAGTGCAGATAATCAGATACGCCCGATGCAGAACGCCACACCCCTGGTTCGTAGCTGTCGGTGGGAGTCGGCTGGCCGTTGGCGACGGTGAAATCTCCATGGATTGTGTCGCCGTCGTAATCGGACCAGATCGTCGGCTGGGTGGGATGCGGCTGGGGGTTGAGGCCCAGCGTGCTGACGTCGAGCGGGCGGTTCATATAACGTGCCCGGGCGCCTTCGTAGCGGAACTCCCTGGCCCAGGTGATGGCGTAGCCCGTGATGCACGCGGTTGAAGGGGGTGCCGAGCAAGACGGGTTACACGTCGGAGACGTGCTAGCACACCACGATTCGTCATGGGCGAAGGTAACGGCTTGCCCGTTCTCAGCGGGAAAAGGAAAAGGGGACATTCTACTTTTCTGTCCGCGATTGATAACGTGATAACATACGTCGCCGACCGACGCTCGCGCCGTACGAGGCATAAGACAATTCTCCCTCACCAACTAGCCGGTGTCAAAAAGCAGAATGTCCCCTTTTCCCCCCTTTTCCCCCCGACGAATCGCCGCCGCCGTCACCG